>OBKN01000001.1_pt1 | contig 310999 bp, 274 predicted proteins | sample 1519931 | NCBI WGS metagenome assembly OBKN01 (sample SAMN04209254, study PRJEB22552) | human gut metagenome | biome: gut; material: feces | host: Homo sapiens | place: USA: Oklahoma
CCGATGGGTATCAGAAGTATCTCTGCCGAACCTGCCAACATCAATTTGCACCCGATCGACCGAGGTCGGAGGGGGCAAATTGTCGGCGGAAACATCCGCCTTGCCCTGTGTGCGGAAAGGCTTCTTTTCTGCATCACGATTATGAGCATTACTCCAACTACCGCTGCGCTGACAAAAAGTGCAACCATTCCTTTTTTGTATGGAAATCCGCTGCCGTTACAGCTCCGTCTATGTCAAATCTTTTCGGAAAACACGATTTTAAGCATATGCGTTATTCTGCTCTAAACGGTCTTACCCCGGCTCAGGTCGCCGGTTTGAATTTATCAAAACAAAGAAAACGGGAGTTTTTGCTCGTTGCGTGAAGCTTTTCTTTGATTTCGTGAGCTATCTTTTCATTTTTACTTTACAGTGCCGAATTTAAGATACAACCGGTGTCACGATAAGCTTTACGCCCTCAATGCGCATCACCTGCACCTTTGTGCCTTTTTGAATACGGACATTTTCTGTGCTGCGTGCTGCCCAGTCGTTGCCGAGCACTTCCACGCGTCCATGCGCCGCAAGGTTATCGATATCTTCCGTCACAACGGCGGTCTGCCCCACCACGCGGTCGGCGTTCGTGTGCGTTTCCTTGTTTTGCAGGAACTTTTTCACGAGCGGACGCGTTGCCAAAAGCAGAACGAGCGTCACCACAGCGGCAATCAGCACTTGCAGCCAAATCGGCGCACCGCACAGTTGCGCGATCATGCCGGCGATGCCGCCGCCCACAAACCAGATGGAAATAAGCTGCGCGCTCATGCCCTCCAGTATTGCAGCAATCACAATGACCGCCACCCAGATCATGGTTTCCAAAATCATTCCCCCTTTCTCAAAGCGGAAGCCGCATACACGCGCCCGATCCGTTCAGGCGCCCGCGCTCCCTATCCTCATCATATCGGATTTTCATAAAATATGCAAGAGGTTTTCTTCCCTGGAAAAATATTTTACACAGATTATAAAATACCGCGCCCGATTCTGCCGAGCGCGGCTTCAATATTCTTATCGATTCACATGCTCCATGCTGAGCTTCACGCGCAGCCCGTCGCCTGTGTTCTGTACGGAAACTTCAATATAATCGCCGTCGTCGCTCATGCGGTCGTTTTTACCCACAAGGCTGAACCGGAACTGCACGCCGCTGCCGCTTTCGCCGCCCGCCACGTCTTTCAAATACGTTTCAAGCTGCGCCGCGTCATACGTTTCTTTCGTCTTTTCCGCCTGCGTGTAGCACGTCACGGCATACGGGTCGTTAAACTGCGCCGTGAATTTCTCCACAAACGCTTTAATTTCTGCCGTGCCCGCATCGCTGTTTTCAAACGTCTTCTGCGCTTCCGCATAGCCGAATACACCCGCACCGCCGTAGTTTGTGGCAAAATTCGTTTCCATCGTTTGCCCGCCCCACGCGTAGTCCAGCGTGTAGCCGTAGTCTCCGGCCTTTTGGTCGTCCTTCAGTCCCAGCGCCTTCACGGCTTCATCCGCAGACTTTCCGAAGCATCCGAGCAGCGCTTCATTCACTGCCGCGTCCGATGTCTTTCCTCCGCCGGAAGACCCGCCGTTTCCGCCCGCACAGCCCGTAAAAAGCAGCGCCGCAAGCAGCAGACACAACACCAAGCTGACATACTTTTTCATACGATCACCTTTCCTTTTTTCGGCTTAAAAAGCCGCCGTACCAAGGCTTTTTGAACGTACCGAAATCGTACCCGCCTCGGTATTGTTAAATATTTATCTGTTATAAGAGTATCAAAACCGCATCGCATTGTCAATCGGCGGAATCCCATATTTCATCGCACAAACTTGTGTTTTCCTACAAAAATCCCCCGCACAGGGAATTTCCTGTGCGGGGGATCAACGTTTTATGACGTTTTCATGCGGTTTAAGCGCTCTTCATTAGTACATGCCGCCCATGTCCGGTGCTGCCGGAGCTGCGGGTGCAGCCGGCTCCTTGATGTCTGCCACGAGAGACTCGGTGGTCAGAACGGTGGAAGCCACGGAGGAAGCGTTCTGCAGAGCGGAACGGGTGACCTTCGTCGGGTCAACGATGCCTTCGTCGATCATGTCGCCGTAGGTATCGGTCAGAGCATTGTAGCCGTAGCCGACGGTGTTCTTTGCCTTCAGGTGCTCAATGATGATGGAGCCCTCCAGACCTGCGTTCGCAGCAATCTGGCGAACCGGCTCCTCAAGCGCCTTCAGAACGATGGCAGCGCCGGTCTTCTCGTCGCCGTCAACGGAATCGACATAGGCCTTAACAGCCGGAATCGCATCGATGAGTGCGGTGCCGCCGCCTGCGACGATGCCCTCTTCAACAGCAGCCTTCGTTGCAGCCAGAGCGTCCTCAATACGCATCTTCTGCTCTTTCATTTCGACCTCGGTAGCCGCACCGACCTTGATAACCGCTACGCCGCCTGCGAGCTTTGCAAGGCGCTCCTGCAGCTTCTCACGGTCGAAATCGGACGTGGTGGTCTCAATTTGGCTTCTGATCTGGCTGACACGGCTCTTGATGGCCTCGCTGTCGCCTGCACCGTCAACAATGATGGTGTTTTCCTTGTCGATCTTGACCTGACGTGCACGGCCGAGCTGATCAACGGTGGTATCCTTCAGCTCAAGGCCAAGCTCGCTGGAGATGACCTGGCCGCCGGTGAGCGTTGCGATATCGGTGAGCATTTCTTTTCTTCTGTCGCCGAAGCCCGGAGCCTTAACGCCCACGCAGGTGAACGTGCCGCGGAGCTTGTTGAGGATCAGGGTGGTCAGCGCCTCGCCCTCGATGTCCTCCGCGATGATGACGAGCTTCTTGCCGGACTGTACGATCTGCTCGAGCAGCGGCAGAATCTCCTGAATGTTGGAAATCTTCTTATCGGTGATGAGGATGTACGCGTCGTCGATGACAGCGACCATCTTGTCGGTATCGGTAACCATGTACGGCGTAATGTAGCCACGGTCGAACATCATGCCTTCTACGACCTCGCTGTACGTCTCAGCCGTCTTAGATTCTTCAACGGTGATAACGCCGTCGGACGTAACCTTTTCCATCGCGTCGGCGATGAGGTTGCCGATCTGCTCACTTGCAGAGGAAACTGCCGCAACACGGGCAATGTCCTTCGTGCCGGAGACCTTCTTGGCGTTCTTCTCAATCGCCTCAACAGCGGTCTCGGTCGCCTTCTGAATGCCCTTTCTCAAAACCATCGGGTTTGCGCCTGCGGTAACATTCTTCATGCCCTCACGGATGAGTGCCTGTGCAAGCAGCGTTGCGGTCGTGGTGCCGTCGCCTGCAACGTCGTTCGTCTTGGTTGCAACTTCCTTCACGAGCTGTGCGCCCATGTTCTCAAACGGGTCTTCAAGCTCAACTTCCTTAGCGATTGTCACGCCGTCGTTCGTGATGAGCGGTGCGCCGAACTTCTTATCGAGCACAACGTTTCTGCCCTTCGGGCCAAGGGTGATCTTAACGGTATCTGCAAGCTTGTTGATACCGCCAAGCAATGCTTTTCTGGCTTCTTCGCCGTAAATGATCTGCTTTGCCATAGTAAATTACCTCACAATTCCAAATATCAAAAATAAAGACTGAAACTCAAATTACTCAACGACTGCCAGAACGTCGGACTGACGAACGATGGTATATTCCTCGCCGTCGATCTTCACTTCCGTGCCGGTGTACTTGCCGGTGATGACGCGGTCGCCGGCCTTAAGCTGCATAACAACTTCCTTGCCGTCTACCATGCCGCCGGGGCCTACTGCGATAACACGGGAGATCTGCGGCTTCTCCTGTGCCGCGCTTGTCAGCACGATGCCGCTCTTTGTGGTCTCCTCCGCTTTCTCGGCCTGAATGAGTACTCTGTCTGTCAAAGGCTTAATGGTCATAACTTCCACCTCGGCGCCTAATGCGCCGTATCCTTTCTCCCCGCAGTTCATAAATAAATTTTTCGCGTACAGCGGGGTGCGCCGCGAAACCCGCCGGGGTGCGGCCCGGTCGGTAAAGAAATACAAGTTTAGGTCTCGGGGAGCTGTGCCGCTTACGCTTTAGCACTCCTTATCCCCGAGTGCTAAACCTATTCTAATCACTTGGTCAAGAAAAGTCAATAGGAAAAACGCGATTTTTTTGACTTTTAACAGTTCCGTAATAATTTTGTCCTCCGATGTCCTCTGATGTCCGCTTTTTTCATACAAAACCACCCACAAAACGACAAAAAACAGCCCCGCGCTCGTTTGAAAGCCGGGACTGTCTTTTGCAAATGACAGCTTAAATCATGGAGGCATATTCGTCAAACGGGGCTAAGCTCCGCTTTAAAATGCCATTGATATATGCAATGAGAATGCCGTAGTTCGTGTACGGCACATCTTTTTCTTCGGCGGAAGACTGTCTGAACTGCATTTCGCGTTCATTCAGCATACAGCCGCCGCAGTGCACAATAAGGGCATACGGCGAAAGATCTTCGGGAAATCCGCCGCCGGAAGTAAACTCGAATTCAAAGTCCTTGCCGGTGTGTTTGCGGATCCACGCGGGCAGCTTCACGGTGCCGATATCGCCGCACTGGCGGTGATGCGTGCAGCCTTCGGAGATCAAAATGCGGTCGCCCGCTTTCAGATTCTCAATAGCCGCAGCGCCGCGCACGGCCGTCTCTAAAACGCCCTTGTAGCGCGCAAATAAGATGGAGAATGACGTGAGCTTAATGCGCTCGGGCACGATCTGCTTTACTTTGCCGAATGCCTGGCTGTCCGTAACAACGAGCTTCGGCGGCGTTTTGAGGCCGTTTAGCACGCCCGCAAGCTCTTCCACCTGCGTGACAGAGCATGTTGCACCCGCGTCCAGAATGTCGCGGATGGCCTGCACCTGCGGCAAAATCATGCGGCCTTTCGGCGCGGAGGAATCGATGGGCGTGACGAGCACCACGTGGTCGCCGCGCTCAAGTAAGTCACCCAAAATAACTTTGGTGTTCTGCCCCTTTGCAGCGATGGCGGCAAGCTTTTCCTTGAGCTCAAAAATATGCTCGCCCGTCTTCGCGCTGACCGCGATTTCGTTGTCGTTTTCGGCCTTGAACCCGCCGAGGTCGGCTTTATTCAATACGATGATATACGGCACGCCTTTTTTCTCGATGAGCCTTTGCAGTGCGAGGTCTTCCGCACTTTTGCCGACCGTGCCGTCGATGACGAGCACCGCAATATCAGCTTTATTGAGTACCTGCCGGGCGCGCTGCACGCGCAGCTCGCCCACGGTGCCCTCATCGTCCATGCCGGGCGTGTCGATAATGACGACCGGGCCAAGCGGCAAAAGTTCCATGGCTTTCTGCACGGGGTCGGTCGTGGTGCCCTTGACATCGGACACAATGGAGATATTCTGCCCCGTAACGGCGTTCACCACGCTGGATTTACCGGCGTTGCGCTTGCCGAAAAATGCGATGTGCACACGGTTTGCCGAGGGGGTCTGGTTGAGGTCTGCCATAGAAGTCGCCTGCCTTTTAAAGAATAACCGAAAGCTTTAGAAACGGAAGTCGCGCTCGCCGTGGGCGACCTTTTCAACGTAGCCCTTTGCGATGCTGCGGGTCTTCTCGTTCGGGATGTTTTCAAGCTCCTGCGCGATCATCTTTTCGCCGATGGCCTTCGTCTCCGGGGAAGCGTAGTCCTCGAGGAATTCTTTTAAGGTGATGAGTGCGTTCGGGTGGCAGCAGTTCTGGATCTGTCCGCTCTTACACAGGCTCATGAAGCGGTCGCCGGTGCGGCCCTCGCGGTAGCATGCCGTGCAGAAGGACGGAATGTGGTCGGTCTCCATCAGCCAGCGGACGACCTCGTCAAGGGAGCGCTGATCGGAAACGTCGAACTGCTCGGTGTCGGTGGGGCGCTCCTCTTCGGCATAGCCGCCGACGGAGGTACGGGATGCGCCGCTGATCTGCGAAACGCCGAGGTTGATAACCTGCGCGCGCACCTTCTGACTCTCACGCGTGGAGATGATCATGCCGGTGTACGGCACGGCGATACGAATAAGTGCGCAGATTTTCGCGAATGTTTCGTCGCTGATGCCGTTATCAAACTTCGTCGGGTCAATGTCGTCGGCTTTTTTAAGGCGCGGCACACTGATGGTATGCGGGCCTACGCCGTGCACGGCTTCAAGGTGCTCCGCGTGCATCAGCTGGCCACAGAACTCGTAACGGTACATTTCAAGGCCGTACAGAACGCCGAGACCCACGTCATCGATACCGCCCTCCATGGCGCGGTCCATCGCCTCGGTGTGGTAGGCGTAGTTATGCTTCGGGCCCGTGGGATGCAGCTTTTCGTAGCTTTCCTTGTGGTAGGTCTCCTGGAACAGGATGTACGTGCCGATGCCGGCTTCCTTTAATTTACGATAGTTTTCCACGGTCGTCGCGGCGATGTTGACGTTCACGCGGCGAATGGCGCCGTTCTTATGCTGAATGCTGTAAATGGTCTTGATGCAGTCGAGAATGTACTCGATGGGGTTATTCACCGGGTCTTCGCCGGCTTCAATGGCAAGGCGCTTATGCCCCATGTCCTGCAGCGCAATGACTTCCTTTGCGACCTCCTCCTGCGTCAGCTTGCGGCGCGGGATGTGATGGTTCTGGCGGTGATACGGACAGTAGATGCAGCCGTTCACGCAGTAGTTGGAAAGATACAGCGGCGCGAACATGACAATGCGGTTACCATAAAACTTGTGCTTGATCTCGTTTGCGAGCTTATAGATTTCGTCCAGAATCTCCGGGTCTTCGCAGGCGAGCAGAATGGATGCCTCGCGGTGTGAAAGTCCCTTACATAGACGGGCTTTATCGAGAATTTCGCGGATGAGCGGCATGTTATCTTTGTTCTCGTCCGCGTATTTTAAAGTGTCTTCAATTTCTTCGTGGCAGATAAATTCCTCTGCTTTTAAGGATTTCGGATCGTACATAGTTTGATAATTTCCTTTCTTTCGGGTCAGTTCACTTTCCCGTTAGTCATTTTTTCGGATCACTCCGTTTTGATTTCCGGCTCTGTGCTCGTGAAATTGGAATACGCCGTTTTGATGTTGGCGCCGCGCACGCGCCCGAGCTTTCCCGCCATGGCGCTGATGACATCCTGTGGGGCATCCACCGCCACACAGATGATGTTGATATTTTTCTGTCTGTACGGCAGCCCCATACGTCCGATGATGTACCGGCCGTACAGGTGCAGAATGTCGTTGATTTCTTCCGCGTGGGCATTGTCTTCTAAAATAATGCTCATCACGGCTACGCGTGTCTGCATAAAACACCTCCCGTTTTTTATAAAACAAGCAAAACAAAAATGCTCCCTGCCGAAAATGCAGGAAGCACAAAAAGCGCAGAATCTATCTGCGGAATATACCTCTATCCATTTTCGGCTTACACGCGGCGATGCCTTGTGCTCAGAACGAAAAAGCTGTTTTGCGGCGCACCGCAGAAAAAACTTTGGTGAACCGTGTTTTGTATAGTATAACGGATTTTCAGAGGTTTGTAAAGAGCGGATTGCAAATTTTGACAACAAAAAAGCCCCGGCGTACAGCCGAGGCTCGGTTTGTTTTAAAAATTACGCGTCCAGCATGGTGATGACGTGTCTCGGGCAGACCTCGGCACATTTGCCGCAGCCGATGCACTTTGCGGGATCGACCTTCGCACAGAAGTTCGTCACCTTTACGGCGCCCACTTCGCACGCCTTCATGCACTTGCCGCAGCCGATACAGCCCACCTTGCAAACCTTCATCGTCTCTGCGCCCTTATCACAGTTGGAGCAGCGCACGACCGCCTGCTTTTTCAGCGGCACAAAGCTGATGAGCCCCTTCGGACATGCAGCGGTGCATTTTGCGCAGCCGCGGCACTTTGCGGGGTCGATTGACGCCATGCCGTTGCAGACGTTGATTGCGCCGTATTCGCACACGGCGGCGCAGTCGCCCATGCCCATGCAGCCGTAGCGGCAGCTGGAGATACCGCCGGCAAGCAAGGTAGATGCGGCACAGCTATCGATGCCGTCGTAGCGCATTTTGTCGCTGGTGCAGTCATAGCTGCCCATACAGTGGACAAGCGCCGTCTTTTTCTCGACGGCAACGTCGCCCGTGCCAAGCAGCTCTGCGCACGCTTTAGCGCACGCTTCGCCGCCGGGAGAACACAGCCCGGGCTGCGCTTCGCCCTTAGAGAGCGCCGCCGCATAGCCGGAGCAGCCGGAAAAACCGCACGCGCCGCAGTTCGCGCCCGGAAGCACCTCTAAAATCGCTTCCGCTTTCTCGTCCTTCGGCACGGCCATGATGGCGGAGGCGACCGCCAGAATAATACCCGCCAGAAGACCGATGCCCGCGACGATCAGAACCGGGATCAAAATTTTATCCATATAGAAACCCCTTTCGTTTTGCTCAGGCGAGCAGACGGTCTATAATGCCGTTAAAGCCGAGGAACGAAACCGCCACAAGCGACGCGGCGATCAGCGTGATCGGCAGGCCTTTGAGGAAATTCGGCACGTCGCACAGCTCGAGGCGCTCACGCACACCGGCGAAAATGACCATTGCAACCATGAAGCCGATGCCTGCGCCGAACGCGTTGACAAGCGATGCCAAATAGCCGAAGCTCGGGTTTTCCGCGCCTTTTTCGAGCACGAGCATCGTCACGCCCAGCACGGCGCAGTTCGTCGTGATGAGCGGCAGATAAATGCCGAGCGCGTTATACAGCGGCGGCATATACTTGTGCATCACGGTCTCCAAAAGCTGCACGAGCGCCGCGATGATGAGGATGAACACCACGGTCTGCAAATAATCGAGATTCAGCGGGACAAGTACATACGTATACACCGGCCACGTGACCGCCGTCGCGATAACCATGACAACCGTTACGGCGCAGCTCATGCCGAACGCCGTATTGAGCTTTTTGGAAACGCCGAGGAACGGACAGATGCCGAGAAACTTATTGAGAATATAGTTCTCCGTGAGGATTGCGGCAAGGAAAATGCCGACTAAAAATTTAAGGCTCATGCTTTGCCGCCCTCCTTTTCACATTTTTCCTGAACCTTGGAGCAGGAAGCCGCCAACGGGCATGCAGCGCAGCCCATGGTCTCCGGCGCTTTGCCCTCCGCGGAAAGCTTGCCCGCAATGGCGATGAGAATTCCGAACACGAAGAAGCCGCCCGGCGGGAGCAGGAAAATGATGATGGGATCCATGAAATTCGAGAGGATCGGAATGCCGAACACGGTACCCGCGCCGAGCAATTCACGGATGATGCCCATGGCAAGCAGCGCGGCGGTGAAGCCCACGCCCATGCCGAGACCGTCTACGATGCTCGGCAGCACGGGATTTTTGCTGGCGAACATTTCCGCACGGCCCAAAATGATGCAGTTGACAACGATGAGCGGCAGGAACACGCCGAGCGACTTGTTAAGCGCCGGCACGTAGGCCTTGATGAGCAGCTGCACAATGGTAACAAAACCTGCAACAATGGTGATGTACGCCGGGATGCGGACTTTATCCGGGATGATTTTTTTGAGAAGAGAAATAACGGCGTTGGAACATACGAGTACGAATGTCGTCGCAAGGCCCATGCCGATGGCGTTCGAGGCTGCCGTTGTGACGGCGAGCGTCGCGCAGGTGCCGAGCATCAGGCGCAGCACGGGGTTCTCTTTGATAATGCCTTTTGTAAATTCTTCTTTGAGGCTTTTTGCCATGTTATGCGCCCTCCTTTACCGTGTTGTACTTTGTGATGGCTTCGTTGACGGCGTTTGTCACCGCGCGGCTCGTGATGGACGCGCCGGTCATGGCTTCGATCTCGCCGTCCGACGGCGCCTTATTCTTCACAAGCGTGATGCCCTTTTCCGGCGCAGTCTGCTTAAACTGATCCGTAAAGGAAGCCTTTTCCGCGTTCGCGCCAAGACCCGGTGTTTCGCTGTGCTCCAGAATGACAACGCCGGTGATCTGCCCGTCGGCGCTGATGCCGGTCATGACCTTCACCGCATCGCCGTAACCCTTCGCCTCCGTCTGGAAAACGTAGCCGACCGTTTCGTTATTCGCTTTGCCGATGTAATAGCCGTCCGCTTCTTCAAAGCTGTCCGCGTCGCTCAAAACGACTTTTCTCGACTGCTCCGCTTCCAGTGCGGACTGCTCGGCAATTTTATCCTTCGTCAGCAGGTTTGTGCCCGCCAGAAGCGCCGTGACGACAAGGCAGATGACAAACAGAATGAGCGCCGGTTTTAAAATATCTTTCGCGGTGATCTTCATTTTGCGTCACCCGCTTTCTTTGCCTTCATTTTGCCGAACGTCTGCGGCTTCGCAACGCGCTCAATGAGCGGCACTAGAATATTCATCAGTACGATGGAGTACGATACGCCCTCCGGCAGAGACGCGAACTGGCGGATTAAAATCGTCAGCACGCCGCAGCCGACGGCATAGATGACGCGTGCGCTGAAGTTGATGGGGCTTGTGGTGTAATCGGTCGCCATGAAAATCGCGCCGAGCAAGAGGCCGCCGGAAAGAATATCCATCAGCGGATCGCGGCCGAGCAGTGCGGAAAGCACCGCTGCCGTTGCAAGGTACGTGACCGGGATAACCGGGCTGATAACGCGGCGTGCAACAAGGTAAATACCGCCGAGAATGAGTGCGAGTGCACAGGTCTCGCCGAGGCAGCCGCCCGTGTTGCCGAGAAACATATCGAGGTAACTCGGCAGCGCCGCACCCGTGCCCTCGGAGAGAACGCCGAGCGGCGTTGCGGTCGTCATAGCGTCGGAGAAGCTGTGGTCCATCGGCGCCGTCCACGCGGTCATTTTCGCCGGGAAAGAGTTCATCAGAATGATACGCGCCGTCAGCGCGGGGTTCACGAAGTTCTGTCCGATACCGCCGAACATCTGCTTTACGACAACAATGGCGATAACGCCGCCGAACGCCGCAATGATGGGGCTGATGGAAACGGGCAGGTTCATCGCGAGTAAAACGCCCGTCACAACGCAGGAAAGGTCACCGACCGTCTGGCGGCGCTTCATGACGCGGCGGGATATGTATTCGCTCAAAATGCAGGACGCAACCGTTGTCAGGATAATAACCGCCGCGCGGAAGCCGAAAATGATGACGGACGCAATCATCGCCGGGGTCAGCGCCAAAATGACGTCCAGCATCAAGGTCTGGGTGGTGTCTTTCGACTGAAAGTGCGGCGAGGAGGAAACGATGAATTTGTTCACTTTTTAGCCGCCTCCTTCTTTACATAGTATTTGCCGAGGCGAATGGCCTGCACGATGCGGCGTTTCGCCGGGCAGGAGAATGCGCAGCAGCCGCATTCCATGCACGTCATGATGTCGAGTTTTTTCAGCATTTCCACATCCTTGCGCTCCGCGTATTTTTCAAGCTTTGCGGGCACAAGGTTCATGGGACATGCCGCAACGCAGCGGCCGCAGCGGATGCAATCGGTCGGCTCCAAAAGGCGTGCTTCTTCCGCACCGAACGCGAGTAACCCGTTATTCTGCTTTAAGACCGGCAGCTCGTCGGTTGTCACGGCGACGCCCATCATCGGTCCGCCCATGATGAGCTTCTGCGGTTCTTCCTTATAGCCGCCGCAGAATTCCATGACCTCGCGAATTTTTGTGCCGATGGGCACAATGACATTCTGCGGGTTCTGCACGGCGCTGCCGTCCACCGTGACGCGCTTCATCGTCAGCGGCATGCCGGTGCGCATGTAGCTTGCAAGGAACGAGACGGAGCCGATGTTCATGACAAGGCAACCCACGTCTGCCGGCAGACCGCCCGCCGGGACTTTTCTGCCCGTTGCCGCCTGCACCAGCACCTTTTCCGCGCCCTGCGGGTAGCTTGCATGCAGCTTTAACACGCGCACTTCGTCGTTCGGGTCCATTTTCGGGTCATCCGCAATGCGCGTCAGCGCTTCGATGGCGTCGGGCTTATTGTCTTCAATCGCGATGATGACGCGGTGCACGTCTAAAATCTCTTTGATCTTATAAATACCGGCAAGCACGTTTTTGCCGTTTTCGAGCGCCTCGCGGTGGTCGGAGGTAATATAGGGCTCACACTCCGCAACGTTGACGATGAGCGTATCGATTTTTTTGTCCGGGGGAACGTTTAATTTCACGTGCGCCGGGAAGCCTGCGCCGCCGAGACCGACGAGACCCGAAGCGCGCGCCGCATCGGCCAGCTGCTGCTTCGTTTTGATCTCCGGCGGGGGACATACCCCAGGGTCGTGCTCCATTAACCCGTCCGACGTGATGATGACGGCGTCCACCGCCTGCCCGCCGGGCATAATGACTTTTTTGATCTCCTTCACGGTGCCGGAAACCGAGGAATGGATCGGCACGGAAACGTATGCGTCGCTGTCCGCGACCTTGGTGCCGACATACACGTGGTCGCCCTTTTTCACACAGGGCACACACGGTGCGCCGATGTGCTGCGTCATGGGCAGCGTGATCTCATCGGGCGGCGGCATCACGTGCGTTTCGGTATGCGCCGTGTTCTTGTGGTGCGGCACATGCGCGCCGCCGTGCGTGCGGAACGGGCGCTTCGGAAAAGACTGTTCCATCTTTATTCCTTCCTTTCTTTCGCGTTAAAAAACAGACTTTGCCGGTGCAAGACACAACAAAGTCACAGTTTTTAGATTTATTCAATTTTAGCACCGCTTTTGTACATTGGCAATAGAAAAAAGCGGTATTTCCACAATTTTCTGACGGAATATGGGCATGCACATTGATTTGTAAGCTTTACCGCATGTGTCGCACGGACGAAATGAGCCCCGTATCGTACTCCGAACGCAGGATGGAGTAACACACATTGTCAAAAATTTCGCCGTCAAACCGCTTAAAGCCGCACGGCATAACGCCCTCAAAGATGAATCCCGCGCGCTCAATGACCTTTCTTGACGGCTCGTTACCCACAAAGTGGCTGATGGCGACGACCTCGACGTTCATCACTTCAAACGCGTTCTGCACCATGGCGCGCAGCGCTTCCGTCATGTAACCGTTATGGCGGTAGCGGCGCGAAAGCTCGTAACCAATCGAAATACTGTCCGTATTATAGCGGCAGTAATCGCGCTGGTACTTGATCTTGCCCATCACTTCGCCCGTTTCGCGCAGGGTGATGGCAAAGGCATACGGATCGTCTGCGGCGCGCCTCAATTCACTCTCCGCCTCCGCCGGTGTAGAAACCGGCTTTGAGCCCGCCCGCAGCATGGTATCCGCATCGGCGGCAAACAGCAGAAAGCCGCTCATGTCCTGCATGGAAAAGCGTCTAAGGCGCAGGCGCGGCGTTATGATTTCCGCTTTTCCGAGTGTATCACCGCGCATTGTTCGGCTCCTTCGGCAATGCCGCGCCGCGCGGCAAAATGAAATTCAGTGCGTGCGGCAGAATGTTGTATTCCTCACTTTTCACCTTGATGCACAAGCCGTCCATATTGCTGACGACTTCATTTTCGCTTTGAATTTCGATCTTCACGCCGCGGCGGTAAACGAGCAGGTCGGAAAATGCCGGGTTGCTTAAATGCTCACCGCGCTTATACTTCGTCACAAGACCCGGAATGCGGAAATAGGCGGGCTTTCGGATCATCACAAAATCGAGCAGACCGTCGTCTATCACCGAGTTCGGCGCGCCGCAGTACCCACCGCCATACCAGCGACCGTTGCCCGCAAGCGTGAACAGAAATTCGCCCGTAACGGTCTCTTTTGTGCCGTCCGCATAGTAAAACGTTACGGTCATTTTGTCCGCAAGGTGCCCCAAAAAGCACTTTGCAAGCGAAATGGTATACGCAAGCTCGCCCGAAACGAACGGCAGATGCTTATAATAATTCATCTCCGCCGCCACCTTGGCGTCAAAACCCACAGAGCAGATGTTCACGGCATCGCCGTGCTGCGTGCGGATCATATCGATGAGCACAGTCTTGCCCGCCAGCTGATTTTCCGGGTTCAAAAACACTTCGCGCTTGCCGAATGAGCGCACGAAGTCATTGCCGCTGCCGCACGGGTATACGCCCACGGCGGCGTTTTTGTGAAACTCCGCACCGCGCACGACCTCCAGCACCGTGCCGTCGCCACCGACAGCCCAAATGCGCACCGCATCGCCCTTTTCGGCGGCCGCTCTTGCCAGCTCCTCGCCATGGCCCGCGCGCTGTGTGAGGTAAATTTCCGGCTCTTCCCCGTGCGTGGCATGCACGGCGCGGATGCGCTCCATAAACTGCACGGTATGGTCGTGCTTGCCGGCTTTTGGGTTGATGATATAAACATTCCGCATATGTACCCTCCCCTAAAGCATTTTTTATGCCTTAAAATACATGTAATACTGGCAGCGGATCATGCCGTTGTAGAGCTTGCGGCGGCGGTCGGCTTTTTTGCCGAAGCATGTCTCAAACCGCTCGTCCGGACTGATGGCAGCATAGCTCCAGCCGCGCTTCGGCGTGAAGACGCGCCCCATCGTTTTGTAGATGTCCTCCGCCGTTTTTACGTCTAAAAGCCGCTCGCCGTACGGCGGGTTGCAGATGACGCAGCCGAACGGGCCATCGTTGCTGAAATCCTTGATGTCGCGCACTTCTGCGGAGATATACTGCGCAACGCCCGCCTTCTTCGCGTTTTCAAGCGTCAGGCGCACGGCTTCGGGATCAATGTCATAGCCGAACGCCAAAAAGCCCTCATCGCGACGTTCAAGCGCCTTTGCGGCAACGCGCTCGTTGTCCCAGATATTTCCGGGGACGGCTTTCCATTTTTCCGCCGCAAAGTGGCGGCGCAGGCCGGGCGCAATGTGCATGGCAAGCATGGCGCCCTCGATTAAAATCGTACCCGAACCGCAGAAAGGGTCGATGAGCGTGCCGTCCGTGCGCACACGGGAAAGCTTTGCCATGACCGCCGCAAGCGTCTCTTTGATGGGCGCTTCGTTGGAATTTTTGCGGTAACCGCGCTTGTGCAGCCCCGCGCCGCTCGTATCCAGCATAATGCTGACCTTGTCTTTCATAATTAAAAACTGAATCTGGTAGTTCGCGCCCGTCTCCGGGAAATGCTCCAGCTTATACGCCTCCTTGAGGCTTTCCACCACGGCTTTTTTGATAATGGCCTGACAGTCCGGCACGCTCATAAGCTGACTCGATAAACACCGCCCCTTGACCGGAAATGCGTCGTCGCGGCCGATCCACTCCGTCCACGGCAGGGCCTTCACGCCGCGAAACAGGCTTTCAAAGCTTTTCGCTTCAAATGTACCGAGCAGAACGAGCACGCGCTCCGCAAAGCGGGAGCGGATATTCGCGCGGGCGATCATCTCCGGGGAGCCTGCGCACAGCACACGTCCGTTTTCCGGCGCGACATTTTCCGCGCCCATATCGCGGAGCTCCTCCGCTACAAGACCCTCAACACCCAAAAGGCAGGGCAAAACAAGCTGATATGTATGCAAAGTTATCACCATTTTCATTTCATATATTTAAGTAATTTTTAGTATACCATAAATCACGCACTTTCGACACCGTATACAGAAAAATAAATAAAAAAATTACCCGCCGACTTTCAGAAAAGCCAACGGGCAATGAATTTAAGCTTAATAGAACGTCGCAACGGGCTGCGCGGGCGCTTCGGCAGGCTCGATGTTCTGAAGCGTCAGAACCGGACCCTTGCGGCCGTAGAGCTTGTGCCACTTATACGCAACGGAAAGGCGCATGGTGTACCACTTTCCGTTTTCCGGCATTTTGTCCGCGTCGCACAGCGTGAGCAGACCCGCAAACTGGATATCCTCCACGCAGCAGGTCATCAGCTGGCGACCGAAGAAGAACATGCCCGGCTTCATGCGCGGGTTCACGGCTGCAAGGCCCTTATACTCGACGACCTTGCCGTCGTACTTCTTCGGATCTTCGGAAAGGTCACGGTACCACAGCGCGTAATCGCCGTCTTCAATCTTTACGACCGGCGCGTTGATGTCAAACGGCAGCGGATCTTCGATCTCGTCGTATTCGACGTCGCCGTTCGTGTACTCGTAGGCGATGTCCGGGCGGCGGCTGATGCCGCGCACAATCTTGTGGAACGCCATTTTGTCCATATCCTTCGTGAAGCGGTTGAACACGACCAACTCGCAGCCGGAGAGCTTATCCACAACAAGGCCGCGCATGTTGGCGTTATAAGTGAGGAATGTCGTCGCATCCGCGAACATGAATTCCTGGTAGACCGCCCAGTTTTCCGGCATGTTGTCGTACAGCGTTTTCAGCTGCCACATGCCGTTGTACTCGATGAGCACACGGGAAGCGCGATGCTTTTTCGCGAGGATGTCAAGCGTTTCGCTCGTCAGCTCGTCTTCGTCCTCAATGTTTTCCACATAGATGTTCTTCATGTAGGGGCGGGACTCGTCGTACTCCGCCTCGCCTTCCTCGCAGACGAGCAGCAAGGTACGCTGCCCGTTATTGAAACGCTTATCCGCAAGCGTTTCGTCTATAAAAGAGGTCTTGCCTGATTCGAGAAAGCCCGTAAACAGGTAAACCGGCATATCATCCATCAATATTCCGCCTTTCTGTAAGGTTCAGCCCGCATTACGCGAACAGCGCTTCGATCGCGGCCTCGTTGATGTGAGAACCGATGACGCACAGGCGGCCGATGACACCGGCGCTGCCGTTGCGCACAGAGGTCTCCTCCGGCACGTAGTCGAAGTGGATCCACTCGCCGTCCCGGCCTGCGACGATGCCCTTTGCACGCAGGATCATACCGTACTTTTCGCTGTTGTCGAGCTCTTCGAGGATGTGTTCAATCTCGTCCTTCGTGAACTTGCGGGTCGTCTCGGTGCCCCAGCTTGTGAACACCTCGTCGGCATGATGATGGTGGTGATGATGCTCGTGGTCGTGCTCATCATGGTCGTGATCGTGGTCATGGCAGCCGCAGGTGCAGTGCTCGTCATGCTCATCGTGGTCGTGATGGTGATGCTCGTGCTCGTCGTCATCGTCATGGTGGTCGTGGCAGCCGCAGGTGCAGTGCTCATCATGCTCATCATGGTCATGATCGTGGTGATGGTGGTGCTCGTGCTCGGTCTCCTCGGCAAGGAGCTTCAGCTCCTCTTCAAGGGTATTCTTGTGCTCCATCGTCTCGAGAATCTGTGCGCCGGTGAGCTGATCCCACGGGGTGGTAATGATGGTGGCGTTCTGGTTGTGCTCGCGCAACAGAGCGACGCAGGCTTCAAGCTTTTCGGGCTTAATACCGTCCGTGCGGCTCAGAATGATGGAGTTTGCGTGCTCGATCTGGTCGTTATAGAACTCGCCGAAGTTCTTCATATACATTTTGCACTTGTTTGCATCGGCAACGGTGGTGAAGCTATTCAGCGTAACGTCTTCCATGTGCAGGTTCTGCACGGCACGGATCACATCGCTCAGCTTGCCTACGCCGGACGGCTCGATCAAAATGCGGTCCGGGTGGTAGGTCTCCAGTACCTGACGCAGCGCCTTGCCGAAGTCGCCCACAAGGCTGCAGCAGATGCAGCCCTGGCTCATCTCGGTGATTTCAATGCCGGCGTCCTGCAAAAAGCCGCCGTCAATGGCAATCTCGCCGAACTCGTTTTCGATGAGGACGAGCTTTTCGCCCTTAAAAGCTTCGGAGATCAGCTTGCGGATCAGCGTGGTTTTGCCTGCGCCGAGGAAGCCGGAAAAAATATCGATTTTCGTCATATTCTCATGCCCTTTCGCAATAATTTACGGTTTGGATAAACGCTCTTGGAGGGACCGCGCAATTCGCTTTCTGCGGAAAGTGACCAAAGGCGCTGCCTTTGGGATCTGCCGCCTTTGAAAAGGCGGGCGAAACTTTATTCGCTCGGTTGTCTTTCGCTTATCACAGAATGGAAGTTTACTGAAACTTTCGGTCTCTCCAATCTTGTATTGTAAATCTTTCTTTTAAAAGTTGCAAGAGAAATCGATAAATGTTTACACTTTCATCATTTTCATGCGGTTTCACACCGTTTCTATCCTTTGCTTAGGTCAAAATCCTCGCTTAAAAGCGCCGCAAGCTCCGCTTCCGTCAGCCTTGTCACGTCTCCGCCCGTCAATCTGCGAGACTGGTTTAAGATCGCGTCCTCGACCAAATTGCGCACCAAGCGTCCGTTGCCCGCCGTTCTGGCGTCCGTTGCCTGCCGCTTTTCGTAATATTGAAGCAGCGGCGTTTCGCATGTTTCATCGATCGTATAGCCCTTTTTCTTTGCGGTCAGCTTTGTAATGGCCAGCAGCTCCTCCGCCGTATAATTCGGAAACTCGATGATATTCGGGAATCTCGAGCGCAGGCCGGAGTTCGCCGTGAGAAATGCCTCCATTTCTTTTGTATAGCCCGCCAAAATAACGATAAGGTCTTCTCTGTGGTCCTCCATCCCCTTGACGATGGTATCGATGGCTTCCAGTCCGAAACTGTCGTCTGCGCCGCGGTACAGCGAATATGCCTCATCGATGAACAGCACGCCGCCGAGCGCAGAGCGAATGACCTGCTGCGTGAGCGGTGCGGTGTGACCGACGTATTTGCCTACAAGGTCGGCGCGCGTGACTTCAATCAGCTGCCCGCCGCTCAGTACGCCCATGGCTTTTAAATAGCGTGAAACGAGCCTTGCGATGGTCGTTTTGCCCGTGCCGGGATTGCCGGTAAAAATCATGTGCATGGTGGGCACATCAGCCTTCATGCCGCGCGCTTCGCGCAGCCGCTGAATGATATAGTTCTGCTCAAGCGACAGCACGTAGTCCTTCACTTCACTAAGTCCGATGATCTCGTTAAGTTCCGACTTCACTTCTTCGGCGGCTTTCGGGTCTGCCGCCTGCCTTTTCTCTTCTTCCACCGTGACGGCAAAATCCGGGAATGTGAACATAAGCACACCGTCTTTTACGCCGAGTGTGCCGGAAACGGTCTTTTCACCGTCCTTTTCCGCGCGGCGCAGCTTTTCTTCGCTCAAAAGGCGGAAGCAACGTTCCGTCAGCCGCGCCATGCTCTCCACGCCGTCGCGGCGACTGAATTTATCCGCCAAAAACGCCGAGGCATCTTCACCGAACGTGAACGTGTAGTTTAGCTTGGCCTTTGTGCGGTCGTTTAATACACCGAGCGCCGCTTCGCCGATTCTGAGCAGGCTCTCGCGCGTGAATTCCGCCGTGCGGCAGAAATCCGTGACGGAGGACAAAAATGCCGCGCCGAACGCATCGGTGAACGCACTGTCCTTTTGGTTCGTCAAAAAGACGAGGTACTTCCCGTTTACGGAAATTTCGCTGACGGCATCGGGCACAAGCGCCGTGCCGACATCGATGAGCATGCCTTTCTGCAAAGCATAACGCGAAGCTAATTTTAAAACGCCCGTCTCGCACAGCGCCGCCACCATGGGCAGCAAAGATTTGTGGCACTGCTCAAAATTTTCAAATAATACAATATCGTTTTCGCCGTGCAGCGCGGAAAAAAGATCCTGTGTGAGTAATTTACCGTCTTCGGCGTTCGGGTAGCGGGAAAGATCGATATTCGTGACCTCGCCGTTTTTCAAAACGCCCTCTTTACAGAGCGCCGCAGCCGAAGCCGCAAGCGCACTGTGCCTGCCAGTGCCCTCTTTGCCGGAGATCACGACAACCGCCGCGGGCTTGCCGTTTTCGCGCCCCGTCACGCTCGGGCGGCGAAATGCGGTGAACAGGCTGTCCAAAAATGCGTCCTGCCCAATGACCGTTCTGCCCGTCGCTTCCCTCGCCTCGCGGAACGACTGCGCGGGGTCCTGCGGCGGCTCCTCCGCGCCCTTTGCCTTCGGCTTTTTTTCTGCGGTCTCCGCCTTCGGCGCTTCTGTTTCGGGCGTGCCGGTCAGGCCCTCGGCGTCCAGCAGACGGCGCATTTCGTCCATGCTGCGCTGCGCGTCGCTCGTCAGCTTATCGAGGTCGCTGATCTGCCGATTCAGGCTGCTCTGCATGTTGGCATTCGTTTTTTCGATGCTGTTCAAAAAATCCTCGGCGTCTTTTGCGGCGCGGCTTTTCGTGCCGCTGCCCACGTTCAGCTTTCCGCCGGAAAACAGCGCATCCAAAATGCTGTCAATATCGTTTTTCACCTAAAATCCCCTTTCTCCGGGTAAAGCTTACCGCGCTTCAATCGCTGCGACGACGTTTTGCACCAAAGCGCTGTCCGTCACTTTATATTCGTTCTCCGGGATACCCACGCCGTTCAATTTGCCGCCGAAAAAGATCTCCGGGTTGCCGCAGACGCTTGTGTCGTGCCGCAGGGAGCGCGCCGAGGCGTGTACACTGTGCGCGCCGGTCTCGTTGATAAATTTCCCGACATTTTGCGTGTTGATACCGCCGCCGGGCAGAATATCGATGCGGCCACTTGCGTATTCGATCATCTTTTTCACAGTCTTTGCGCCCTTTATCGCGCTTTCACGCTGGCCGCTCGTCAAAACGCGCGTCACACCGAGACTGATAAGATCGTCGAGTGCTTTAAATACGTCCGGCACCACGTCAATGGCGCGGTGGAACACAATCTCGGCGTTCGGGTTGATTTTCTTGATTTTCCCGATAAAATCGGCGCAGCGGTCGGTGTCAACCGTGCCGTCCGGCTTCAAAAAGCCGAAGACGATGCCGTCCGCGCCCGCATTTAACAGTGCCTCCATATCGCGGCAGCAGGTCACGTAGTCAAAGTCCGTGTAGCAAAAGCCGCCCTCGCGCGGGCGCACCATGCACATCACGGGAATTTTCAGTGTATTTTTCACGGCCTGCACCGTGCCGATGCTCGGCGTAAGGCCGCCCAAAAACAGCGCGGAATTGAGTTCAATGCGGTCTGCGCCGCCTTTTTCGGCCTGTACGGCGTCTTCAAAACAGCCACAGCAAACCTCAAACAATACTTTATCTTTCATATTTATACCAACTTTCGTTTATTTGTCCTATCTGCGGCGCTTTAAAACACGCCGCTTTCTGCACTTTCAACTATTCTCACACAAATGCCTTTACAATCCTCTAAAAAAGATTATAATAGCTTTGAACGTAAAAAGAAAGATAAATCGTTAAATTCTAAAGACAGGGGACGAGATTATGTCAGATACCGTTCGTTTAACAGAAGAATTCCGCGGCGGGCTTTTGGACCTGACGCATTACGGCTACATCAGCGTTGTAGATGAAAAGGGTAAGGTCATCTACTCCGCAGGCGACCCGGAGGCCATGGTTTTCTACCGCTCCGCTTCGAAGCCCGTGCAGGCGCTGCCCGTTATCGCGCATCACCTCGACGAAAAATACGGTTTTACCGATGAAGAAACCGTGCTGTTCGCAGGCTCGCATCTCGGCGAAAGCTTCCACATCAACGCTTTGAAATCCATCATGAAAAAGGCCGACTTAAATCCGGAAGACCTCATCATGAAGCCGACCGTGCCGGGCTCTACGGAAGCAAACGAAGAGCGCATCCGTCAGGGTCTGCCGAAGTCGAAGCTCTACCACAACTGCAGCGGCAAGCACGCGGCGCTCATGCTTACCCAGCGTGAAATGGGCGGCGACGTGAAGGATTACTGGAAGGTCGGCTCCGTCGGACAGAACGAAGTGCTGCGCACCATGAGCGTGCTCTCCGAGTACCCGGAAGAAAAGGTCGTCATCGGCATCGACGGCTGCGGCGTGCCGGTGTTCGCTTACCCGATGAAGAACATCGCGACGGCATATAAGAACCTCGCGTGCATCGATACCATTCAGGACGACGTTCTGCAGGACGCTGCCCGCCGCTTTGTCCCGCGTATCCATGAATATCCGCACATGATGCGCGGCACGGGCTACCTGTGCTCCCTCATCAACCATGATGCGAACATCATAGCAAAGGGCGGCGCGAACGGCGTGTACGGCATCGGCCTTAAAAAGGAGCGCATCGGCATCTCCTTCAAGATTAAGGACGGCACCGAGGCGGTCTGGCCGCTCATCATCCGCGAGATTTTCCGCCAGATCGGCTACTATAACGCCGATACCGATAAGATGCTCGTCTCGCTTAACAACGGCGTCACCGTCAACGACAACGACACACCCGTCGGCGAAGTGAAAACCGTGTTTACGCTTGAAAAGCACTTTTAAAATTTAATTTTCATTCAGCATTTTAGATAAAGTCTCTGCATCGATTTGTCCCGGTGCGGAGGCTTTTCCTTTTGACGCAAACGTCATCACAGAGCCGAACGCCCCGCCGCGCACGCGCGTCACCTTGCCGAGCTCGCCCATGGAAATGCCGATGAGCGGCCCGCAGAACGCAGTGGATTCATTCATCGCCGCCAGCATCACCATCACATCGCGCTCATTCTGCGGCATCACGGCGATTTTCGGCAGGTCGGCATTTAACGCCATCATGCGCTTATAGCGGTCGGCGATTTCCTCGCGTGCAGGCGTTTTGGCAAAATCGTGGTTCGAGATAATAAGCTTCGTACCCATATCGTGCATAGCCTGAACGGTCGCCTTTGCAATGTCATCGTACTGCTCGCAAAGGAAAAGCTCTAAATCGACAAGCGGCGCACCCAAGGCGCTCAGCTGCGCGTTCATCGCAAAATAGTCCATGGGATCTATCGCTTTTTCGCCGCCCTCCGCTTTTGTGCGGAATGTGCACAGCACGGGCAACGGCGCAGCTGCTTTAAAAATTTCCGGCGCGGCCGCAAACATATCCTCGTCAAAATAATCGATGCGCCATTCGATAAGATCCGCCGGGGTGGTCTTGACCTCTTTTACGGCGTCTAAAACCGCTTCCGTTGTCTTCTCGCACACCGGCACACAAATTTTCATTCTGCCGCTGCCGAATACCAAATCATTTACAACTACCTGCCGCATAGCTTTCGCTCCCTTTTTGTCAACTTGTACACAGTATAGACAATTTAAGCACAAAAGTCAAAACAAAAAGTATTTGTATCTTGTAACAGACTTCTAAATCTGCTATGATGATTTTGTAACCTCGTGACCCCTTTTTCCTACGTATAAAGTGAAAGGAGCTGGCCTTATGACCCGTTTACAAAACTCTTTATTCGCTTTTCTTTTGTGCATCATTCTGCTTTTCACCGCCTGCCAAAGCTCACCGGCATCCTCGGGCGGCGCAGATGAACCGCAAAGCACCGCATCAGAACCGAGCGCTGCCGAGACCGCAACGCTCACTGCGCGCATTGTCGATATTTCGGGCAACCTGCTTTTGCTCGCCGGAGAAGACGACGGCGTATACCGCTGCGCAAAGCCGGAGGACGCGCCGAATGACCTCATCCCCGGCATGATGGTGGACGTCACCTACGGCGGATATATCAAAGCCATTTACCCGAGCGAGCCCGATAACGTGCAGAAGATTACCGTACGTGAAGGCGAAACGGATGGGCGGTGCGCGCTGTATTTGTCCGTGCTGCAGAAATTATTCAACACGGACGAAGCGCTGCAAAGCGACACCGAATATGTCTCCGTTGACCTGACCGAGACGCCACTTACGAAAGGCGAGATACAGGCGATCGCATGGCGGTTCGGCGAGCTTACCGAGCGCCGCCCGCTCACGTTCACGTTTAAGGAGCTGCAAGACGAGGGCTACTTAGAAACGGACGAGCTTTTGTGGGAAGACGGCTGCTTATTTAAGATCACGGAGAAAAACGATGAAAACGGCACACTGACGTTTGACGCCGAAAAATGGCGTGCCGGGGACGGTGCCTCCTACTTTTTAGACTGCACCGCAAAGCAAAATAAAGACGGCACCTATGCCGATTTTGAGATCGGCGCATTTGCTGCCGCATAAAGTTATCATCAAAGAGGGAATCAACATGTTGAAAAGTCAGGAAGTTCGCAAGCTTGCGCCGGAAATGGACCCGCTGCGCATGGGCATGGGCTGGAAAGAGGAGGACCTCACAAAGCCGCAGATTTTAATTGAAAGCACCTACGGGCAGAGCCACCCCGGCTCCGCGCACCTTTTAAATTTGGCGCAGAAAGCAAGCCGGGGCGCATACGAAGCGGGCGGCAAGGGTGCGCTTTACTTTGCGACCGATATTTGCGACGGCATGGCACAGGGGCACGATGGCATCAATTATTCCCTGCCCTCGCGCGACATCATCGCCGACCTTGTGGAAATTCACGCCAACGCGACAACGTTTGACGGCGGCGTTTTCCTCGCAAGCTGCGATAAATCCGTGCCAGCGCTGCTCATGGCCATCGGCCGCATCAACATTCCGGCCGTGTTCGTGACGGGCGGTGTGATGGACGCGGGTCCCAACCTTTTAACGCTGGAGCAGATCGGCAAATACAGCGCCATGTATGAGCGCGGTGAGATCACCGAGGAGCAGTTCACGTATTACAAGCACCACGCGTGCCCTTCCTGCGGTGCATGCTCGTTCATGGGCACCGCGTCCACCATGCAGATTATGGCAGAATCGCTCGGCCTCATGCTGCCTGGCACGGCGCTGATGCCCGCCACCTGCGAAGATCTTTCCGTTGCCGCAGAGAAAGCCGGCAAAACCGCCGTGGCGCTCGCGAAAAAGGGCGTGAAAGCGTCCGATATCGTCACGCTGAAATCGTTCGAAAACGCCATCATGGTACACGCGGCCATCTCCGGCTCCACAAATACGCTGATGCACCTGCCCGCCATCGCGCATGAGTTCGGCATTCCGCTCGACGCGGATACGTTCGACCGCATGCACCGCGGCGCGCATTATCTTTTGAATATCCGTCCCGCAGGCGAGTGGCCCGCGCAGTACTTCTATTATGCAGGCGGCGTACCGCGCATCATGGAGGAAATCAAAGACCACCTGCATCTCGATGTAATGACCGTCACGGGTAAAACGCTCGGCGAAAATCTGGAAGATTTAAAGAAAAACGGCTTCTACGAGAAGTGTGATACCTATTTAAAGAAAACCGGTCTCAAGCGCACGGATATCATCCGCTCGTTCGATGATCCCATCGGTACGAACGGCGCCATTGCCATTCTGCGCGGCAACATCGCCCCGGACGGCGCGGTCGTAAAACACAGCGCCGTGCCGAAGGAGATGCACAAGGCGCTTCTGAAGGCGCGCCCGTTCAACTGCGAGGAAGATGCCATCCACGCCATTTTAACGCACCAAATTCAGCCGGGCGACGCCGTCATCATCCGCTATGAAGGCCCGCGCGGCAGCGGTATGCCGGAAATGTTCTACACCACCGAAGCCATTTCGAGCGACCCGGAGCTTTCTGCCAGCATTGCGCTGCTGACGGACGGTCGCTTCTCCGGCGCAAGCAAGGGTCCCGCCATCGGCCATATTTCGCCGGAAGCCGCACAGGGCGGCCCCATCGCTTTAATCGAAGAAAACGACCTTATCGAGATCGACATTCCGCAGCGTATTCTGCGCGTCGTCGGTATCAACGGCGAAAAATGCAGCGAGAAAGAAGTGCAGCGCGTGTTCAACGAGCGCCGCAAAGCGCTGCCACCGTTTAAGAGCCGCTACACGCACGGCGTTTTAAAGCGCTTCACGCAAACGGCACACTCCCCCATGCAAGGCGGTTACATGGACTAAACCGAATTCTAAAAGCCTGCGTTATGCAACTCTCATTTTGAGCCCCTGCACAACGCAGGCTTTTCTTTTTCAAAAATCACCATGTATATACGTATAAATATACATTAATTTGTGCATTATTCCGCTTGATTTTTGAATGAAATCGGCGTAAAATACATTCATCTTCAAAATTATACAAGTCAAAGCTTAAAAGTATATTGCGGAAGGGTGAATGTAAAATGAAAATTCAAAAGGTTTGCGCTTCATTTTTAATTGGCGCTATGATGCTCTCACTTGCGGCCTGTTCGGGCAGTACGAAGAAGATTGAAAGCCCGGCGGACTTTGAGGGCGCGAAAATTTCCGTGCAGACGGCAACCTCCGCGCACGAAAGCATTCAGGATATGCAGGACGAGGGCATGAACATCAACGTGCTGCCGTACGAAAAGGTGACGCAGTGCTTTGACGACCTCGCACTCGGCCGCGTGGATGCCGTGTACGTGGACAGCGTCGTTGCGGGTTACTACCTCGCGGAGGACGACACGAAATACCAGAAAACATGGACGAGCGAAACCGGCGAGCCAATCGGCGTATGTCTTAAAAAGGGCAACGACGATTTGAAAGAGCTCATCGAAGGTGCGATTGATACCTTATATTATGACGGCACCATGGCGCAGCTTTCCGAAAAGCACTTCGGCTCCGCCGCCGATGTGGACGGCGTGCGCAATGTGACGGAAATGCCGGTGCTTGACCTTTCTAAGCTTAAAACACTCAAGGACGGCACCTTAACCGTCGGCGTGGAAGTCGGCTACCCGCCGATGGAGTACACCGATGACGCAGGGCTTGAATATCAGGGCTTCGACATCGACTTTGCAAAAGCGCTCGGCGAGGTGCTGGGCGTAGACATCGAGTTTGTCAACACCGCGTGGGACGGCATTTTTGCGGGCCTTGATAAAGAGCAGTACGACGTCATCATCTCGTCCGTGTCCATTACGCCGGAACGTCAGGCCGCGTATGACCTTACGGAACCGTATATCTCGAATCAGCTTGTCATTGTCACGTTAAAGTAAAAACGCCGATTTTACCCACAAATCTTGAAAAATACCTATGTATATATGTATAAATATACATTAATTTGGCAGTTTCGCTATTGACCCAAACAGGTTTTGGGGGTAGAATACAAGTATTCTAATCGATTGGTACAGTGAAACGACTGTATCTCTATTATCGGGGAAAATTGAGAAAGAAGGACAAAACACATGAAAATGAAGAAAATCCTTGCTGCCGTACTCGTCGGCGTAATGGCACTCTCCGCCACCGCATGCAGCAGCTCCAGTACAAAGAAGATTGAAAGCCCGGACGATTTCGCCGGCGCCAAAGTCAGCGTGCAGACCGGCACCACCGCCCACGACGCTCTGCAGAAAATGCAGGAAGAGGGCGTTGACGTCGAGATTCTCCCGTATGAAAAGATTACGCAGTGCTTTGATGACGTTTCGCTCGGCCGTGCAGATGCCGTGTACGTAGACAGCGTCGTCGCGGCGTATTACCTCGCAGACGACGACTCTAAATTCCAGAGCGTTTGGAAAAGCGACGAAGGCGAACCGATGGGCGTCTGCATCAAGAAAGGCAACACAGACCTTTTGGAGCAGACCGAAAACGCCATCAACACGCTTTATTATAACGGCAAAATCTCCGAGCTCGCCATGAAGCACTTCGGCACCGATGTCACCGAGGGCGTGCGCAACGTCACCGAGGAACCGACCGTTGACCCGAGTAAGGTCAAAACCGTTAAGGATGGCGTTTTGACCATCGGCTTTGAGGCCGGTTATCCGCCGCTTGAGTACACCGACGACAGCGGCCTTGTGTACCAGGGCTTTGACGTTGATATGGCAGAAGAGATTGGCAAGCTGTTCGGCCTTGAGGTCGAGTTTGTCAACACCTCCTTCGACGGCGTTTTCGCAGGCCTCGATAAGGGCCAGTACGATATGATCATCGCCGGCGTTTCCATCACCCCGGAGCGTCAGGAAGCGTATGAAATGACCGAGCCGTACCTCTCCAACCAGCTCGTCATCGTCACAAAGAAGGACGCATAAGCGCAATAGCGTAAAATGAAACTTCGGCAGGAGGCCCCGTTTTGAGGTCTCTTGCCCCATTTATATCGGAAAGGATATCACCATGAACGCCATTCAACAAATCATCGGCTGGATGCCGGCGCTGCTCCAGGCCACCGGCGTAACGCTTGCGCTTTCCGTCACCTCCGTGCTGACGGCACTCGTGCTCGCCGTGTTTCTTGCCCTCGGCAAGATCTCCAAAAACACCGTACTCCGCTCCGTGTGCGGCGCGTACATCTTCTTCTTCCGCGGCACGCCGCTTCTGATGCAGCTGTTTTTCCTCTATTACACGCTGCCGCAGCTCGTTCCGGCGTTCAATATTCAGAGCCGCTTTTTGGCCGCTTGGATTGCGTTCTCGCTGAACGTCGCGGCCTACCTCGCGGAGATCATCCGCGCAGCTATTCAGTCCATCGATAAAGGCCAGCTCGAAGCCTCCACGGCGCTCGGTCTCACCCACTCGCAGGCGATGCGCCTTGTCATCATCCCGCAGGCCTACCGCCGCATGATTCCGCCGATCTGCAACGAGTTCGTCATGGTGCTGAAGGATACCTCTCTTGTGTCCATCATCGCGCTGACCGATTTGACCTACCAGACGAAGATTATCGCTTCCAACAAGGCGAGCGCTCTCGTTTATATCCCGGCTATGATCATCTACCTCATCATCACCGGCGTGTTCACCGTTATTTTCAATCGCCTTGAAAAGCGCCTGTCCATCTACGAATAAGGAGGAATACGGCTATGTCTATCATTAAAACGGAAAATATCTGTAAGTCCTTCGGCTCCGTAGATGTGCTGAAAAACGTCAGCCTCACCGTAGAGCCGGGCGAGGTGGTCGTCATCATCGGACCGTCCGGCGCCGGCAAATCGACGTATCTGCGCTCTTTAAACCACCTTGAAAAGCCTACGAGCGGCAAGATCTGGATCGACGACAAACTCATCGAAGACCGCGTGAACGGCCACAATCAGGTAAAGCTGCCGCATAAAGAGCGCGCCGCTATTCTGCTTGAGATGGGTATGGTGTTTCAGCGCTTCAACCTCTTCCCGCACAAAACGGCACTGCAAAACGTCATGCTCGCCCCGATGAACGTGAAGGGCGTGCCGGAAAAGGAAGCCAAAGAAAAGGCCGTGAAGCTTTTAAATCAGGTCGGCCTCGGCGATAAGCTCGATTCCTACCCCGCAAAGCTTTCCGGCGGCCAGCAGCAGCGTGTGGCCATCGCCCGCGCGCTCGCCATGGAGCCGAAAATGATGCTGTTCGATGAGCCCACCAGCGCCCTTGACCCGGAGCTCGTCGGCGACGTTCTGAACGTCATGAAGGAGCTTGCGGAAGAAGGTATGACGATGCTTGTTGTCACGCACGAAATGGGCTTTGCCCGCGAAGTGGCAGACCGCGTGGTGTTCATGTATGATGGCGCGATTTTGGAGGAAGGCTCCCCGAAGGAGATCTTCACAAATCCGAAGCACGACCGCACGCGCCAGTTCCTGCAAAGCGTTCTGTAAGGCGATAGTATGTTTGAAAATACCTCAAAATGCGAAGACTGCCTGTATTACGAGTACGACGATGAGTACGGCTTCTATGTCTGCGATATGGACTTAGACGAGGACGAGACCGCCCAGTTCATCGGCGGCCGCTTTCAAAACTGCCCGTACTACCGCCCCGGCGATGAATACACCATCGTCCGCAAGCAAATATAATAACATTGTATGAGAAAAGCTCTCCCGAATTCGTTTCGGGGGAGCTTTTCTACATATAACTATAGACCGGTTGTTTACTTTTCAAATCACTTATGATAACATGAGAAAAAAAGGAGAATAACGTAGACAAAATGGACGCAGATGAAGCCGAAGCACTGTTAAATTCCGGCGAGTGATTTCAAATTAAATAGAAAGATACCGCATTCAGCCTACAAACCGAATGCGGTATCTTTTTTATCAAATGCTGTAATCGTTGACGAAAGTCGCCTGCTGCTGATCTAATATATCCTGCAGGGTGATGCTGTCGAGGTATTCGTTGATGGCGCGGCTGAGCCCCTGCCACACGGGCAGCGTGATGCAGTCTGCACTGCGGTCGCACAGAATGGGGTCGTGATCGAGACACGCGACGGGCGCGAGGCTGCCCTCCGTGATGCGCAGAATCATGCCCACGGTGTATTTATCCGGCGATTGCGCCAGACGATATCCACCCTGAAAGCCGCGGCTTGCAAGAAGAATATCGGATTTATTGAGCATCGGCACGATCTGCTCCAGATATTTTTTGGAGACATTCTGACGGCGGGCAATGTCCTTCAGCGCGACGTAGCCGTCATTCTGGTGCTGTGCGAGATCCAGCAGCATACGCAGCGCATAGCGCCCTTTGGTGGAAATTTTCATGCGGTATCCATCCTTTATGTAAAATAGCGTTTCCGGAATAAAACAAGCGGGCTCACCGTCCGCCGCAAACTTTATACCATAATAACATGTTTTTAGTAGGTTTTCAAGAGTTTTATTTTTGCCGGTAATTTACTGCGAAAACGCCCTCTATAAACGCCTTTAAACCCGCGAAAAAGGGCAAAACCCGAAAGCCTTGCCCCTTTCCCTCATTCATTTTTCTATCCCAAAGATATGTGTTTGGATTCTTGTATGCTGTATCAGTCTGCAAACATCGGCGTGGAGAGGTACCGTTCGCCGGTATCGGGCAGAAGCGCCACGATGACCTTGCCTGCGTTTTCCGGACGCTTTGCAAGCTGTGCTGCCGCAAAGACTGCCGCGCCGGAGGAGATGCCCACCAAAACGCCCTCGCTGCGCGCCAGCGCGCGGCCGGTCGCAAACGCGTCCTCGTTCTGCACGGGGAGAATCTCATCGTAAATGTCGGTGTTCAGCGTATCCGGCACAAAGCCCGCGCCGATGCCCTGAATTTTATGCGGGCCCGCCTTGCCGCCGGAGAGGACCGGGGAGGTAGCCGGTTCCACCGCGACAACCTTAACATTGGGGTTCTGCGACTTGAGGTACGCGCCTACACCGGAGAGCGTGCCGCCCGTGCCGACGCCTGCAACGAAAATATCGACCTTACCGTCTGTGTCTGCCCAGATTTCCGGGCCGGTCGTCTTCAGGTGCACCGCCGGGTTTGCCGGGTTCGTGAACTGGCTCGGAATGTAGCTGTTTGGGGTCTGCTCGGCGAGCTCCTTCGCCTTTGCGATAGCGCCCGGCATACCCTTTGTACCTTCGGTGAGAACGAGCTCCGCACCGTAAGCCTTCAAAAGGTTGCGGCGCTCCACACTCATCGTCTCCGGCATGGTAAGGATTACCTTATAACCGCGGGAAGCCGCAACGGAAGCAAGGCCGATGCCCGTGTTGCCGCTTGTCGGTTCAATGATAACTGCGCCGGGCTTCAAGAGGCCCTTTTCCTCGGCGTCGTCCAACATCGCTTTTGCGATACGGTCCTTTACGCTACCTGCCGGGTTGAAATACTCAAGCTTCGCGTAGATCTTCGCGTTCAGTTCATTTGCTTTTTCGTAGTTGGTGAGTTCAAGAAGCGGAGTGCCGCCGATGAGGTCTGTGATTTTCCGATATACACGCATGGTAAAGTCTCCTTAAAATACTTTATATAAATGAGTTTGCATTCTTGTATCGTTTCAGGCCGCGGCGCAACATCGCCGACTGTACGGAAACGGGTTCATATCGCGTCTCTCCTTTGCGTTGTTTTACTAAACTTATGAAACCTACTTATTTTATATGCTATTGAACTTGTTTATATCCTATCACCACAGGGTAAATTTGTCAACGTCTTTTTTCACTTTTTCTTTTACCTTTAAAATTCGTTGAAACGATCCGCCGCTTTGCAATGCAAAATGCAGTTTCCCCCATATAATAGTATGGTAGTATGGTTTCCGAAAATTTTCTTCAATTTTTGCATTTTAGGGGTTGACAAATTGCAATCTAACGTGTATCATACAAAACATACCAAGTCAATATGTTTTGAGTGCTATGAAACCTTCAAACATAAAAATCGAAGTAAATCTCAAAGGAGGCGCACCCCGATGATGCGATCCCTTTTCCGGCAAATGCTTCGCCACAATTTCAGAAACGGACGAATGTGAAGCTCAGCTTTTCGTCAACTTCTCAAAATCCGTTAAAACAAAATTTAATTCTGAAATTATGAAAGAGGTATTACCATGAGCTATACATATGATAACCACTACCATTTTGAAACCATCCAGCTGCACGCAGGTCAGGAGAACCCGGACCCCGCTACCGATGCCCGCGCAGTGCCGATCTACCAGACGACTTCCTTCGTCTTTAAAAACTCCGCACACGCAGCAGCCCGCTTCGCGCTCGCAGACGCAGGCAACATCTACGGCCGTCTGACGAACTCCACCGTGGACGCATTTGAGCAGCGCATTGCAGCCCTTGAGGGCGGCGTGGCGGCACTTGGCGTCGCTTCCGGTGCAGCAGCCATCAACTATACGTTTCTCAACCTCGCAAGCGCAGGTGACAACATCGTTTCCGCAAAGACCATCTACGGCGGCACCTTCAATCTGCTCGAGCACACGCTCCCGCAGTACGGCATCACCGCAACGTTCGTAGACCCGGACGAAGAGGGCGCTTTTGAAAACGCGATTAACGATAAGACAAAGGCCGTCTTCATCGAGACCATCGGTAACCCGAACGCAACGCTGATTGACATTGAAAAGGTCGCAGCCATTGCACATGCACATAAGATTCCGCTTGTTGTAGACTCCACATTCGCAACGCCTTACCTCCTCCGTCCGTTCGAGTACGGCGCAGACATTGTTGTCCATTCCGCTACAAAGTTCATCGGCGGTCACGGCACGGCGATCGGCGGCGTTATCGTAGACAGCGGTAAGTTTGACTGGGAAGGCAGCGGCAAGTTCCCGTCCCTCGTAGAGCCGAACCCCAGCTACCACGGCATCAGCTTCACAAAGGACGTCGGCGCGGCAGCCTTTGTCACGAAGATCCGTGCAATCCTCCTGCGTGATACCGGCGCAACGCTCGCTCCGCTGCACGCATTCTTGTTCCTGCAGGGTCTTGAAACGCTCTCTCTGCGCGTTGAGCGCCATGTCGAGAACGCGCTGAAGGTTGTCGATTTCCTCTCCAAGCACCCGAAGGTCGAAAGCGTCAACCATCCGTCTCTGCCGGACAGCCCGTACCACGAGCTTTATAAGAAGTATTTCCCGAACGGCGGCGCTTCCATCTTCACGTTCAACATCAAGGGCGGCGCTAAGGAAGCACAGGCGTTCATCGACAGACTCAAAATTTTCTCTCTGCTCGCAAACGTCGCAGACGTGAAGTCCCTCGTTATTCACCCGGCTTCCACCACGCACTCGCAGCTCAACGAAGAAGAGCTCGCAGAGCAGGGCATCCAGCCGAACACCATTCGCCTCTCCATCGGCACCGAGCACATCGATGACATCATCGCCGATCTTTCCCAGGCTTTCGGTGACTGATTCAAAACACTCCTTAAAACTGATTTCTCCGATATCCTATTTTCCGTGTCCCCACGTCAGAAACGGCGTGGGGACATGCTTTTTCCCGAAATCCGGCGACTTTGCATCTTGACATCCCGCCCTATCTGTGTTAGAATTTTAAGGCTAATAAAGTTAGCTTATAAAGTAACAATTCGGAGGCGAAATGATATGAAACACATTCAGACGCTTGAGACCCGCAACCTGTGCGAAAGCGCAAAGAACGGCGGCTGCGGCGAGTGCCAGACTTCCTGCCAGTCTGCTTGCAAGACGAGCTGCGGCATTGCAAACCAGCAGTGCGAGAACACGGAGAAGAACGCGAAGTAATTCAAAGGTTCAGAAAACGCCGCCTTTTTTGGCGGCTTTTTTCATGTATAGATGCGAAAGGATTTTTTAGATGATACACCGTTATAAACTCGGCGGCATGAACATCGTGCTCGATATCTGTTCCGGCTCCGTCCACCTTGTCGATGAAGTTGCCTATGATATGATTGGCCTGTTCGAGACCGAAAGCCGCGAGGCAATTACCGCCGCTATGCTGGAAAAATACGGCGACCGTGAGGACGTGACCGAAGCCGACATCAACGAGTGCTACGAGCAGATTGAAGAGCTGCGCGACGCCGGTAAGCTCTTCACCCCCGATACGTTCGAGCCGATGGCAGGTGCGCTGAAAGCGAAAAGCGCCAACGTCGTCAAGGCGCTGTGCCTGCACGTGGCGCACACCTGCAATTTAAACTGCTCCTACTGCTTTGCAAGCCAGGGCAAGTACCACGGCGACCGCGCTCTCATGTCCTTTGAGGTCGGCAAGCAGGCGCTTGATTTCCTGCTCGAACACTCCGGCACGCGCCACAATTTGGAAGTCGACTTCTTCGGCGGCGAACCGCTGATGAATTTCGACGTCGTAAAGCAGCTTGTCGCGTATGCCCGTTCCCGCGAAAAGGAATGCGGTAAGCACTTCCGCTTCACGTTGACGACAAACGGCGTTTTGATCGACGACGGCGTCATCGATTTTGCAAACCGCGAGATGAGCAATGTCGTTTTAAGCCTCGACGGCCGCAAGGAAGTGCACGACCGCTACCGCGTAGACTACGCCGGCAACGGCAGTTGGGAGCGCATCGTTCCGAAATTCCAGAAGCTCGTCAAGGCGCGCGGCAACAAGGCGTATTACATGCGCGGCACATTCACGCACGCAAACCCGGATTTTCTCAAAGACATTCAGCAGATGCTCGACCTCGGCTTTACGGAACTGAGCATGGAACCGGTCGTCTGCGCACCGGGAGACCCCTCCGCGCTGACCGACGAAGACCGCGTCATCGTCATGGAGCAGTACGAAAAGCTTGCTGAGCTCATGCTGGAGCGCCGCCGCGCCGGCAAACCGTTCACGTTCTACCACTATATGATTGATCTCACCGGCGGCCCGTGCATTTACAAGCGCATTTCGGGCTGCGGCTCCGGCACAGAGTACATGGCCGTCACCCCGTGGGGCGACCTCTACCCCTGCCACCAGTTCGTCGGCGACGAAAAATTCCGCCTCGGCGATGTTTGGACAGGCGTGACGAACACGGAAATTCAGGCGGATTTCGCCTCCTGCAACGTGTACGCTCACCCCGAGTGCCGCGATTGCTGGGCAAGACTGTACTGCTCCGGCGGCTGCGCCGCAAACGCCTACCACGCCACCGGCTCCGTCCGCGGCGTTTACAAAGAGGGCTGCGAGCTCTTTAAAAAACGCATGGAATGCGCCATCATGCTCGAAGCCTCCAAGGCGTTGGATAACAACGCATGATAACCGCGCCAATCTGCGAATTTGTGCGCCGCTACCGATATAGCGGCGCTTTGCGCATGCACATGCCGGGCCACAAGGGTACCGCGCTGCTCGGCCCCGAGCCGCTCGACCTCACCGAAATTGAGGGCGCAGACGTGCTCTACCACGCCGAGGGCATCATCCGCGAAAGCGAAGCGAACGCCGCCGCGTTATTCGGCACCAAAAAGACGGTCTATTCCGCCGAGGGCTCGTCCCTGTGCATCCGCGCCATGCTGTATCTTGCGCTGCTGCATGCCCGCGCAAATCACAAAAAGCCCGTCATTGCGGCAGGCCGTAACGCACACAAGGTCTTCATGACGGCCGCAGCGCTGCTCGACCTTGACATTCGCTGGATCTACGGCACAGAAAGCGTCATTTCCTGCGCCATCACCCCCGCGCAGCTCGAAGACGTGATCGTATCGGAAAACCCTGCCGCCGTGTACATCACAAGCCCGGATTATCTCGGCAACATCGCGGACATCAAGTCCCTGTCCACCGTCTGCAAAAAGCACGGCGTATTATTGCTCGTCGATAACGCCCACGGCGCATACCTGCATTTTCTGCCCGAGCCCATGCACCCCATGCAGCTCGGCGCAGACATCTGCTGTGATTCCGCACACAAAACACTGCCGGTCTTAACGGGCGGCGCGTATCTGCACATCGCGCACGGCACGCCGGACATGTTCGCGCAGCGTGCGGAAAGCGCCATGGCGCTCTTTGCGTCCACGAGCCCGTCCTACCTCATTTTGCAGTCGCTCGACGCAATGAATCCGCTTTTAGCAACATCTTTTCCCGCACAGCTCAAAGCCTGTGCGGAGCGTCTCGACACGCTGAAAGCCATGCTCCGTGCGCACGGCTATGCTCTTTGCGGCGAGGAGCGCACAAAGCTCTGCCTACTGCCGAAGTCCTTCGGCTACACGGGCACAGCTCTGGCGGAAATTTTGACGCACCACAACATTTACTGCGAGTTTTCCGACGCAGACCACCTTGTGATGATGTTCACGCCGGAAACCACACCCGCAGATTTCGCCCGTCTCGAGCGCGTGCTGCTCTCCGTTCTGCCCGCCCCGGCGATCCTTTCAAAGCCGCCTGTGCCGCCGCATGCCGAGCGTGTACTTTCTCCGCGCGAGGCGCTCTTCTCACCGAGTGAAACGCTGCCGCTTTCCGAGTGCGAAAACCGCATTTTGGCAGATGCCAACGTGAGCTGCCCACCCGCGGTGCCGCTTGCTGTATGCGGTGAGCGCCTGACCCCTGAGGTCATCTCCGCGATGGAATACTACGGCACCGAGCACTGCACGGTTGTTGTGGAATAATCACTATTTTAAAATATAAAAGTCTCCGTTTTCCTCTTTGATTCAGAGAAAGACGGAGACTTTTTGCTTCTATTTTATCTTGTTTGAATTTCTAAAGACAGTCGCAGACCGCCTTTCAGGGAACCCATGCAACTGTGCTCCCTACGCTTGAAGCGCCCACCGGACGTTTCAAGCTGCCTTTCTGATTTTGGGTTAGGCAAAAGGTGTTTCGTCGTTTGCGAACGACGACTTAGGGTGTTGCCCCAAGACCCCACCAACTTTCTCGAAGAAAGTCGGACAAAGACTATATTCGTCGCTCCGCTATCGTTGTCGTAAACTCGTCAAATCTTAATTTTCAGCCATTTGCCCTGCTTCATTCTGAAATACCCAAGGCAGAATCGCATAAATTGGTCGCCGAACAGCCCAAGCCACACGCCAAGCAGTCCCAGTCCCAGCGGGTAGCACAGCAGCCAGCTTAAGCCCGGTCGGATAATGGCGACGCTGATCATAGACGCAAACGCGGTATACTTCGTATCGCCCGCGCCTCTCAGGCAACCGAAGAAAATAACCTGCGTGATCTGGAGATAAATAATAACGCACAGCATGCGCATAATCATCACACCCATATCGAGAATTTCCTGCTCATTCGAAAACAGACCATAGAGATTCCTGCCGAAGAACAGGAAAACCATCGACATCACAAACGCGCAGAAAAGTCCGATTCGCTGACACATGGAGGCGTACAGCTTTGCAAGGTCGCGCCGTTCTTCGCCGAGACTCCTGCCGATCAGCGCCACAGACGCCACCGAAAGCCCATCACCGAGTGAGAACGTCAAACTCATCATATTCATGCCAATCTGGTGCGCAGCATACGCAGTGGTGCCGAGGTTCGCAACGGTGATGGCGAACAGCAAAAAGCCGATGCGTAGGAAAATCTGCTCCACAAACGCGCTGGAACCGACGTTAAGCAGTGAGCGCACGTCAAACCTCGAGGTAAAAAAGCCTTTCACGCCGCGGATATACACAAACGAGGACTTCGCGAACATGGAATGCAAGCTCATCGCGCAGCCGAGCACAGAGCCGATGACGGTCGCAAGCGCCGCGCCGCGCGTGCCGAGCGCCGGAAACCCGAAGTTGCCGCCGATCAAAAGATAGTTGAACACCACGTTCACAAGGTTAGAGACCATGTTCGTGCGCAGCGCGATCTTTGTGTTTCCCGCGCCGCGCTGTGCCGCGTTCACGATCATCATCACGGTCGTAAACCCGATGCCGCCCATGATGATTTGGAAATACTCTACCGCCGCTTCATGCGTATCGTCCGCCGAGCCCGCAAAGCGGATAATGGGGTCTGCAAACGCCGTAAACGTAACGCTGATGATCGCCGTCAAAATCACGGCGACCAGAATGCATGTTTTCAAAATGCGCACCGCGCTTTCGCGGTTCTGCTCGCCCCTACGCCGTGCAACCAGCGCCGAGATGGCCGTGCTCATCGACATAAACAGCGCCAAACCGATGAACTTCGGCTGCTGCGTCAGGCCCACCGCTGCAATGGCGTAAGAGCCCAGCGTGCTCACCATGATGGTATCGATAAAGCCGACGAGCGCCACCAAAAACGATTCCACCATCGAAGGCCACGCCATGTTGATGGTCGTTTTGAAAAGCGAGTTCGTAGACGGCAGCTCGCCCGTCACAGGTTCGCCGTGCAAAACATGCTGTGCGTTAAAGAGTTCCAAAAGTATTCACCCATTCCCAAAATAGTTGCTTTTGAAACATTATAGCATTAAAAAAGAAGCCGGTCAAGACGCGTACCGTTTATTTGTACGCAGTTCGACCGGCTTTTCAACTGTTATTTGTTTATTTTGTGGCAAGAAGCACTGCCGTGTTGGATTTCGCCCAGCACACGCGTACCTCTGCAAATCCCGTTTTGAAAAGTAGCGCCGCTTCGCCCGCCACATACTGCGGCGTAAAGCAATAGTAATGCTCGTCTGCCGACAAATGCTGCTCCTTGCGCTTCTGCTCAAACTCGGAACGGCAGAAGTCCTCATACATCTGCGTCGGCGCGAATTTGTCGCTCAACAGAAAGAACCCGCCCTTTTTAATGCTGCGGCACACGCGGTGAAACAGCTCCAAATTCTCTTCGCGGCTGTAATAATGCAGCGCCATCATGGAAACCGCACCGTCATAGCTTTCCGGCTCCAACTCATATTTAAAGAAATCACCACAAATCGTGCGGATGCGCTCCTTGTGCTCCGGCAGATTTTTCGGAATTTCCGAGAGCATCTTATCCGCGCAGTCAATGCCGTCCACATAAATCGTCGGGTTCTGCTCTAAAATTGCCGTAAGACCCGTGCCCGTGCCGATGCCGATGTCCAGAATGTGCAGGTGCTCCTTCTTCGGGAAAAACTCCGCCGTGCGGCGAATGTAGCCGTCTTCATCCTCTGCGCTGCGTTTCAAGCGCTCGTCATAAGACTCCACCGCGCCGTTAAAATAACTGTCGATCCTTTCCAGTGGCATATGCACACCAATCCTTTCCTGCCGACACAATACTCTAAACGATAGTTTTGCGTCAGGCGCATAAGCTATGCAAAACTTTTGCGATATTTTTCATTTACCCATTATTACTATTTTACTGGAAATTCGCTCACCTTGCAACTTGGAAAAACGACAATTCTGTGCGGGCTTCGGCAAAAGATATTGGACTAATCCATGAATATCCCGCTGAATACCGCGGTTTACGCGAAGATCATGCGGCCAAAGTCCTGCGGACGATGGAAATCCGGCGTTTCGCTCGTCGTCTCATTCCACATCATATAGTGCGGCTGCACGGTGAGGTCGCCGCATTTAAAGCAGTTCGCGCGGATCACACGCCCGCTTTTAAAGTCGTAATCGGGGTAAAATACATGCAGAAATTCGAGCGGGATTTCATAAAAGATTTCCCACCCGTCCGCTGTTTTGTTCGTGCGGATGTTAAAAAGCTTCTTGTGGTCTTCCGGGATCAAACGGATGCTGTCTGCTCTGCCGTGGCCGAAGCCAAGGAAAATCGCGCCGTTCAAGTTCAGCTCAATGTTAAAATACCGCCCGTCCTCCGGCACCGGGGAGAAGAAAAACTCCATGCAGCTGTCTGTGCAGATGCTGCCGAGCTTATCGGTCAGCTCCGCGCGGATGTTCTTTTCGTGCGCCACTTGGTGCACGTAGATTTTCTCGTCGTCGTGGCAGATCTGCTGCTCCATGCGCACGCCCGCGTCCGGCAACCAACAAACATTGTCCACCTGCAGCTCCGGCACCTTTGTCCAGTCCGGCGCACCCACCGTTTTCTCAATGACATACTCTTTCATATTCATACAGCTCCTAACCGTTTTCCGCCCATCGCGGTTTTTCATAGCTTCATCATACCAGATTTTGCCGTAAAATACAACAATTCCATAAAAAACAGGCGCTCCCGAAAAACGGAAGCGCCTGCGAAAAAGCTATTCTAATTTAACCAAAGCGATCAAGACAACAATGTGCTAAGCCGTCAGGCGGTCTTTGTACAATGGTGTCTTATACTTCGTGCGGGTACTTTCTCATGTAGGAAAGCAGCTCGTCAACGGTGGTGAAGGCCATGCCGGTGACGGTGTCGGCAGCACCATAGTAGATGGTGATGCGGCCGGTGTCGGCATCGGTCAGGGTAGCGCACGGGAACGTAACGTTCGGCACGTCACCGGTGAGCTCATAGCTCTCTTCCGGACCGAAGACATAGAAGTTGCCTCTTTCCTTCACGATCCACGGCTTCTCGTGGTCAAGAAGCGCTACGCCGAAGCGATAAACGAAGCCGTTGCAGGAGTTCAGAACGCCGTGATAAATCATCAGCCAGCCTTCATCGGTCTCGATCGGAATCGGGCCGGGGCCGACCTTCTTGGACTGCCAGCCGGAGTGACTGCTCGTGCCGAAGACATAGCGGTGCTTGCCCCAATACGTCATGTCCGGGCTCTCGCTGTAGAAGATGTCGCCGAACGGGGTGTGACCGGTGTCGGACGGACGGCTCAGCATTGCGAAGTTGCCGTTGATCTTCTTCGGGAACATAACGCCGTTGCGGTTATACGGCAGGTAAGCGTTCTCCATCTGATAGAAGGTCTTGAAGTCATAGGTATAGCCTACGCCGATCGTCGGGCCGTGGAAGCCGTTGCACCAGGTGATGTAGTAACGGTCCTCAATCCAGCAAACGCGCGGGTCATAGCGATATTCCTTGCGGGTTACGCACGGGTCGCAGCCGGGAGCCGGCTGGAAGTCGATCGGCTCGTGGTTGATCTTCCAGTTGATGCCGTCATCGGAGAAGCCTGCGAAGATGTCCATCTCAACAGAGCGGTTGTCGCAGCGGAAAACGCCAGCGAACTTGCCCTCAAACGGGACAACTGCGGAGTTGAAGATGCTGTTGGAAGTGGGGATGAGATCACGCGGAATGATCGGGTTGTGGTCATAACGCCAAACCGGCTTATCGTAGCCCTGCGGCTTGTCCTGCCACGGGATGTTCGGGAGTGCATTGCCGATAATTTTAGCCATTGTAGTTTCCTCCATTTTATATTTTTTCAAAAGACATTCGAAAGCGAACACATACAGTTCTTTACAATGTGTAACCGCTTCCACATCACATTAACTATAATACAAACCAAGAGAAAAGTAAAGCTATTTTTTCCGAAAAAGCTGTTTCTATCACAATTCCACCAAATTTCATCGCCGCCTTTAGCAAAATGCCGAAGTCCGCGCCGTACACAGCATCACAAACCGCCAACTTTATGCAACAAATGACTATTGCGTAAAAGCCGCATAAACGATATACTGTTGTTATAAACGGATATTTCTCTGCCCGAATTCTTATGTTTTCCCGAAAGGACCGATCTTATGGCGATTTTATTTGATGCCGAAAAGAAAATTTTCAAGCTGGATACCGCTTCCTCCAGCTACGTTTTTGCCGTGCATGACAGCGGCCGCCTGCTGCACCTCTACTACGGCGCATACCTGCCGGACTGCGACATGCGCTATTTATTGGACCGCGGCTACTTCGTCTCCTTCACGCCCGACGCCGCAGGCTACGTCGGCACGGAGTTTTCCCCGGATACACAGCCGAGCGAATATTCCTGCAACGGCACCGGCGATTTCCGCATCTCCGCACTCCAAATCCGCAACGCGGACGGCAATATCGCGACCGACATCCGCTACGTTTCGCACCGCATTTTAAGCGAAAAGCCTGCGCTGCCCGGCATGCCGTCTCTGCGCGACGAAAACGGTGACAGCGAAACGCTCGAGGTCACCGCGCTCGACCAAACGACGAACGCCGAAGTGAAGCTCTACTACACCGTTTACAAAGATCTGCCCGTCATGACGCGTCACGCCGTCGTGACGAATACGTCCGACCGCACCATGGAGCTTGAGCGTGTGTTCAGCGCCTGCCTCGACTTCAACACGATGGATTACGACATGGTGCACCTTTACGGCAAGTGGGCAAAGGAGCGCACCGTTACGGAGCGCCCGCTCTGCCACGGCATTCAATCCATCCAGAGCAAGCGCGGCTCCTCCTCACACAACCACAACCCGTTCGTCGCACTGAAAGCCCACGGCGCCACCGAAGAAAACGGCGAAGTCTACGGCGTCAACCTCATTTACAGCGGCAACTTCTCCATTGAAGCCGAAGTGGATTGTTTGAACGCCACGCGCCTTCTCGCGGGCATCAACCCCACCGATTTCACCTGGCGCCTGGAGCCAAACGAATCCTTCACCGCGCCGGAAGCCGTCATGGTCTACACCGATAAGGGTCTCGGCGAGATGAGCCGCATTTTCCACCGCACCTACATGAAGCACCTCATCAAGAGTCCGTGGCGCGATGTGGAACGCCCCGTGCTCATCAACAGCTGGGAGGCCGCATATTTCGATTTTGACGATGATAAACTTGTCGCGTTCGCACACGAAGCCGCCAAAATGGGCGTCGATATGCTTGTCATGGACGACGGTTGGTTCGGCCACCGCGAAAGCGACGATTCCTCCCTCGGCGACTGGTATGTCAACGAAAAGAAGCTCAAAGGCGGTCTCAGCTCCCTCATCGAGCGCGTCAACGCAGAGGGCTTAAAGTTCGGCATCTGGTATGAGCCGGAGATGATTTCCCCGGACAGCGACCTCTACCGCGCCCACCCGGATTGGTGCCTGCACGTGCCGAACCGTGAAAACTCCCCCGCACGCTTGCAGTACGTCCTCGATATGACGAGAAAAGACGTGCGCGATAATATCTTCGCGCAGATGTATAAAGTCCTCAGTGAAAATAAGATTGATTACGTCAAATGGGACTTCAACCGCAATCTGACCGAGGTCGGCTCTGCGCTGCTCCCGCCGGAGCGCCAGAAGGAGGTCATGCACCGCTTCGTGCTCGGTACATACGACCTCATGGATCGTTTTGTCAAAGCGTTTCCGAATATCCTCTTCGAAAACTGCTCCGGCGGCGGCGGACGTTTCGATGCCGGCATGCTGTATTATTCCCCGCAGATCTGGTGCAGCGACAACACCGACGCCATCGAGCGCCTCACCATTCAGTTCGGCACGTCCATGTGCTACCCTATCTCCTCGTTTGGCGCACACGTCGCAGCCCGCCCGCGCACCTCGCTTAAAACCCGCGGCAACGTCGCCATGTGCGGCACATTCGGCTACGAGTTAGACCCCAGAAAGCTCACCGATGACGAAAAAGCCGAAGTAAAGCAGCAGATCGCCGACTACCGCAAATATCACCGCCTTGTCCGCGAGGGCGATTTCTACCGCCTCGTCTCCCCGACCGAGAACGACTTCTACTGCGCGTGGGAGTTCGTTTCGCCGGATAAACAGGAAGCCATGATGACTGCCGTCGTCATGCGTCAGCCCGAGACCCGTTACTGCGTGCAGCGCCTGCGCGGCCTCGACCCCAAAACGTACTATCAGGACGAGGAGACCGGCACCGTCTATTCCGGCGCCATGCTGATGAACGCAGGCCTTAATTTGACAAGAGACGTCTACGAAGACGGCACCAGCGTCACAAAGCACTTTAAAGCTGTAAAATAAAGCCGCCGAAATTTATAATACCGCAACGTTAAAAGTCTTTGATTAAACTTTCTTCAGAAAGTTTATGGGGGCTCGGGGCAACGCCCCAAGTCGTGCTCCGCAGAGCGCGAAACACTTTTTGCCTCCACAAAACCAGAACCGTAGGAAACCCGGTTGCATGGGTTCCCTGCATGATTTGCCCCTCAAATCATTAGAATTAAATGAACAAAGCAGAACCCCGTAAACACACAACGTGCCTACGGGGTTCCTGCTATATAAATCATAAAAAAATCGACTTATTTCTCATCCGCATGCGTGCTGTTCATCAGGCGGATAAGTGCCTTCTGTGCGCGTTCCTCGCATACTGCAATAATCTCATCGCCCGCTTGCAGCACCGTGTCGCCGCCCGGAATGATGAGCTTGTTATTTCGCACAATGGAAATCAGCAGCGCCCCCTTCGGGAACACCACCTCACGCACCGACTTGCCGTGCAAAACCGAATTCTCTCCAAGCGTCACAGAGCAAATCTGACCGCGGCCCTTGTTCAGCGATGCCACAAGATGAAACTCCATCAGGTTCGCTTCCTGCTCAATCATCTGCGCAATGATTTCCGTGCTGCTCACCGCATAATCCACGCCAAGCACACGCATCGTCTCCAAATTGCGCGGGTCGTTTGCGCGGGCAATCACTTTTTTCGCGCCGAAATACTGCTTTGCAAGCTGCGACGCAACGAGATTATTCGCATCGTCACCGGATATCGCAATAAAGCAGTCGGCGTCACGTACACCGGCGTTTTCCAGCATGTCAATGTTCGTGCCGTCTCCGCAGATGATCTCCACGTCCAGCGCGTTTGCAAGCTGTAAGCTGCGCGCGCGGTCGCTCTCGATGATACGCACCTCGTGGCGGCGGCCCTCCAAAATGCGGCGCGCAAGGCTTTCGCCCACCTTGCCGCCGCCCATAATGACAATGTTCATGGCACATCCCCCTTAATCAATTGCGCGGCTGTACACAATCTCGTCGCCTGCCTCGGGCTTCAAGGGTGCAAGCCCCGCTAAAACGAACGCGCCGCTTTTGCGGATGATGCCGAACACCACTTCGCCCGGGTTGCCGCGCAGTTCGTCCACATTCTTGCCGATCTGATGCCGCTCCGCCGGCCGCACGTCAAAGTCGACCGTATGCAGACCGAACTCGATTTTCTTGTTCATTTTTTCGCCGCTCAGCATCCGCACAATGCGGTCGCCGGCGTGGTTTGTGGGGCAAATGGTATGCAATCCCATATGCTCAAAAATCAATTCACGCGCGGGGTCGGATACACGCGCCACCACGTTTTGGATACCGAAGTAATCGCGCGCAATCTGCGCCACCGTGATATTGAGGTTATCGTCCGCCGTTGTCACCGCCACCGCGTCGCAGCTTTCAATGCCCGCTTCGCGCAGGTTGCGAATATCCATCGGGAACCCGCGGAATGTCACGCCCTCGAAATCGTTTTCCAAAAGCTCCAAGTCGCTTTCAATGTTGCTTAAAACAGAAACGTCCCAACCCATTTCGTCCATGGTGCGGGCGATTTTTCGCCCAAGCAGGCCGCAGCCTATAACTAACACATTCATAGTTTACCTCAGCGTCGCTCCGGATCTTCCGTATCGCGAATGGTCTCTGCCGTCATGCCGTCTGATGTGCTGCCGGAGCTCGTATTCTCTCGGTTACCGCCGTTTACGATGATAGGATTATTCGCATTCGGCGTCGGCTCTGCGGTGGGAGCGGGTGTCGGCGATGCCTCGCTGTCCTTTTGCGCGTCATCGCTGTCCCCGTTGTCATCGGTCGTGCCGTCTTCCGCATTCGGGGTCGGCGAGGGCATCGCGGTCGCAAGTGCGGTCTTCTCTTTCTCACTGATCGTCACAAATTCCGCGAACACATACGCATTCTGCCCAAAGTAAGAGATTTCCACCCACTCGGAGGTATCGTCCTGTGCCACAACCTCGAACACCTCGCCGGCCTCTGCCGTGCCGAGAATTTCGGAATCCGTCGAAGCCTCGCTGCGCACATTCAACGAATCGTCGATGTCGTTGATGGTCGCCACCTTCACTTTTTCGACCGGCACGGGCGTTGCGGTAGGCTCCACGCTCGGGGAAGGGGAGGGCTCCGCCTTGGCGCTGCCATTGCCGCAAGCCGCGGTGCCAAGGATTATCACAGCGCACAGTGCCGCCGTGACCGCCGTTTTCAAAATGTTTTTATAATGGATGCTTCGTTTCATAAAAGCTCACTTCGCCTTTCTTTTTTCGGCGCGCATTCAAAACGCCGCCGGAACAGAAGATGATTTGTTATTAGCTATTTTAACACAGTTCAAAGGAAAATCCAATACTTCGCCCGGTTTTTTCATTTCTTTTGCAAAAATCACCCGCATTTCTTGCCATTACCCCGAAAAAGGGCTATAATTACAGGGAATATTTTGCTTGGATATTGGAGTGTTCATCATGTTAAAACCCGAACAGATCGCGTCCGTCAAGGGCCGCGGTTTCCTCATCAATCGCGGCACAGAGTGCTTCTCCGGCCGTCTCGTCTGCGCCGGCGCGGTCTTCACCGCTGCCGACCTGCGCACCATCTCCGAGATTGCCGAAAAATTCGGCAGCGGCAAGGTGACGTTCACCTCCCGCCTGTCCGCCGAGATCGTCGGCATCCCCTTCGAGCAGATTGACGCCGCCTGCGATTACGCTGCCGAGCGTGGCCTCTACTTCGGCGGCACCGGCGCTAAAATACGCCCCGTCACCGCATGTAAGGGCACCACGTGCGTCTACGGCAACTACGATACACAGGCGCTCGCCAAAGAGCTGCACGAAAAATACTACGTCGGCTGGGCAAATGTCAAACTGCCGCACAAGTTCAAAATCGGCATCGGCGGCTGCCCGAATAGCTGCATGAAGCCTTCTTTAAACGATTTCGGCATCGAGGGCCACCGCGTGCCGATCTTCGACGAAGACACCTGCCGCGGCTGCAAGGTCTGCATGGTGGAAAAGTCATGTCCCTCCAAGGCTGCACACGTCGAAAACGGCAAATTACATATCGATGAAAAGTGCCTCGCCTGCGGCGTCTGCACCGGCAAATGTCCGTTTAAGGCTGTCCGCCACGAAAGCCCGGTCGTTTACCGCATTTATGTCGGCGGCACGTGGGGCAAGCAAACGCGCATGGGCACGCCGCTCAGCCGCTTCGTCACCCGCGCGGAGATTGAGCCTCTGCTCGAGAAGACCATGCTCTGGTTCAAGGAAAACGCCATGCCCAAAGAACGCCTCGGCAAAGCTATTGACCGTCTTGGCATCGAAAAATTCGAGCACGACGTCTTCTCCGATGAGCTTCTGAACCGCCGCGAGGAGATCCTCGCAAAATAATTCCGAAAGGATGCCCTATGAAACTCAAGTCCCTCGCAGCGCTTGCGCTTTCCGCCGTGCTGCTCCTTTCCGGCTGCGCTACCCCGGCGCAAAACGAAACCACCCCTGAAAGCGCCTCCGCCGCTCCCGAAACGACCGCCGTCTCCGAGCGCGTTATTACGGATTCCTGCGGCACCAAAACGGAGCTCCCCGATGATCCGTGCGTCGTCTCCCTTTACGGCTCGTTTGCCGAGTGCTGGCTGCTCTCCGGCGGTAAACTCGCCGGTATTACCGAAGATGCCGTAGACGAGCACGGCATCGAAATCGATGACGACACCGCGCTCGTCGGCACCGTCATGGAGCCGAATCTTGAGAGCGTCGCGGCACTCTCCCCGGATTACGTGATTTTATCCGCCGACCTGCCCGCCCACGCGGAGCTCGATGCCGCCCTCACCGATATGCAGATTCCTCATGGCTATTTTCACATGGATAACGTCATGGATTATGCAAAGATCATGCTGAATTTCTGCGCCGTCAACGACCCGGACGGTGAAAAATACGACGAAAACGTCACGCGGGTTTTAAAGCGCATTGAATCTATAAAGCAGGAGACAGCCGAAAAGCTCTCCGGACAGAAAGCCCCCACCGTCCTGCTTTTGCGCGCTTATTCCACCGGCGTCAAGGCCAAAGGCGAAGACACCGTTGCGGGCGCCATTTTGAAAGAGCTCTGTGCGCACAACATCGCAGACGATAACGAAGGCCTGCTCGAAGACCTCAGCTTGGAATCCGTCATCGAAGCCGACCCGGACTACATCCTCGTCATGACGATGGGCAGCGAAGAAAACGCCAAGACCTACATGGCAGAGAACATTGAAAACAACCCCGCGTGGAGCGAGCTCTCCGCCGTGAAAAACGGCCGCTACATCTATCTGCCGAAAGACCTTTTCCACTATAAGCCCTTAAACCGCTGGGACGAGAGCTACGCATACATTGCAAAGCTCCTTTTGAATGAAGATGCGTAAGAAAATTTTATTTCCCGCAGCGCTCCTGCTGCTCGTTTTCTCCTTTGTGCTGAGCCTCTGTGTCGGCTCGGCACAAATTTCTATTCGCGAAGCTGTCTCTGCCCTGCAAAACGGCAGTTTAACGCCCGACAGCCGCATCCTGTTCTACGTGCGCCTGCCGCGCGCCCTTGCCGCCGTGCTCTCGGGCGCAGCACTTGCGGTCTCCGGTGTGCTCTTGCAGAATGTCTTAAATAACGCCCTTGCCGCACCAAACATCATCGGTGTCAACGCCGGGGCGGGCTTTGCCGTGCTGTTTTTGCTCGCCGTCTTTCCCACAGCCACCGCGTTTTTGCCGTTTGCAGCATTCCTTGGCGCTCTTTTCGCGTCGCTGCTCATTTATGCCGTCGCGGCAAAAAGCGGTGCTTCCCGCACAACGATCACCCTCGCGGGCGTGGCCTTAAGCAGTGTTTTCGCCGCCGGCAGCAACGCCATAAAGACCTTTTTCCCGGATACCATCTATAATTCCAGTTCTTTTTTCATCGGCGGATTTTCCGGCATCGCGTACAAAAATCTCACCCCCGCGTGGATTGCCATCCTGATTGGTCTGCTCCTTGCCGTGCTGTTTTCCGGCGAAATGGACGTTCTCTCCCTCGGCGATGAGACCGCGCAGTCGCTTGGCATGCGTGTGCAAGGAACACGTTTTCTCCTGCTCATGACGGCCAGTCTGCTTGCAGGCGGCGCAGTCAGCTTTTCGGGGCTTCTCGGCTTCGTGGGGCTCATTGTACCGCACATCCTACGCCACTTCATCGGCGCGCGCCACCGTATCTTAGTGCCGCTTTCGGCCCTCTTCGGCGCGTCATTTGTCTTATTGTGCGATACCCTCAGCCGCACGCTGTTTTCCCCGTATGAGATTCCCGTCGGCATCGTACTATCGCTGCTCGGCGGCCCGTTCTTCCTTTTCCTCATCGTGCGCAAAAAAGGAGGAAAACTCGAATGAACCGAAACCTTTCCACCGCCTTAAAATTCGCTGACCTTTGCGTCACGTTAAATCACGCCGAAATTCTCCGCGGAGTCTCGGGCGAACTCCGCCGCGGCGAAGTCACCGGCATCCTCGGCCCAAACGGCTGCGGCAAAACGACGCTGCTCCGCGCGCTCTGCCGCCTTATTAAAGCGAATTCCGGCAGCATCACCCTGTGCGGCGATACCGCGGAAACCGACATTGCTGCCCTCGCCCCCAAAGCTCTCGCGCGGCGCGTCTCGTTCCTGCCGCAGCAAAGGGCCGTGCCGGATATCACCGCCAAAACGCTTGTCTCCCATGGGCGCTATCCCTACCTCGGCTTTTCGCGCACGCTGTCCAATAAAGACCGCACCGTCATTCAAAATGCGCTTAAAACTGCCGGTGTGTCGGCCTTTGCCGACCGCCGCCTGCCCATGCTTTCGGGCGGCGAGCGCCAGCGCGTGTTCCTTGCCATGCTTTTAGCGCAAAACACCGACGTCGTCCTGCTCGATGAGCCCACTACTTACCTTGATGCGCACCATAAATTCGAGCTCATGGCGCTCCTCTCTACGCTCAAAGCGCAAAACAAAGCCGTCGGCATCGTCCTGCACGAGCTCCCCCTCGCGTTCAAGTTCTGTGACCGCCTGCTTCTCATGAAAAACGGCCAAATCATGCAAAGCGGCACGCCGGAGGAGCTATTAAAAACCGGCCTTATCGAGCACCTGTTCGGCGTTTCCCTCACCCCCGTTATGCTCGACAAAGAGGTGGAGTACATCGAACGCAAAATTCACAGTTGACATTTCGCACTTTTGCGTGTACAATAAGACCACAAGTTAAAGTACTTTTGTAACTGACGGAATACAAGATGGGGACATCGTGGAGCAAAAGTATGAAAATGAGCCGACCGTCTGGGCAGTGTTTTGAAAGCACTGCCCTGTTTTTATGTCAGCAGCTTCCAAAACAAGGAAATTTGCACGGCAAAACGCCGGAAAGGAATGGGAAACTATGAACGCTTGGAGAGATTTTAAAGGCGGTAAGTGGCAGGATCGCATCGATGTCCGCGACTTCATCCAGAAAAACTACACCCCCTACACGGGCGACGAAAGCTTTTTGCAGCCCCCGACCGCGCGCACCGAAAAAATGCTCGAAAAGTACGAGGCCCTCTGCCGCGCCGAGCAGCAAAACGGCGGCGTTTTGAACATCGATACCGAAACCGTCATCACCGCCACGTCTTTTGGCCCCGGCTACCTTGATAAGGAAAACGAGATCATCGTCGGCCTCCAGACCGATGAGCCGTTAAAGCGCGCTTGCAACCCGTTCGGCGGCATGCGCATGGTGCGCTCCGCCTGCGAAGCCTACGGCTACAAGGTCTCCGACAAAATCGAAGAGGAGTTTAAATACCACAAGACCCACAACGACGGCGTTTTCTCTGCCTATACGGATGACGTGCGCGCCGCACGCCACGCCGGCATCATCACCGGCCTGCCGGATGCCTACGGCCGCGGCCGCATCATCGGCGATTACCGCCGCGTTCCGCTCTACGGCGTAAACCGTTTGATTCTCCAAAAGCAGAAAGATAAAGCCGACCTCGGCAAAAATCCCCTCACGGCCGATACCATTCGCCTTTCCGAAGAAGTCACCGACCAGATCACCGCGCTCAAGGACATGGTGAAAATGGCTGCCATGTACGGTTACGACATCACCCGCCCGGCAGAAAACGCCCGCGAGGCTGTGCAGTGGCTCTATTTCGCATATCTCGCCGCCATCAAAGAGCAGAACGGTGCCGCCATGAGCCTCGGCCGCACCTCCACATTCCTTGACATTTATTTTGAACGTGACCTCAAAGAAGGCGTACTCGACGAATCCGGCGCACAGGAGATCATGGACGATTTCGTCTTAAAGCTCCGCATGGCGCGCCACCTGCGCACACCTGAATACAACGAGCTTTTCGGCGGCGACCCCATGTGGATCACCGAGTCCCTCGGCGGCACCGGCGAGGACGGCCGCACGCTCGTCACCAAAAACTCTTACCGCATGCTTCATACGCTCTATAACCTCCACCCGTCCCCGGAGCCGAACCTCACCGTGCTGTGGTCAAAGCACCTGCCGGAAAACTGGAAGCGCTTCGTCGCGAAGGTCTCCTGCGACACCGATGCCATCCAGTACGAGAGCGACACCGTTATGCGCCCCGCATTCGGTGATGATTACGCCATTGCCTGCTGCGTCTCCGCCATGCGCGTCGGCAAAGATATGCAGTTCTTCGGTGCGCGCGCAAACCTTGCAAAGCTCGTCCTGCTCGCCATCAATGGCGGCATGGACGAAGTGAAAAAGACCCGCGTCGCACCTGAAATGCCTGTCTGGCCGGACGAATACGTCGATTTTGACGGCCTCCTCAACCGCCTCGATTTCTACCGCGATTGGCTCGCAAAAACTTACGTCGATGCCATGAACACCATCCACTACATGCACGACAAATACGCCTACGAAAAGAGCCAGATGGCGCTGCACGATACGAACGTCCGCCGTTTGATGGCGTTCGGCATCGCCGGCATGAGCTGCATGGCAGACTCCCTTTCCGCTATTAAATATGCCAAGGTGCGCTGCATCCGCGACCCCGAGACCGGCCTCGTCACCGACTTCGAGACCGAGGGTGAGTTCCCGTGCTTTGGCAATGACGACCCGCGTGTCGATTCCATCGCCTGCGAGCAGGTGCGCCGCTTCTACGATGCCCTGCGCGAATATCCGCTCTACCGCGGCGCACAGCACACGCTGTCCATTTTGACCATCACCTCCAACGTTATGTACGGCAAAAAGACCGGCAACACGCCGGATGGCCGCAAACTCGGCGAGCCGCTCGCCCCGGGCGCAAACCCCATGAGCGGCCGTGATAAATCCGGTGCGCTCGCAGAGCTCAACTCCGTCGCAAAGCTTTCTTATGATTATTGCCGCGACGGCATCTCGAACACGTTCTCCATCATTCCGGAAGCCCTCGGCAAAACGGAGGAAGACCGCATCACAAACCTCGTCCAGCTCCTTTCGGGCTACTTCATTCAGGGTGCGCATCACCTCAACGTCAACGTCATGAACCGCGAAACGCTCATCGATGCCTACCATAACCCGGAAAAATACCCCAACCTCACCATCCGCGTTTCCGGCTACGCGGTCAACTTCCACCGTCTCTCCAAAGAGCAGCAGCGCGAAGTCATCTCCCGCACATTCCACGAGGCAATTTAATGGAAGGCCGCGTCAGCTCCGTACAGTCCATGGGCGCGGTAGACGGCCCCGGCCTGCGCTACGTCGTCTTTCTGCAAGGCTGCCCGCTGCGCTGTGCCTACTGCCATAACCCCGAAACGTGGGACTTAACCGGCGGCACGCCCCACACAGCAGAGAATCTCTGCAAAACAATCCTCCGTTACCGCCCCTATTTCGGCGAAAATGGAGGTGTCACCGTCTCGGGCGGCGAACCGCTTTTGCAGCCCGAGTTCGTCGCGGAATTATTCCGGCGCCTGCATGAGCACAACATCCACACCGCGCTCGATACCGCCGGCGCCGGCGACCTTTCCCGTGCCAAGCAGGTTCTCAAGCACACAGACCTCGTCCTTTGCGACATCAAGTTCCCCACGGAAGCGCAGTACAAAGCCTACTGCGGCGGCTCCTTGCAGCACACGGTCGATTTCATGCGCCTTACGGAATCGATGCATATTCCCCTCTGGGTGCGCCACGTCGTCGCGCCCGGTCTTTCCGATACGGTTGAGAGCCTCCGCGCCGTCAAAGCTCTCGCGGAGTCGTTCTCCAATTTGGAGAAAATCGAGTGGCTGCCGTTTAAAAACATCTGCGCCGCCAAATACAAGGCGCTTCATATCCCGTTCCCCATGGGCGACAAACCCTCGTTCTCACAAAGCCACGTCGAAGCGCTCCTTTCAAAGCTATAATTTCATCCAAAAAGGCTGTCCCGCACTTTGCCGGACAGCCTTTTTATTTTCATCTCTATTTCCGTTTTGGTTTAGATTTATACAATTTTTGAAAAATTCACAATTTTAATCGTCACAGCCACGCATTTTTATGATATAATAAAAGTGATTTTCGTTCAACCACCCCACAACACATAAGAAAGGTCGTGAGGCATCGATTGAAGCTAAGACAAATCCTCTCTGAAAAATGGAAGGAAGCGCTTCAGGCTGTCCTTCCCATCATCGCCATCGTGCTGGCGCTCTCGTTCACCATCGCGCCGCTCTCGCCAAGCGTTCTGCTGTGCTTTTTAATGGGCGCAGTGCTCATTTTGGTCGGCATGATGTTCTTCACCACCGGCGCAGAGACCGCCATGACCCCCATGGGCGAGCGCATCGGTACCGCCATGACAAAAACGAAAAAGCTCGGTGTCGTTATCACGCTTTCGTTTTTGCTCGGCTTTATCATCACGGTCTCGGAGCCGGACTTACAGGTGCTCGCATCGCAGGTGCCGTCCGTGCCGAATTTAATTCTCATTCTATCCGTTGCATGCGGTGTCGGCGTGTTTCTCGTCGTGTCGCTTCTGCGCATGCTGTTTTCTATCGCGCTGCCGCCGCTGCTTGTGGGATGCTACGCCGTCGTGTTTCTTCTGGCGTTCTTTGTCCCGCCGGAGTTTCTCGCCGTCGCGTTCGATTCCGGCGGCGTGACGACCGGCCCCATGACCGTGCCGTTCATCATGGCGCTCGGCGTCGGCATCTCGGCCATCCGCAGCGACCGCCATGCGGCAGACGACAGCTTCGGCCTCGTTGCGCTCTCGTCCATCGGCCCCATTTTGGCCGTCATGATCCTCGGCATCATCTACAATCCGAATGAAAGCACCTACACGCCGCCCATCCTGCCCGAAATGCAGGATTCCTCAGAGCTTTTCGAGCTGTTCCGCACCGGTATCCCGACCTACCTCATCGAGATTGCCGTCTCTCTCCTGCCGATCATTCTCTTTTTCCTTGCGGCGCAGTTTCTTGTTCTGCGGCTTTCTAAGCGCAAATTATTCCAGATTGGCATGGGCCTCGTTTATACATACATCGGCCTTGTGCTGTTTCTTACCGGTGCAAATGTCGGCTTCATGCCCGCCGGTCATTACCTCGGGCAGCAGTTAGCTTCTTACAAATATTCCGCTGTCGTCATTCCCGTCGCTATGGTCATGGGCTATTTCATTGTTCGCGCAGAGCCCGCCGTGTACGTTCTCAATCGTCAGGTCGAGGAGATCACAGACGGCGCCATCTCCGCCAAGGCCATGGGCATCGGGCTTTCCGTCGGCGTGTCCATCTCACTCGGGCTCGCCATGATCCGCGTCCTCACCGGCATTTCGATTTTGTGGTTCCTCATCCCGGGCTACGCGCTCGCGCTCATCATCTCGTTTTTTGTCCCGAAGATCTACACCGCCATCGCGTTTGACTCCGGCGGCGTCGCTTCCGGTCCCATGACCGCGGCGTTTCTGCTTCCCCTCGCACAGGGCGCGTGCACAGCCGTCGGCGGTAATATGGTCACAGATGCTTTCGGTGTCGTTGCCATGGTCGCCATGACGCCGCTCATCACCATTCAGGTCATGGGCCTCGCGGCAAAGCTCATGCAGCGCCGTAAAACGGAGACCGCCGCACCCGCCGCATTCGCCGATATGGACGAAAACGCGATCATCGAACTGTAAAGGAGGCGTTTATGGGCGACAATTTATACTGGATGATTACCATTACAGACCGCAACCAAAGCCAGAAATTTCTGTCATTTTATAAAACCTATGGGATCGAGGTCGTGCTCAGCACGCTCGGCAAAGGCACCGCCGCGTCCGAAATTCTAAACGATTTCGGACTTGAAGCCACGCAAAAAGCCGTGCTGCTTTCCGTTGTCACCGGCAAGGTCTGGAGTGCCGTGCAAAAGGGACTGCAGACCATCATGCTCATTGATATTCCCGGCACCGGCATCGCGTTCACCATGCCGCTCAGCAGTATCGGCGGCAAACGTCAGCTGGAGTTTTTAACGAACGGTCAGCCGTTTCAGAAAGGAGAGGAAAGCGTCTTGAAAGATACCAAATACGAGCTTCTGGTCGTCATCGCAAACCAGGGCTATACCGAGCAGATTATGGCCGCAGCGCGCCGCGAAAACGCAGGCGGCGGCACCGTTATCCACGCGAAGGGCACCGGCATGGAGGGCGCGGAAAAGTTCCTCGGCGTTTCCCTCGCCAGTGAAAAAGAGCTTGTGCTCATCGTCGTAAAGCACGCGGATAAAAACAACGTCATGACTGCCATTATGCAGGAAGCCGGGCTTGAAACCAAAGCGAAGGCCATCGTCTTTTCCCTGCCCGTCACCGGCACTGCCGGCCTTAGACTACAGGACTTAAACGAAGAAAACACATAAAACAACGACCGCAACAAAATACCCGTACATAACAAAATCACCCTCGCCGGAGGAAAACCGCGAAGGTGATTTTTGTCATTCTATTTATTATGTTGGCAAAGAGAATATCGGATTGATCAAATCAGCCCTTAACAGCACCGATCGTGATGCCCTTAACGAAGTACTTCTGGAAGAACGGATAAACGATGAGCACCGGCAGAACACCGACAACGGCGATTGCCATCTTGATGCCCGTGCTCGGCATGTTCGCCGTAATCTCAGCCGCAGCCGCAGCATCCATACCGCTCTTCAGCGCCTGCACGTCTCGTAGCATGTCATTCAAAAGAACTTGTATACTGTAAAGACTCTTGTTCTGCTGGAGATAGTAGAGACCGTTTTTCCAATCGTTCCAGTAGGAAAGACCGATAAGCAGTGTCATCGTTGCAACCATCGGAACGCTCATCGGCAGAACGATCGTCAGCAGGATTCTGAACTCGCCCGCACCGTCAATGCGCGCCGCTTCAATAACAGCTTCCGGGATGTTCGTGGAGAAGTACGTGCGCATCATGATCACGTAGAACGCGTTGACCACGAGGGACGGAATGATGAGCGCCCAAATCGTGTTGCTCACCTTGATGTAACGGGTGTACATGATGTACGTCGGCACAAGACCGCCGGAGAACAGCATCGTGAAGAACACGTAGAACGCAAGACCGTTGCGGCCCGGCAGGTCGCGGCGGGAAAGCGGGTAAGCCATGAGGATTGTCATGGAAAGACCGCACACCGTACCCACAACTGTGGAGAGGATTGTGATGCCGTACGCGGAGATAATCTTGTTGCTGCTCTTAAACATGTACTGGTAAGCATTCAGACTGAGTGCCTTCGGGAACAGCGTGTAGCCGTTGCGGATCAATTCTTGCTCGTCCGTAATGGAGGACACGATGAGCAGAAGGAACGGGAAGATGCAGCACAGGGAAAGGATGATCATCACAATGTGTGCGCCGACCTGAAACCCTTTGTTTTTTTCGACCATGGTGTTTCTCTCTCCCTTCCTTAGAACAGTGCGTTCTCTTCGCCGCCGATTTTCTTAACGGCAAGGTTCGCGCACAGGACCAGTATAAAGCCGACAACGCTCTGGTAAACGCCTGCTGCGGAAGATCTGCCGTAATCGTTCAGCGTGATGAGTGCGCGGTAAACGTACGTATCAATCGTGCTCGTAATGTCGAGCAGCGGGCCGGAATCCATCGGCACCTGATAGAACAGACCGAAATCGGAGTAGAAAATCTTGCCGATAGACATCAGTGTCAGCGTGATGATGGTGGGCAGGAGGCTCGGCAGCGTAACGTGAACGATCTGCTGCCAGCGGTTTGCGCCGTCGATGACCGCCGCCTCATAGTAGCCGTGGTCAATGCCGACGAGCGTTGCATAATAGAGAATGCAGTCGTAGCCGAACACCTTCCAGATATGTACGATGACCAAAATGAACGGCCAGTACTTCGGCTCTGTATACCAGGAAATCGGATTAATGCCAAGTGCCTTAAAGATCGTGTTGTTGATAAAGCCGGATTCAGAGCTCAGCATTGCGAACACCAGATAGCTGACCACAACGATGGAGATCAGGTACGGCATCAGGATGATGGTCTGGTACACCTGCTTGAACAGCTTGCTCGTAATCTCGTTTAAGAGAATCGCGATTGTAATGGCAATCACGGTGCCCAGCACGATAAAGCACAGGTTATAAAGCAGTGTGTTGCGCGTAATGTTGAAAGCGTCCTTCGTTTTAAAAAGGTAGGTGAAGTTGCTGAAACCCACCCAGTCACTTGCAAGGATGCCCTTACGCCAGTTGACCTTCTTGAAGGCGATGATCAGACCGCTCATCGGGATATACTTATCCATGAGCAGATACAGGGCGCCCGGAAGGAACATCAGATACAGCGGGATGCAGCGGTAAAAGCGCAGCCACTTATTCGGTTTTGCCGAGCGCACTTTCATTTCTTTTTCCAGTGCGGCAGATTTATTCGGCATAATTAGAAACCCCTTTCAATCTGTTTTCGTCCTGCTCCGTTGAAATTTTCCAAAAGAACATGGGCATGTACAGAAGGGTCATCTCTCTGTACACGCCCATGCCCTTTTCCCTTTCGGGAAAAAGACACGGATTTTCACAAGGAAGCTGAAACGAATCTCGCTCCAGCTTCTTTAAGTCTAATTGTGAAGTAAATTACTTCTGCTCAGCCAGCCAAGCGTCGAGCTGTGCCTGCTTCTCTGCGATGATCGCATCGATGCCGGCATCCTTCAGCTCAGAGTTGAACTGCGGGAGAGTCGTCTCCGGGTCAAGAGCGCCGCAACCGAGTGCCTTGTGGTACTTGTTAACAACGTTCGTGCAAGCGGTGATCTCGTTCGCAACCTTCGTTGCGTCGAAGGAGAAGCCGAATGCTGCGGACTTCTGAGACTCTTCGTTGAATTTCTTCGTTACATCCCAGTAATCAGCCGGGAGATCGGTACCCCAGATGTCGCCGATGAACTGGTTCGGCATCAGCCAAGTACCGGACTTTCTGTAAGTGGTGGTCGTTGCATCAACGCCGTCCGGATAGTTGATTCTGTCCTGACCGTTCGTAACAGCGCCTTTCTCGATTACTTCGTAGTGAACGCCCTCAATACCGTACATGTAGAGGTTGCTCAGCTCCGGGTTGCTGTAAAGCTCGTTCAGAGTCTTCATAGCAGCTTCCGGATGCTCGCAGCTGCCTGCGATGGACCACAGAGCCATGGTAACACGGTCGGTGGTAGCCAGTGCCGGAACCAGCTCAACCGTGCCGATCTTGTTCTTGAGGTTCGCGTTGTTCTCTTCTGCATAGTACGGCTTCAGGTTAGTGAAGGTGCCGAATCCAGTGCCTGCGTCCATCAGAGTGGTTGCAGTCTCGGTGGTGTTCACGGCGTCAGCCTGAATGAGGCCTTCCTGCATCCAGTTGTACATCGTGGTAACGAGGTCCTTGTACTGCTCGGTCTCGTAGAGGTTCACAACGGTGGTGTCCGTAGCCATGTTGGGGAGAACACCGAGGTTAACCATCTCGTCGCCCAGAGAGTCCCAACCCCAGGCACGGATGTTTTCGCCGGCGGAAATAGCTACCGGCCAGCAGTTCTCTTCGTTTTTCTTAATGGTAACGAGAACATCGTGGAGGTCTTCGAGGGTCTTAACGGAATCCATGTCGAGGTTATACTTCTCAGCAAGGTCCAGTCTGTACGCAAAGCCATAGGAAGCTGCAAGGTCACGACCCTGCGTGAGGCCGAACAGCTCGCCGCCTACGCGACCGCAGTTGATGTTGTCCCAACCGAGCTGCTCAATGATGCCCTGGCCGTACTTCTCGATGAGATCATCCATCGGATAGAGCTGACCGGAATCAGCGCAAGCCGTGTAGTTGACCATGTAAACCGGGAGAAGGTCAACGCCTTCGCCGGAGGAAAGCATCAGGGAGATCTGGTCAGCATAGCTGCTGAACGGGAGGAAGGAAAGCTTAACGTTCACGTTGAACTTCTCTTCGAGGATCTTGTCCATTGCTTCCTCAACCTGTGCGATACCGGATTCTTCTTTACCGGATGACATCGTCACGATGTTGAGCGTTACGAGTTCGGACTCTTTCAAATCTTCTGCTTCGGAAGAGGCATCGCTGCTATCGGCTGCAGCGCTGTCAGAAGCGGAAGATTCGGAAGATGTGCTGGAGTCTGCGGTGGAGCTGGAAGAACCGCCGTTGCCGCAAGCTGCCAGGGAGAGGGTCAGCGCTGCTGCCATGAGCATTGCTACAAGTCTCTTTGCCATTTTCTTACTTCCTTTCATACTTTTCGACCCGCGATAAATTTATTTTTAGCCTTCGCGGTCAAATTACACACATATAGTAACAGAAAATCCGCATCTTTTCTGCAAATTTCGTGACATCTCCTATTCAAAATGTGACATGTTCGTGAAGACTTTGCAGGATGTTTTTTACAATCCTGCATATCGATACTCTATATCGATAAAAAAAGAGGAAAACCCATATGGGTGTCCCTCTCTCAAATGCAAGATGTATTTTCTGTCTTTCACCCGTTTACACGGATTTTACATTTTGTGACAGTTTTACAACAGTTTACCGAAAGAAAACGCGCTTTACAGCTTAGACCGCCGCTTTGCCGCACGGTATTCCACCGGCGACATGCCCGTGTATTTCTTAAAAACCTGCGAAAAATACGAGAAATTCGAGTACCCCACCTTCGTCGCAATGAGGCTCACCGGGATGTTTGTGTCACTCAGCAAAGACTGTGCCGCGCGCATCTTCTCCGTCACAATATAATCATTTAAAGAGGCGCCCGTTTCCTTTTTAAATAAGCGGGAAAGATATTCCGGGTTCAAATAGATTGCATCTGCAATCTCCGCGCGGCTTAAATCCTTGTCGATGTTTCGCCGGATATACGTCATCGCGCGCTGTATCGGTGTCTGCTCCGTCTTGTCCGGCTCTTTCTCCGCACTTTCGTCCTCGCCACGGTACTTCGCATAAGCATTGTACCGCCTCTGGTTTTCCGCTTCGCGCACTTTTCCGGCCGCACGCTCCACCGCCGCCTCAATCTCCGCATACGGCGCAGGCTGCAAAATGTAGTCAAAGCTGCCAAGCTTCACGGCCTCCTGCGCATATTCAAATTCCGCGTGCGCAGAAAGGAAAATGCACACCACGCCGGAAAACCGCTCCTGCGCCCAACGCAGCAAAGCAAAGCCGTTCGTCGGCGGCATTTCAATGTCGCACAGCAGCACATCTATGCGCTCGCGTTCAAAAACGCTTTGCGCTTCCTTCACGCTGTACGCCGTAAACACCTGCTCCACGGGTATTTTTTTCCAGTTTACACCGGTCACCATGCTCTCCACAACCTCCGGCTGGTCATCTACGATCAATACGTTCATCCGTTGAAAGCCTCCTCTCCGTCCGGCTCGTCCTCCGCCGCATGCAGCATTACGAGGTCTATCGGAATCAAAATTTCAGATACACTGCCCATGCGTTCGCCCATATCCCGATTAAAGAACGCATATAAAGCGCGGTCGCCGTAAATCAGCTGCAAGCGCTTTTTCACATTGTTGATGCCCACGTGGTTCTGCGCGTACAGCGGGCTGTCCGGCTCATTGATCTCCGCAATCACGTCCTCGGGGAAGCCGCCGCCGTTATCCGTCACCGTCAGGTCGGCAAACGTGTCCGCGCCGCTGCGCAGCACCGCTGCCTTCACCTCAATTTTCAAAACGTAATCCGGCGAGTACACATGCTTCACGCAGTTTTCCACAAAGCTCTGCAAAGAAAGCGGCGGGATCGGCAAGTCCCGTAAACGTGGGTCAATGTCAAACCGGCACACCGGCGGGTACTGCGAAGACCCCCGCTGCATCTCGATGTAATTTTCAATGTGGTCTAATTCGCGCGAAAGCGGCACAAGCTCCATACTGTCCGTAAAAATATACCGTATGTGCTTCGAGATCTCCAAAATCATTTTTTGAATGCGGTCATATTTGCCCGCTTCCGCCAACGCATATAAGCTTTTAAGGCAATTTAAGAAGAAATGCGGGCGGATCTGCAGCTGCATGTAGCGCAGCTCCGCCTTCTGCGTCTCAATCTCGTGCTCGTAAGATTCGATTTTCAAATCCTTAATCTGCGTCATCATCGTGTTGAACGTCTCGTTCACCTCGTTGAATTCGCGTATGTTCGTCTTGCCCTCAGCCTTCGCCTCCAGATTGCCGGCGCGGATATGCTCCATAACACTGCGCAGCCCCTCCACCGGCTTCGAGATGGAGCTCGTCAGCCGCCACTGAATGACCGGAATCAGCACCAGCGCCAGTAAAGAGAGTACCAGCAGCGCCGCCTGCAAGCCATCGAGCGAGCCGAAATACCCGCTTTCATTTACGGCAAGGATTGCCCTGCAATCCGTACCCGCCAAATCGCGGCCCACGATCATATACCGCTGCTTCCCGCCCGAAATAAAGTAGTTCTCATAGTCGCCGTTCAGATTGATCCCGTTTCCCTCCACAAAATCGACAGAGGTCAGCGGCTCGTTGTTTTTGTCGGAAAACAGCATCACCGCGTCGGTATCAATCTGCATGTAGCGCACGTCCGCCAGCGCCGCCAACGGCACCATCGCCACAAGATACGTGCCGCGCCCGCCGTAAAAGCGGAATAAATACGCCTTGCCGCCGATCTCCGCGTGCCGCCACTGCATATTGTACGAATACGTGTTATTCTCCACCGCGTTGCGCACAAAAGCGCGCAGCCGCTCCTTCTGCGCGTAGGAGATAGAATCGTCAAAAATATCGCGCTCGGCATCGCTCGGCGCACTGTAAATGAAAAACGCGCCCACATCACCGTATGCCGGCAGCGCCGTTTTCAACTGCGTAATGAGCGTATAGCTTGCAAGATACGCCTTTAAGGGGGTTTTCTCACCGCCCGACAGCGTGCGGTAATCGTCGCTCACCGTCAACCCGGTGAGAAAATCGTTCACAGAGTCGAGCTGCTCCTCCATGCGCCCCGCCCGGTAATCCATCGTGCGCATGTTGGAATCCGCAATTTTTCTGTTAAATGCCTGCGTGGAATACAGGTTGCTGAACAAAAGCAGCGCGATCAGCGGCAGCGTGACGCTCAATACAGCCGTCATCAGTTTTCGCCTGAACGAGACTTCTTTCTTCACACTTTTCATGCCGCGCGATCCTTTCCTCTATTATAGTATAGAACGATGATACAATATCATAGCAGATTTTAAAGCATTTCGCAAGTTAAAATCCGAAGGAACCGTGTGATTGAAATAAACGTCCTTTCGTGGTATACTGAAACTATATCAACGGAAAAGACGGGAAACGTGCCTGTTTCCCGCAGAAAGGTCGTTCAGATGACGGAACATAACGCCACTTCTCTCAGCGCAAGCCTTGTGAACCGCAAGGTCTACACCGTGTGCTACACCGGGCTCGATACGCTGTCTTCGTTTCACGATGCCCTTTATGAAGCGCGCCGCAGCTATTTCGGATCCGGCAAAACCGTACATATCCGCGCCCGCGGCATTTTCGACGGACTTTCCGGCGAAGTGCACGGCAAGCTCTCCCGCCGCACTATAAAATGGAAAAAACGCGCAGGCAAAAATACGCTCGAAGCCGCATTCACAAACGGCGGTCAGCGCGGCATCGCGTTTTATAACGCCTACGGCGCATTGCGCGCCCGCGTGTACTACGACGGTGAAATGCAGTGGATGCGCACGGAGTATTTCTCTCCCGATGACGACCGCCGCGCACGCATTACCTTTAAGCCGGACGATCACCGCGACGCCGTCATCCGCTTCGATTATAACGATTCCACCGGCAAAACGAAAGAAACCGTGCTGTTCCCCGTGCCGTATGCGTTCCAAACCGCCGAGCAGAGTCTGCAAAACGCCCAGTTCGGCGACCGCCTTCTGCTCGTCGCCGATGAGCGCGGCGAATACGCCTACTGCCCGCGTGGAGAGCAGCAGCGCCGCATCAAATTTCTGAAGCAGAATAAAAACGCCTCCGTCATGCTCTCCATGGGTTGGGAGGTCAAGGACGGCGACGTGCCCGAAACGACCGAGCCGGAGCCCGAGCTGCCCGTTTTTGGGGACCTCACCGAGCCCGCACTTGTCGATTTCCTGAGCGACCCCGCCGAAAAAGCCGCAGAGCCTACCGAAGAGAATCCCGTTCTCGAAGAAGCTACCTCCGAGGAACCCGCTTCCGAAGAAGCTGCCTCCGAAACACCCGAAGCCGAGCCGCAGCCCGAAACAGAACCCGAGACGAAAGAAGTCGAAGAATCCCCCATTGAGGACACTCCCGCAGAAGAACCCGAAGAAGCTCCGGAAGAATCTGCTCCCGAAGAAACGCCAAAAACAGACTCCGCCCCCGACATCACGCCGGAAGAGCTCCGGCAGGCACGTGCTCTGCTTGATAAGCTCCTGCCTGCAAAGGAAGCTGAAAAAGAGGACGACCCCAAAGCCGGCATCACGCTCATCAGAGGCGGCGCGCCGCTCCGTTACACAGGCGACCTTTCCGAAGACGGCAAACGCGAGGGCTTCGGCCGCACCGTGAACAACAACGGCATCACGCTCTATGAAGGCGAGTACAAAAACGACCTGCGCGAGGGGTTCGGCGTGCACCACTACCGCAGCGGCGCCGTCTCCTACATCGGCGACTTCAAAGACGATCAGCGCGAAGGCTTCGGCGTTTCGTTCCGCGAAAGCGACCACGCGCTGCACATTTCCCACTGGCAAAACGGTAAACCGCAAGGCATGGCAACGATTTTCAATAAAAACGGCGATTTAATTTACAACGGCCAAATCATCGACGGCCAAAAGCAGGGCGCAGGTGTCTCCGTCGATCCCGAAACGCACTGCGTGTTCGTCGAAAAATATGAAAACAACGAAAAAGCGGGTCAAGCTACCCTGTTCGATGCAGACGGCAACTTGATTTATTCCGGTGGCTGGCAGAACGGTAAACGGCAGGGTCACGGCACGGCGTTCGACAAAAACGGCAATGTCGTCTACACCGGCGAGTGGAAAGATGACCGCTATGAAAACGGCATTTTGTACCGCCACGTGCAGAACGAGGACAAAGCGTAATGGACCGCGTTGAACTGCACGATGTGGAATACGGCGACTGCACCGTCCTCGTTGGGCAAAACCGGCAGATTTTAATGGTGGATTGCGGCTCCGTCAGCCGTTACGCCCGCCGCGGTGAAGAGGAGATTGACCGCCGTTTTAACGAAATTTTCAGCCGCTATGCGCCCGCCGCCCAGCGCCAGTTTCTGCTCACGCACTACCACCGCGACCACATGAGCGGCTTTTTAAAGCAAGTCAAAAAGGATCCCGGTTACTTTGACCGCGTATACCTCCCCGCCCTCCCGTGCGATAAGCGCGGCGTAAATCCCGTTTTGGAATTCGCCGTGTTCGCGCATTTTTTCGCCGTGCCGCAAAGTGACTTCGCGCAGGTGAACACCACCTGCCTGCGTATTTTCGACGCGCTCAATGATTCTGTCGGCGCAGACCGCATTTTCACGCTCGGCGGCGGCGACATCTTCACATTTGACGGCGCGTTTTACGAGGTGCTCTCCCCCGCGCGTAACGAGCCCTTCCCGTTCGATGCCATCCTGACGGAAGCCGTCGAAAACCTCAATATCTGCCTCTCTTCCCCGTTTCACACCGGGCGCGAAACGGAGTTTTTGGAGACGAAGGATGCGTTCGTTAGGCTCTACATGCAGTGTCAAACGGCCTTCGCGCCGTCCGACCGCGCCACGCCCGGCAGACGGCGCATCCTGCTTGATTCTCTCCGCGACCTCTTAGATCGCATGGAGGATATGCGCAGCAACCTCGCCCATTCCCCCGCCGCGCCGGATATTCAGGACATTTTAAATCAATCCGTCGTGCGCAACGTCTACACCGAAACGCAGAACGACCTCTCCCTCGTCTTTCACAACCGCCGAAGCCGCGGCCCGTCGAACCTCGATATTCTAATGACCGGCGACGTGTCCGATGAAGTGCTGCGCCGCATCTCCGGGAAGCTGTTTGACGGCTACTATATCGTCAAAGCGCCGCACCACGGCACAGAAAGCCACTTTTCAAACGTTATCGGCGATCTCGCCGTTGCGCACCTGCTCATCTCCAACGGTGATTACCACGCGGGCGGCGAAATTTCCCAGCGCTACATCGATATGGAGTGCATCAAGCACTGCACAAACGCCGGGGCATGCCGCTGGCGCGACATCGCGGGCGGGTGCTGCAACCGGCTGCAACGGTGCTACGAGCAGCCCGCTTCCGGCTCCCTGTCGCTCAAATGCGCCGCAGCCGCCGGCGAGCGCCGCACGCCATGCAGCATCTATGTATTCGGCCACAGCGGCGTTTTGGGCTGTCACTGCGACCGCGGGTAGTTACTTCAACATGTTCTCTACGCCGTCAATGAGCTGCCCCACCGTGTGCACGGCCTTGGCGGTGCTGCGGCGCATCTCTTTTGTGCGCGCCTTGGCGGATTTCTTCCCGCCGTTCATCATCGCGGACGAAACGGCAGCCACGGCAGCGCCTGCGGCAATGCCGAGACCCACGCCCTTCACAACGTTCATGCTCTGCTTATACATGGCATCAAACCTCCAGATCCAGATTGCGGCTTTTAAAACATACAAAACAGCCGTCACGTTTAGTTTCCCCCTTTTTACAAAAACATACATCATTCTTCCCGAAAGGACTTTGACAGCAATGATTTTGAATATCGTTATGGTCGAGCCGGAGATCCCCCAAAACGCCGGCAACGTCGCGCGCACCTGCGCCGCCACGGGCGCAAGGCTGCACCTTGTGGGCCCCATGGGCTTTAAGATCGACGACAAAAAGCTAAAGCGCGCCGGTCTCGATTACTGGCATTTGCTCGACATCACCTATTATGACTCGCTCGACGAGTTTTTTGCAAAAAACAGCGGCGAATTTTTCTTTTTCTCCACAAAATCCGTCCATAAGCACACGGATATACACTATCCCGATAATTGCTACCTCTTCTTCGGCAAAGAGACAGCCGGCCTGCCGGAAGACCTGCTTTTCAAAAACAAAGACCGCTGCGTGCGCATCCCTATGATTTCGGAAGCGCGCAGCTTAAACCTCTCCAACAGCATCGCCATCGGCGTTTACGAAGTCCTGCGCCAGTGGGATTTTCCCGCACTTTCCGAAGCCGGTCGCCTGCGCGGCTACGACTGGGACGCGGCAGACGCGAACGGTGCGAAATAAAAACCCGTACAAAATCGCAAAAATGAAAAATTTGCGCTAAAAAGTGTGCAATTTGCGCGTTATCTCTTGAAATCATCTTCCGTTTGGTATAAAATAAATTCCGTAGGCGGTGTTGTCCGCCAACCAAACGTATAACCGTAACTCAATATATTTCTTAAAGGAGTGTACGAAAATGAACTACCTCAACAAGAAAACCGTAGAAGACATCGACGTTGCCGGTAAGCACGTTCTTGTCCGCTGCGATTTCAACGTCCCGATGAAGGACGGTGTCATCACGGACACAAAGCGCATCGTCGGTGCGCTGCCCACCATTAAGTATCTCGTAGACCACAACGCAAAGGTCATCCTCTGCTCCCACATGGGTCGCCCGCACAACATCTTCAACGACGTTGTAAAGCTCGACAAGAAGGAGAAGAAGAAGATCGACGCTATGCCGGAGGCAGAGCAGGCCGAAGCGACCGCTAAGGCACTCGAAGCTGCTAAGGGCGACGTGAAGAAGTTCTCCCTGGCGCCTGTCGCAGCAGAGCTTTCCAAGCTCCTCGGCAAGGAAGTCATCATGGCAAAAGACGTTGTAGGCCCGGACGCTAAGGCTAAGGCTGCAGCTCTGAAGGACGGCGAAGTCCTCATGCTCGAGAACGTTCGCTTTCACGCAGAAGAGACCAAGAACGACCCGGATTTCGCTAAGGCACTCGCTTCCATGGCTGAGATCTATGTCAACGATGCATTCGGCACCGCACACCGTGCACATGCTTCCACAGCAGGCGTTGCAGATTACCTCCCGGCTGTCTGCGGCTACCTCATCCAGAAGGAGATTTCCATCATGGGCGGCGCGCTCGAGAACCCGAAGCGTCCGTTCGTTGCGATCCTCGGCGGCGCTAAGGTTTCCGATAAGATCGGCGTCATCAACAACCTGATTGAAAAGGTCGACACACTCATCATCGGCGGCGGCATGGCTTACACCTTCTTTAAGGCTCTCGGTCACGAGATTGGCACCTCCATCTGCGAGGACGACAAGGTTGAGCTCGCTAAGGAAATGATGGACAAGGCGAAGGCTAAGGGCATCAACTTTCTCATCCCGGTCGATAACGTTGTTGCAACCGAGTACAGTGCAGACTCCGAGTGGAAGATCGTCGATTCCGACGACATTCCGGAAGGCTGGATGGGTCTCGATATCGGCCCGAAGAGCCGTGAGCTGTTCGCAAACGCCGTGAAGAACGCAGGCACCGTTGTTTGGAACGGCCCGATGGGCGTTTCCGAGTGGGAAAACTTCGCAAACGGCACCATCGCGGTTGCAAAGGCAGTTGCAGACAGCAACGCAATCTCCATTATCGGCGGCGGCGACTCCGCTGCGGCTGTTGAGAAGCTCGGCTTCGCGGATAAGATGACGCACATCTCCACGGGCGGCGGCGCTTCTCTCGAATTCCTCGAGGGTCTTGAGCTCCCCGGCATTGCTTGCCTCAACGAGAAATAATTAAAAGCATGAACGGGAGCGGAGCTTGTCTCTGCTCCCGTATTGTTGTCTCAATAAAAACGGTTTTTAACCGACGGAAAGGAATAGAAAATCATGAACAAGGCTGTTAGAAAGGCTGTTATCGCCGGCAACTGGAAAATGAACAAAACCCCTGCGGAGGCAAAGGAACTCATCACCGCCATTGCTCCGCTCGTTAAGGACGCAGGCTGCGACGTTGTCGCTTGCGTGCCGTATGTAGACATCGCAACCGCTATCGAGGCTGCTAAGGGCACCAACATCAAGATCGGCGCAGAGAACTGCCACTGGGCGGTCAGCGGCGCTTTCACCGGCGAGATTTCCGCAGAAATGCTGAAGGCTTGCGGCGTTGAGTACGTCATCACCGGCCACAGCGAGAGAAGAACCTACTTCGGCGACACCGACGTTACGGTTCAGAAGAGAACAAGAGCTGCGCTTGACGCAGGCCTCACCGTCATCGTTTGCGTAGGCGAGTACCTCGAGCAGCGCGAGCAGGGCATCACCGATGAGCTCGTTGCTATGCAGACAAAGATCGCACTCGGCGGCGTAACCGAAGAAGAGCTTAAGCGCATCATCATCGCTTACGAGCCGGTTTGGGCCATCGGCACCGGCAAGACCGCCACGGCAGAGCAGGCAAACGAAGTTTGCGCTGTCATCCGTGCGACCGTTAAGTCCCTCTACGGCGAAAAGGCTGCAGAAGGCATCACCGTTCAGTACGGCGGCTCCATGAACGCAGGCAACGCAGCTGAGCTTCTTGCACAGCCGGACGTTGACGGCGGCCTCATCGGCGGCGCTTCCCTGAAGCCGAACGACTTCGCAGCCATCGTAGACGCAGCCACCAAGGGCTGATTTTTCCACCGAAAGATTTTTTCCAGTTGAAAGGAAAGGCATCTCCACTATGAAAAGACCTGTTGTACTCATGATTCTGGACGGTTTCGGAATTGCTAAAACGGAGGGCAACGCGATTGCCGCCGCTAAGAGACCGAACCTCGATAAGCTGTTCTCTGAAAACCCGATCACAAAGATCGGCGCTTCCGGCATGGACGTCGGTCTGCCGGACGGCCAGATGGGCAACAGCGAAGTCGGCCACACCAACATTGGCGCAGGCCGCATCGTTTATCAGGAGCTTACCCGCATCACGAAGGCGGTACAGGACGGTTCTTTCTTTGAGAACGAAGCGCTCGTACACGCCATGAATAACGCAAAAGAAAACGGCACCGCGCTGCACCTCATCGGCCTGCTTTCCAACGGCGGCGTGCACAGCCACAACCAGCACCTCTACGGTCTGCTGGAAATGGCAAAAAAGATGGGCGTTGAAAACGTCTATGTTCACGCCCTGCTCGACGGCCGCGATGTTCCGCCTTCCTCCGGCAAGGACTTCGTCAAGGAGCTCATGGAGAAGATGAAGGAAATCGGCGTCGGCAAGGTTGCAACGGTCATGGGCCGCTACTATGCGATGGACCGCGACAACCGCTGGGAGCGCGTAGAAAAGGCTTACAACGCCATGGTTTGCCGCGAAGGCGAAGAGTTCGCGTGCCCGGTTTGCGCTGTATCGAAATCCTATGAAAATGAAGTCACGGACGAGTTCGTCGTGCCGTGCGTCATCAAGGGCGGCGCTCCGGTCGCATCCGGCGATTCCGTCGTGTTCTTCAACTTCCGCCCGGACCGCGCAAGAGAGATCACCCGCACATTCGTAGACCCGGATTTCACCGGCTTCACCCGCAAGAATGGCTTCTTCCCGCTCACCTACGTCTGCATGACGCAGTATGACGCCACGATGCCGAACGTTGAGATCGCATTCAAGCCGCAGAGCCTTAAAAACACCCTCGGCGAGTACGTCTCCGATAAGGGCCTCAAGCAACTCCGCATTGCCGAAACCGAGAAGTATGCGCATGTCACATTCTTCTTCAACGGCGGCGTCGAGAAGCAGTATCCGGGCGAGGACCGCATCCTTGTCAAGTCCCCGAAGGTCGCAACGTATGACCTCCAGCCGGAAATGAGCGCTTACGAAGTCACGGATAAGATGGTTGAGGCCGTCAAGTCCGGCAAGTACGATATGATCATTCTGAACTTTGCAAACTGCGACATGGTCGGCCACACCGGCGTGTTCGAGGCTGCAAAGGCTGCCGTTGAGGCTGTCGATACCTGCGTCGGCAAGGTCGCAGCAGCCATCGACGAGATGGGCGGCGTGCTGCTCATCACCGCCGACCACGGCAATGCAGACAAGATGGTCGATGACGACGGTGAACCGTTTACCGCACACACCACAAACCCGGTTCCGTTCTGCGTTGTCGGTTATCCGTGCAAGCTGCGTGAGGGCGGCGTTCTCGCAGACATCGCACCCACCATGCTGAAGATCATGGATCTGCCGCAGCCGGAAGAAATGACAGGCAAGAGCATCATTCTCTAATTCGATCTTGCTCTAAAATCAAAGCATTATACACAGTCTCCCTTTGTGTTTCGGCACAGAGGGAGATTTTTTGTTCTATTTTTTTTCTAATAACTTTTAAATATATATTGACAAGCCCTCCTATACATGATATCATGCAGGTGTAATATACTGCCAAAAACTATACTCGGAGGTGATATTTTTAGTAAAACTTTAAATCAAATTCATAACACAAATTCATTTGCACCGCCGTATCCGTCAGCGCAGGCACAAATCCTAACATCATCATAGGAGGTCGTTTTATGAAAAAGATTGCATTGGTTTTGTCCCTTGTTTTGATGCTCACGTTTGTCGGCTGTTCGTCTAAGACAACCGTGAAAGAGACAGACGCTTTCCGATTCGATTCCAAGACCGGCTATGCGTATTCCACTGCGCCGTTCGGCATCGACACGACGGAGCTTGAATCCGCTATCGGCTCTAAGCTGACAATGGTCAGCGAAAGCCCCGCGACAGCGCCTTTCGCATATACGAATTATTCATCGGAGGACATCGTGCAGTCCGCAGACTGCTCCGGCAAATTTGATGCGCAGTTTGACGAAAACGGCAAGCTGTTTTCGGTGACGTTCCACGAACAGCTTGCGCGCGGCACAGCAGAAGAGCATTTTGAAGCCGCATGCAAACGCTTCACCGAAACCTTCGGCGCACCTGCCGTTCAAGACGACAACGGTATCGGCACTCAATATCTCGAGTGGCAGGATAAAAGCAGTGGCACGGCGCTGGGGCTTACATATTCCAATCTCGGCACGACCGATCCGACCTTGATGATCTCCGTATTTGAGAAGTCCCGCTACGTCGAAGCCGGAACAGGCGACTGGAAATAAACTTAAATATATTAGAAGTTAATCTATAAACAAAATCTCCCTTGGCTTTTTGCCATGGGAGATTTTTGCCATTTTGCGGATAAATTTATATTTTTAATAGAAGATATTGAAAAATCAACAAAGATGCTCTTTGTCGCTTAACTGTGCTTCTTTGCTGCTTTAGCCGTATTTTTTACCGAATAAAGTTCGTTGCGATGCGCTGTTCCGTTTCCGGCAGGCCGAATTTTTCCTTACCGAGCGCAATGCTCTTCATCAAAAAAGTCATATTTCTTGCCAAGGTGCGCATGGTTTGCAGACCCTCCAAATCCTCTTTCGCCTCGCCTGGTGCGAGGCCGTGAATGCTGTTCCAATACTGACTGGACGCGACGGGCATGCCGGAGATCGTAAAGAATTTGTTGAGTTCGTCAAACGTGGCGGAAAGGCCGCCACGGCGGGCAGCCACAACGGCGGCGCCGACTTTCATCGTTTTATCGAACGGAGTGCTGTAAAACAGGCGCGTCAAAAGCGCGACAAGTGTTGCGTTTGCGGAGGCATAATACACCGGACTGCCGACGACAAGACCGTCCGCTTCCGCAAATTTCGTCGCAACTTCGTTGACAAGATCGTTAAAAACGCAGTGCCCCAGCTTAGAACATTGCCCGCATGCCACACATCCTCGGATGTCTTTATTGCCGACATGAATAACTTCCGTTTCAATGCCTTCTTTGTTGAAAATATCCACCATTTCATGCAGAGCAACGGCAGTATTGCCGTTCGCCTTCGGGCTTCCGTTTAAGAGTAAGACTTTCATTTTCCATTTTCCTTTCTTTGTGTTTTGTTGTTTTCTGTATACGCACGCAGATTACTCTGCGTTTGATCCGTTAAATTTTTGAAAGGCTTATGCGCGTGGCGGGCGCTTTCTTTTTCGTTCCAATCGGCGATGACCTCGCGCATACGCTTGTTCGCTTCATCGACCTCCACCTTGAATTCGGAGGCCGTAACACGACGCGCGCCGTGACCGAGTACGATCATCTGCTCTGCGCCGTCGGATGTGGCGACGCGCACACGGTGCTTTTTGCTGATCTCAAACGTGGCGCGCTCAATGTAGGTATCTGCCGTTTCCGCCTGCTTTGTGAACACAACGGAAATGTTGTGGTAGCGGATAACGTCCTCCACGTCACGCGGGACGCGATAGGCATCGAAAACGAGGATGCACGTGCTGCGGCTGAAGCTCTGATAATTGCAGATTTTATCCATTAAAATCTGTCGAGCGGTGTCGATGTCCTTTTCGGCGACCTTATTTAAATCGTCCCACGCAAAGAGAATATTGTAGCCGTCGATGAGGAGATACTCAGGCTCGAAGACCTTTTCCGGCACCTTCCACTCCCCCTTTCCGCTGCTTTCGGCGGCGCGGACGGCGTTTTGCGGCTGCATATCGCGGCGTCGGATAGGGCCGTAGGTGCGCTCAAAAATGGCGCGCAGCTCATCGTCGAACACAGGCGGCAGCTGTGCGGCAGCGCGCACGGGAGCTTCGGTTTTGGCAGATTTTGTTCCCGGCTTTTCGGGCTTCCATCCACTTTCGAGGTGCATGTGGGAAGCCGCCTCGCGCCACGGCACAACGAAGCCGGAGCCGTGCGAACAGAAGACGGAATCGCCGGTGTTCTCCAAATCACGCTCGGCATCGTAGCCGATATGCTCGATGACCTCTTCGGCATTATGGCACGGCAAGTAGCCCTTCGGCATACAAATAAGGCTGCCAAGCCCGCGCGTGTACGATGCGACCTCCAAGGTGTAACCCTGCATTTCGGAGACGGGCGCAAAGCCCGTAATGACAGCGTTTTCACCCTCGGTCTGCGGCGGCTCGAACTCCGCGCAAAGGCGCTGCATGTCCGAAATGGCGCGGCCGACCTGCGACTGCGGAACCTCTAATCGGAAATCGTACCACGGCTCTAAAAGCACGCTTTTCGCCTGTAATAAGCCGTGGCGCACGGCGCGATAGGTGGCCTGACGAAAATCGCCGCCCTCGGTGTGCTTTAAATGCGCACGGCCGATGAGAAGCGTGATTTTCATATCCGTGATGGGCGAGCCGGTCAGCACGCCGGGGTAGCTGCGCTCCTCAAGGTGCGTTAAAATGAGATTCTGCCAGTTGCGGTCAAGCACATCCATGCTGCACACGGTGCCGAAACGCATACCGCTGCCGCGCTCGCCGGGCTCTAAGAGCAGGTGCACCTCGGCGTAATGGCGCAGGGGCTCAAAATGCCCCATGCCTTCGACGGGTTCTTCGATCGTCTCGCGGTAGACAATGCTGCCGGTGCCGAACGTGACCTCCATTTTAAAGCGCTCTTTTAAGACGCGCTGCAAAACTTCAAGCTGCACCGCGCCCATAATCTGCACGTGAATTTCGTGTAATTGCTCGTTCCACACGACATGAAGCTGGGGGTCTTCTTCCTCCAAAACGCGCAAACAGCGCACGGCGGTGTGCGGCTCCATACCGTCCGGCAGGAAAACCTGATACGTCAAAAAGCTTTCAAGCACGGGCGCGGGGGTGTCTTTCTCCGCACCAAGTCCCTGCCCGGGATACGTGTGCGTGAGGCCCGTTACGGTGCACACGCCTCCCGCGGTGACTTCCTCCGCAAGACGGAATTTCCCACCGGAATAGATGCGGAGCTGATCGGCTTTTTCTGTCCATACGTTTTCGCCCACGCCGCCTTTAAGCACCATTTTAACAGGCAAAGCGCCGCCTGTGACCTTCAAATACGTAAGCCGTGCGCCCTGATTATCGTGTGCGATTTTGAAGACCTTCGCGCCGAAAGCCTTAGGGTATTCGGGCATTTCGGTGTACATTTCAAGACCGTTTAGAAGTTCTTTTACGCCGTCTAACTTCAAAGCCGAGCCGAACCAGCACGGAAAAAGCTTGCGATTTTTGATGAGGCGTTTAATCTCGGGACATTCGACTTCGCCCGTTTCGAGGTAATGGGCGAGCGTGTCTTCGTCACAAACGGCGATGTTTTCATCGCGTTCCGATTCGGGAGATGTGAAATCGACGCAACCGGTGCTGAGCTTTTGCAGCTCGGCTAAGACTTTATCGTGGTCTGCGCCGTCGAGATCCATTTTGTTGATGAAGAGGAACGTGGGGACGTTATAGCGCTCCAAAAGCCGCCACAGCGTACGCGTGTGGCTCTGCACACCGTCTGTGCCGCTGATGACGAGCACAGCGTAATCGAGCACCTGAAGCGTGCGCTCCATTTCGCTGGAAAAATCGACGTGACCGGGGGTATCGAGCAGCGTAAACGCGGTATGTTCGAGCGGTAAAACGGCCTGCTTTGAGAAAATGGTGATGCCGCGCTCGCGCTCCTGCACGTCGGTATCGAGAAACGCGTCCTGATGATCGACGCGCCCAAGACGGCGGAGCTGCCCGCCTTCATACAGCATCGCTTCCGAAAGTGTGGTCTTACCGGCATCGACATGCGCCAAAAGCCCAAGGCATATTTGGTTTTTCGTTGTGTTTCGCTTTTGCTCGCTCATGAAAAGTGTCTCCCTGTACCGCCGTTAAAATTAAACTTCGATTTAATAAACAGTATACCACTTTTTGAAGATACTGACAATATCTCGCGCGGAAGAGAGTCGAAATTAGGCGGCGCAAACCAAGATTTGCTATTGAAAAAAAGCGCGTTTTTTGCTATACTAAAAACAGATTTTTCGCGGGCAGATACCGAACGCCCGCTTTTTTACTGTATTCGGGGTGTATCGGAAAACAAGTTTACGGCTTTTCAAATGCACCCTAAAGGGGCTTATTTTAGGACGCATGAGACGTATGAATTAAGGAAGGGGAATGACCATGAAGAAAATCGGTTTTGACAGTCAGAAGTATATCGAGCTGCAGTCTGCGCGTATTCGCGAGCGCATTGACCAGTTCGGCGGCAAGCTGTATCTGGAATTCGGCGGCAAGCTGTTTGACGATTTCCACGCTTCACGCGTGCTGCCGGGCTTTGAACCGGACAACAAGATCAAGATGCTTTTGGCGCTGAAAGACCAGGCGGAGATTGTCATTGCGATCAACGCGAACGACATTGAGAAAAACAAGCGCCGCAGCGACCTTGGCATTACGTATGACACGGATGTCATCCGTTTGATTGATATTTTCCGCGGCTTCGGCTTATATGTGGGCAGCATCACGCTGACGCAGTACGCAGACCAGCCCTCCGCGGCGATTTTTGAGCAGCGCATGAAGACACTGGGACTGAAGGTCTACCGCCAGTACCGCATTCCGGGGTACCCCTCCGACGTGAAGCTCATCGTAAGCGACGAGGGCTACGGCCGCAACGACTACATTGAGACGACGCGCTCCCTTGTTGTGGTGACGGCGCCGGGCCCGGGCAGCGGCAAAATGGCAACCTGCCTTTCGCAGCTTTACCATGAGCACAAGCGCGGCATTAAGGCGGGCTACGCGAAGTTTGAGACCTTCCCCATTTGGAACCTTCCCTTAAAGCACCCGGTGAACCTTGCCTATGAAGCGGCGACGGCTGACCTGAATGATATGAACATGATCGACCCGTTCCACCTTGAGGCGTACGGTGAGACAACTGTAAACTACAACCGCGACATTGAAATCTACCCCGTGCTGCGCGCGATGTTTGAGCAGATTTACGGCGAGTGCCCGTACGCGAGCCCGACGGACATGGGCGTGAACATGGCGGGTCTGTCCATCATCGACGATGAAGTGTGCCGCGAGGCCTCGAAGCAGGAGATTATTCGCCGCTACTTTAAGACGGCGTGCCTTGTGCGCCAAGGTCTTGCTTCCGAAGCGGAATTACAGAAAATCGAGAACCTGATGCGCCAGCTGAAGTTGGAGCCGGAGAACCGCCCGGTCGTGCTCGCAGCATTGAAGCGCGCGGAAGCGACAGGACAGCCCGCAGCAGCTTTAGAGCTGCCGGACGGCACGATTGTGACGGGGCGCACATCGGAATTGCTGGGTGCTTCCTCTGCGTTGACACTGAACGCTTTGAAGATGCTTGCAGGCATTCCGCACGAGGTGAAGCTCATCTCGCCGACGGTCATTGCGCCTATTCAGACGCTGAAAACCGACTACATGCAGAGCCGAAACCCGCGCTTGCACACCGATGAGATGTTGGTGGCGCTCGCCATCAGCGCGGCGACCGACGAGAACGCGATGCGCGCCATGCAGAAGCTGGACGAGCTGAGCGGCTGTGATTTGCACTCCAGCGTAATCCTCGGCTCGGTAGACGACAGCGTATTCAAACGCCTTGGCATCAACGTGACGTGCGAAGCAACGTATGAGGACAATAACCTTTACCACAAATAATCCTTCTTGTAATATAAAACCGCTCGAAGCCGTAAAGCCCGAGCGGTTTTTGTTATAGGAATTTTCGGATTTAAATTGTAAAATAGTGGCCGGTAATGATCTTTTGCACAAGATTCGAAATTTTGCGGCTATCCGTAAAATCATCCTTGCGAATAGCGTAAACCACCATGCTGATGATCGCGCCGGTAAGAAATGAAATGGCGTAATCACGATCTTCGTGGTCATAAGCGTGGAAAATATTGTCCAAATGCAGGAGATACGCTTCCGATTTTTCGCGAGCCAATGTATCCAGACGATTTTCGACCAGAAGACTGAGGAGTTTTTTCTGCTCCACAAAACACTCCATAATAGAATCACATAGACTGCGAATGGTGTAAGCGCGCTTTTCCTCAATGAACCGTTTACGGTATTCTTCAAAAAGCTGGTCGAGCCGACGCCCAATGACCTCTTCCTTATTTTCAAACAGCGAGTAAAACGTCTGGCGTGAAACGCCGGCGTGGGCACAAACGGCTTTTATCGTGATTTTTTGAAACGGCTCTTCCTCCATAAGCGCTAAAAGTGCCTCTGTGATGAGGTTCTGCGATTGCAGCGCCGTTGGATTTTTTCCCTGATACATAGACATTCCCTCCTGTTTCGTCAATATTTTCACTTAACTTGGACAAATGTCAAATTGACAAGTGTCAATGGTTCATATTATAATGACTTTATAAGAGGTTGTCAAGACGAGACTCTCGGCAAAATTGTGAATTTTTTGTGGCGCGAAATTTTTGGGGAGTGTGTGAAAAACATGGAAGTGCGCGACGCTTTATATATTATTTTCGGGTATCTGCTGGGCAGTATTTTGTTTGCGCGGCTCGGTGGGCTGATCTTTAAAAAGACAGATATTATGGCGGAAAGCCCGGACAAGAACCCGGGCACAATGAATGCGTTTACATACGGCGGGTTCCGGTGCGGCGTGTTTACGTTGTGCGGCGACCTGTTAAAGGGCTTTTTTCCGGTCTTTTTGTACCGCAGCGGAGAACTGCCCGAAAACCCGCTAATGCTCTCTTTTGTGATGGCGGCGCCGGTCTTGGGCCATATTCTGCCGTTTTATGACATTAAACACGGAGGCAAAGGCATTGCAGCAACGTTTGGGTGCTTTTTGGGGCTGCTGCCGCACTGGATCCCTCTGTGCGTTTTGGCGGGCATCTTCATTTTCTTTTCGTGCGTTGTTAAAATCAACCCGAACTATTACCGTACAGTGGCGACGTATATCCTGGCGGCTATTTGCACGGTTTGGCTGGAGCCGAACCGCTATATCGTCTTCGGCTTTTTGTTGATTGCGGCTTCGGTGCTCGCGAAGCTCTTTATGAGTGCCGAGGAAAAAGAACACTTTGAGGTGAAACTTGCATGGAAGCACTGATTCTGTCCTGCAGCACGGGCGGCGGGCACAACACGGCGGCGCAAGCGGTTTTTGAGGCGCTGACGGAACGCGGGTACCACGCCGTGCGTATGGACCCGTACACGCTGGTGAGCGAGGAGCTTGCAAATAAAGTCGGGCAGACCTATATAAAGTTGGTACAGAAAAGCCCGAAGCTGTTTGGCGCGGTCTATGACCTCGGTAACGCGTACCGTAAGCTGCCGGGACGTTCGCCGGTGTACCACATCAACGGCAAAATGGCGCCGTACATGCAGAAATACCTTGCGGAACACCTAACGGACGTGATCGTCTGCACGCATTTGTACCCGGCGGAGATTTTGACACACATGCGGCTAAACGGCATGGAAACGCCGCCGTTTGTGTTTATTGCGACGGACTACACTTGCGTTCCGTTTACGGAGGAATCGGACTGCGACTTGTACGTGACGCCCTCCCCGCTTTTGAGCAGCGATTTCACCGGGCGAGGCATTCCTGCGGAAAAATTGCGGCCGCTGGGCATCCCGGTGCGGCTGGATTTTTCCGATGATACCATCACGAAAGACAGAGCGCGGGAAGCGCTTAACTTGCCGAAAGACAGGCGCACGCTGCTGCTTTCCGGCGGGAGCATGGGCGCGGGGGCAATTATAAATGCCGTGCGGGCACTGCTGCCGTATTTGGAGCAGAATGCAAACTGCGACCTCAATATTTTGTGCGGCAGCAATGAGACGCTGTTTGACAGCGTGGAAACTGAATTTACAAAAAACAGGCAAATCACACCGATGCACAGCACGAACAAAATGGCACTGTATTTAAAGGCAAGCGACGTATTTATCTCGAAGCCGGGCGGACTTTCATCTACGGAGAGCGCCGCGGCGGGCGTGCCGCTTGTGCACATTTCGCCGATACCGGGGTGCGAAAGCCGCAACGCGGAGTTTTTTGCCAAGGAGGGTATCGCCGTAAAGGTGGAAAACACAGAAACAGAGCTTTTGTCGGCGGTGGAAAGGCTTTCGGAGCCGGGAAATGCAGAAGAAATGCGCAAACGGCAGAGAGCAGTTATCAATCAAAATGCAGCCATGGATATTTGCAAGCTGTTGGAAACGGTAGCACAGTGATGACGCAAAACGTGGGTTAAAAGTTTTTGATCGACCTTTTTTCAAAAAAGGTCGCGGATTCTTAGGGCTGAGCCCTAAGCCGAACTCCGCAGAGTTCGGAATACTTTTGCCTAACTCAAAACCAGGAAGGTAGATTTGAACGTCCGGGGGACGTTCAAATTGTAGGGAACCCAGTTGCATGGGTTCCCTGAAAGAGCGGCTTTGCGCCGCTCTTTTTATATACACAGTTTTTTTCTAAGTGAAAGGTACCGTGAAGTTCATTAGCACGCTGTATCACTTCCTTTCCCTCTGTCAGAGGGAGCCGACATAAAAAGAGCCACTGTGATTACTCGCAGTGGCTCTTAAACACCTTAAATTTAAATTTAGAAACGATCGCGCTTGACGTAAGACGTATGCAGCAACTCGTGTGCCTTATGGCAGCCGGGCTCGCCACCCATCCATTCGTAGCACTCCTTGACGACAGGGTTCAGGTGGCTCTTTCTGAGCGTCTTGGCCGCGTCCTCATCGTAGAGGGCTTTTGCACGCAGGGCCTTAATGTCCGTGAAGCTGCGAACCGTAGACGGCTGAATCGGCTGGCCGCCGCCGTTTACGCAACCGCCCGGGCAGCACATGACTTCCACGATGTGGTAGTCGGCTTCGCCGCTTTCGATCTTCTTGAGCAGCTCGTTTGCGTTATTCAGACCGCTGACGACAGCAACCTTGACATCCATACCGGCAACCTTGTAAACAGCTTCCTTGAAGCCCTTCGTGCCGCGAATCTCTTTGTACTCGATGTTATCGTGGTCGACGCCCTCAAGCACATCGGCTGCGGTACGGAGCGCTGCTTCCAGAACGCCGCCCGTCGCGCCGAAGATCGTAGCTGCGCCGGTGGAAACGCCCATAACCGGGTCAAAATCCTCTTCCGGCAGTCTTGCAAAGTTGAGCTGTGCCATCTTGATCATGCGGGCAAGCTCGCGGGTGGTAATGGAGATATCAACGTCCGGCACACCGGCTGCGTCTTCGTCGTCACGGTTGATCTCGAATTTCTTCGCGACGCACGGCATGACGGAAACAGAAACGATGTTGTTCGGATCGATGCCTTCTCTTTCCGCAAACCACGTTTTGATGAGCGCACCGGTCATCTGCTGCGGGGACTTGCAGGTGGAGAGATTTTCTGTGAGGCTCGGGAAGTAGTGCTCGCAGAACTTGACCCAGCCCGGAGAGCAAGAGGTGATGATCGGCAGCTTGCCGCCGTTCTTCACGCGGTCAATGAACTCGTTAGCTTCTTCCATGATGGTCATATCGGCACCGAAATCGGTATCGTAGACCTTATCAAAGCCAAGGCGGCGCAGGGCTGCGACCATCTTGCCTTCTACGTTTGTGCCGATCGGCATACCGAACTCTTCGCCGAGCGCTGCGCGCACAGCCGGAGCCGTCTGCACGACAACGACCTTTTCCGGATCGTTGATGGCATCGATGACCTGCTGGGTATTGTCCTTTTCGGTGAGGGCACCTGTCGGGCAGGCTACGATACACTGACCGCAGGAAACGCAGGCCACTTCGCTGAGCGGCATCTCAAATGCGCAGCCGATTTCGGTATCGAAACCGCGATTGTTCGCGCCGATGACGGCGACGTGCTGCTGCTGGCAGGCTGCCACGCAGCGGCGGCACAGGATGCACTTTGCATTATCTCTTTCGAGGTGCAGGGTGCTGTAATCCTTTTTGCCGGCGGGAACGGCGCCTTCGTAGCGGTTCTCGCTGTCGATGCCCATATCGTTGCAGAGCTTCTGCAGCTCGCAGGTGCCGCTTCTCTTGCAGGAGAGACATTTGCGGTCATGCACGGAGAGCAAGAGCTCCAGTGTCATTTTTCTGGATTTCTGAACCTTCGGCGTATTGGTGAAGACCTCCATGCCCTCGTTTACCGGGTACACGCAGGCGGCAACAAGCGATTTTGCGCCCTTAACTTCGACCATGCACATACGGCATGCGCCGATCTGGTTGACGTCCTTCAAGAAGCAAAGGGTGGGAATGTCGATTCCGGCTTCTCTTGCGGCTTCGAGGATCGTGCTGCCGGCAGCGACCTCGTAGGACATGCCGTTGATCTTAATATTTACCATATCCATGCTATTCTCAACTTCCTTCCTTACTTCTTTTCGATGGCGCCGAACTTGCACTTTTCACGGCAGACGCCGCACTTGATGCACTTCTGCGTATCGATGACATGCGGCTCACGGACAGTGCCGGAGATGGCGCCGACCGGGCAGTTGCGTGCGCAGAGCGTGCAGCCCTTGCACTTGTCCGCATCGATGACATAATTCGTGAGGGCCTTGCAGGCACCTGCCGGGCAACGATGCTCGGTGACGTGCGCAATGTACTCATCACGGTAATACTTGAGTGTGGAAAGAACCGGGTTCGGCGCTGTCTGGCCGAGACCGCAGAGGGAGTTTTCCTTAATGTAGTAGCAGAGCTCTTCGAGCTTATCGATGTCTTCAAGTGTGCCCTTGCCGCTTGTAATCTTGTTGAGAATCTCAAGCAGGCGCTTCGTACCGACACGGCACGGGGTGCACTTGCCGCAGGATTCATCGACCGTGAACTCAAGGAAGAACTTTGCGATATCGACCATGCAGGTCGTTTCATCCATAACAATGAGGCCGCCGGAGCCCATCATGGAGCCGATGGCGATGAGGCTGTCATAATCGATAGGCGTATCGATGAGGGACGCCGGGATGCAGCCGCCGGAAGGACCGCCGGTCTGTGCAGCCTTGAACTTGTGGCCGCCCGGGATGCCGCCGCCGATTTCTTCGACAACTTCACGCAGGGTGGTACCCATCGGAACCTCAACAAGGCCGGTATTGTTAATCTTGCCGCCGAGTGCGAACACCTTGGTGCCCGCGCTCTTCTCTGTGCCGATGCTGCGGAACCACTGCGGCCCCTTGAGGAAGATCTGCGGGATGTTGGCATACGTCTCAACGTTATTCAGAACGGTCGGCTTCTGGAACAGACCTTTGAGTGCCGGGAACGGCGGGCGGCATCTCGGCTCGCCGCGCTTACCTTCGATGGAGGTCATAAGCGCAGTCTCTTCGCCGCACACGAATGCGCCGGCGCCGAGGCGGATCTCAAGATCGAAATCAAAGCCGGAATCGAAGATATTCTTGCCGAGCAGGCCATATTCTCTCGCCTGGTTGATGGCAATCTGGAGACGGTGAACCGCGATGGGGTACTCTGCACGGATGTAGATGTAGCCCTGCGTTGCGCCGATGGCGTAACCGGCGATGGTCATGGCTTCGATGACGCTGTGCGGGTCACCTTCCAGAATGGAACGGTCCATGAATGCGCCCGGGTCGCCCTCGTCGGCGTTACAACATACATATTTCTGATCGGCATCGTTTGCCGCTGCGAATTTCCACTTAAGACCGGTGGGGAAGCCTGCACCGCCACGACCGCGGAGGCCGGAATCGAGCATGGTCTGAATGACCTGCTGGGGCGGTATCTTCTCCGTGAGAATCTTGCCGATTGCCTGATAGCCGTCGAGCGCGATGTACTCGTCGATCTGCTCCGGGTTGATCACGCCGCAGTTGCGCAGTGCGACACGCATCTGCTTTGCGTAGAACGTGGTCTCGTTAAGGGATTTTGTAGTGCTTTCGTCAACGACCGTCTCTTTGTAGAGCAGGCGGCGAACGATACGTCCCTTAAGCAGGTGCTCTTCAACAATTTCCGGGACATCTTCCGGGGTGACGCGGCTATAGAACGCGCCCTCCGGGTATACGATCATGATCGGGCCGAGTGCGCACAGGCCAAAGCAGCCGGTACGAACAACGTTGACTTCCTGATCCAGACCTTTGGCGCTGATTTCCTCCTTCAGCTTTTCAATGATCTTTTCGCTGTTCGAGGACGTGCAGCCCGTACCGCCGCAGACCAGAACATTGGAACGAAACATAGTTTTACCTCCTTATTTCTGATTTGCACCGATGGTGTATTCCGTGACGACATTGCCGTTGACGATGTGATCGTTGACAACACGCAGTGCCTTTTCCGGTGTCATTTTTACGTATGTAGTCTTGGTGCCGTTTTCATCGATAACTTCGACGATCGGCTCGAACTGGCAGATGCCGATGCAACCCGTCTGCGTGACCAGAACGTCGTGAAGCTCGCGTTTATTAACCTCATCCGAGATGGCGGTGAGAACCGGTCTTGCGCCTGCTGCGATGCCGCAGGTAGCCATGCCGACCAGAACACGTGTTTTCGCTTCGGAATTTTCGCGGACGTTGACCGCCATTTTTGCTCTATCTCGAATTGCCTGAAGTTCAGCTAATGATTTCATGTGGCTTTTCCTTTCTGCGCCTTGCGCATTGATACTACGAGAGCTACTTAAGCTCTTCCTCCGCCTCTGCAAGATACTCCCGAATCCACGCCGATACCGCGGGCTCCGTAAACGGAACGCTCTCCAGCTGCTCGCGCAGCGTACGGGTATCGAGGGTGATCTCTTTTTCTTCAACGCTGTGGGTAAAGAGAAAATCGAGTTCGGGATTGCAGGTGATCAAAAGATGGATAACGGACGCGATGTCCCCGAGGGGGATCATATCGACATGCGAGGGACGAAACACAGCCGTGACTTTGGTGCCCTTCCCCTCTTCGGAATCAATCTGAAACGAGCCGCCCGTCATTTCCGCTTCCATTTTGAAAAGCGGCACGCCAAGCCCAACCTTGCGGGTGGTGCGTGTAGTGAAAAACGGATCGATGACGCTTTTGACCTGCTCCGCACTCATGCCGCAGCCGTTATCCGTTACCGTGATGGTTAAGGTGTCGTGCTTTTTCGATTCCGCGACCTGCACCGTGATAAGCGATGCGCCCGCGCGAACGGAGTTCTGCACAATGTCCATCACATTCAGCGAAAGCTCGCGCATGGCTTACGCTGTGTATTTTGCAAGGATCTTATCCACGTCCTCGGGAACGAGACGGCCGTAAACGTCTTCGTTGACGGTGAGGACCGGTGCAAGGCCGCAGGCGCCGATGCAGCGACATGCAGTGAGCGAGAACACGCCGTCCGGCGTACATTCCTCCGGCTGGATGCCGAGCTTTGCAACGAGACGGTCAAGAACCTTATCTGCACCCTTAACGTAGCATGCGGTGCCGAGGCAAATGGAAATGTTGTACTTACCCTTCGGAGTGAGCGAGAACTGAGAATAGAACGTGGAAACGCCGTAGACCTCTTCGAGAGATACATCGAGACCGCGTGCAATCTCCTTCTGCACTTCGATCGGCAGGTAACCGTAGATATCCTGCGCCTTGTGCAGTGCAGCCATGACGGCGCCCTTTTCATTCTTGAGGCTCTCGATGACTGCGAGGAGCTTCTCATGCTGCTCGGGAGTATCGGTAAACGGAATGGTACTGATACGCTTTTGCATTTTATTTCCTCCCTGATAAAATTAAGTTTAAATTCAGGTATGGTTCGGTCTGCGCCCCTATTGGGCGGAGAGCTTTCATACATCTTTATGAATTATATCAAAATCGACATACGTAATAATTCTAAAAAAGAATTAAAAACGAAAGTTTGTCAAACCCATGACGAAATTTTTGTCAGTTCTTTTAGCGTACAGCACAAAAATTTCGTTTTCGGGCATTTGTTAAAGTATACAAAAACAGTGTAGATTTGCCGTGAAAAGGTTGAAATATCACCCATTTTATCGATATTTTATATCGATAAAAGTATATCTATTCCTTTTTCTCCCGATTCGCACGAGTTAGAAACAGCTAATTTTCAATGGAGCGAGATTTAACGAAATTTTATGCAATTTAACGAAAATTCGGCGATTTAGCCATGTTGGTAAAAATGACGAAAGCTGTGCGTTATGCGAAATTCGCATAGCACACAGCTTGGCGTTTTTTCTTATAAAGCTTGAAATTTACCTGCACCGCACCCACGCAGCACATCTAAAAGCGCTTTGGCGGTTTTTTCCGGCAGCTCCACCGTTTGGTGTTCTTCGGGCATCAAATGCAGGTAATGCGCGTCAGAGCTGCGCAGGAGCATCATGCTTTCGAGTTCCGGGTGCAGAAGCCGCTGCTGTGCGGCATCGGCAGTAAGGGACAGCTCTGCTGCGGAAAACTGCGCTTCCGGCGGGATAGCACCGAGCGACGCGGTGACGCTGTACGCGTCTTTATCGACATGCGCGGGAAACGCCACGCCGTTAAACTTTTTCACGAGCGCCTGCACGTCGTTGATGCTGATGTCTGTTGCGGTAATGAGAAGCTCGGAAATTTCGCCGATCTTCTCGTCGTCCTCATTTAAGATCCACTGCTCGCCGAAAATTTCCGGGCGGTTCGGCACCTTTGGAATGTGCGCACAGACGTATTTATCGAACGCGAGCGCGTCCTCGACCGTTTCAAACAGACAGACGACGTGTGCTTCTTCGGCGGTGCAGAGTTCCATACCGGGAATGACGAGCACGTCCGTGGCCTGCCCCACCTTTACAGCGGCGGGCGTATTGCGGCAGGTATTGTGATCCGTGAGCGCGATGATGTCGCAGCCAAGCAGCGCCGCCATGTTGACGAGGTTGTTCGGCGTCATGTCCGTATCGCCGCACGGAGAAAGGCACGAGTGCAGGTGCAGGTCGTACCGATAGCTGTTCATACATTCACCCCAGTAATGAAGCGATTTTGAGCGCGGTTTCAAAGGCAGGCAGGGATGTGCCGTACACGGCGATTTCCTGCTGCTCGGCACGCGCTTTGGCATCTGCATCCAAAACGGCATCTTCTACAAGGATGATGCCTGCGGTATCGGCAAGCGATGCGACCGCGATGGCGTTGACGTTGCCCATGACGGTAAGCCACGCGTCGTCCGCTTTGGCTCTGCCCATGACCCAGCTTAAAAGATCGCCGCAGTAGCAGCCCTTTACTTCGCGCGTTGTATCTGTATTTTCGGTCAAAAGCTTCCAGCCGAGTGCTTCGGCCATTTCCCCTATCTGCATTTTACTTCCCCCTATTCGTCATCACTTGTGCGTTTGCCGCCGTCAAGGTCTAAATTTGAGAGCGAATCCGCAAAACGGCGGATCTCCTTGCGCAGGATGAACACGCAGTCTTCCTTGCGGCAGCTTCCGCGCACGGTGTCCTCCGCAAAGGCACGGCAGCTCGGTGCGCCGCACGCGCCGCAATCGAGCCCCGGCAGCTCCGCTTCCACCTTGTCGATCTCCATCATCATTTCCATGGCGCGGGAAATATCCTCCGAAAGCGTTAAAACATTGGAAAACTCCAGCCCGCTGCCCCAGTTCATTTCCTCCGGGACGGTTTTGTTTTTCTCCAAGTGATTCTGCGAGACGGGCAGATATTTGCGCAATCTTTGCAATCTTGCAATGGCGACATACGGATTTTCGACGCACAGCACGCCGCCGACGCAGCCGCCGGAGCAGGCGTTGAGCTCGATGAAATCCAGCTCGCCGATGCGTTCGTCTTCAATCTCCTCCAAAACGCGGATGACGTTTTCGATGCCGTCCGCCGCGAGATATTTTTCTTTTAACAGCGCCGAGGATTCGCCGCCGGAGGTCGCCCAGCTGACACCGATAATGCCGGAATTTGAGAGCGATTCGAGATCTTTTGGCGTGAGCTTATCCATGCGGCTTGAAAGCTGCGGGAAAATTTCGCTGATGGCGATGGCGCCGTCTACCTCCGACTTTTCGATGCCGATGGGCATGCGAATATCCGTAACCTTTGCGGGACACGGCGTGATGAAAAAGCAGCCGATCTGCTCTTTCGGCAGGCCCGTTTTCTGCATGGCCTGCTGCTTTGCAATCCTTGCCGCAGTCTCCATGGGCGACAAAAGCGGCAGAACGTGGTCGCAGAGATCCGGGAAGCGGACGCGGATTAAACGCACGACAGCCGGGCAAGCCGAGCTGATGACGGGGCGCTGCAAGGTGCCGGCATCCATCAGACGGCGGGTAGCCTCGCTGACAAGCTCTGCCGCGCCGGAGACCTCCATGACGTCATCGAACCCAAGCTTTTTAAGGCCGGATAAAACATAATCCTGATCGTCCAAATTATTAAACTGCCCATAAAGAGACGGTGCGGGCAGCGCGATTTTATATGTAAACTTTTCCAGCATGGAAAGATGGTCATGCTTTGCACGCTTTGCGTGGTGCGGGCAGATGCGGATGCACTCTCCGCAATCGATACAGCGCTCGCTCATGATGACCGCTTTGCCGCTGCGCACGCGAATGGCTTCCGTTGGGCAGCGCTTGATGCAGTTTGTGCAGCCTACGCACTTGCTTTCATCGAGCGTGACCGAGTGGAAAAAAATACCCAATCTAACGCGCCTCCTCCATTATCCTATGCAGAGCCTACGATTTTTCGCTCTGCGCGTAAACGACCATTTTGAGCGTGGTGCCCTGCCCCACGACCGAATCAATCGTCATTTCGTCGGAATACTTCTTCATGTTTGGCAGGCCCATGCCGGCGCCAAAACCAAGCGACCGCACGTTATCCGGTGCGGTGGACCAGCCCTCCTGCATGGCTTTTTCCACGTCTGCGATGCCGGGACCGTGGTCGGTGAGCACGATGACAACCTTATCCGGGTCCACGTCCACATTGGCTTCGCCGCCGCCCGCATGGATAACCATGTTGATTTCACCCTCGTACATGGCGATGGAAACGCGGCGAATGGCAGATGGGTTATAGCCGAGTTTTTTTAATTTATGCTTTACATCGCCCGAAGCTTCGCCCGCGCGGGTAAAATCATCGCCGGGGACTGAATACCGAAGTTGCAGCATACTCATGATACGTCACACCCGCCTTCTAATCCGTTTTCGTATAGGAGGCCGCACGCCGTGAACATTCTGTACGGCGTTGCGAGGATGGTGATGTCCTTTTGCCGTGCGAGCGACAGCACGGTCTCATCCGGGCGCTTGCCGCGCACAAAGATGATGCAGTGCATATCCATCATTTCCGCCGTGCGTACCACCTGCGGATTGACAAGGCCCGTGAGCAGCACGGACTGATCCTTTACAAACGCCAGCACGTCGCTCATCATATCGCTGCCGCATGCGGTTTTGACCTCTTCCTGAAGGTCGCCCTCCGCCAGTATTTCCGCCTTTAAAATGTTGACAATATTCTGTACCTTCATGAAAGCTTCACCCTTTCGCCGAGTTCGGACACGGGTCTGTTTGCTCTTTTTGAGCCTAAAGTGTCCTTGTATTCTGTTATTATACAAAAAGATTTCCAAAAAATCAATCCGTTATGGAAAATGTTCTGTACTTTTAGATAGTTTTTAAAGTGTTTTTTTGCCGTGTTTTTTGCCTTGCAGCCGAAAAATGCGGACTTGTCAGCAGAAGGCAGACAATTTATTTGTATTTGTGCATGGGGCACGAACGAAATGCAGCATTCGATATTTGTCCACCGATTAGATACACCTGTTTTTATTCCAAAAACAAATTTATACTTGACATTTGCGTTTTGCTGTATGTATAATAGGGGAAACTTTACCGTAGTGCTATAAGAAATCACGGTAAAGCAAGGCAAATCTATTTTATTATCCGGTGCGATTTAACGCGCCAAAGAAAGGAAGATCTTACTATGAACCGTGTGTACAACTTCTCTGCCGGCCCCTCTATGCTGCCGGAAAGCGTTCTTCTGAGAGCCGCTGCCGAAATGCTCGACTATGAAGGATCAGGCCAGTCCGTGATGGAGATGTCACACCGATCTAAGGTCTATGACGCGATCATCAAGGGCGCGGAAAGCCTTCTGCGCGAGGTGATGGAGATCCCGGATAACTACAAGGTGCTCTTTTTGCAGGGCGGCGCATCCTCGCAGTTTGCGATGGTGCCGCTGAATTTGATGACGAAAAACCGCAAGGCCGACTATGTGCTCTCCGGCCAGTTCTCCACAAAAGCGTATAAGGAAGCCGCGCGCTTTGGCGACTGCAAAGTGGTGGCATCCTCGAAAGAGCAGAATTTCAGCCGCATTCCCGACCTTGACCCGAAGGAGTTCCGCCCGGACGCGGACTACTTCCATATCTGCATGAACAACACGATCTACGGCACGGTATTCCATGCGCTGCCGGAGACGGGTGACGTGCCGCTTGTGGCGGACATTTCCTCCTGCATTCTGAGCCGACCGATCGATGTTTCGAGATTCGGCGTTTTGTATGCGGGCGCGCAGAAAAATGTAGCCCCGGCAGGCCTGACCATTGTCATCATCCGAGAGGATCTCATCGGCGAGCCGCAGGAAAAAACGCCGACGATGTTCATGTATAAGACGCACGCGGAAAGCGACAGCATGTACAACACGCCGCCGTGCTACTCCATTTACATGTGCAAGCTCGTTTTGGAATGGCTGAAAAACGAAGTAGGCGGGCTGAAGGCGATGGAAAAACGCAACGTGGAAAAAGCCGCGCTGCTCTATGATTTCCTCGACCGCTCAAAGCTTTTTAAGGGCTGCGCCGAAAAAGAAAGCCGTTCCATTATGAACGTGACATTCGTGACGGGCGACAAGGATTTAGACGCAAAATTCGTGCAGGAAGCTGCCGCTGCGGGCTTTGTGAATCTGAAGGGCCACCGCAGCGTGGGCGGCATGCGCGCGTCTATCTATAACGCGATGCCGCGCGAGGGCGTAGAGAAGCTTGTTCAGTTTATGGAGAACTTTGAAAAGGAGAATGCCTGATGCACAACATACTTTGCCTCAATAAGATCAGCCCGCTCGGCACCGACCGTTTGGGCGAAAACTATACATACGCTGCCGAAATTGAGAACCCGGAGGGCATTTTAGTGCGCTCCGCCGCCATGCACGACATGGAATTGCCCAATAGCCTGCTTGCAATCGCGAGGGCAGGCGCGGGCGTAAACAACATTCCCGTGGAAAAGTGCGCGGAAGCCGGCATTGTGGTGTTCAACACACCCGGCGCAAACGCCAACGCCGTGAAGGAGCTGGTGCTGGCGGCACTGTTTTTGACGTCGAGAAAAATTGTCCCGGCGATTGAATGGGCGCAGACACTAAAAGGCACGGCAGACATTTCGAAGCAGGTGGAAAAAGGAAAATCCGCGTTTGCGGGGCCGGAAATTCTCGGCAAAAAGCTGGGCGTGATTGGTCTTGGCGCAATCGGCGTGCTCGTTGCGAACGCCGCACAGACGCTCGGCATGCAGGTATACGGCTTCGACCCGTTCCTTTCCGTGGACGCTGCATGGAACCTTTCGAGCGACATTGTGAAGGCCGCTTCCGTGGATGAGATTTTTGAAAAGTGCGATTACATTACAATACATGTACCGCTAAATGACTCGACGCGCGGACTCATAGGCGCGGACGCTTTGAAAAAAGTGAAAAAAGGTGTGCGCGTCTTAAACTTCTCGCGCGGGGCGCTCGTCGATACCGACGCGATGTTGGCGGCGCTTGCAGACGGCACCGTTGCCGCGTATGCGACGGACTTCCCGGATGACGCGTTGCTCGGGGTCGAAAACGTCATCGCGATCCCGCACCTTGGCGCTTCCACGCCGGAAAGCGAGGATAACTGCGCTGTGATGGCCGCAGAGGAGCTGAAGGATTACATTGAAAACGGCAACATCCAAAATGCCGTCAACTTCCCGAATATTTCCATGGCGCGCGGTGCGGACACACGCATTTGCCTTGCGCACAGAAACATTCCAAATACCATCGGTTCGTTCACACAGGTGTGCGGTGAAGCGGGCATCAACATTGAGAACATGCTCTCGAAATCGCGTGGCGACTGGGCATACACCATTTTGGACGTTACGGGCGACGTGACGGAGGACGTGCGCGAAAAGCTGGCAGCACTTTCGCCGGTTGTAAGGGCAAGAGTGATAAAGTAAACTCTTACTTCGCCATTCGCGGACAGGAGACCGAGAAAAAGATAGAGGATATCGTGACAAGGCACGAACCGGTCGTTTTAAGCCGAGCCAAAAGCGCGACCTTTATTTCTGTGATTTTGCAAAACAACGAAAACACGGTGCAGCTTCATTTCGGCTGCACCGTGTTTTTTGAGTTTACGGATAATGCTGTTCAGTTTTGCTCCTCCACGGCGCTACCCAACAAGAGGGCGGCGATGCACTGCACGATCTCTTTGTCGCTGGCATCTTCGGGGATGGCACTCCAAAACGCGCGGGCTGCGGCATTTGAAGAATTCTTCGCCGTGCGAAGGGCTTTGCCAATCTCCTCGCGGACCGTTTCACCGTCTACGCCGTGTTTGGCTGCTACGCGCAGCATCAATTCCTGTTCACTCAAAATCTCTCATCCTTCCTGATCCGGCCCGGCAGCCCCGCTGTACTTTTAGAGCGGAGGCTGTCGGATGGGTGGTAAATCTGTCAGTAATGCCATTATAGCAAGGGGGTCTTGAAAGTTCAAATAGAATCGTTCGCGTATTTTCGACGGAAATTGACAGGTTCCTTTTCACCCTGACAAAAGGTGTGCGGGTTTTTGCGAAAAAGCCGAAATTGTTACGAAAAGTTCATATTTTGACGCACAGGAAAACAAGAGAAAATCAGGTATCGGAGGTGTTGCCCGGCATCTGCGGAGGCGTGCCGCCGTTACCGTTCGGCATTTGGCCGCCCATACCGCCGTTTGGAGCCCGACCTCCCATATTGCCGGGGCCGCCGCCAAAGCTGCCCATACCCGTAGCGCCGCTGACAACGCCGGAGCAGGTCTCGCTCGCGGCTTCTGTACCGTTTACATAGACTGTATACGTTTCGCCCTCGGTGATGTCCGGCGTGCTGAACGTGACATTCGTAAAGCTCTTCGGAGCCACGGCGGAAACGAGCGTGTTGCCGTCCGCGCCCTTCACTTCTACGGTGTCACCCGCGCTGCCGGTGCAGCTGACGCTGATCGTGTTCTGTTTGGAATCCGTTGTGGGGGTCTTCAGCATGCCGGAGCTGCCTGTGCCGAGCACAACGCCGCCGTTGATGGTAAACACGCCGTCGCAGTCAAATGTGCCGTTACCGTCACCGGTGGGGCCGCTGACATACACCGTACCGCCGTTAATCGTAAGCGCACCGTTGGAATCGAGCCCGTCGCCGGAGGCGTTGACGGTGAGCGTGCCGCCGTTGACGGTGAGCGTATCTGCACCCGCGGTGCCAAAGCCGCCGTCAACGGAGCTGCCTGCAACATTCAGACCGTCGTCGCTTGCGATGACATCGATCGTACCGCCGTTGATGGTGAGGTCGATGGCTTCAAGACCCTCGCAGGACTCTTCCACCACGATGGTGCCGTCCTCGATCGTAAGGGTGTTATCTGCGTGCAGGCCGTCGTCGCCGGACTTTACGGTGATACCGCCGCCTGAAACGGTCATCGAATCGCTGCTGTGCAGGCTGTCGTCTGCGGAATCGACCGTGACGGTGCCGCCGGTGATGTCGAGCGCGGCTTCGGCCTTGATGCCCTTTGCAGACAGGGTTTCGTCCGTCGTTGTACTCTGTGCGCCGCCAAACATAGCATTGCCCGTTTTTTGCTCTCCATTCGCGCTGCCGCCGCCTGCGGTGACATTTACTTCGCCCGCGGAAATGAGAACACTGGTCTCCGCCTGAATGCCATCCTGCTCGGCGGTGATGTTCACAGTGCCCCCGCCGATATAGACATAGCCTTTATCGGCCTCGGATTTGGTGGACTTGATGCCGTTGCCGGAAGCCGTGATATGGACGGTGCCGTCCTTAATGAGCACAGCGTCTTTGCCGACGAGGCCGTCGTCTGCCGAAGTGATATTCAAAACGCCGCCGGTGATTTTCAATTTATCTTCGCTCGTGATGCCGTCATTTGCGTTGGCGTTGACGTTCAGTGTGCCCGTGCCGTTAACGGAAAGATCGCATTTGGCGAAAATCGCGGCGGTAAGTTCATCGTTGCCGTCCGTGCCGGTGACGGTATCGGTCACGGTGCTTTCGGTGTTTTCGGGCAGGCTGATAATGACTTTATCGGCGTTTTTCGCGTAGATAGGCGCGGTCGTTGTGCAGGTGATGCTCGCGTTTTCGAGCACAAGGCGCACATCATCCTCGTCGCCGGCATCAATGATAATTTGGCCGTCCGTGAGCGTGCCGCTAAGGACATACGTGCCCGCTTCCGTAATGGTGACCGTGCTGCCGGAAACCTTAACGCCGTCTGCTTCCTTTGGCGCGGAAAGGTCGATCTTCACGGTGTCTTCCGTACTGTAATCGATGTAGAAATCCTTATTTTTGAAGGAAAGATTTGCTTCGATGACGGAGCCGATAGTGCCGTTCATCGCGCCGCCGGTAGAATCGGTCTCGTCTGCACCGCTTTCCTCAGAGGTGCTGACCGTGCTCACGGTAGAGGAAGCGGAAGATGCGGACGTAGACGATGTGGTCGACTGTGTGGAGGCGCAACCCGCTAAGACCAGTGCGGAGAGAATGACAGCAAAGCGCAGGGTGTGTTTTTTCATGGATAAACGATTCGGTTTCATAAAGGAAGGCTCCTTTCTTTACAGCTGTTCCACGGGAGTATGCGGCTGGCCGCAGCGTACTTCGAGATTGCCGTTGCGGCAGCGAAGCGCATCGAGAAATCCTTTTTCGTTGCGGTCGTCCGCAAGGCGCACGCGATAGTGCAGCTTATAGAGGCTGCCGAGGCTTGCGGTCTTGACTTCCGTAAGCTCTGCGTGGGTGGTGTATTCTTTGAAAATATCGTCGAACACCTCGGTGTAATCGAGCGATTCAGGGATGGTGATGCTGAGCTCTTTTTCGCCGCTGCGGTCTGCACCGATATGGAAGAAGACGAGCAGATACAGCACGGCGCACGCAATGACCGTGAAGAGCACGGAGAGCGCGATATAGCCGCTGCCGCAGGCGAGACCCACGGCCATGGCAACGAAGATGACGGAGATGTCTTTGGCGTTACCGGGTGCGGAGCGGAAACGGACAAGGCCGAACGCGCCGGCGACCGCGACGCCCGTGCCGACGTTACCGTTGACGAGCATAATGACGGTCTGTACGGCAAACGGCAGCAAAATGACAGCGAGCACAAGGCTTTGCGTAAAGCGCGTGCGGCGCGTATACGTAAACGCGATGAGTGCGCCGCAAATCAGCGCGACGAGAGAGCAAATCAAAAACGAAGATACGGTGATACCGGACGAGGTGAAGCTTGCAAACACGGTTTCCATGGGAATATCCTTTCTGAAATCAAATGAATTATTTAGGATGCATGCACGATGTGCGTGCCGTGGGTGTTATAGGCGCTGGCATATTTAGAAAACGACGCGGGGTAAATTCTAAAGCGGCTCAGCATATCGGTGAGCCATGTGGGGAGACCGCCGCCGGCTTTGATTTCCATCAGCGTTTCGCCGGGCTCTAACAGCAGTCGCCCATCGTCCCCCTGACGCAGGTCGGTATTTTCCTCTCTAAAGCGTATGTTGGTATCGAATGTGATGCGCAGGCCGCTGTCTTCGCGGCTGTAAAGTGCCACACGGTCGTAGCATAGCGCCATGGCGGACTTTAAATCGCCGTAATAGTGCAGTGACCATGCAATCTCTTTTGCAATCTGGCTGTTCTCTTTCGGCGCTTTGCCGTTTACGAGCCAGTCATACGCTTCGCCGTAGGGCATCACGATGCGGCGCTTGTAGACAATGCCCTGATATTTTTTCTTCAGCTCCACAAACGACGGGCTTTCCGCTTTCGGCACGCCGTAGGTACGCAAACGCAGCTTTTCTTTATAGACGGGCTTTTCGCCAGAAAGTCGCGCCAGCAAATAATTCGGGGTGTCAAAGTAAATGTTGCATATGGTGGAGCGCCCGTATTCATCGGGGCGCATATACGGCTCCAAAACCGCCCAGAGCGCCTCAAACTGTAAGGAATCGAGCAGATATTTCTGCTCTACGCGCTCAAATATGCCGGTATAGTCTGCCATGGCTTTCACCCTCCTCTTTGTTTTGTTTCTTAAATTTTACTTACAAAATGTGATAAAAAGGTGATTGTATTTTGAGCGTTAGCGGAGAAAACCGTGCAAAAACAGGTGCTGTGCACCGTTCCTACAAAAACAGGTGTGTTCTGCTGTGCAAAAAGTCCATTGCGCCGCGCATATACAAATGATAGAATGAGATAAACGCGTTTCTATGGAAAAACGCTACTTTGGGAGGATCCGTATGTACACACTCGATTATTTAAATTGCTTTATTGAAAACCTTGACCTGCCGGAAGCGAGCCGCGCTTCTCTGCGCGAGAACTGCGAGACGCTCGTGACGACACCCGGCGCGATTGATGAACTGGTCTCTGCCGAGACGCTGCTCTTTAAAGATTACGGCATTGACGGCGCATACGGCGCGGAATGGAAGCCCATTGTGCCGCACATGGACGCACTTTCGGAGCGGACAGGGCTGCACCGCCACGTGGTGGATTTCCTGTTCCTTGCGCTTGCAAGCGAACGTCTGCGCGAAAATTACAGAGCGGCGGGCCTGACGGACGAGCTGTTCTGGGACACCATCGCCGACCTAAAATTCAAGCTTATCGAGTGCCACGACGTATACGGCATTTGGGGCACATTCGTTGCAAGCTGGTACCCGTGGTTCTACACGATGCATCGCTTTAAGCTGGGCCGTTTGCAGTATGAGGCCGTACACTTCTCCGGCGACACGCCCGTGACGGTCGGCGGTTACACGGTAAATCCCGGTGACACGGTTTACAACATGCACATTCCGTCCTGCGGTTCTTTGAACCGCGCGGTGCGCATCGAATCTTATAAAAAAGCCTACGAATTTTACAAAAAAGACCTCGATGGCAAGCCGATGGTATTCCGCTGCCACTCCTGGCTTTTGTTCCCGAAGAACCGCGAAATTCTGCCCGAGACGCTCAATATGGTCGATTTCATCGGTGACTTCTATATTTACGACAGCGAGGAATACGATGTGTTCCACGACAAGTGGCGTGTGTTCGCAAAGGACTTTGAGAAGCCGAACAGCGAGCTGCCGGAGGACACCACCCAGCGCCGCTGTTTTAAAAAATGGCTTCTGGACGGCAAAAAGACCGGCGCGGGCGCGGGCATCTTCATTTACGACGGCGAGAAGTTCACCAAATAAGTAAATTTGCAAGATATTTTGCAAACGCCTGCATTTTTATGCGCAAAAAAGCTTGACAGAAGTTTAATTAGCTGCTATAATTATGAATTGCTGATCGGTCATATAAATTCACGACTTGGGTGAATGTCTCTACCGGCCGCCTTGTGTGCCGACTATACCGAAGCTGCTTACGGGCTTCGTGTATACGTTCGGGCACAGGGCGGCCTTTTTATGTGCCGATTTACCCGAAACCGGGTCTTGCATAAAGTTGTATTTTGAAATTCATACGCAAATTCATCTGTTAGTTTTAGAAAGTTGGGGTCAAACATGAACACGGATATCGTCATCATCGGCGCCGGTCCTGCCGGCATTTTTACCGCGATGGAGCTTCTGCGCCGCGGCAGCAAGGAGAAAATTCTGCTGCTGGAAAAAGGCCGTTCCATTGAAACGCGCAAATGTCCCAAGGCCCAGACCGGCCGCTGCATGAACTGCAAGCCGTACTGCCATATTACAACAGGCTTTTCCGGCGCGGGCGCGTTTTCGGACGGCAAGCTGTCCCTCAGCCCGGAGGTTGGCGGCGACCTGCCTCAGCTGATCGGCGAAGACACCGTACAGTCGCTTATTGAATACACGGATTCCATCTATCTGGAGTTCGGCGCGGACACGCGCGTGGAGGGCGTGAGCGAAAAGGAAGCCGTCAAAGAAATTCGCAAGCGTGCCATCCAGACCGGTCTGAAGCTTGTTGACTGCCCCATCCGTCACCTCGGCACAGAGAAGGCGCAGGAGATTTATTACGCGATTGAGCAATATCTTCTGAATAACGGCGTGGAGATTCGCTTCGGCTGCGCGTGTAGCGACCTCATTTTGAAGAACGACACCTGCATCGGCGTGCACGTTGCGGAGGGTCAGAACGAATACGATGTTTACGCGAAGCAGACCGTTGTGGCAGCCGGCCGACGCGGCGCGGATTGGTTTGACAAGCTCTGCGCCCGCCACGGCATCGCCCATGCGCCGGGCACAGTGGACATCGGCGTGCGCGTAGAGGTGCGCAACGAGATCATGGAAACCGTGAACAACGTTCTGTATGAATCGAAGCTCATCGGCTACCCGAAGCCGTTTAAAAACAAGGTACGCACATTCTGCCAGAACCCGGGCGGCTTTGTCAGCCAGGAAAATTACGATAACAACCTCGCCGTCGTGAATGGCCATTCCTATAAAGATAAAAAATCCGATAACACGAACCTCGCCATTTTGTGCTCCCACAACTTCAACGAGCCGTTCAATCAGCCGATCGAATACGCGCAGAAGGTGGGCGAGCTGACGAATATGCTGGGCGCGGGACACATTTTGGTGCAGCGCTACGGCGATATTCTGGACGGCAAGCGCACGTGGCAGAAAGAGCTTTCGCGCTCGAACCTGCGCCCCTCTCTGCCGGACGCGGTGGCAGGCGACATCACCTCTGCCATGCCGTACCGCGCCATGGTGAATATCATCAACTTCATTCAAGCGGTCGATCACGTCGTCCCGGGCTTCGCCGCCGTGGAGACGCTGCTCTATTCGCCGGAGCTGAAGTTTTACAGCAACCGCGTGAAGATGGACACGGACCTCAACACAAGCATTCACAACTTGCACTGCCTTGGCGACGCCAGCGGATGGACGCGCGGCCTGATGATGGCCTCTTGCATGGGCGTGCTCATGGGCAGAAAACTCGCAGAACAGGAAAACGCATAAGAGAACAAGATTGCACACATCGCAAGTTCACACATAAAGAAACGGGCCCCGCCGCGGCAATTCGGCAGAAGCCCGTTTTCTTTTTGTTTATTTATAAAGCAGATTACAACGTAAATTCAATCATTTTTTTGACAGGGACACGTGAAACGACGGCGGCGAGTTTTTCGCCTTCTAAGTCTTTAGAAAAGCCGCCGGCAAAAATGTACGGAATATGGAAGGAATATGTGGTATCTTCCTGCAAGGCGGTCGCGAGTTGTCCCTCGCCGGTCGGCGTGCATACAGACCACAAGGTCGAATCGAAAATCAGCGAATAATACGGACCTGCGATCATGTATTGAATCAGCAGAAGATAGCCGTCTGAATTACCTACATTGCGAAACTCATACTCGACATCGAGTACGGTCTCTATATCGTCCTTTCCCTCCGGGGGATTTTCCGACGCGCCGTATTTTTCCAGAAATTCATTGTAGGTCAGCTGCTCCGCACCAAGTATTCTTACAGAATAGCCCTCCGTGTTTTCATCATCCATTTCCTGAAAGGCACCGTTCAGCTCTACCCACTGGTTTTGCGCATAGCGCTCTTCCGGGATCGTCAACACATTGGTATTCACATGGACGATGCGCACGACGATGAGCAGAAACAGAACAAGACTGACTGCGCACAGTAAAATCCTTTTAGCTTTCACTTTGCTTCTCCCCCCTTCACGCTGTGCCGCACGATCTCTCCTTGATCTAAATCGTAAATTTCATCGGATATATCTTCCAGAATATCCCGGTCATGCGAGGAAACGATCAAGACTGCGCCGCGTTCCTTTTCTTTTTTCACGATGTCCCCCAGCATGTCAACGCCGGATTCATCCAGCGCATTTGTGGGTTCATCGAGCAGAATCAAATCCGGGTGCTCCATGACTGCCGCCGCAATGCCGAGGCGCTGCTTCATGCCCAAAGAAAACTTTTTGTATTTTTTACGGCTTTTCGGATCCAGCCTCACTTCCGATAAAACGGCCCTGATCTCATCCTCTGTCACTTTTCCTTTGGGGTATGCGATGAGTTTCAGGTTATCCATAGCGGAATAATCATCCAAAAAGGCCGGCCCTTCAATCAGCACGCCTAAGGATCTCGGAAACGGTATGTCTTTCGATACGACTTCTCCGTCGATCAAAACCTGTCCTTTCGTGGGGCGGATCAATCCACTGATTAGGCGCATCAGCATCGTTTTGCCGGAACCATTTATTCCACGTAGGCCGATCACACGCCCGCGCTCGGAGCAAAGGGATACGTTTTTGATTACAACATCGCCGTGTATAGACTTTGTAACGTTTTTCACTTCAAGAAACATCAAGATTCCCCCTTGCTTAAAATATCCTTGCGGTCGTAAACGACGCAACCTCCTGCTATCGATGCTAAACTGACAAGCGACAAAATCAAAATGCCTTCCGCCGCATCGACTCCGCCCTCACAAAGGAGGGTGTTTCGAATCATCATGGCATAATTGCCAAAGAAAAAAGGTTTCATAAAATAGGCAGACAGAAACAAAAATACGGCCACGACTAAAAAACTTCCAATCGGTTTGATGAATAGTGAAATAAGCTGCTGAAGCAATGTGATTGTTAGAATGGCAAACCATACCATCAACAAGGTCGGAATAAAAGCGGGGCTGGTGGCTTCTCGAGGAATCATAGAAGAAAGGTTCATCACATTTAAAATTAACTTATCTATTTCTAAAGAAGAAACTCCACCCAAGGCAAAACCGCACCCAAGTGTCACAATCACACCCAGCACAAAATATAAACTTGTGCTGATAGTAATACACAGAATTTTCGATAACCAATATTGCTTTTTATCACCGGCACGAAGAAGTAATTGTACATTCACGCCCGCAGAGCTTTCCTCAGTCAAGTCAAAGTTAATATACACCGCAAGCAGGACCAGCAAAAGCCACTGAAACGGAATCTCAAACGGTCTGTCAAACCCAAATAAACTTGCGCTGCGGACGCCGTCACAGCCGCCAAAGGCATAGAGCAGAAAATCACCTAACGTAAGCGCCGCAAAAGGAGAAAGCTGCGGGCTTTGCAGGTATGCGTTTGAAAAGCTGATTTTGCATGCAAATGCTACCAGAACAAAAAAGAGCAGTGCAACCGAAAATCTTTTCCATCTGCCGAGTAAGGATCGCCTTACATCTAAAGCAAAAATTCTATAAAACATCTTTTTTTCTCCAAGCCAAAACGGTGAGCATCCCCGGAAGAAGAAGCAGTATAAACTCTGCGGCTACGATCCACAAATTTGCGCCATACGGAGAAACATTTACCGCGCGAAGGAAATCGAGAGGCGACAGGCAGAAAGGAATGAACCGATAAAGCAGGGAAAGGAAAATGTGAAAAACCATCAGCGTGAGAAACGGAAGAATTAAGACCAGTCCTCTGTTTTTCAGTTTGTAAAGTGCCATGGGAATTGTGGCAATCGCGCCGGCAAAGAGAAAATCCAGCAAGAGATAGAGCAGAATGTAAAGAACCGGGTGCGTATAAAAGACCTCCGCCCATAACCCAAACCCGTATACGCCGTTATAGATCACTTCCAATACGGACGGTAGACGCATCGGCACCGTACAGGCGACAAAAATCACGTTGACAATCATAGGAAGAACGATCACTGCGCCGCCGGACAGAAACGACGCCAAAAACTTTGCCGCAAAATAGCGCTTCTGGGAAATCTGCGGCGTGATCAAATTAAGATACCCGCTTTTGTATTCCCGGTGGAGCGAGCTGCCATAAGGTAAGACAGCCAGCAAGGGTAGTAAAAAGAAAAATGCCGTGGCGCACCAGGTTGAAAAATCCATGCCAATCCAGAAATCTGCCATAGTTTCAGCACTAAGATGATAGTCTTTTCCCCAGTCAGCAACATTTTGGTATGCCGGTGTATTTAGAAACCTTGTTCTGATGATATATCCCCGGACTTGTAAAAAGCCGCTTAATAAAGATAAAAAAAGAGCGACTGATAAAGAAAATAAAAATCTCTTGTTCCAAAACGCTTTTTTTAATTCCATGGACAAAATCCGTTTCATCGATCTTCACCCCAAACTGTAAAGTATCGGTTTAATATACGATAACTCTTGTTTTAAGGATACTGATTAGCAAGGTATTTGTCAATAGTATCTAGACTTTTGTTGATATAATTTTATTCATTCTATAAAAACAGTTCGTCTTGAAGCAACATGATTTTCTTTTGCTTTCTACTGCATGGGCGTGATATGGTGATTTTATCCACAACAGATTTAAAAAAACTTTCCCCTGTAAATCACAGAATTTTCTTGCAGGCGCGGGGGGAATATGCTATACTGACTATGTATGAGTTTACATCATGACTACATTCAAAGAAAGATGGTTTTATAGATGAAATTAGGTATCGTCGGTCTGCCGAACGTCGGCAAGAGCACACTTTTTAATGCGATCACGAATGCGGGGGCGCAGTCTGCGAACTACCCGTTCTGCACCATTGAGCCGAACGTGGGCGTTGTTGCCGTGCCGGACAAGCGCCTCGATAAGCTGGCAGAAATGTACGAGCCGGAAAAGTTCACCCCGGCGACGATCGAGTTTGTGGACATTGCGGGTCTTGTGAAGGGCGCGTCGAAGGGCGAGGGCCTCGGCAACAAGTTTCTCTCCAACATCCGCGAGGTGGACGCAGTGGTTCATGTGGTGCGCTGCTTCGAAAACGACGACATTATTCACGTCGAGGGTTCCATCGACCCGGCCCGCGACATTGAGACAATCGACCTTGAGCTGATTCTCTCCGACATTGAGGTGCTTGACCGCCGCATTGACAAGACGAAAAAGATGATCAAGGCGGACAAGAAGTACCAGAGCGAGCTGGAGTTCTTTGAGCGCGTACACGAGGCGCTGGATGCCGGCAAGCCCGCCCGCAGCGTAGCGTGTGACGAGGAGGAAGCCGAGCTGCTCGCTTCCGTCAACCTGCTGACGAACAAGCCCATCATTTTCGCCGCCAACATGAGCGAATCCGACTTTGCAAACGGCATTGAAAACAACCCCGGCTATCTCGCCGTGAAGAAGATTGCCGACGAGCAGCACGCTGCTGTGCTGCCGATCTGCGCGGAGATTGAAGCCGAAATTTCCGGCATGGACCCGGAGGAAAAGGAGCTTTTCCTCGCCGACATGGGTCTGACCGAATCCGGCCTTGACCGCCTCATCAACGCGTGCTACTCCCTGCTCGGTCTCATCTCCTACCTGACCGCCGGCAAGCCCGAGGTGCGCGCCTGGACGATTAAGAAGGGCACGAAGGCCCCGCAGGCTGCGGGCAAAATTCACAGCGATTTCGAGCGCGGCTTCATCCGTGCCGAGGTCATTGCATTTGACGACCTGATGGCATGCGGTACCATGGCGACCGCGAAAGAAAAAGGCCTTGTACGCAGCGAAGGCAAGGAGTATGTGATGCAGGACGGCGACATCGTTCTGTTCCGCTTCAACGTTTAATCTTCAAACAAAAATTGCAAAGCCCTCCGCTTCCGATTTTTCGGGATGCGGAGGGCTTTTTGCAGGAATAAATCTTGTAATCTCTATTTGTTATCTTCGCTGATGATGCGGTAATACACCTTTGCGGTGAGGGCATAGACGACCGCATAGAGCACAGAGAATACGAGGAACGACGCGACGGTGCAGGTAATAAACACCGTTTCGGAGCTGAGCATCATAGCGCGCAGAATAGCGCGGATGATGGGGTACGCGAACATCACGTGGATGCCGGCTGTGATGAGCGGCAGGAAGAAAACGGTCAAAATCTGCGTATGGATAGCGTGCTTTACTTCCTTTTGGCTGAGGCCGACCTGCTGCATGATGGCAAAGCGGTTCTTATCCTCCATACCTTCGGAAATCTGCTTATAGTAAATGATGAGCACGGCCGCCATGGTGAACACAAAGCCGAGCGAGATGCCCATAAAGAGGAAGCTGCCATACATGCTGCGAATTTCCTTCGTGTTTTCGACACGGCACTCAAAACTGAAGTATCCGTCTTCTTCCCAGAATACGCTTTCTTCGTCCGGCATGATGGTCGTAACGTCTTCGCGGATCGCATCGTAAAACGTCTGCTGTTCCTCATCTCTCAGTTTGCCGAGCGAGATGCAGTAGTACTCGGTGGGCGTGATGACTTGACTTTTTTCCGCATAATCCGGCAGAACAACGACATACGGCTTTGAGACGTAAGCGTGATATCTGCCGCGCAGGTTAAAGGACTTCGGCATGGGTAAAAGCGTATACGTCGTGCCCGCAAATGTCATGGTGTCCGGCATAGGTGCGCCGTCTACACTCATATAAAGCGCCGTGCCCGGTTCCACGGTCACGTTTTCGCCTGTGATGCGGTTATAGGTCTCTGCGGAAAAAAACAGCACGTTACGCGTGATGGAGTCGACCTGCGCGGTGCCGTCTTTCATGAAGATTGCAGAGGAATGGTCTTCGGTTTCTTCTGTGGAATCGTAGCCGGTCAGGAATTCATAGGACGTATAGCTGCCGCCCGGAACACTTTTCAGCTCATCGGTCAGAAAGGTGTCCATGTCGACCATGTGGTTCGGGTCTTCCATACTCACCAGAACATCTGCCGGGTAGCGTGTGTGGATCATATCCTCGGCGCCAAACCACAGCGAGCAGGTGGAGGACAAAATGACGAGCACCATGGTGGAGAGAATGCAGATATTTGCAAGGCCGACGGCGTTTTGCTTCATGCGGTACAGCATGCCGGAAACACTGATGAAGTGGCTTGTTTTGTAATAATAATTTTTATTGCGGCGCAAAAGCTTTAAAAGCGCGATGCTGCCCGCCGTGAACAGGAAATACGTGCCGATAATGACGAGGAGGACGGCAACGAAAAACAGGGAGATGGCGAGGACAGGCTCACGGGAAGACAGAATGGAAAGCGCATAGCCGGAGCCGAGGCACAGCACGCCGAGAATGGCCATAAACGCTTTCGTCTTCGGCTCGCGCTCGCCGACGTTCGTGCCGTGCAGAAGCTCTATGGGACGCGAAATGCGCACACGAAACACATTCGAGATGTAAATCAAAACGTAGATTACGCCGAACACAACAGCAACGTACTGCAGGCTTTTCGGTATGATGTGAAAGCCGTAATTCGGCGTGATGCGTATCATTTTGGCAACGATGAGAAATGTGAGTTTATCAAGCAAAATGCCGACGGCGCAGCCGCCTACAATAACGATAAGCGCCGTGAAAAGCGTTTCCAACCCGATGACGCGGGCAATGTGGCCTTTGTTCATGCCGAGCACATTATAGAGACCGAGTTCTTTTTTACGCTGCTTCATCAAAAAGCTGTTCGTGTAAAACAAAAATATAACGGCAAACAGCATGACGACGGTGCTGCCGAGCGTGAACATCATTTGCGACGTGGGACCGAGCTCCGTATTATTGGAAAGCGAATTTAAAATGTAGCTGACCGCTGCCACAAAAACGCCCGCCAGCATAAACGGCACGTAGCTGCGGCGGTGCTTTTTGATGTTCTGCGCCGCCAAGCGCACATATAAGTTATTCATTTTCGTGCCCTCCCGTTACGCGCCTGCCGCCATGGCGGTGAGGGTATCCGAAATGCGGTGGAACATCTCTTCATTTGTGGAACCACCGCGGTAAATTTGGTGGAACACAACGCCGTCCTTGATGAACAGTACGCGGCCGGCATGGCTTGCGGCCTTAGTGGAGTGCGTGACCATCAAAATCGTCTGACCGGCGCGATTAATCTCGCCAAAGAGCGATAAAAGGCTGTCGGACGCGCGGGAATCGAGTGCGCCGGTGGGTTCATCCGCAAGGAGAATCTGCGGTGAGGTGATGAGCGCACGCGCCACTGCGGCGCGCTGCTTCTGGCCGCCGGAGACCTCGTACGGGTACTTCTGGAGCAGATCTGCAATGCCGAGCTGCTGCGCGAGCGGCAGAAGTTTCGCCTGCATCTCCGGGAAATGCTTGCCCGCCAAAACGAGCGGCAGAAAAATATTATCCTGCAGGGTGAAGGTATCAAGCAGGTTGAAATCCTGAAAAACAAACCCGAGGTTCTGGCGGCGGAACGAAGCAATCTCTTTTTCGCCGATGGTTGAGAGTGCACGGCCGTTTAAGAACACCTCACCCTCCGTGGGACGGTCAAGCGCCGCCAGGATATTTAAGAGCGTCGTTTTGCCGGAGCCGGATTCGCCCATGATAGCGACATACTCGCCGCGCTCCACGGCAAATGTGACATTCGTGAGCGCCTGCACGCGGCTGCCGCCGAACCGCGTGGTGTATACCTTTTTCAATCCATTGACTTCCAAAACAGCCATAAATAAGTCTCCTTTTTCAATTCGTTGACAAAAGTATACAGCAAAAAGCGGACGCAGAATATCGATTCACCTTACAAAATGAAAGGCGGAGCTTACATTTTTGTAAGGTCACTACACCTGTAAATTGCTTTCCTTCATATCGAGCGAAAAGGTGCTGCCTGCGCCGGGGGCGGACTGCACGGAAAGCGTGTGGCCGAGCATATCGGCGGCGCGGCGGCTCAGATACATGCCGAGACCCGTCGATTTCTTTTCTGCCCTGCCGTTATAGCCCGTGAAGCCCTTTTCAAAAATGCGCGGCAGGTCTTCCGGTGCGATGCCGATGCCGGTATCGCTGACCTTTAAGACCTTATTCTTTGTGACGGTAACGGTCACGGTGCCGCTTTCCGTATATTTTACGGCGTTTGCGAGCAGCTGACCCAAAATGAACGCCAACCACTTTTCGTCCGTTAAGATCTGCACCGGGGCAATATCGCACTTTAACGCGATGTGCTTGCGGACAAACTGCCCGGCGTACTGCCGCACGACGCGCTTTATGACGGGTTCGACCTCGACTTTGGCGAACACAAGGTCGTTTGACGTGCTGTTTAGGCGCGCGTAATTCAAGGCCATTTCGGCATAGCGGTCTATGCGGAACAGCTCTGCGGAAAGTGCGCGGCTGCGCGGGGTATCTTCTTCGCCGAGCATCAGCCGCATGGCGGAGATGGGCGTTTTGATCTGGTGTACCCACATGGTGAAATAATCGGTGTTCTCCTCCTGCCCACGGCGGCGGTCGGTCTCACTTTGGGCAAGCTTGGTGCACAGCATGCGCACGGCTTCGTCATAACACACGGCCGTACTGCCCGAGGGCTCCGGGAGGTCATCGCGCGATTCGGGCAGATTCAAAAGCGCCGATTCCAACCGGCGAAACTGCTTATGAAACCGCAGATAGCTTAAAATAAAGCTTAAAAGTCCCACCGCCGCGCACAGCAGCGCCGCGTACAAAACGGGATCGGCGGGCAAATCGTATAAATAGAGGATCACCGCAAAAATGGCAAAGCACAGCAGCAAAAACACGATCTGCAAAATGTGTGCGCACAGGTATGAGAAAAACAGCGCGCTTTCTTTTTTCTTCATGGGTCACCTCACAAAATGACATAGCCGCTGCCGACGCGCGTCGTGATGAAATCGGTCAGGCCGATGCCGGAAAGCTTCTTACGCAGGCGGGTCATGTTGACGGTCAGCGTGTTTTCTTCAATGTACAGGTCGTATTCCCAAAGGCGTGTCATGAGCGTTTCGCGGCTGACGACCTTGCCGCGGCTTTCCATAAGCGTCTGCAAAATGCGGAACTCATTGCGCGTGAGCTGCACCTTTTGACCGTCGTGCGTCACGGTCTCATCGTTCAGGTTCAAGACCGCGCCGCCACGCTCAATGACCGGCACACGGTCGCCGAGGTCGTAAGTACGGCGCAAAACGGCGCGAATTTTTGCCATAAGCACGGAGGGATCGAACGGCTTTGCGATAAAATCATCGCCGCCCATGTCTACCGCCATCACAATATTCATATTTTCCGACGCGCTGGAGACGAAAATGATCGGCACGGCGGATATTTTTCGGATCTCACTGCACCAGTGGTAGCCGTTAAAAAATGGCAGGGTGATGTCCATGAGGACAAGATGCGGGTCGAAATCCGTAAATTCGCGCAGCACATCGCGAAAATCGCGGACACAGCGCGGGGTAAGCCCCCAAGATTCGATGATGCGGCTGACCGCACCCGCAATAGCCTCATCATCTTCAACAACCAAAATTCTGTGATTTTCCATAGTATCTCCAATTTACAAATTGTTAGCCTCGCTTCTCCCCGAGTACCCGCTTCAAAAACGCCGCCGAGCGCTCCATGCATTTCAGCTGCTCTATGGAGCCGAAATGTTCTGCCGCAAAGCTGCCGGTGTAACCGGAGTCAAGCAAAACACGCATCATTTTTTCAATGGGCAGATTGCCGTCGCCTACCGCCACGGGATACAGCTTGCGGTTTGCGACCGTGACGCACGGACTGCCGGTGTTTTCCGTAAACGCGCGGTCTTTGCAGTGCACGGACGCAATGTACGGACGAAACAAAGAAAAGCTCTTCACCGCGTCCTCCTCATTATAAAGGAAATTGCCGGTATCAAAGCCGCAGCGCAGACCGGGCACATGCCGCATGAACCACATGAGCTCATCGGCGCGGGAGTACGGCGCCGTAAGGTTATCGAACTCCTCCATGACAACCGTGATGCCGTGCTTTTCCGCTTCCGCTGTAAGCTCCGTTAAAGATGCCGCCATGCGCAGACGGCGGGCTTCATACTTTGCGCTGCCGCGCACCATTTCGTCCTCCGTCAAAAAACCCGCCACGGCAAGCAGGAACTTGCAGTTTGCTTTTTCGCAGCAGTCTATGACGCGCAGAGATTCCGCACGGTCGTTTTCCGGGGAACCCGTCTCGCTGCCGAAATCGAAAAAATTATAAATGCCGTTCACGCAAAGGCCGGATTTTTGCAGCGCGGGCAAAATTACATCACCCTCGTTTTTGATGCGGTTCGCGTCGAGCTCCACACCGTCAAAGCCAAAGCGTTTTACCGCCGCGCACACTTCATCTAATGTAATCTTCTCCTGCTTCATGGCTTCTGCCATGTGCTCGTAAAAAACAGAAATTCGGTTCATAGAAACGCCACCTCCAAAAGTATTTTCAGCATAGCAGGCAATGCGGATTTTGTCAATGCAAAACCCGCAAGCAGCACGCGTTCCGCTGCCTTTTCCGAAAATTTTTCCCGGCGGCACAATGTGACAGAATCAAAATTTGTCCCACATGTATACTGGTGTCGGGAGGTGAAAGCGTGACCGTTTATGCCGACCTGCTTTTCATCGTGAACCTCTACATAGACGCGCTTTTGCTCAGCGCGGTACGGCGTTTTTTGCGGCTGCCGCTTACGGGAAAAAGGCTTTTGCTCGCTTCCGTGCTCGGCGGGGTATTTGGGCTTTCTGCCCTGCTGCCCGCGCTGCCGGGGGTTGTTTTGTTTCCGTTGGCGCTGTTGGAATCGCTTGCGCTGTGCGCAGCAGCGTTTGCGCCAAAGCCGATGACGCAGCTTTTAAAAGCCGTTTTTTTGCTGTTTTTGTTTGGCGCGGCGCTTTCCGGGCTTTTGACGGCTGCGGCGTATTTTCTGCCGATACACGGCATTTTGCTCGCAAACGGCGCGGTGTATTTTAACATTTCCGCATTGACGCTCATTTTGCTCACGTGCGTCTCTTACGGCGTGCTGTACGGCTTCGACCGCCTGTTTCGCAAAAAGGAGCCGGACGTGTTTTTCGCAAAACTGACCATCACACGGCAGGGCAAAACCGTCACGCTGCCGGCGAAAATTGACACGGGGCTGACGCTGACGGAGCCTTTTTCCGGCACGCCTGCCATTGTTGCGGATCGGCGTGCGCTCGGTGATATATTGCCGCCGAATTTCGGAATGCAAAGCACGGAAAATGTTGTTTCTATGCGGCTCATCCCGTTTTCTTCACTCGGAGCGGACGGTGTTTTGCCCGCGTTTCGGCCGGATGCGGCTTCGCTTTCGGGCATATCAATCGAATGCTGGGTGGCCGTGACCGACCGCACGTTTTCCGCAGGGAGTTTTCAGGCGCTCGTCGGCGCCGCCGTGTGTGACGCCGCGCAGATACAGGGTTTAAAACCCGGAAAGGACATCCCATGAAACACGATTTTCTCACCCGCATGCGCGAAATTTTTGCTCACTTTTTATCAAAGCTGAACAAAGACACCTGCCACTACATAAACGGCCCGGAAACGCTTCCGCCACCGCTGACGAAAGCGGAAGAACAGGTGGTTTTTCAGAACATCCGTGACGGAAAACCGAACGCACGCGACCCTCTTATCACGCATAACCTGCGGCTTGTCGTGTACATTGCGAAAAAATTTGAATCGCCTGCCGTGAACGTGGAAGACCTCATTTCCATCGGCACCATCGGGCTCATCAAAGCGGTAAATACGTACAGCGTGGAGCGCAACATCAAGCTTGCGACGTATGCTTCGCGGTGCATTGAAAACGAGATCCTGATGTACCTGCGCAAAACGGCGCAGCTGAAAAACGAGATCTCGCTCGACGACCCGCTGAATGTGGATTGGGACGGCAACGAGCTTCTGCTCTCTGATCTACTCGGCAGCGACCCCGACATTGTGAATCGCGGCATCGAGCAGGAATCGGAAAAGCAAACGCTGCTCCGTGCCGTTGAAAAGCTTGACCCGCGCGAAAAGCAGATCATGGAGCTGCGGTTTGGGCTGAACCGGCAAAAGGAGCACACGCAAAAGGAAGTTGCCGATGCACTCGGTATTTCGCAGTCGTACATTTCAAGGCTTGAAAAGCGTATTTTGCACCGATTGAAGACAGAAATAGAGAAGGCGGGATAAACACGCCATAAACACGACAAAAAGCAGATGTATCTACCGATTTCGGTGACACATCTGCTTTTTCTAAAAAATACACCGGTTTTAAAGTATTCGGTTTATACGAGCTTCAAATATTTGACCCCATACGGCGGCAGCTCCACCCTGCCGTGGATGTCGCTTGTTTCGCCGGTTAAAAAATCGACCGCTTTGTACTCGCCGCGGGCGTCTATGGAACACGGCGCGTTTTCCGCATTGACGGCAACAAACACCGTCTCATGATCACAATGACGCTCAAACAGAAGATTTTTATTCTGAATGGTGATGTTCTTATAATCTCCGTAATTTAATGCGCAGCTTTCGGTCTTCACCTTCGCGAGTTTTTCGATGAACGCGGTCAGCTCGTTTTCGACGGGTGCATCGAAGCACGGGCGCAGGGCGTTGTCACCCTCATGCTTTTCGCCCTTTGTGCCCCACTCGCTTCCGTAATACAGGCACGGAATGCCCGGCATGGCGAACAGCACGCCGTACAGCGGGTAAATTTGCTTTTCGTCGTTTAAAATGCTCGCGATGCGCGTTACGTCGTGGTTATCGGCGAAGTTCATCAGGTGCTTGCCGCGGTACAGCGTCCACGGCTCCGGGCCGAACTGCCGCCCGAGCGAATGCGCAATCTCAAAGAGATTCATCGAATTGAACGCAGAGTAAAGCCCTTTGTAGCACTCGTAGTTCGTCACGCTGTGCAGCAGGCCGTCTGCGGTGATGCGGTTGTAATCGCCGTGGATCATCTCGCCGATGAGCACAAACTCCGGCTTTTTGCCGTCGCAGTACGCGCGCAGGCGGCGCATGAAATCTTCATTCAACATGTACGCCACGTCAAGACGCAGGCCGTCGATGCCGAATTCGTCGATCCATCTGCCGACGCAGTTTAAAAGGTACTCGACAACGGTGGGATTATAGAGATTGAGCTTGACAAGCTCGTAATGTCCCTCCCAGCCCTCATACCAAAAGCCGTCGTTATAGGCGCTGTTACCGTCGAAATTCAAGTGAAACCAGTCTTTATAGGGAGAGTCCCACTTTTTCTCCTGCACGTCACGGAACGCAAAAAAGCCGCGTCCCACGTGGTTGAACACGCCGTCAAGCACAACTTTGATGCCGTTTTCGTGCAGCGCATCGCACACGGCTTTGAAGTCTTCATTCGTGCCGAGGCGGCAGTCTATTTTTGTAAAATCGCGCGTATCGTAGCCGTGGTTGTCCGATTCAAACACCGGGGAAAAATACACCGCGCCGATATGCAGCTTTTTCAAGTGCGGAATCCACCCTTTGACCTTTTGAATACGGTTCACGCACACGCCGTCGTTCGGCATGGGCGCACCGGTAAAGCCCAAGGGATAAATCTGGTAAAACACCGCTTCATCTGCCCACATTGTTATATCCGTTCCTTTCAAAAGAGTTATGCCGATTGCAACTTAAAACGTGTACATGCCGTCTGCCGTCTGGCGGATATCCGCGTTATAGAACGCTGTCATGGCCTTTACCATGTACGCAGTGTCCTTTTCGCCCGCCGTTTCCACGCAGGAGTGCATCGCGAGCTGCGGGATGCCGATATCGACCGTGTTGAGCGACAGATGACCGTTTGAGATGTTGCCGAGCGTAGAGCCGCCCGCCATATCGGAGCGGTTGTGGAAGATCATCACCGGCACCTCGGCCTTACGGCAGATCTCGCCGAACACGGCGGCGGAAACGGAATCCGTCGTATACTTCTGGTTTGCACTGTACTTGATGACGATGCCGCCGTTTAAGTAGCAGCGATTCGTCTGGTCACACTTTTCCGTGTAGTTCGGGTGCACGGCATGGGCATTATCGGCGGAAAGCATGAAGCTATCCGGCATTTTGCGTAGCCACTCCGCTTCGGGGATATTGAGCGCGGCAGCGATGCGGCGCACGGTATCCGTGAGGAACGTGGAATCTGCGCCCTGCTTTGTCAGAGAGCCGACTTCTTCGTTATCGAACACGGCGCTGATGAGCAGCTTTTCTTTATTTTCCGCGTTCAAAAACGCTTCCGTTGCGGAGAACGCGCACTGGAGGTCGTCGAGGCGCGGGGATGCAATAAATTCGTTCTCCATGCCGAATACAACGCCGTGCTGGCGCGGATAGAGGAACATATCGCTCGAGATGACGTCTTCCTTTTTAACGCCTGCCTCTTTCGCGATGAGCGCGTTATAATCGGCGTTTTCGCCGCCGAGCAAGGGCAGCAGATCGACCTGCGGGTTTAACTTGTGGTCTGCCATGCCGCGCGTCATGTGAATGGCAAGGCTCGGGATGATGCACAGGTCGCGGTCGATGTTCAAAAGCACGCTCTTTACGCCGCTTTCGGTACGCACCACGGCGCGGCCGGCAAGCGACAGCGGACGATCAAACCACGTGGAAAGGATCATGCCGCCGTAGCCTTCGGTGTTGAGCTTTTTGTAGTGACCCTCTACGGTGATCTCCGCGCCGCTCTTTACGCGGAACGTCGGGGAATCGCTGTGCGCGGAGACAATCTGCATGCCGTTATAGTTTTCCGGCACGGAGAACGCCAAAACAGAAGAGCCGTTGCGCGTCGTAAAGTAGCGCTTGCCCTTTTCGAGCGTCCAGGTTTCGTTTTCAAGCAGGCGAATGCAGCCCGCATCTTCCAACATTACACATATATTTTTCACCGCATGAAAACACGACGGAGAAGCGTCGATAAACTTCAGCAGCTTTTCGGTGGTTTCAGAAGTCTTTAACATTTCGGTCATTCCTTTCCTTGTTTCTATTCATCATAGCACAAAACCACAAATATGGGTAGAGCAAATTTCAGAAAAAAAGACCGCCGCACCGAAACAGTACGACAGTCTTTAAAAAATAAATTCATTTGCACGCATTTCCGATGGCTTCGTTCACGCGCTCGCGCAGATCAGGCAGATAGGACGATGTGCGCGGATAGTTTGCAAACGTCATGCTTTCGCCGTCTCCGAGCAGTTTTAAGACGCTTTCGCGCCCGAGCTTTTCTTCGGCGAGCGACAACGCGCGCATATCATAAAGCGCCATGGCGAAAACCTTTTGCCGCAGCGACGGCAGCGGGCCGTTTTCGCCGGGATAGACGGAAAATCCGTCGCCGCCCGGGAACGCGCCGCCTGCGTCCGTCACCTTGAACGGATCGATAACAGCTTTGGAGAGCTGCGAGTTCCAGAAGTTATAGCCCCAGTGCAGGAAGCCCGTGATGTGATACTTCCACATCTGCACGCCCAAAATGCGATTGCGGTTTGAGGGCATCGCGAGAAAACGGTTGCCCACGTCCACGCACTGGCCGCAGCAGGTGTACGCCCACAGATCCGGCACATCGTTTTCGATAAACGGCGTGATATGATTCGTCGCGACGACGGGGTGCTTGACGAGCCCCTCCGTGTAGTAATCATACGACGAAAGCGCGTCGCGCAGAATACAGCCGGGCAAATACGGCTCCACAACAGCTTTCGCCTTTAAGTAGTCCGCCTTGTGCTCCTCGCTCGGCTCGTCCGAAATGTGGAACATAAGGTCACTTTTTTCAACGCCTACTTCTTCAAAGAATGTAAGCAGCTGCGGCAGCAGCGCATGCAATAATGCCGCGTATTCCGGGTCGGTTGCCGCAGTATGCCAACCGAATTTCAGCTTGCGTTCGCCGTTTTCGGTGACGTAAATATTCGGTGCACATTTTGCACCCCACTGTGTGAAGAAGTGGGAAATCTCAAACTTAGAAATGCCGCAGTCCTTTGCGGTTTCCACCCAGCGGGCAAGCCTTGCGAAATCAAAATGATAACCCGCGTCGTTCTTTGTGATCTCCACAAGCTGCGTGCACGGGCGTTCTTTGCCGATCTCGGTATCGAGCGCGGGAGTGAACACCGGCGTCAGGATCATGTTCATGCCGTGTTCCGCCGCCATACGCATATACTTGTCTAACAATGCCCAGTGCTCTTTTGAGTAAATCTCCACGCCGTAGCGCGCTGCGATGCAGTCGCCATGGAACCACTGCGTGAACGTGAGCTTCTGCTCCGGCAAAGTGACCGGCACGACCGTCAAACGGAAAATTTCGCTTTTGCCGTTTGCGCTGATCTCCACGGGGTAATCGCCGCCCGCGGCATCGTCGTTCACTTTGAGGCTCACCCACAGCACCTCGCGGCCGTTGACGTTCACCGCGCCGTCCGTGACGGGATACAGCACATCCGGGAACGTGCTCGGCTCTATTGTGATGTAGTCGTCATCGAACCTGTCCGGGTACGCGGAAAGCGTGCACGGCACATAGCCCTCGCAGTACACCGCCACTTTAACGGGTGCATCGGTGCGCACCTCAATGTAGTGCTCGCCCTCGCCCGTGACGATGGCCTGAAACGCGGTCTCTTCTCCGCGCAGAGCGCTCGCCTTCGGGTACGGCGCAAAGGTCTTTTCTTCCTGCGCCATGACTTTTTCCACCGGTGAAAGAAGCTGGATCGTTGTCTGCATGGATTTTTCCTCCCCTAAGTTGACCGTGTCAAACTGTGTAAAATCCGGTATATAACGTTCGCCGGCGGCGCTGCGCTTTTGGCAGAAGCCGGGCAAACCCAGTTCCAACATATAATTTTGTTCCTTGCGGCTCTCCCTCAGGGTGATGCGGCGGTTGATGTCCGCAAATTCCGGCTCGTGCAAAACACGTCCCATCGGCGTATACTGGCTCATCAGGCTCACGGGCACGTCCGGGAAATGCTGTTTGATGAGCTCCAGAGCCTGCATGGAATTGCGCGTGTGGCCGGGCAAAATGAGTTGCCGAATGATGATGCCCTTTTGCAGCATGCCGTTTTCGTCGTACACATTTTCGCCCGTCTGTCGCACCATCTCATGAATGGCAGCAAGCGCCGTTTCACAGTAGTGCGGCGCATTGGAAAGCCGCACGGCGAGATCGTCGTCCGCATATTTGAAATCCGGCAGGTAAATGTCGACGAGCTCCTCTAACATGCGCAGTGTCTCGACCGATTCATACCCGCCGCAGTTGTAGACAACGGGCACGCGCGGCTTATAGATGCGCAGCGCTTCGGCAATTTGCGATGCAAAGTGCGTCGGCGTAACAAGGTTGATGTTGTGCGCACCCATAGCTTCGAGTTTTTTTATCGTCTCGATAAATTCTTCAGCCGTAAAATCCTTGCCGTGTAGGCTTTCGCCGGAGATCTCGCTGTTCTGGCAAAACGCGCAGCGCAGCGAGCAGCCGGTAAAAAAGATCGTGCCACTGCCGCGCGTACCGCTGATGGGCGGCTCCTCCCAGTAGTGGAGCTTCGCGCGCGCAATGTGCATTTTATCGCCGCTTTGGCAGTAGCCGCGCATTATTTCACGGTCAACACCGCATTTTCGCGGGCACAGTGTGCAAACGCTCATGCGTTTTGTTCCCTGAGCATCAGGAACCCGGCGTTAGAGCCGCGCTTGCCGCGCGTCACGCGGTGTGAAAACAGCAGGTCGCTGTTGCACATGGTGCACACGCCGCCCGTTGTGATGTGCTCGGGCAGCACGCCTGCACCTAATAAGAACGCACGGTTGCACGCCCAAAGATCAACGTGGAATTTGCCGTTGCCGTCGTCCGTGACGAATTTGTCGCTGTCGGGCAGCGCGAGGAATTCTTCCGCACACGGGGCGTCCACCTCAAAGCACTCCTTTGCAATGGAAGGACCGATGGCCGCGAGCAGATCCTCGGGGCGGGTATCGAATTCCTCCTGCATTTTCTCTACGGTAGCTTTTGCCATACCGTTCACCGTGCCGCGCCAACCGGCATGCGAAAGCCCAATGGCGTGATGAATGGGGTCGTAGAAGTAAAGCGGCACACAGTCCGCCGCGTAAATGAGCAGCGGCAGATTCGGCTCATCCGTCACAAGGCCGTCCACGCTTTCCATGTCCTTCGGCTTCCAAATACCTGTGCCGGCGTTCTTCATCGTGACACGGCGCACGTTCGTGTGGTGATCCTGCGCGCCCGCCGTTATATTCTCTACAGGGATATTCGCCGCTTGAGCGATGAGGCGGAAATTTTCTTTTACATTTTCGTCGCTGTCGCCGCGGTTGAAGCCGAGGTTCATAGCAGCAAACTCTTCTTCACTCACGCCGCCGATGCGCGTGGAGAAGCAGTGCGTAAGGTACGGAATATTCTCCCACGCCTTAAACGTCAGCAGTCCCACACCGTTTTCCTTGATTGTCAGACGCATATCGGCGATGTCTGCGTTTTCGGCGCGGCGCGGCTTTTCGATTTTCGGCAGCGGAATGGATTTGCGGCTCACGATAATACCCTCATACTTCTGCTTCACGCGCAGCTGACCGCAGAATTCGTAGCCGCACTTTTCGCACTTAAATGTGCTGCGCAGACTCTTGTTTTTTACAGTCCATTTGCCGCGGCGCTTTGCTTCGCCGCCGCATTTTTCGCACGTGAAATGCAGATGCTCTTTTTCGATCAACGGGCTGTTCACGTCACAGATATACGTCGTTTTAAACGTGATGCGTCTGTAAAACTCCGGGTCCTTGCAGTCCTGAATAAACGGGCGGAACGTATCCTTTGTGTAAATGCGCTCCAGCACCATGGCGGACAGCACGCTGTCGTCGAGCGCGCGGTGGTGGTCGAGCGCGCCGTCATCGACAGAAAGCAGCTCTGCCGCTTTGGAAAGCCCAAGCTGCTCCTTGCCGTCCTCGCCAAGGCGCTTTTCCACGTACTGCTGTAAATCGACATAGCGCTGCAAAAACGGAACGGTCTCCCCGCCGCCGAAATAGCGGCAGTTTTCAATCAGCGCCAGAATGTCCGACGTGCCCCACGTGGCAATCACGCAGTCGCCCGCCCATTTTTTGAAGCGGCTCATCACCTGCATGTACGGGCGCGCGTCCAAAAGATTCGCATCCGTAATGTTGGTGAGGTCCGAGATAATCGCGCTGATCTTTTTTGTCACCTGCGGTTTGACAAAGCAGGAAAACCGGTCTGTGATATTCAGTTGTGCATCGAGCTTGACAGCGCCGAACTCGATAATCTCATTGATAAAGCCGTGGAGACGGCGGCTGTACGCACCGTTCCACTCCAGATCCAAAATAACGATATTCATTGGCTCTCCGTGTGTCTTTTCCGTTGGTCAGGTTTATAAATTACTTCTTTTTCGCAGCCTGCTTCATGCGCAGCTCTTTGCTCAGCACCATTTTGCGCATGCGGATGCTCTTCGGCGTGATCTCCACAAGCTCGTCGTCCGCGATGAACTCAAGGGACTGCTCCAGAGAGAGCACGGTGTGCGGGGTCAGCTTCAGTGCGTCGTCGGAGCCGGAAGCACGGGTGTTTGTCGCGTGCTTCTTCTTGCAGACGTTGATGACGATGTCGTCGCCCTTCGGGTTGCTGCCGACAATCATGCCCTCGTAAACCGGTACGCCCGGCCCGATAAACAGGCGGCCTCTGTCCTGTGCGTAGAACAGGCCGTAAGCCGTGGACTCGCCGGTCTCGTGTACAACGAGAGAACCGGTGCTACGCTGCTGAATGTCTCCCTTATACGGCTCGTAGCAATCGAACACGTGGTTCATGATGCCGTTGCCGTTCGTGTCCGTAAGGAACTCGGAGCGGTAGCCCATGATGCCGCGGGACGGGATCTTGAATTCGAGGTGCGTGGTGCCGCTGTCGCGGGTACCCATGTTGAGCAGCTCTGCCTTTCTGGTGCCGAGCTTTTCCATGACCGCGCCGACGTAGTTATCCGGAACTTCAATCATCAAAAGTTCCATCGGCTCCAGCTTCTTGCCGTTTTCTTCCTTAAAAATAACGCTCGGGCGGGAGACCTGGAATTCGTAGTTCTGGCGGCGCATCTGCTCGATAAGAATGGAGAGGTGCAGCTCGCCGCGGCCGGATACCTTAAACGTATCGGCGGAATCAGTCTCTTCCACGCGCATAGCAACGTTCGTTTCGACCTCCTTAAACAAGCGGTCGCGCAGGTTGCGGGAGGTGACATATTTGCCCTCGCGGCCCGCAAACGGGGAATTGTTGACCATGAACATCATAGAAACGGTCGGCTCGTCGATCTTGACGAACGGCAGCGGCTCCACGTGCTCCGGGTCGCAGGCGGTCTCACCGATGTTGAGGTCTGCCATGCCGGAAACGGCCACGATGTCGCCAAGCTCTGCGCTCTCTGCGTCCACGCGCTTGAGGCCCTCAAACTGGTAGAGCTTCGTAATGCGCGCGTTGCGTTTTTCGTCGCTTGTGCTGCTGCAGATGGTAACGGTCTGACCGACCTTTACGGAGCCGCGCTCCACACGGCCGATACCGATACGGCCGACGTACTCATCATAGTCAATGTTGGAGAACAGCACCTGCGTCGGGCCGTCAAGGTCACCCTCCGGCGCCGGAACATCGTTTATAATGGCTTCAAACAGCGGCTTCATGTCCGTGCCCTTTTCGTCCGGCTGGTTCATGGCGTAGCCGTCACGTGCAGAAGCGTAGACCACCGGGAAATCGAGCTGGTCTTCGTCTGCACCGAGCTCAATGAAGAGGTCAAGCACTTCGTCCACGACTTCAAGCGGACGTGCGCCCGGACGGTCGACCTTATTGACGACAACGACCGGCTTTTTGCCAAGACCAAGCGCCTTCTTTAAAACGAAGCGCGTCTGCGGCATACATCCCTCAAACGCATCGACAAGCAGCAGAACGCCGTCTACCATCATCAGAATACGTTCCACCTCACCGCCGAAATCGGCATGGCCCGGGGTATCGACAATATTGATTTTGATGTCATTGTACATGACAGCTGTGTTTTTGGAGAGGATCGTAATGCCGCGCTCACGCTCCAAATCACCGGAGTCCATGACGCGCTCGGTTACGGCTTCGTTGCTGCGGAAAACGCCGCTCTGGCGCAGAAGCTGGTCCACAAGGGTGGTCTTGCCGTGGTCAACGTGTGCAATAATGGCTACGTTGCGCAAATTTTCTCTTTTTCCCATCTTTATCAATCCCTTTCTTTATCGTTCTTAACTTCAAACTGCTTCAAAAAATTCAAAACCGGCCGCGCCGTTTTGCATGCGAGGGATACGGCAAAAAACGGATTAAAAACTCGGTTTGCTCGTTAACCGAAATATTATACCACTTTTCGCGCGTTTTGTGAATATGTTCCGCCTTGGCGAAACCGCTGAAATATTGGGTTTTTGCGTTTTTTCTTTTGTCCTGCTTTCCTTGACGGCGAGCTTTGTTCGTGCTATTCTTGTATTGATTTTGAAACAGAGGAGTGCAAAACCTTGAAGAGGATCTTGAATTTCGGCTCACTCAATACAGACTATGTTTATAAGGTCGACCACATTTTGCAGGGCGGTGAGACCATTCAAAGCGAAAGCCGCACTGTGTTTCCGGGCGGCAAGGGGTTAAACCAGTCCATTGCGCTTGTGCGGGCGGGGCTTTCCGTCTTCCATGCGGGGCTCATCGGCACGGATGGCGAGCACCTGCGCGATTTATTGAACCAAAACGGCGTAGATACCTCCCTCATCGAAACGCGCGATATGCCGGGCGGGCACACCGTCATTCAGGTCAGCCGAGAGGCACAGAACGCCATTCTGCTTTTCGGCGGCTCCAACGGGGCTGTGGATGAAGCATACGCCGACCGCGTGCTTGCGCAATTCGGCGCAGGCGACATTCTTCTGCTGCAAAACGAGATCAGCGCGCTGCCGTATATTCTTGAAAAAGCCCATGCGCGCGGCATGGAGATCTGGCTCAATCCGTCCCCGATGAACGAAAACGTTTTAAAGTGCAATCTGTCGCTCGTTTCCGTGTTCGTTTTGAACGAAGTGGAGGGCGAACAGCTGACCGGCACAAAGATTCCCACCGCTATTTTGGATAAGCTCCTTCAAAAATACCCGCACGCCGCCGCAGTCTTAACGCTCGGCAGTAAAGGTGCGTGGTACGCCAAAGAAGATAAGCGCGCGTTTGCCCCGGCGGAGCTTGTCCGTGCGGTCGATACCACCGCGGCCGGCGATACGTTCACGGGCTATTTCATGCGCGGTATGCTGGATGGGCTTTCGCCGAAAAAATCACTGACCCTCGCGGCAAAAGCCGCTGCCATTGCGGTCTCGCGCCCCGGCGCCGCACCGTCTATTCCCCTATATGCAGAAGTTATGAGCGAAAGGAACTGAAAATATGAGTGATTTCAGAGTTGCAGTACGCAGAACGAACGAGTGGGACGGCCCGTCCATGCTCAAAATTTACACACCCTACGTCGAAAAGACGCACTACACGCCCGACGCCGAAGTGCCGACGCTCGCCGAGTACGTGCAGCGCATCGACACCTATACATACGGTCGTATGTGGATTCTGACGGAGATCAACAACCAGACGGCGGGATTCTGCTTTTTGACCGACCGCGATATTCCGAAAGACGACCTGTTCTCTGCCGACGCACAGCTGTACGTCTCCGAAAAATGTCTGCACAGCGGCGTGGGCACGTCTTTATACAGCCTGATGCTGGACATCATGCACTATGCAAATTACCGCCGCGTTACAGCGCACATCAATCTGCCGAACGATGCCGCCGTGGCATTCCACAAAAAGATGGGTTTTCACGAGGTCTCCGAAACGGACGGTGTTCTTTTAATGGAGCGCGCCATTGAGCCGGAAGACCCGAACGCAAAGCGCTTCACGAAAGCCTACCTCATTTTAGCGCAGGACTACGAGGCCGCGCGTGAGCACGCCGCCACATTTGTTAAAAAAGGTACGGTGGTATAATGGGCCCCTACGAATACGAAGTGGCGAGCATCGACGGCGACTACGCCGCTTTGCGCCGAACGGACAATGACACGCACGATGAAATTCTGGTCGCTCGCGCGCTTTTGCCGGAGGAGATTAACATCGGCACCGCGCTGCACTACGAAATGTTCACCTATTCCATCGTTTAACATTTAATTATTGGCAAAAATAGCCAAATATTTTTCCCGTTGATTTGGGTAAACCGTTCATTGAACTCGCGTTGCTTTCTTGGTACAATGATACTTGTAAACTAACACGCAGCGAAGAGGTTCTACAAACGCGGTTTACCCTTATTTTCTACGGAACGGTTTACCTTAATCTTATTTTTTAGGAGTTGTTGTATCATGTCCAAACCGTCCGGTGCCATCGACATGACGCAGGGCAAACCGATCAACCTGATGCTTCGTTTTGCGCTGCCCATGATGATCGGCAGTATTTTCCAGTCGCTTTATTCCATGGTGGACTCCGCCGTGCTCGGCCGCTTCGTCGGCTCGCACGCGCTGGCCGCCATCGGTGCCACCACGTCCACAACGGGCCTCATCCTGCTGCTTGCAACCGGCGTGACGAGTGCCATTTCCATCGTGCTTTCGCAATACGTCGGCGCAAACGACACCGACCGCGTGCGCAAGGGCATCGTCGCCTCCGGGTGGATCACCCTTTTGCTCGGCGTTGTTCTGGGTCTCATCAGCGTTTTCGCCGCGCGGCCGCTCATGCAGCTTTTAAAAACGCCGGAAGACGTCATCGACATGTCCGTTTTATACATTCAGATCGTCTGCGGATGCGGCATCGCACAGTTTGCATATAACGCCGCGGCATCTATCCTGCGCGCACTCGGCGACAGCAAAACACCGCTGTATTTCCTCATTCTGTGCTCCATTTTGAATGTTATCCTCGACCTCATCAGCGTCATCGGTCTCAACATGGGCGTTGCGGGTGTCGCCGTTGCAACGGTCGGCTCGCAGGCCATCTCCGCCGCCATCTGCATCCTCGTCATGTTCCGCAAATACCCCGATCTGATGCCGAAGCGCCACACCCTGCGCCCGGATATGCCCGTCAGCCTTAAAATATTCGGCATGGGTGCGCAAATGGCTCTGCAAAGCCTGTTTCTTTCCGTCGGCATGATGGTCATTACGCGCGTCATCAACGGCTACGGCTCCAACGTCGTCGCGGCGTTCACCGTCGGCAGCAACGTGCAGAACCTCGCCGTGATGCTGTTCAGCAATTTCTCGTTCGGCTTTTCCGTCTATGTCGGGCAGAACTTCGGCGCGAAAAACGCAGAGCGCATCAAGCTTGGCGTGCGGCAAATCTTCCTTCTTGTCGGCGGTCTGAGCATTTTTGCAGGCGTGCTGACACTCATTTTTGCTGAGCTGCTCGTCTCGCTGTACGTCAAGCCGAACGAGACCGAAGTCATCGCGTATTCACTCGAATTCATCCGCATTCAGGCGTGGTTCTTCCCGTTCCTCGGATGGATCTGGCTTTATAACAGCACCGTCAAGGGCATGGGCAAAATCAACATTTCCATGGTCTCCTCCGTTGTGGAGCTGTGCAGCAAGATCGGTCTCTCGTTGCTTCTGCCCATCTGGATCGGCACCACAGGCATTTGGTTTGCCGCGCCGATCGGCTACATTCTGGGCATCATCCCGCTGCTCATCTACTATTACAGCGGCCGCTGGAAAAAGCTGCTCACCGTCCCCGCCGCAGAACCCGCAAAGGCGTAAAATACAACAAAACAGCAAAAGTCCGAAGCACCTAAACCGTGTTTCGGACTTTTTATTCTATCTTAAAATTTCATCCCAGCATCACGTCCAAAAGCATCATTAGCGCAAAGCCCGTCACAATGCCCATTGTCGCCGCATACGGCTGCGCTTTCTGGTTGCGCTGACACTCGGGGATGAGCTCGTGCACCGCGACTAAGATCATCGCGCCCGCCGCAAAGGACAGTGCAAACGGCAAAACGGCTTCAATGTACACGGCAAGCAAAGCGCCCAAAACGCCCGCAATTGGCTCCACAAAGCCGGAAGCCTGCCCGATGAAAAAGCTCTTCCTTCTGGAGCACCCCTCACGGCGCAAAGGCAGCGAGACCGCCGCACCTTCGGGGAAATTCTGCAAACCGATGCCCACGGCCACCGTCACGGCACCCATCAGCGCTTCCGGCGTATAGCCGCCGTTTTTCAGCGCACCGAACGCCACGCCCACAGCGAGCCCCTCCGGGATATTGTGCAGCGTGATGGAAAGTACCAACAAAATGATGCGGTTCAGCCGTGCGTTTTTCTCGCCCTGCGCCAAAGCGGAGCGCCGCTGCGCGTAGGTCACGCATTTATCGGAGCCCCACATGAACAACGCACCGCAGAGAAACCCGAGTGTCGCCACCAAAAACGCAGGCATGCTTCCCGCCGCCTCCGCGCGCTCAATGGCCGGCTGCAAAAGTGACCAAAAGCTCGCCGCAACCATCACCCCGGCGGCGAAGCCGAGCATCAAATTGAGAATTTTGGGGTTCGGCGATTTAAACAGCACCACCGTGGCAGCACCAAGCGCCGTGACGAACCATGTCCCCAGCGTCGCCAACAAGGTATAAAATACAATATCATTCATTTTCAGCCCTCCTGATTTTATTATATGGAGAGGGAAAAAATGGGTGAAAAAAGCACGCGGTTTTTAAAACCGCGTGCTTGCCGTATTAAATTGATCGGATAATCTTCCACGCTTCCGTCAGCCGCTCCAAGCTCCACGCGGCGTTCGCGGGGCTGGTGCTCGGCAGAACTGTTTCCGGCAGGTCGATCTCTTTCGCCAGATATTTTTGATACAGCTTGTGCGCCATTTGACCGTTTGTACACACATGCGTGATGTTCGCTGTCGATAAAATCACGGAAAGATCATTCGGTACGACGTTTTTGATGCTCGCGTCAGCCGAGCCCGTTACGTCGCACGAGGCAATGACGTCCCACAAGGCAACTTTATGCTTTAGCAAAAGCGCCTTCTTTTCGGGGACATCCCCCGGCACCGGTTCACCGAAAACCGCGCTCAAGACGCGCCAAAAGCGGTTTTGCGGGTGCCCGTAGAAAAACGCCGCTTTTCTCGACTGCACAGACGGAAACGAGCCCAAAACGAGCACGCGGCTGTTTTCGTCGAACACCGGCGGAATTTCGTGCTGCACCATCAGTGTACCTTCTCGGCAAAATCCTTCTTGCGCTGTTCGTAGGCCGCCATGTTTTCCGCTTCAAACGCAAGCTTCACATCGCCCGCGCCCATCAGGTTCAAAATGTACTTTGTAAACGGCGGATTCAAAACCAAGATCGGCCCCACAAGGTATGTGCCGAAGAAGTTGTTTACGCGGATACCCTCGTATTTCGCCTTTATATTGAGCCCCACACCTTTGTTTTTCACGAACAAGCCGTGCGATTCATCCGGCGTGTAGGCCATCGTGAACTGCGTCTTAAAGCCCATGATGACATTGCCGTCAAATTCGCCCTCAAAGTCGCTGTTGTGGCGGTGCATCATATCGCGCTTTGCGTACAAACGATAAAGCCCAAGGCACTCTACGCGGCTGCCGTCCTCGTTTTCAATGTAATCGCCGAAGATTTCGAGCGCATTGCCCGTGAAAAGGAACACCGTGCCGTCGTCAATGGCCTTTTGGATTTTCTCCTTCAGCGGCATCAACTTGCGGATGACCTGCTCCTGCATACGCTCCGTCATGGGACCCATATACACAAGGTTCATTTTTTCTTCGGTAAAGCGCACATCGTCGCTGAATTTCGTGCGGATAAACTCCGCTTCCGGCAGCGTTTTTTCAAGGTAGACCATGTTGTACGCGTCGCCGAACAGGTTGCAGAATTCCGGGAAAAGGACTTCTATTTTCATTTCGTCTCGCCCTCCTTCTCACGTTCGATCATCTTATCGCGAATGTCATTTGCCAAACGAATGGTGTATACGTCGTACAGAATAAAGACTGTGTCCGCTTCTTTCGAGACCGCCGCAGGCGTATCGCTTTCATCGCGCATGTGAACGATCTTCTCCGCCGGCACACCGGCCAGAAGCGTGCGCACATACGTATCGTGGTGGCGCGCACCGGCAATGACGACCTGCACGATGCTCGGGTCATTTAAAAACTCAAAATCGGTGTCGTAGAACCACGCGGTGTTCTCCACGGTGTGGCGCGCATCGAAGTAGTCGTCGAGAAACATCACAACGGACTTTTTGCCTGGCGCGTTACGGATATTTTCAAACGCACGGGAGCACGCAATGGGGTTCTGCCCCTTTGCAAGGTGCAGAATGTACTTTCTGCCGTTCACTTCTTTTTCAGAGTAACGCGTCTCGCTGATGCCCATTTTCTCCATGGAATTGCGGATTTTTTCTTCGGAAAGGCCGAATTCACGCAGCGTCGCAATGGCGGCAAGGGCGTTATAAATATTGATGTTCGTACTGTTCAAAAGCGGGTATTCCGATTTTTTGCCGCCCTCCGCCACATTCATTTTCATGCCTTTCGTATCGATGTCTGTTGCAAGGTAGTCGATGTCCGGCGAGCGGTAGCCGCAGGCTTCGCAGTGCACACGGCCGATATGATGGTAGCGCACAATGTCGTGCACAAGCGGGCCGTGGCATTTTGGGCAGGCAGGCACATCATTTACGATATTGTCGCATTCCTTTTTGTCCGTGTCAAGGTGGTCGATGCCGAAATATACGCGGTCGTTTTCGGGCTTAATGGAACTGCAAAGCGGGTCGTCGCCGTTCAAAACGAGCTTTGTGCCCTTTGGAATTTCCTTATTCAGAATGTCGAGGATAAACTCCGCGTGCGCGTTGCGCTTATAAGAATCACGGAAAATGTTCGTGCACAGCACAATGTCCGGCTGCATGTAGGGGTAAATGTTCGGCGCAGAGCGCTCATCGAGCTCAAACACCGCAAGGTCACACTTCGGCTTGCCGAAAAAGTGACTGTTCGCAATGAGCGTAGATGCCACGCCGGTCGCGACATTCGTGCCGGAGCGGTTGCACATGAACTCGATGCCGTTATCCTCCAAAACATCCTCGATCATGTTCGAGACAGTCGTTTTGCCGTTCGTGCCCGTAATGCCGATGATCTTCTTCGGTTTCGGCATGCGCCCGATAAAATCCGGGCACAGAATAATAGCCCAAGAACCCGGCATGGACGTGCCCTTTCGCCCGATGAGCTTTAGAACCAGCGCCGTACCGCGGGCGAACATCAGCGCAAAATAAAAGCGTAAATTTCGTTTCATTTTCTTCATTCCTTAAATTTGAATTTTCCGTTTATCGATACGCATGATTATACTACTTTTAGACGTGAACTGCAAGATGAACTGCAAGATAACGCCGTTTTGAATTGTTCCGGCTCTGAAATTGCGAATATTTAGGAATTTTTCATAATACGGATTGATTTTTCACAAAAAAGACTGTATGATAAAGAAAAGCAATCCATTAACTTAGGAGGAGTTCACCATGAAAACTTTACCCGTAGCGGTACAGGTTTATTCTGTCCGCGATGACGCTGAGCGCGATTTTAAGGGCACCATGCAGAAAATCAAGGACATGGGCTATGACGGCGTTGAGCTCGCAGGCCTTTATGGCATGAAGCCGGCGGAAGTCAAGGCGATTTTGGAAGAAGTGGGCCTCGTTCCGCTTTCCGCACACGTTCCGTTCCAGGAGCTCGAAGCCGACATCGAAGGCACGGTCGCACAGTATAAGGAGATCGGCATGCAGTACATTGCCATCCCGTATCTGATGGAAGAAGATCGTCCGGGCACCGAGAAGTTCCTCAAGAACATTGAGACCTTCAAGAAGATCGGCGAAGCCTGCAAGAAAGTCGGCATCACGCTGCTTTACCACAACCACGATTTCGAGTTTGTAAAGATGCCGAACGGTCAGTATGCACTCGATTATATCTATACCGAGATTCCCGCTGACCTGCTCCAGACCGAGCTTGATATCTGCTGGGTCAAGGTCGCCGGCGAAGAGCCGGTCGATTACATCAAGAAGTACGCCGGCCGCGCACCGGTCGTCCACCTCAAGGACTTCTACAAGGAAGGTAAGCCGGCCAACATGTACGAGCTCATCGGCATTGAGACCGAGAAGAAGAAAGAAACCGGCAAGTTCGAGTTCCGTCCGGTCGGCCACGGCATGCAGAACATTCCGCCGGTGCTCGATGCAGCACTGGAAGCCGGCTCCAAGTGGGTCGTTGTCGAGCAGGATCAGTCTTATGACACCCCCGCTCTCGAAGCCGTGAAGATGAGCCGCGATTACCTCAAGGGCCTCGGCTGGTAATTTTGCTCTAAGTAAGACATAAGAATACATATTTTCAAGGCGTACTTTCTCTCCGAAAGTGCGCCTTCATTATATTCGCCTGTCGGCGAATGCTATAGTCCTTCGGACAATAAAAAGAAAAACGGCTCCCGGCGCATGAAAGCACCGTGGAGCCGCGTATGTATAAGCGAGATATTATGCGTCCTTCTTTTCCTCTTCGTCTTCCGGCGGAAGCACGGATGCGCAGTGCGGGCATTTCGTCGCGCCGATCTTCACGTCATCCATCAGGCAGTACGGGCAGGTTTTCGTGGTAGGAGCCGTTTGTTTTCCCCTCAAAATTTCCGATATTGCTGCGGTTTCCGACAGTTTTTTCCTGCAGAAGTATTGTTGAAAACCGTGAAATATGCTATACTGTTTTATACTTTTCCGAGATATACATAGAACGCTCGATGGTTTAAGGAGATGCACGCATGGCATATAAGATCTGGCTTTTTCTATGGTACTTTGTGCTTGCTTCCTTCTGCGGCTGGGTCGCAGAGGTGGGGTACATCGGCATGGTATACCGAAAATTCAAAAACCCCGGCATGCTGAACGGCCCGTACTGCCCGCAGTACGGCCTGATGATTGCGCTGCCGTGGGCGGCATTGACGGCGCTGCATTGGCAGACGTCGTTTGTTGCCACGCTGTTTTTCTGCCTGATTTCAAGCTTCCTTGTGGAATTCACGTTCGCGTGGCTGCTGCGCAAAACAACGCACATCCGCCTGCGTGATTACTCCAAATTCAAGTGGAATATCAAGGGCTACGTTTCCGTGCCCGTCGCCACCGTGCGCGGCGTGTGCTTCTCGTTCATTGTGGTGTTCATCGTGCCGGTACTCACGTCACTTCTGCACTACGTCAACCGCACCGTCGGCTGGGTCATCCTCTATGCCGTCCTCGGCATCATGCTGCTCGACATCATCATCACGTCCATCACCGTGCAGCGCTTGAATCACCAGTTTAAACGCTTATCCGAACTCGGAGACCGCGTGCGCGAGGCGAGAAACGCCCTCGGCAATGCCGTCACCGGCGGCGCCATCGGCGCAGCGGAGGCCATCGATGACCTCGACCTGCAAAAGAAGCTTCAGGAAGCACAGAAGACCGCCGACGAAAACTACACGGCACTCCTCAACAAATCGAACTTCTTAAAGCGCCGCTTCATGAGCGCCTCGCCGGATATGACGAACGAGCAGTACGAAAAGGAATTAAAAGCGTACCGCATCACGACGGAAGAGCGCAAAAAGCGCTCCGCCGAACGCTGGAAGCGCAACCGCTATGAATATGAAGCTACATTCGAAAACCCGGAAGACCGCCCGTTTGCGTTCGGCATGAACTTCACAAAACTCTTCTGGATCTTCTTCATCGGCTGCCTTGCCGGTTTTGTGCTTGAAGAATGCTGGGCGTTCTTCATCGCGCACCAGATTGAGCTGCGTGTAGGCCTTGTGTACGGCCCATTCCAGCCCATTTACGGCGGCGGCGCAGCCATCATCACGCTGTGCCTGTATAAGCTCTACAAGCAGGACGACATCGTCATTTTTGTTGCCAGCGGCATCATCGGTGCGGCGTTCGAGTATCTGTGCAGTTGGGGACAGGAGATGCTGTTCGGCACCGTTTCGTGGGATTACAGCGGCACGCCGTTCAACATTGACGGCCGCACAAACTTGATGTTCGCGCTCATCTGGGGCACGCTCGGCCTTATCTGGATCAAAGAAATTTACCCCGCCATGTCGCGCATGATCGAAAAAATTCCGAAGCGCCCAGGCGCTATCCTCACCATTTTGCTCGTTGCGTTCATGCTGTTTGACGGGTTCATCTCCTGCGCCGCGCTGACCCGCGCCAACGAGCGCGCCGAGGGCATCCCCGCCACAAGCTCGTTCCAAATGTTCCTCGATAAGCACTTGGACGACAACTACCTCGCACTCGTCTACCCGAACATGCAGAAGGTCAACGAAGACGGCACGAAAAGCGAACCGCTGAAAGACACGGTAAAGAACACGTAAACGCAATCCGTCCATACTGCGGCAAAGAAATTTGAAGCGGTTGCATCACGAATTAAAAGGAACCCACCGTATCGCTTTCACACATACGGTGGATTCCTTATTTTATCGTATTATTTTCGATTCAGCGTACGCTTTCTACAAACGTTCTGAACGCTTTTCTGCCCTCTGCCGTGCATTTGTAGACGCCTGCGTTCTCCAGCACCTTTACAAACACCTTTCCCACTTCCTGCTGCAAGATGTGCTCGGCATTCGCTTCGTTCATTTCCGGGTGGTCGCGCTTCACCTGCGCTGCCCACTCCGCGTGCTTTGCGATGCTCTCCACGCTTGAAACATCGCCGTTTTTCAGCATCACGTCTTTCAGGGTCTTCAGCTCGTCTTTCAGTCTGGACGGCAAAACCGCGAGACCCATAACTTCAATGAGGCCGATGTTCTCTTTCTTGATGTGATGATATTCGTCGTGCGGGTGGTATACGCCGAGCGGATACTTTTCCGTCGTAATATTGTTGCGCAGCGCAAGGTCGAGCTCGTATACGCCGTCCACACAGCGCGCAATCGGCGTGATGGTGTTGTGCGGCTCGCCGTCCGTCTCCGCAAAAATGAACGCGTCCTCGTCCGTGTAGCTTCTCCACGCTTTCAATACATGGTCGGCCGCGTCGATCAGGCGCTCCGGGTTTTTATGGCGCAAACGCAGAACGGAGACCGGCCAGTTCAATATGCCCGCTTCCACATCTTCAAAGCCGTGCAGCGTGCAGTGCTCCTCCATGTTCGCGCGCGCCATCGCGAACGTATAGTGGCCGCCCTGGTAGTGGTCGTGTGTCAAAATGGAACCGCCAACGATGGGCAAATCGGCATTAGAGCCGAGGAAATAGTGCGGAAACTGCTCCACAAAATCAAACAGCTTGCGGAACGTGCTCTTGTCAATCTGCATCGGCACATGCTCGCCGCAGAACACAATGCAGTGCTCATTGTAGTACACATATGGAGAATACTGCAAAAACCAATCCGCACGGTTCACCGTGATCGGGATTGCGCGGTGGTTCTGTCTTGCCGGGTGGTTCATGCGGCCCGCATAACCGATATTCTCCTTGCACAGCATACAGGCAGGATAACCGAAAGCCTTCATTTTCTTTGCCGCAGCAATGGCCTTCGGATCTTTTTCCGGCTTTGAAAGGTTGATGGTAATATCAATCGCACCGAAACGCGGGTCGTTATACACCCACTTTAAATCGCGCGCCACACGGTCGCGGCGGATATAATTGCAGTCGCCGCAAAGCTTATAGAACCAGTCCGTCGCCTTTTCCGGGGATTCCTTGTAAAGTGCGCGAAATGTGCGGTTCACATCGGACGGGCGCGGTGTCAAAAGGCCCATCAGTTTCGTGTCAAATAAATCGCGGGACGTCGCACCGTCCTCGATGATGCCGCGCTTTACGGCTTCGTCGCAAAGGCCGTCCAGCAAAAGTGCCAGGTTTTCGCTCTGCTCCGCTTCCTCATCCGCGTAATCCTCTTCACAAAGCGCCTCCAATAAACGGTTGCGCGTGTAAATCATGTCTTCCGCTTCGATGAGCCCCGTGCGCACGCCGTATTCGACAAGCGCCTTGATTTTTCCGAAAAGCATACTTTTTACCCCCGTATAGCTAAAATTTCAGAAGGAGAGCGTAAAAATCAGCGCATCCTCTCTTGGTTCTGTATAAAAATTGCGGCGCACACCCGCTTCCGTAAAGCCAAGCGAACGGTACATCGCAATGGCCGGCAGGTTTGATGTCCGCACCTCCAGCGTGATGAAAACGCCGCCGTTTTCCCGCGCTTTTTCGATCAGCGCCGCCATGAGCGTTCTGCCCACACCATGGCCGCGAAACTCCGGAAACACCGCAATGTTGTCCACATAGCTTTCGCCGAGCACCGTGTGCATGCCGCCGTAGCCGAGCACCTCATCTTGCTGCATCGCCACCAAAAAGCACGCGGCAGGATTATCAATCTCCTCCGTCAGGCTTTTTTCGCTCCACGGTTCCGAAAAGCAAAGCTTTTCAAGCTCCGCAAGGCGCGAAACGTGCTCCGCCGTCATCGAAACAATCTGCATAAACGCTCCTTAAAAACCGAGATGCTGCTCAAACGTCTGCAATTCCTCGCAGATCTTGTCGCGGCACTTGCGGTAGGTATTTAGGTCCCCGCCGTAGGGATCGTCGATGTAATGCGGCACGTAAATTTTCTCTGCCGGCACACCCGCCTGCATCAAAATGTACGCGTGGGTTTTCGACATCGTGAAATAAACGTCCCACACATCGATTTCTTCCGGCGTAAAGCGGCGCGCAATGTGACCGCTGATGTCCACGCCGATCTCCTTGCAGGCCAGCACCGCATTTTCGCTGGGGTGCTGCCCATCGAGCGCGGAAAGACCGGCGCTTTGGCACATGATGTTCTCAAAGCCGCGCTGCTCCATTTCGCGGCGGAAAATGCCCTCCGCCATTGGGCTTCTGCATGTGTTGCCGGTGCAGACAAACAAAATTTTCATCTCTGATTATAAACCTCGAATACTTCTATAATCGGTCGTATTTCGTCTTCCAAAATGAAAACGCTCCCGAACGACCGCTACCTATCATAGCACAGTTCGGGAGAGAATTCTACTAAGTATTCTTTAATTTTCAATGAATGACAACAAAACAACAATAATAAACAACATTGTGCCGCACAAAGCTGCCGAAAGGCGCACCCGCCTACTTCTTCCTGTAAACCAGAAAGTCAAATTTAATCTCGGTCCCGAGCACATCGAGCGCGCGCAGACGCTCGCCGCCCTCTACGTCCGTCTTCCAGTAGTACGGCGTCATGGAGAACAGCGCTTCAATGTTCTCCTGCCCGTTCACCGTGATAAACTTTTGCACACACGCACGGCCGAGGTATTCAAACCCGTCGTAGGCCGTGTCGTGCTCTTCGTTCTCATACGGCTCTTTGTATAAAACCTCTTTCATGCCGTACAGATGCCGCGCACCCGGCACCGCAAGGATCATTACGCCGCCCGGCTTTAGCACCCTAAAAAACTCCTCCGGCACAATAGGCGCAAAAACGTCCGTCAGCACATCTACGCTGTTTTCCGCACACGGCAGGTGAAATAAACTCGCCACCGCGAAATCGATGCCCTTATATTTGCCCGCAGCCGCTTTCACCGCGAATTTCGAGATGTCCACGCCGGAAACCGAACCGTTTTTCGCTTTGGCTTTTTCATATAAAGCCGAAGTGTAAAAGCCCTCGCCGCAGCCTGCGTCCAAAATAACGCCGTTCTCGGGCAGATATTTATCCGTCAGCTCCGCCAGTTTGTCACGGAACGCATCGTAGTAGCCGCCGCTCAAAAACACGCGGCGCGCGTCCACCATCTGCTTTGTGTCGCCGGGAATCTTCGCGTGCATCTGCTTTACGGGCAGAAGATGCACATACCTCTGGCGCGCAATATCATAAGAATGTCCGTTTGCGCAGCGCAGCGCGCGGTCTTCTCTTTCCAACGCGCTGCCGCATGCGGGACAGCAAAATATCATCATAAACCCTTAGCCCTTCGCCTGATACCAGCTCTTACCGCTTCCGGCCTCTGCCAGCATCGGCACGCTCAGCTGCACCGCGTTTGCCATTTCTTCTTCCAGAATTTTCTTCACCGTGTCGCTTTCCGCTTCCGGACACTCCACAATGAGTTCGTCATGCACCTGCAAAATCAGCTTTGCATCGAGCTTTTCGGCTTTCAAACGGTTGCGCACATGCACCATCGCAATCTTGATGATGTCCGCCGCCGTGCCCTGAATCGGCATGTTGCGCGCCACACGTTCACCGAACGCGCGCATATTGAAATTGGAGCTTGCAAGCTCCGGCAGATAGCGTCTGCGGCCGAACAGCGTCTCCACATAGCCGTTTTTCTTCGCTTCCTCCACCACGCGCTCCATATAGTCTGCAACGCCCTTATAATTGCGCAGGTAATCGTGAATGTAGTCCTCGGCCTCACGGCGGGAAACACCGATGTCCTTTGAAAGCGAGAACGCACCGATGCCGTACACAATGCCGAAATTGACCGCTTTCGCACGGCTGCGCATCTGCGGGGTCACAAGGTCTTCGGGCATATCGAACACACGCGCCGCCGTCATGGTGTGGATGTCGCGCCCAAGTCGGAAGTCCTCCTGCATCTGCGTGTCGTTTGCCACGTGCGCCAATACGCGCAGTTCAATCTGCGAATAGTCGGCGTCCACAAGCACATTTCCCTCTTTTGCGATGAAGAACCGGCGGAATTCACGCCCAAGCGGCGTGCGCACCGGGATGTTCTGCAAATTCGGCTCAGTCGAGGAAATACGCCCCGTGCGCGTTTCGGTCTGGTTGAAGCTCGAGTGAATGCGCCCGTCCGCCGTGATGGCTTTCAGCAAGCCCTCGCAGTACGTGGAACGCAGCTTCGTCAGCGTGCGGTAGCGCAAAACCTTATCAACTGCCGGATGCACGCCGCGCAGACCCTCCAGCACATCTGCGTTTGTGGAGTAGCCCTTTTTCGTCTTTTTGCCGTGCGGCAGTCCGAGCTTTACGAACAGCGCTTCGCCCAGCTGCACCGGGGAGTTGATGTTGAATTCGTACCCCACATCTTCATAAATTTCTTTCTGCAGCGCGTCCACCTGCTCAGAAAGCGCCTCGCCGTAGGTTTTTATGGCCTCGCGGTCAACAAGGAAGCCGCTTTCCTCCATCTCGCCCAAAACCAAAGCAAGCGGAATTTCAATGTTCTCCAATAATTCGTGCTGGCCGTTTTCGTCGATGCCCTTTTGCAGCGCCGCACAAACAGCGGGCAGCACAGCCGCCGCCTGCACGTTCGCGTCCTCATATGCGGGCACGGCAATGCCGCATTCCGCCGCCAAACGCAGCACACCGTAATCGGAGCCCGAGGGGTTCAAAAGATACGCCGCAAGCTCCGTGTCCATCACGGCGTTTTCAAGGGAAGCCCTCAAATGCAGCGCCGTGCGGTGCAGCTTTTTCAACGCAAACGTGTACTTTTTCGTCACCTTACTGCCGAGGAACGCCTTCAAAAACGCGTCGTCCGCATCCACGACCGCAATCGCCGGCTTGCCCGCGTCGAACTTACCGTTAAACACAAGCTGCTTTAATTCGTCGTTTTCAAACACCGGCACAAAGTACGCCGCCCCCTCGTCCTCACACTGGCCGAGCACCGCTGCGCCGTCTTTATAATTCTTCACGGGCAGCAAAGCCGCTTCTTCGGCCTGTGCGCTGTTCGCCGTCGGCGCCGCGCCGGGAGTCAGGTGCAGGCGTTCCATCAGCTTAAAGAGCTCCAAACGCGTCATGATCTGCGCCGCGGCTGCGGGGTCGCCCTCGCCGGGAATATAATGCGCAAGCTCCGTATCGATCGGCGCATTGCGGCGGATGGTGCCGAGGTCGTAGCTCAAAAACGCGTTGTCTTTGGAATTGATCAGCTTCGTTCTCATGCCGGGCTTGATGTCCAGCTCATCTAAATTGTCGTAAATATACTGCAAAGAGCCGAACTTGCGGATCAGCTCGCCCGCACCCTTTTCGCCGATGCCCGCAACGCCCGGAATATTATCCGAGGTATCGCCCTGAATGGCCTTGATGTCGATGAGCTGCTTCGGTTCCACGCCGTACGTCTCTTTGATATACGCCTCATCACACAGCGTCACGGCAGACTGACCGAATTTCGTCGTTGCAAGGCGCACCGTCGTTTTCGGCGAGACAAGCTGCAGGCTGTCCCGGTCGCCGGTCGCAATCATACACGTATTGTCCGTGTTTTCGCACGTTTCCGCAAACGTGCCGAGAATATCGTCTGCTTCCCAGCCCTCGCACGTCACGATTTTATAGCCGAGGTCGCCGAGCAGCTCCTTTAAGACCGGCATCTGCGCCGCAAGCTCCGGCGGCATGCCCTTGCGCTGCGCCTTATAACCCGCATAGGCCTTGTGGCGGAATGTCGGCGCTTTCATATCGAACGCGATGGCCACCGCGTCCGGCTCCGTTTCGTCCTTCACTTTTTCCAGAATATTCAAAAACCCGACAATACCGTTTGTAAACTCGCCGTTTTTCGTTGTCAGCAGCTTAATGCCGTAAAACGCGCGGTTTAAAATGCTGTTGCCGTCCAGTACCAAAAGCTTCACGCTGATCTTCCTTTCCGTTACGGGTCAAAAGACACGTCTTTGTTTTCTATATACACTTTCTCGAGCAATTTATCGAGGTCGCTGAGCGTTTCCAGCTCGCCCGCCATGCGCCGGAATTCCGCCGCACCGTGCAGACCGTGCATGTACCACGCCACATGCTTTCTCGCTTCGCGCATGCCGCGCCCCTCTCCCTTTGCGGCGCACAGCGCATCCATATGCTTTTTAATGACCACAATGCGCTCCGCAAGCGTCGGCGGCGGCATAATGCGCAGACCGCTGCTGAAATAGCCGTTGATCTCCCTGAAGATCCATGGATTGCCGAGCGCCCCGCGCCCGATCATCACCATGTCGCACCCGGTCTCGTTCATCATGCGCACGGCGTCCTGCACGCATTTTACGTCGCCGTTGCCGATGACGGGCACCTTCACGGCTTCCTTCACCTGACGGATAATATCCCAGTCTGCCGGCGGCTCATACATCTGTGTGCGCGTTCTGCCGTGCACGCAAATGGCGTCCACGCCCGCATCTTCGCAATACTTTGCGACCTCCACCGCGTTCACGCTGTTTTCGTCCCAGCCCTTACGAATTTTCACCGTCACGGGCAGGTCGACCGCATTTTTCACGGCACGGACAATGTCCCCACACAGCGGCGGCTTTTTCATGAGGGCGCTGCCGCAGTTATTGCCCGCAATTTTCGGCACAGGGCAACCCATATTGATATCAATAACATCCGGCCCGGCCGCTGCGGCGCGCTTTGCGGCAGATGCAAAGATGAGCGGGTCGTCGCCGAACATCTGGATCGCAACGGGGTGTTCCTTTTCGCCGAGCGTGATAAGCTCCTGCGTTTTTTTATAGTTATACTGCAGCGCTCTCGTCGAGACCATTTCCGTCACGCAGTATGCTGCGCCGAACGAGCAGCAAAGCTCACGGAACGGCCGATCGGTCGCGCCCGCCATCGGAGCCAGCGCCGCCACACCGTTCAAAGTCAGATTTCCGATTTTCATTTTTATATCCTTCTGATTTTTCTGTATTTTTAATTTTACTTATATTATAATACCGAACTGCCCCGCACATTTCAATAAAAATTCCTTAAAAATTAGAATTTGCCTTTAATCTACCCTTTATTTGTGTTATACTGGGCTTAAATATAGATGCGGGGAATCTCTCTTTTAAAAAGGCGTTACACGCCTTTCGGGAGACCCCCTAATTGGGTCTCCCGCGCAAAAACAGTCCACCGGACTGTTTGATAGCAATGCGAAGCATTGGTTTCTCCCAGTCCTGATTTTTGGGAGGCAAAAAGTTTTCGTCGTCTGCGGACGACGACTCTGGGCTTCCCCCCGAGACCCCACGACCGAACCGCAGGTTCGGTTTGACCTTCATTTGAAAAAAGGTCGATCAAAAACCTTTAACCACGCTTACAAGAAACCTCATTCTAAATTCACATACAGGAGGACATTCACTTGGATACCTCAAAATCTTATGTGCGCGATGGTCGCATCCAGCAAAAGCCGCGCGGCAATTATTTCCTCTTCTCCTTCCTTTTCGGCCTCGCTCTGGCCTTTGTCATCTTTGTGCCGTTCATGATCGTAGACGGCGGCCGCTTTCTGTTCTACGGCGATTTCAATGTGCAGCAGGTGCCGTTCTACCGCATCGCGCACGATGCCATTCGTTCCGGCAACATCGGCTGGAATCATTTAACAGACCTCGGCGTCAATTTCATCGGTTCCTATTCGTTCTACCTGCTCGGCAGCCCGTTCTTCTGGCTCACCATTCCGTTCCCGGGCGAGTGGCTGCAATACCTCATGGGCCCGCTGTTCATCTTAAAATTCGGCTGCGCCTCTCTCTCTGGCTATATCTATCTGCACCGCTATGCAAAGAACCCCAACACGGCGCTCTTAGCGTCTCTCTTATACGCGTTCTCGGGCTACTCCATCTACAACATTTTCTTCAATCATTTTCACGAAGCCATCATCGTGTTCCCTTTGCTCTTAGCCGCGCTCGATGAATACATGTACACAAAGCGCCGCGGCATTTTTGCGCTCATGGTCGCCGCCGCGTGCATCGTGAATTATTATTTCTTCGTCGGCATGGTGACATTCACAGTCATCTACTTCTTTGTGCGTCTGCTCTCCGGCAGCTGGCACATCACGGTCAAAGATTTCCTCCTGCTCGCGCTCGAAGCCGTGCTCGGCCTCGGCATCGCGTGCATTCTGCTTGTGCCAAGCGTTCTGTGCATCATTCAAAACTACCGCGTTTCCAATCCCATCAGCGGCTGGAGTGCCCTGCTTTATGACCGCAACCAGCGCTACATTCACATTTTGCAGTGTCTCTTCTTCCCGCCGGATCTTCCCGCACGCCCGAACTTCACCCCGGATTCCGAATCCAAATGGGCATCCCTCGGCGCATGGCTGCCCATGTTCAGCATGGCCGGCGTCATCGGCTGGATGCAGCTGAAGCGCCGCCACTGGCTGAAAAAGATGCTCTGCGTTCTGCTCTTCATGGCGTTTATTCCCGGCCTCAACGCTTTGTTCCAGCTCATGAACGCGTCGTATTACGCACGCTGGTTCTATATGCTCACGCTCATGATGGCCGCCGCCACCATGATGGCGCTCGAAAACCCGCGTGTTGATTGGCGCCGCTCCTTAAAGTGGACAACGCTCATCACGCTCGCCATGACGCTCGTCATCGGCCTCATGCCCACACTCACCAAAACGGACGGCGAGATTACCGATGTCACATTCGGTCTCGAAAAATACCCCACGCGCTTCTGGACATACGCCGCCATTGCGCTCCTCTCACTTGCACTCGTCGGCTTTGTTCTTGCATTTTATAACCGCGGCTCCCGCCCGTTCTACCGCGCTGCGTCCGTCTGCCTCAGCATCACTATCGTGCTGTATTCTGTTTTCTTCATCGCGCTCGGCAAAACACAGTCGGATTACACCTATGACCACATCATCCCCTACGCCTTAAACGGCGGCGCGGATGTCGCCATAGACGATCTGCGCGACGACAACGTCCGTACGGATTTCTACGAAAGCCTCGATAACTCCGCCATGTTCTGGGAGGTACAGTCCATTCAGGCGTTCCACAGCATCGTCCCCGGCTCGCTCATGGAGTTCTACGATTCCATCGGCGTGCAGCGCGATGTCGCTTCCCGCCCGGATACCACTCACTACGGCCTGCGCGGACTGACAAGCGTCAAGTATCTTTTTGACGACGATCACGATACCGAGTATTTCGCCGGCGAAGACTACGCCGACCCCGCCATGCCGGGCTGGATGTACTACGGCAACACAAACGGCTTTGACATTTGGGAAAACGACCATTACATTCCCATGGGCTTCACCTACGACAGCTACGTCACCGAAAAGGACTACGAAAACACAGGCGAAAGCTACCGCGAGCTTTTGATGCTCAAGGGCATCGTCCTCACCGATAAGCAGGTTTCAAAATGGGGCGATATGCTTTCTCCGCTCGATACAAGCGAACTCTCCTACACCAAGGAAACCTACAAAACAGATTGCGAAAACCGCGCAAAGCTCACCTGCGATACCTTTGAATATACAAATACCGGCTTTAACGCCACCATCACAGCAAGCCGCGACGTGCCCGTGTTCTTCAGCATCCCGTATGAAAACGGCTGGTCGGCCTACGTCAACGGCGAAAAGGTCGATATCGAAAAGGTGAACGTCGGCTTCATGGCCATCCGCGTCAACGCCGGCACCAATGTCAAGATCGAGTTCAAATACCGCACGCCCGGCCTGTTTCTCGGCATGGCAATCACCGTCGTGTGCGTGCTTCTGTTCGCACTTTATATGGTACTCATGCGCACGATCTTCAAAGAAGTCCCCGTGCCGCTCGCCCGCCACAATATGGTGCTGCGCCCGCTCTCCCACTATGCAAAAAAGCATGGCGCGCATTTTGAAAACAGCGGGATTATTCACGTAAAACCGCGCAGTCAAACCGACCGCGCTTTGGAAAAGAAAGAAGGTTTTGATAATGACGACTGAACGTAATATTCCGGTCTTGTACCTCGTCATTCCTTGCTACAACGAGGAAGCCGTGCTGCCGGAGACCACCAAGCGTCTGACCGAAAAAATGCACACCATGATCCGCGCCGAGCAGGTCGATCCCGAAAGCCGCATTCTCTATGTCGATGACGGCAGCAAGGATAAAACCTGGGCGATTATCTCCGAATATGCCGAAGCTATTCCCTATGTGGACGGCGTAAAGCTCGCGCACAACCGCGGCCACCAAAACGCCCTGCTCGCCGGCCTCATGACCGCCATGCCGCTGTGCGACTGCGCCATCAGCATGGATGCCGACCTGCAGGATGACATTAACGTCATCGACCGCTTCGTCGAAAAATATATGGAGGGCTGCGACGTCGTCTACGGCGTGCGCAACAAGCGCGAGACCGATACGTTCTTCAAGCGCACCACCGCAGAGGGCTTTTATAAATTCATGAAGATTCTCGGCGTAGACGTCGTCTTCAATCATGCCGATTACCGCCTGATGAGCCGTCGCGCGCTCGAGGGCCTTTCCGAGTATAAGGAAGTCAACCTGTTTCTGCGTGGCATCGTGCCGCTCATCGGCTTTAAAAGCGACTATGTCTATTACGACCGCGCCGAGCGTTTCGCGGGCGAATCCAAATACCCCTTAAAAAAGATGATCTCCTTCGCGCTCGACGGCATCACGTCGTTCAGCGTAAAGCCCTTAAAGCTCATCTCCAACCTCGGCATCCTCATCTCCGTCCTCAGCATCTTCGGCCTCCTGTACGCGCTCATCTCGCACCTGTGCGGCGTCACCGTCGCGGGCTGGACAGCCATCGTCGCGTCCATCTGGCTGCTCGGCGGTCTGCAAATGCTCTGCCTCGGCGTCGTTGGCGGCTACATCGGCAAAATTTACAGCGAAGTCAAGCAGCGCCCCCGTTTCCTCATCGAAACCCACCTCAAAGCCGAACCGGAAGAAAAGGTCTTGGACGAACACTGATACGCTAACCAAACCGGATCCCGAATTGTCTCAGCAGTTCGGGATTTCTTTTCCCGCTGCTCACGGCATGTTGAGTTTAAGAGGTACATTTTATGAAAAAATTCGCTTTCGGAGCTTCCAAATTTTTCCTCGGCTTCGTTTTCGGCTGCGTTTTTGTATTGCTCCTGTTTTTTACGCAATGTACATACGCCAAAAAGCAGACATTTCTGCTCTCAAATATCGCTCTGCTTCTGTTCGGCATCGCCCTTTTTGTGCTGTTTCTGTCCCTTAACCGCCTGCAACAGGTCAAGCTTTCGTGGCATCGGCCGACCGTATCGTCCGATGTGCTCATATACGGTCTGTGTCTGCTTTTATTTTCCGCACAGCTCTATATTTCCTATAACATTTATTTCGAAACCGGTTGGGACGCGGGCCTCCTTACAGAAAATGCCCGCAATCTGATGCACAAGCATTCGGTCGATATCCGCTATTTTTCCAACTATCCCAATAATCTGCTGTACTTTTTCTTCGAGCTGTTCGTCTTCAAGCTGAATAAATATTTCAGCATTTTCTCCGATACACAGCAGGCTTTGTGCGTCATCACCGTCAACTGCGCACTCAATACGCTTTCCTGTCTGCTCGTTTATAAAACCGCCGCGCGGCTCACACGAAAGCTATACGCTTTTTTCGGCTTTTTTCTCGCGGTACTCAGCTTTGGGCTTTCCCCGTGGAACGTCATCTGCTACACAGACGCTTTAGGGCTGATTTTCCCTATCCTTACACTCTATGTATTCATCCGTCCGGCAAAACACAAATGGCTCTCCTATGTGCTTTCCGCCATCATCGGCACACTCGGGTATTTTATCAAGCCGCAGTGTTTTATTTTGCTTATCGCCGTTTTTTTGATTGAAGGTATTTACGCACTGTCCGAAAAGCATCTGTTAAAACCGCTTCTGCTCTCACTTTTGACAGTTGCCATCACCTTTTTCGCCGTTAAAGCCGGTACAGGTTTTCTGTGTTCTCACTATCACATTCAGCTTGATAACGAGCAAAGCTTCGGCATTGCACATTTCTGGATGATGGGTCTTAACCCGGAAAAAAAAGGTGTCTATTCCGCCGAAGACGTTCGCTATTCCCGCTCTTTTGTCACCGCTTCCGAGCGCACGCAGGCAAATATCGCCGTCGGCAAACAGCGTTTACAGGAAATGGGCTTTTTCGGCATGCTCAAACAGCTCGCGCAAAAAATGCTCACGCTCTACAATGACGGCACATTCGCATGGGGAAAAGAGGGAAATTTCCTTCAAACCGTTTTTGATCCGCCCAATACAAAAGCCGCGCCCTTCCTCCGCAGCATCTACTACCCCGACGGCAGCCGCTACTTGTATTTCACAACCTTCGAACAATTCATTTGGCTCATGATCTTGCTGCTTGGCGCCGCCGGTCTGTTCAGCAGCTTCAGTCATAAGCACGCAAAAACCTTAAATATCCTGTGGCTCACATGGATCGGCCTCACCGTCTTTGAGCTCCTGTTTGAAGTACGCGCCCGTTATTTGTACACCAACGTTCCGCTTTTCTGCGTGCTTGCAGCCGTCGGCATCGAAAATATCCGCCGCCTGTTCTGCCGCATCACCGAAAAGCTCTCTGCGCGTCTTCCCGCAAAAAAATCCGTATAACCCCATAACGCACAAGACCCCCGCTCCCGGAAAGCTCCGAAAGCGGGGGTCTCTATGTTTATTCGGTTACCTTAGGCAAAAAACGATTACATCAAGCTTCTGTACAGCTCGGCAATCTCCTCAACGGAGGTGTCGCGCGGGTTGCCCGGGCAGCAAGCATCTGCAAATGCGCTTTCTGCGAGGAACTGTACGTCCTCTTCCTTCAGGATGCCCTTCAGGTTTGTCGGAATACCCACATCTTCGCTCAGCTTCTTCACAGCCGCAATCGTTGCATCGGCAGCCTCTTCGGCGGTCATCGCGTCAATGCCCTCAACGCCCATGGCCTTGCCTACTGCGCGGTAACGCTCGCCTGCAACGGACTTGTTGTACTCAAGGCCGGTCGGCAGAATGATGGCGCAAGCCACGCCGTGCGGGGTGTCATACAGAGCGGAGAGGCCGTGTGCCATGGAGTGTACGATGCCGAGGCCGACATTCGAGAAGCCCATGCCTGCAATGTACTGACCGAGTGCCATGCCCTCTCTGCCGGCTTCGGTGTTCTGCACCGCGCCGCGCAGGTTCTCGGAAATCAGGCGAATGGCTTCAAGGTGGAACATATCGGAAATGGTGCAGGCGCCCTTCGTGATGTAGCCCTCAATGGCGTGGGTCAAAGCGTCCATACCGGTCGCAGCGGTCAGGCCCTTCGGCATGGAGGACATCATATCCGGGTCAACAACCGCGATCTCCGGGATGTCGTTCGTGTCTACGCAAACGAATTTTCTCTTCTTCTCCACGTCGGTGATAACGTAGTTGATTGTCACTTCCGCAGCGGTACCGGCAGTGGTCGGCACAGCAATGGTGAACACCGCGTGCTTCTTCGTCGGCGCAACGCCCTCCAGAGAGCGAACGTCTGCGAACTCCGGGTTCTCAATGATGATGCCGATGGCCTTTGCGGTATCCATGGAGGAGCCGCCGCCAATGGTCACGATGCAGTCTGCGCCGGAAACCTTGAAGGCCTCAACGCCGTGCTGTACGTTCTCAATCGTCGGGTTCGGCTTGATCTCGCTGTAAACGGAATACGGGAAGCCGGTCTTGTCCAGAAGATCCGTCACCTTCTGCGTAACGCCGAACTTCAAAAGGTCCGGGTCCGAGCAAACAAAAGCTTTTTTGTAGCCGCGCGCCTGAAGCTCCTCCGGAATCTTTTCAATCGCACCCTTGCCGTGATAAGAAATTGTGTTCAATACGATTCTGCTGACCATAAAAAACATCTCCTAATCCCAAATATGGGAATTTTTTAACTAAGTTAATTATACACCTGTCTGCACAGATTGTTTGTAACAAAACTGTAAATATCAGTTCAAAAATTCTTCGTTCAGTTCCACGCCGAATTCCTTCGCAATGGCTCTCAAATTGTCGTCTGTAATGGTCTGGCGAATTTTACCGCCGCCCGCCGTAATAGCAAGCATATAAATTTGCGCCGCCTTCTCAATCGTGTGCATGAGGCCAAACGTAATGTCGTAATCCGGTCCGGAAACGAACAAGCCGTGGTGCGCCCAAACGGCCGCGTCATATTTTTTCATCAGCTCGCTCGTCGCCATCGCAATGTCCGCGCCGCCCGGCACCATCCACGGCACCACGCCCACGCCGCCGGGGAACACCACCGGGCACTCCGTGGCGCTCTGCCATAAAGCACGCGTAAAGTCGCGCGCCGTCAGCGGCATGATGTACGTCATCGCGATGAGATTCGGCGTGTGCGCGTGGTAAATGACACGGTAAGCGCCGTTCGTCGCCGCCTTGCGCACACTGTGGTTCATAAAGTGGCTCGGGAATTCGCTCGTCGGGCGCGCGCCGTTCTCAAGGCCCCACACAATGCGCCAGCTGTCGCCCGCATCGTTGATCTCTACAATACCGATGTTGTGCTCCGGATCATCCTGCACATTGCGCAAAAACTTGCCGCTGCCCGTCGTGATGAAATATTCGCCCTTTAAGTTATCCGCCTGCACGCCCATGCTGTTCCACTCGCGCGGCGCGGTGAAAAACGGGCGGCACTGCTCCACTTCCTCCGGCTTCATGCGGTAGGTCAGGTTGCCGCCGTTTCGCTCGTGCCAGCCCTGCTCCCAGCCATCCGTGCACATGCGGATAAAACCGCGTACTGCGGGAATTTCCGTCATCATTTTTATATACCTCCTCAGCGCTTTAAAAGCACTTCGTTTTCGTATTTTTTAATTTCAGAAAGCCACGCCATGTCGTCTGCGGGGACATTCTGCTCCTTGCAGTATTCCGCCCAAACGTCGCCGAACGGCATCGTTTTCAGCTCCTCCGCGCGGATCATCAAAGACGTAAAGTCCTGCTCGTTCTGCAGCCTCGTCAGCTCCTCCGTCGGCTGCAACAGCGCGAACAACAGCGCCTTCTGTACATTGCGGAAGCCCGTCACCCACGCGCCGATACGGTTGATGGACGCGTCAAAGTAATCGAGCGCAATCTTAACACGACCCGAAAGCCCGCCGCAGCGCACGATTTCTTTCGCAATCTCCTTTGTCTCGTCGTCAAACAGCACCACGTGGTCGCTGTCCCAGCGCACGCCGCGCGTGATGTGCAGCGCAATCTCCGGGAAGAACGTCAGCATCGCCGGAATTTTATCGGATACGACCTCCGTCGGGTGGTAGTGGCCGTTATCGAGCAGCGGGATGCACTTATCTTTATTCATCGCCGCATAGCTCAGCGCAAATTCCGCACTGCCCACCGTGTACGCCTCCACCCCGATACCGAACACCTTCGATTCCACACACGGCTTTACAAGGTTAAAATCGTACGGCTCAGAGAGAATTTCATCGAGAGACTCTTTATACAGCATGCGCGGCGTCATGCGGTCGGCGGGAATATCTTTCAGTCCGTCGCCCGTCCAGATGTTCATGATGCACGGCTGACCGAGCTCCTCCGCCAGATACTGCGAAATGCGGATACACGCCTTGCCGTGCTCCACCCAGAATTTGCGCGTCTCCGGGTTCAGGCTCGAGAGCGTCAGCGGGTCGCACTTCGGGTGCGAAAAATACGTCGGGTTAAAGTCACATCCCAGCCCGCGCTCCTTACAGAACTTCACCCACGGCGCAAAGTGCTTCGGCTCCAGCTTATCTCTGTCCACCCAGCCGCCGTTTTCTTCGGTGAAGATCGCGTAGCTCGCGTGTAAATTCAGCTTCTTCGTGCCGGGGCAAAGGCGCAGCACCTCGTCGATGTCCGCCATCAGCTCCTCCGGCGTGCGCGCACGGCCGGGGTAGTTGCCCGTCGTCTGAATGCCGCCCGTCAGCGGGGCATTCGGGTCGCCGTCAAAGCCGCGCACGTCGTCGCCTTGCCAGCAGTGCAGAGAGACCGGCACGCTTTTCAGCGTGTTGATGGCAGCGTCGGCGTCCACACCGCGCTCGGCATAGCGCTTTTTTGCCGCCTCATACTGTGTCATATCGTTCATCCTTTCCTAAGCGTGTTGATTTTTGTTAAAATACGGTCTGCCGTCTCGTCTTTTGAGAGCATCGGCAACTCCTCTGTTTCGTCTTTTGTCAGCAGCGTCACCACGTTCGTATCGCCCGCAAAGCCCGCACCCTTCGTGCGCAGGCTGTTCGCCGCAATCATATCGAGGTTCTTGCGCTCGAGCTTTCCACGCGCGTTTTCAATGAGATTCTCGGTCTCCATCGCAAAGCCGCAGAGGAACTGCCCCGCGGGCTTGTGCGCGCCGAGGTACGCCAGAATGTCCTGCGTGCGCTCAAGCTCAATGCTCATGCCGCCGTCATGCTTTTTGATTTTCTCCTCGGCGACCGTTTTCGGGCGGTAATCCGCCACCGCCGCCGCTTTGATGATGACGTCCATCTTCGGCGCACGGCTCGTCACCGCGTTGAACATGTCTTCCGCAGATTCCGCTTTCACCACCGTCACAAACGGGGGCGGTTCCACGGTCATGTTCGCGCAGACGAGCGTCACGTCCGCACCGCGCATCGCCGCACGGCGTGCAAGCGCGCAGCCCATTTTACCCGTCGAATGGTTCGTGATGAACCGCACAGGGTCGATCTTCTCCGCCGTTGCGCCCGCCGTCACGAGGATTTTCTGCCCCGCAAGATCTTTCTCCGCACCGATCGTCTGCATGATCCAGTCAAACAGCGTTTTTTCGGAAGGCATCTTGCCCGCGCCTATATCACCGCAAGCTAAATACCCGCTGTCCGGCTCGATCACCGTGTACCCGAAGCGTCTCAGTTTTGCAAGATTATCCTGCACAATGGGGTTCAAGAACATATTCGTGTTCATCGCAGGCGAAATCAAAATCGGGCAGCGGCACGCCATCACGGTCGTCGTCAGCATGTCGTCCGCAATGCCGTTCGCAATTTTGCCGATGACATTCGCGCTCGCGGGGGCGATGAGCACAATGTCCGCGCGCTTTGCCAGCGCAACGTGCTCCACGCTGTACTGGAAATTGCGGTCGAACGTATCAATGAGGCACTTGTTGCCCGTCAAAGTCTCAAATGTAATGGGGTTGATAAAATTCGTGGCGTTCTGCGTCATCAGCACCGTAATATCCGCGTGCTGCTTTTTCAGCATACTCGCAAGCCCCGCAATTTTGTACGCCGCAATGCTGCCCGTCACGCCCAGTAAAACCGTTTTACCTTTCAGCATTTTATCGTCCTTTCCGTTTTGTTTTTACTCTATTATAATACACTTTTCAGGGTTCGTAAATTTTAATTTCAAAGCTGTCCCGTATCACGTCACGCGCCTGCTGTACGCTCGCAAGCTCGCCGTCTGCGATCATCTGCACGATGAGATTACCGATGGCCGTGCCCTCTGTCGGGCCCGCATACACGGGTAGCCCGCAGGTCTTCGCCGTGAGTTTATTCAAATATTCGTCCCGACTGCCGCCGCCGACGATATTTAAACTCGTATATATTTTGCCCGTCAGCTTTTCAAGTGCCTTTATCGTCTCGGCGTAGCTTTCCGCCAGACTGTGGTATACACAGGAGAGCATCTCCGGCACCGTCGGTTCTTTGAAGCCCTGCTTCATAAGCTCGTTTTTCACCGCCGCACACATGTTTTTCGGCGCCAAGAAGCACTCTGCGTTCACGTCCACACGACCCTTATAGTCCGCCGCGCTCTGCGCAAGCTCCGTCAACTTATCAAAGCTGTTCTCATCACCAAGCTCATGCCGCATATTCTGCAGCATCCAAAGGCCCATGATGTTTTTCAAATACCGATAGCGGTACTCATACCCGCCCTCGTTCGTAAAATTCTGCGCACGGCTCTCGTCGTTCGTCACCGGCGCTTTCAGCTCCACGCCGATGAGGCTCCACGTGCCGCTCGAAAGGAACACCGCGTTCTCATTCTTCGCCGGCACCGCCAAAAACGCGGAAGCCGTGTCGTGCGAAGCTGCAAGCCGCACCGTCAAATCAAAGCCGACCTTCTCCTTCACGCGCTCCGTCAGCCCGCCGAGCGCTTCACCCGGCTTGTGCAGCGCGCCGAAGATTTTTTCCGGCAAACCCACCCGCGCTATGATCTCCTTGTCCCATGTCTTATGTTCTGCCGAAACCATCGCCGTCGTGCTCGCGTTCGTGTATTCGTTCACGGCCACGCCCGAAAGCCTGTATGCCAGATAATCCGGGATCATCAAAAGCTTTTCGGCCTTTTCAAATACATCCGGCATTTCTTTTTTCTGCGCCGCCAGCTGATACACCGTGTTGAACTTCTGCATCTGAATGCCCGTTCTTCCGTACAGCCACGCAAACGGCACCGTTTTTTCCAGCTCGTCCGGCACCGTCTCCGTGCGGCTGTCGCGGTACGCCACCGCCGGGCAGATGCGTTCTCCGTTTTTACCGAGCAAAACATAATCCACTGCCCACGTGTCCACCGCCACGCTCTCGGGCGCAGTCTCACACGCCGCAATGCCGTCTATCACTTCGCTTTCAAGGCGGTCAATGTCCCAGTACAAATGGCCGTTTTGGTCTTCCGCCCCGTTTTTAAAACGGTAGATTTCTTTCAGCTTCAGTTTTCCGTCCTCGAGCCACCCCAAAATGTGCCGCCCGCTTGAAGCCCCAATGTCCACCGCCAAATACGTTTTCATATAAGCCCTCCGTTTTTTCGTTTACAGCAATAGTATAGCAGGAATCGTGTTCAAAAATAAGGACGTTGTTTTCACTTAAAACTATCTTTATTTTAACTTTTCTTCTGCCGCACAAAATTTTCTCCCGCCAAACTGCACAAATCCGCGCTTCATTTTTCGGCACACAGCAAAAGAATTCCGCCGAAATAGGTTGACAATCCAAGGCTTTCAAGCTAAAATGAACACATAAATTGTACATACAACTTCTGAGGAGAGATCAGGTCTATGGCAAAACAGGCAAAACTCACCATTGAAAAAGATTTCCAAATTTCTAAAATCGATAAGCGCATCTACGGCTCGTTCATCGAGCACCTCGGCCGTGCAGTATACGGCGGCATCTGGCAGCCGGGCCACCCCACTGTCGATGAAGACGGCTTCCGCCGCGACGTACTCGACCTCGTGCGCGAGCTGCAAGTGCCGATCGTCCGTTACCCCGGCGGCAACTTCGTCTCCAATTTCTACTGGGAAGACAGCGTGGGTCCCGTAGAAGACCGTCCGAAGCGTCTTGAGCTTGCATGGCGCAGCACAGAGCCGAACTATATCGGCATCAACGAGTTCGCAAAGTGGGCGAAAAAAGCCGACACGCAGATCATGCAGGCCGTCAACCTCGGCACACGCGGCATTGAAGCAGCGTGCAACCTGCTCGAATACTGCAACCACCCGTCCGGCACCAAATACAGCGACCTGCGCGTCAAGCACGGCGTCAAAGACCCGCACAACATCAAGGTCTGGTGCCTCGGCAACGAAATGGACGGCCCGTGGCAAACCGGTCACAAGACCGCCGACGAATACGGCCACCTTGCCGATGAGACCGCCAAAGCCATGAAGCAGATTGACCCGTCCATCGAGCTCGTGCTCTGCGGCAGCTCCAGCACGGGCATGCCCACATTCCCGGAGTGGGAAAACACCGCGCTCTCTTGGGCGTATGACAGTGTCGATTACATCTCCCTGCACCAGTACTACGGCAACCGCTTCAACGATACCGCAAACTTCCTCGCCCAGAGCGACGACATGGATCACTTCATCCGTACCGTCATCGCCACGTGCGATTTCGTCAAAGCGAAGAAGCACGCAAAGAAAAACATCAACCTCAGCTTCGACGAATGGAACGTCTGGTTCCACGCCGATGCCACCGATGCCGACACCATGAAAAACCGCCCGTGGCAGATCGCGCCGCACCTGCTCGAAGACCACTACGATTTTGAAGACGCCCTGCTCGTCGGCCTCATGCTCATCACGCTGATGAAGCACTCCGACCGTGTAAAAATGGCGTGCATGGCACAGCTCGTCAACGTCATCGCACCCATTATGACCGAAGAAAACGGCCCCGCATGGTGCCAGACGATTTATTATCCGCTGCTCCACGCCTCCAAATACGGCCGCGGCATTGCGCTCCAGCCGGTGCTCACCTCCACAAAGCATGACACCATCGATTTCACCGATGTCACCGACGTCGAGTCCATCGCCGTGTGGAACGACGAAAAGGACGAAGTTACCGTCTTCGCCGTCAACCGCAGCCTGACGGATGACATCGTCCTCGACCTCGACCTGCGCTCCTTCGGCGATTACCGCCTCGCAGAGCACATCGTCCTTGAAAACCCGGATATGAAGGCCGTCAACACCGCCGAGCACAGCGCCGTCACCCCGAAGCTCCATACGGACAGAACCGAAAAAGACGGCAATCTCTATAAAGCGAACCTCACGAAAACCTCGTGGAATGTTTTGAGATTCGTGAAGTAAACCGAGCTTCCGAAAAGTGTAGTTAAAAGTTTCGCCCGTCTTTTCAAAGGCGGCAAGTTCTCAGAAATAAAGCAACGCCGCACCCTCGTTTTCCTCATCGAGCGTGCGGCGTTATTTTATGCGTACTAACCTCTCTGCCTCAACCGATACTCCCTTGGTGTCACGCCGTACATTTCCGAAAACGCCCTGTAAAAATAGCTCGTGTTCTCATACCCCACCGCCATGATAATATCGCTCACGGAAAGCTTCGTGCCGGAAAGCAGCGCCGCCGCTTTCTCCATTCGCTTGCGCCGCAAAAGCGATTTAAACGTGAACCCCGTCGTGCTGTGTACCGCCGCGCTGAGGTACGAAATCGTCACACCGTACTTTTCCGCAATGTCCGTCAAGCTCGCCGTGCGGTAATTTTCTTCAATCTCCCGCAGCGCCGTCATCACAAGTGCGCTGTGATCGCCCTCGTTTTCGCTCGCCGCCAGCTTATCCGTGCAGTTCAAAAGCTCCAAAAACAGCAGCGCCATCGTGTTCTGCGTAATGCGTCTGCGGTTTTTCGTGTCGTTCACAAGCGTCCAAACGAGGTTTTCAACGAGATTCTGCACCGGCAGCACATCCGCAACTCTAAACAGTAAAAAATCCGAGCCCCCCGCGCGGCTGATGCTGTTCGCGATGAACCGCCCAAGCGCGTTGTCCGCGCCGATGCGCTCCAACGCCGTATCAAAGAACTGCGGCAGCACAATGAAATTCACCGCAATGTCCTCATATTCCGCACGTTCTATCTCATGCGAAGCGCCGCGCCCCAAAAACAGCAGCTCGCCCGCATGTACGGTGATGGGCTCGCCGCCGTTGATGCGGTGCACCGTCTTGCCGGAGCACATGTACATGATTTCAATATAGCTGTGCGCGTGTCTGGGGAACGGTGCAAACCGCGTGTGCGCGCGCACGGAAATGAGCCGCCCGCGCTCCAAAAGCTTCTCGCTGTCCACCGTAAACACCGCCCGTGCCGTGTACGCCGCCTTGTCCACCGCACCGCCGTCCAAAATGCGCTGTTCCTCCGGCGTGATGACCCGTAGCCTGCGCATGAGTTCTTCGGTCATTTAGAGGATCAGCTCGCTTTCGTAGTATTTTTCCTGAAAATCGAGAATTTTCAGGATTTCCTCCGCCGTGTAAACGCCGGTCTTTTCCGCCGCCACCCACTTGTCTTCCACGTCGTTAAAGCGATGCACCACCGCGATCACCACGCCGTCAAAGGTTTTAAGCGGCTCCGTTGGACCCAAAATGTACACGTCCTGCTCGGCGTTATCCCCCGCCATCACGCCCGGCACATAGCCGTAGTTCACGGGGTAGATCATCTCCGGATAGCGCGGGTGTGCAGAGCCAAGCGGCCTGTCCGTCACGCAGTGCACGGGCTTTCCAAGCACATTTTTGTAATCCTCCCGCGTCCTGTGCAGCGCATTTAGGCGCGCATTTTCTTTTTCCTGCCACGCTTCGCGGGTAAGCTTCTCTCCGTCCACCGTAATCTCTTTCACGCCGCTGTTTTCAAAAATCATCGCCGCAGCGCTTTCCACCGCTTCCGTACGCTCGGTGGAAAATTCACCGAAGTCCGTCACGACTTCCACCGTATCACCCTTTTCGGTGCAGATCACCGTGCCGTATTCGTTTTTATATTTCTTGTGTACCGCGCGCCAGCCGTTCGCCAAAGGCATCATCAAAAGCGTCGGTGTCTTTTTCTCCTTAAAAATCATGCGTTTTCCTCGCCAAAATTCAAGATGAGCTCCACCGGGCAATGGTCGCTGCCCATCACGTCGGAGAGGATCTTGCTGTCCGCCAAATTCTTTTTCAGCTCCTCCGTGATGAGGAAATAGTCAATGCGCCAGCCGACGTTCTTTTCTCTTGCCTTGCCCATATACGACCACCAGGAATACGCGTCCTTTGCATCGGGGTACAATTCGCGGAACGAATCCACAAAACCCGCCGCGAGCAGTTCGGAAAACTTCCCTCTTTCTTCGTACGAAAATCCCGCGCTGCCGATGTTCGGCTTTGCGTTTTTGATGTCGATGCGCCTGTGTGCCACGTTCATGTCGCCGCACACAATAACCGGTTTCGTTTCGTGCAGCTTTTCGAGATACGCGCGGAACTTATCCTCAAACGCCATACGAAAATCAATGCGCACAAGCTCTCTTTGAGCGTTCGGCGTGTACACGGTCACAAGGTAAAACTCCGGGAATTCCGCGCAGATCACGCGCCCCTCGCAGTCAAACTGTTCGTCGCCGATGCCATACGTCACATTAAGCGGCTCTGTTTTTGTAAAGATCGCCGTGCCGGCATACCCTTTTTTCTCGGCGGAGTTCCAGAATTCCGTGTACCCCGCAAAATCAAAATCCGCCTGCTCGCGCTGCATTTTCGTTTCCTGCAAGCAGATAACATCGGGGTCTTCCGCCGCTAAAAAGTCATTAAAACCCTTTGTCATGCAGGCGCGCAACCCGTTTACGTTCCAAGAAATCAACTTCAAAACAAAATCACTTCCAATTTCAAATTAAATATGGTATACTGAATTTTACAAACGGTCTTTCTTCCCGAAAGACCTCTATGAAAGGAGTTATTCGGTATGCAGAATCCTATTGTTACTTTCGAGACCACCCGCGGCACCATCAAAGCGGAGCTTTACCCCGAGATTGCGCCGAACACGGTCAACAACTTTATTTCCCTCATTCAGAAGGGCTTTTATGACGGCACCATCTTCCACCGCGTCATCCCTGGCTTCATGATCCAGGGCGGCGACCCGGAAGGCACCGGCATGGGCGGCCCCGGCTACGGCATCAAGGGTGAGTTCGCTATGAACGGCTTCAAGAACGATCTGAAGCACACCACCGGCGTACTCTCCATGGCAAGAAGCCAGCGCCCGAACAGCGCAGGCAGCCAGTTCTTCATCATGGTCGATGACGCTCCGCATCTCGACGGCCAGTATGCCGCATTCGGCAAGGTCACCGAGGGCATCGATGTCGCACAGGCCATCGTTTCCTCCCCGCGCGATTGGTCCGACCGCCCGCGCGAAGATCAGGTCATGACGAAAGTCACCGTCGAGACCTTCGGCGTTGATTACGACGAGCCCGTCACCGGCCCCGAGCGCGGCTGATTTTAATCGCAAACGTTAAAACCGAACACACAGAAACCGTACCTTTTCAGGTGCGGTTTTTTATTTTACTCTACCCTTGCCAGTACAAGTGAACATTCTTCTGTTTTCTCGTCGCCGTAGCGGAACGCCCCGTGCAGCACGCTTTCCGCGTCGCGGCACTTTTCTGCGCTCGCACCGTACAGCTCGGCGATCACCTCGCCTTTTTGTACCGCGTCGCCCACCGTCTTTTTCAGCACGATGCCCGCGCCGTAGTCGAGCATATCGTCGGCCTTCTCGCGTCCGGCGCCGAGCCGCACGCTTGCCATGCCCACCTGCTCCGCGTTGATATGCACCACATACCCGCCGCGCGGCGCGCACACGTCTTTTTTCACCGGCGAAAGCGCAAACCGCCCGGGTTCTCTCAAGTACCGCACATCCGCGCCCTGCGCCTCGGCCATTTCGCAGAATTTCTCGAACGCTTTGCCCGTCTCCAGTGCCGTTTTCGCTTTCTTCCGCGCGTGTTCAAGGCTCTCCGCCTGCTCGCCGAGCCAGATCATGTTTGCCGCAAGCTCCAAACACTCTTCCGTAAGGTCTTCCGGCCCGCGCCCGTGCAGCGTCTCCAAAACTTCCAGCACCTCCAAGGTGTTGCCCACGGCGTGCCCAAGCGGCCTGTCCATATCGGTGATGAGCGCCGCTGCGCGCCTGCCGGAAAGCTTCGCGATCTCCACCATTTCCTCGGCGAGCGTAATCGCGTCCTCCGTTGTCTTCATAAATGCGCCGCTGCCCGTCTTCACGTCCAGCAAAATCCGCTCTGCGCCGGAAGCGATCTTCTTGCTCATGATGCTCGAAGCGATGAGCGGCACGCTCTCCACCGTCCCGGTCACGTCGCGCAGCGCGTAAAGCTTCTTGTCCGCCGGACACAGCTCGCCCGTCTGTCCGATCATCGCGCACCCGATCTTATTGATCTGCGCTGTAAATTCCTCCGGAGAAAGATCGATCCGCATACCGGGAATGCTCTCAAGCTTATCCGCCGTGCCGCCCGTGTGTCCAAGCCCGCGGCCGCTCATCTTGGCAATCTTCACCCCGCACGCCGCGCAAACAGGCACAATAACCATGCTCGTCTTGTCCCCCACGCCGCCCGTGGAATGCTTATCCACCGTCACGCCGTGTATCGCGGAAAGGTCGGCCATGTCGCCGGAATGCGCCATCGCCAAGGTCAGCTCCGCCGTCTCCTCGTGCGTCATACCGTTTAAATAAATCGCCATCAAAAGCGCCGAAAGCTGATAGTCCGGGATACTCCCGTCCGTGCACCCGCGCACAAAATATTCAATCTCGTCCTTTGTCAGCGTCCCGCCGTCCCGCTTTTTACGGATAATGTCCAAAATATGCAGCACAAAAATCACCGCCTTTTTTACCGCTTCGCTTTTTCGCCCAGAACGTCTCTCGGCGAAAAGCTCTGCGGCAGCAAATCCTTTAATGTGTAAACCTTTTCTTCACCGGGCTTTGCAAGGATAATCCCGAACGCGTCCCCGCAAAATTCCCGCATCACCTGCCTGCACACGCCGCACGGCGCGCAGAAGTCTTCGGGCGCCTCGCCCGCCTGGCCGCCCGCGATTGCAACAGCGATGAAATCTCGCTCGCCCTTTGCAATCGCCGTGAAAAACGCCGTGCGCTCCGCACAGTTCGTCGGCGTAAACGCAGCGTTTTCAATGTTCACGCCCGTGTATATTTCACCGCTTTTCGCAAGCAGCGCCGCGCCCACCGCAAAGCCGGAGTACGGGCAGTACGCCTTTTTCCGCACATCAAGCGCCGCTTCCGAAAGCTTTTTTATGACCTCATTTGTCATGTCCGTCCACCGCCTCAGAGGCAACCGCCAGCGCTACCTCCATCATCTGCGTGAACGTCTTCTGTCTCTCTTCGCTCGAGGTCGATTCCCCCTTCAGCGGCAAGTCGGATATCGTCGTGATGGAAAGCGCCTGCTTGCCCGCGCGCGCCGCCGTCATATACAGCGCCGCCGTCTCCATTTCCACGGCCAGAACGCCCATTTTTTCCCATTCGGCGGTCTCATTTTCACAGTCGCCGTAGAAAATATCGCTCGTCACCACGTTGCCGACGCGATAACGTAAGTTCTTCTCCCGCGCCGTCTGCACCGCTTTTTCAAGCAGTTCAAAGCTCGCCGTCGGCGCAAATGTGCCCGGTAAACGGTACTGGTGCGCAAAGTTCGAGTCCGTGCACGCGCCCATCGCCAATACTAAATCGCGCAGCTCCACGCCGTCCGCAATGCCGCCCGCCGTACCGATACGAATGATCGCTTCCACATCGTAGCAATGATACAGCTCGTAGCTGTATATGCCCATAGAAGGCATACCCATGCCGCTGCCCATTACGGAAACACGCTTGCCGTTATACAAGCCCGTATAACCCAGCATTCCGCGCACCGTATTAAAGCACACGGCATCCTCTAAAAACGTCTCCGCAATGAATTTCGCTCTGAGCGGGTCGCCCGGCATCAAAACCACCTTTGCAATATCGCCCTTTTTTGCTTCGTTATGCGGTGTCATAAACTTTTCCTCCCAAATTTAAATTTCAAATCATGCAAAATACGTTTCGCCGTCTTTACAATAAACTTCACTGCATTCCGGCGTCTCAAAAACGTGCACTAAGCCCTCAAAGTTTTCCGCCGTCTGGTGCTCGAAAAGCTCTGCCCGCGGCAGCCAGAACGCATCTCCCTCCTCAGAGCCGTGCAGCTCGCCCGAAAATTGATCCGCGCGGAACAAAAACACGATAAACCTCACGCCGTCGTCAAGCCAAAACTGCTTCACGCCGCACAGTGTCGGGTTTTGAACGGTCAGTCCGGTTTCTTCCCGCACTTCGCGCACGACCGATGCCGTGATGGATTCCCCCGCTTCCACATGCCCGCCCGGGTAAACGATACCCGGCCAGTTCGGGTTAAGACGGTTCTGCACGAGTACGTTGCCCTTGCCGTCCTCCACCATGCACATGTTTGTCAGCTCCACCGTTTCTTTTCTGCCCATTTTTCTCACTCCCTAAATAGCACAATGCCGCGCAGAACAAACCCTCATTTCCTGCGCGGCACCGTTAGTATTAGAATTTACACAATGCCCGCTTTTGTGATGGTCTCAAGCTCCGCACGCGTCGGCAGACCCTCATTGTCGCCCCGGTGTGTAATCTGTATCGAGCCGATTACCGTGCCGCGCGCCGCAGCCTCCTGTAAGGACATGCCCTCCGCCACAGCGGAGATGACGCCCGCCGCAAAGCCGTCGCCCGCGCCAACCGTGTCCACAATTCTTTTCACCGGGAATGCCGGCACCGTGCCGTGCTCGCCGCCCGTGGACCAGTACGCGCCCTTGTCGCCCAGCTTCACAATCACGCTGTCTACGCCGCGCTCGTGGTAAAACTCCGCAATACCCTCCGGCGTGTCACGCTTTGTGAGAATTTTGCCCTCACTAAGGCCCGGCAAAACGAGGTCTGCTTCCTGTGCGAGGCTGTTCAGCGTGCGCACCATCTCTTTTTCGTCCTTCCAAAGCTGCGGGCGCAGGTTCGGGTCAAACGAAATAAACATATCCAGCGCCTTCGCGCGGCTCATCAATCGTTTCACCGCGTCCAATGCCGACTTCGACACCGCCGGAAAAATACCCGTCACGTGCAGAAAATCACATCCGTATAAGTCGAGCTTATCGATGTCATGCGTCGAGATCTGCGAAGCCGCGCTGTTCCGTCTGAAATACGCGATCTTCGGGTCGCCCGCCTCGGTCCTGCCTTTCATCATAAACCCGGTCGAAGCCGTGTCCGTCACGGTCACAAGCGCGTCGGAAACGTGGTTGCCTTTCATGCTCTTTAAAATACGTTTGCCCACCGGGTCGTCGCCGAGGCGCGTGCAGTACAGCGCTTCATGGTCAAGGCGGGAAAGTCCCACCGCCACGTTATATTCCGCACCGGCCACAGCCGCCGAAAAGTGTGTCACATCCTCCAGCTCGCCGAGCTCCTCCGCGATGAAAAGCCCCATCGGCTCGCCGACCAGCACAATGCGCCCGCGCACCTCGTCCTCCGGCTCGTCCACAGCTTTCTGCAGTTCAGCTTCGTCTACAAATTCCATCTTCATAGCGTTTCCCCTTTTAAACCGTCGTCTTCACCACCGTGCAGTGGCCATTAATCTTAATTTTGCCGCTGCCGGCCGGTACAAACAGGCTGTCCGCCGGCTTGAATTCCACTTCGTTCTCGCTGCCGACAACCTTGCCGCTGCCCTCCGTCACAACAAGCGACGCAAACGAATCGCCCGTCACATCAATTTCGACTTCGCCGTCCACAACATATTTCTCCGTCGTAAAGTACGGGCAGGAAGCCAGCGCGCACTTTGTGCCTCCGGGAATCTCCTCCGGCTTGCCCTGCTTGTCGGACGTGTCGCTCGGGGTCAGCTTGGAAACGTCAATGGCCTTATCAATATGCAGTTCACGCAGCTTGCCGTCCGCACCGCGGCGGCCGTAGTCGTACACGCGGTATGTCGTGTTGGAATTCTGCTGAATTTCGCAAATGAGAATTCCCGCGCCGATCGCGTGGATTGTACCGGACTGAATGAAGAACACGTCGCCCTTTTTCACGTCGGCCTTGTAGAGCACATCCGTCAGCGTGTTGTCTTCAATGCGCTTTTTGAATTCCTCTTTCGTCAGCGCACGGTTCACGCCGAAGTACAGCGAAGCGCCCGGCTCGCAGTCCACAACGTACCACATCTCGGTCTTGCCGTATTCGCCCTCCACGCGCAGCGCATATTCATCGCTCGGGTGCACCTGCACGGAAAGCGGCTGCTTCGCATCGATGAACTTGATAAGCACCGGGAACTCCTTAAACTTCGCACCGTTCACACCGAGCGCCTTCGCACCGACTTTTTCCAGATACTCGCCGAATTTCAGCCCGTCGTATTCACCGCCGTCTATCACGCTTTGGCCCGCCGGGTGCGTAGAAAGCTCCCAGCTCTCCGCAACCTTTTCATAGTCGCACTTTTTGCCGTAAACGTCGCGCAGCTTTGTGCCGCCCCACAGATAGTCCTTAAATGCCGGGGATAATTTCTCAATCTTCATATTCATTCGTTCCTTTCAAACTGTTTTATATCAAAATTTATCGTCTTGTCGATTCTTTCTCGTGCAGCGGCATATCGAGCACAAGCGGCTGCTCCGGGTCGCTGCTGCGCAGCATGTGGATGAGCTTATTCGCCGCGGCTCTGCCCATCTCCACCTTCGGGTGCACAAAAGAGGTAATCTTCACCGGCGAGTATTCCGAAATGCTCGAATCGTCAAACCCGATGACGAGCACATCCTCGGGCACGCGCACATTGTGCTTCTGTAAGAGGTCAATCACCCCATACGCAATCTGGTCGTTGTAGCACACAATGCCGTCACACCCGCGCAGGCGCTCAAACATGTAATCGCTGTTATCGGGGCGAAAAAGCCTGCTGCGCTCGGCCGTCGTGTACCAAACCACATTGTCGTCGCCAAGGACGAATCCGTTGTGGATAAGCCCCTCGGAAAAGCCCGCGTAGCGCCCGTGGCCCTGCATGTCGTCAGATTTAAACACGCCGCCGATACGTCTGCACCCCTTTTCAATCAAGAGGTCCACCGCCTGCAAGCCGGCCTTGCGGTCGTCCGTCACCACGTAAACGGAATCGGGTAAATCGCGGTAATAGCTGTTGAAAAACACCACCGGCACGCCCATTTTTTCAAGCCTGCGGTAAAGCTCCACGTTCGGGTTCGGGAACGCCGTCTTCGTGCCCTCCACAATCACTCCGTCCACGCGGCGGGAGATAAGCGACTGCAAAATGCGCGCTTCCTCCTCCACGTGGTTGTTCGTCACATTCAGGGTCAAATCATAGCCCGCGTTCGTCAGCGTCTCCTCAATGCCGCGGATGATCGTCGGAAAAATATAGTCGGAAATATACGTCGTCACAATGGCGATGCTGTTGCCGCGCGGCGTGCGTCGGCTCTCGGAGCTGATATACGTGCCGCTGCCGCGTCTGCGTTCAATAAGCCCCTCCTGCTCGAGGACGGAAAGCGCCTGCCGCACGGTCTGGCGGCTGTACCCGAACTGCTCGGAAAGCGTGTTTTCAGATTCCATGCGTTCGCCGGGCTCATATTCGCCGTTTTTGATCTTCTCCTTGATGGTATCCACCAGAAAGCGATATTTCGCAGTTTTCTTTTCTGTGTCTGCCATGTCATCGTTCCTTTCAAAAAGGATACCTGTTTGCACAGGTTCAATACAACCTTATTATAAAAAGCCGTACAACTTTTTGCAATACCTTTCGCAAAATTTGTACGGACTTATTTTCAAGATATTTTGCAAAATTCCTCAAAAAGCCAAAAATTCTGCGCAAACCGCCGTCTTCCATCGCGCCGCAGCGGTCAAAACCCTTTGAAAAAGCTTGTGCAAAACTTTATTCGCCCGTTTGCACGCAACTACACAGAAAAACCGCCGTACGGAAAAACTCCCACACGGCGGCTCTGATTTATCAAATTTTGCCCGTCTTATTCCACGGTCAGGTCAAACTTAAACGTGAACGTCTCGTCGTCAAACTGCATCGCCTTCGCAAGGCGCGGACCGCAGCTGTTGGAGCCTACGCCGCTCATCTTGCAGTCGAAGCAGAACACATTGTCGGGGCTTTCCGTAAGCTCGTAGTTGTGCATCTTCTCCGTCATTTCCTCCTGCGTGTAGTGCGAAAGGTTGAACGAGAAGTCCTCCGGGCTCGTCACGGTCACAGCGCCCGCGCCGTCCGTGATCGTCACCCGCGCACAGCCGAAGTGGCTGCCGTTCTCCTGCGGCTTCACGTAGTCCTCAAAAAGGTCGTCCGCCGTCTGTGCAAAGTGACCCAGCGAAGACGCATGGTGCTTGTCGCAGTACGATTCATACGGGCCGTAGCCGTAATATTCCGCCGTGTCAAACGACTTCGGCAGGAACATTCTAAGGCCGAATCTCGGCAGGAACGGACGCTCCATATCGCGCTTACCGTTGATCTCCGCTCTTACCTTGCCCTCGGCGTCCACCGTAAAACGGCAGTCAAGGTGCAGGAACGGTCTGCGGTACACCGCCGCAAGGCTCAGCTTGCAATCGATCACAACAACGCCGTCTTCCTCTTTCGCGTTGCAGGCATAGATTTTTATCGCGGGTTCGTTGTAGCCGGCCTGCTCCCATTCCTTGCGCACAAACTGGTCGTTGTCCGTCGGTGCACGCCACACGTTCCACGTCATCGGGCGGGTCATGATGTTCACATTGTTCTTCACCATAGATGTAAACACGCCCTCGGTCTTCGAGAACACATAACGGAAGCTGTCGCCCGTCACCGTCACGGCGCGGCTGTCCTCCTCCGCAACAACAAAGCCCTTTCTAAGCGCTTCTTCCTTGCGTGCCCCGCGGGAAACGATCAGCTGGTCAAAGCCGAGCGGGTGTCCCTTCTCAAAGAACACGCTGTCATTCTTCTTCGCGCTGTACTGCAGAAGCACCGCCACGTCGCCCTCCGTCGGAATTGCATCCGGCAGCGTAATGACACCGCTTTCGTGCGGGGCAATCTTGATGTCGTCCATCACGCCGCAGGCCACCGTATCGCCGTCCTGCTGAATTTCCCAGGAAAGCGTCAAAAATTCTTCCGTGTTCGTAAAATCGCGGTAATTCGTCAGCTGAATTTCCCCCGTTTCGCGGTTCACAAGCGCCGCGCGCACCGGGCGAATGACGTTTTTATATTCGAGTAAACCCGTATGCGGTGTACGGTCGGGGTACACAAGGCCGTCCATGCAGAAGTTGCCGTCGTGCGGATATTCGCCAAAATCGCCGCCGTAGCGGAAAATATCGCGGTTGTCGGGCGTCGTACCGCCGTAAACAGCGTGGTCGCACCATTCCCAAACAAAGCCGCCCATAAAGCGGTCATACTTCATGATAAGCTGCTGGTACTGCTCCGCATCTCCGGGGCCGTTACCCATCGCGTGGATGTACTCGCAAAGCACCAAGGGCTTCGTGTACTTCGGGTCGACCATATATTCATCAATCCACTCCGGCGCCGAGTACATGCGGCTCTCCGTCGTCAGGGAAGACAGGTCGTTCTTGTGGCCGCGCGCATCGTAATACGTGTTCTCGTAGTGCGTCAAGCGGGACGGGTCATATTCGCGCACCCATGCGCCGGCCTTCTCAAAGCTCGGGCCCCAGCCGGTCTCATTGCCGTAAGACCACATCAGCACGCACGCGTTATTCTTGTCGCGGATGACGCTGCGCTGAATTCTGTCCATAATCGCCTTGTCGAAAATCGGGTTCAGTGCATTGTCCGCGTATTCGTCCATGCCGTAGCCGCCGGTCTGCGCCGCCGCACCGTGGCCCTCAATGTCCGCCTCGGCAATAACATAGAAGCCGTATTCGCTGCAAAGCTGTAAGAACCACGGCGCGTTCGGGTAGTGGCTTGTGCGCACTGCGTTGATGTTATGCTGCTTCATCAGGAACAGGTCGCGCTTCGCCTGCTCGCGGCTGATGGTGTAGCCCGTCACCGGGTCGCTGTCATGGCGGTTCACGCCGCGCAATTTGATTTTCACATTGTTGAAATACAGAACGCTGTCGCGGATCTCAATTTTGGAGATGCCCACCTTCTGCTCGATCACTTCATCCGCCGTGCGGAACACGATCGTGTACTGGTACGGGTCCTCGGCATTCCAAAGATGCGGGTTTTCGAGCGCAAAGTTCGGCTCCGCGCCCGCCGTGCTTTCGAGCAGAGCGCCCTCGGCGTCATACAGCTCCGCCGTCACGTCCGGCAGCCCGATAAAGTCCATCTCCACGCGGATATCCGCATGGGAAAGGTCATCGCTCACCGTCGTCTTTACAAAGTAATCGCGGATGTGCGCCAAAGGTCTGCGAATGAGGTACACGTCACGGAAAATACCGCTCATGCGCAGCTTGTCCTGATCTTCCAGGTACGAGCCGTCACACCACTTTACAACCAGCACCGCCACGGAGTTTTCACCCTCGTTCAGTAAATCGGTGATGTCAAACTCGCTTGTCGAATGCGAAACCTGGCTGTACCCTGCAAACTGCTCGTTGATCCACAGATAGAAGCAGGAGTCCACGCCCTCAAAGTTCAAATAAATTTTCTGCGTCAGGTCTTCCGCGTTCATGCAGAAGCGGCGCAGATAAAGGCCGCAGGGGTTCTCGTCCGGCACATACGGCGGGTCATACGGGAACGGATAGCGCACGTTCGTGTACTGGTGGCGGTCATAGCCCGCATTCTGCCAGCAGGACGGCACCTCAATCTCGTCCATATCCTCCTCGTCAAAGCAAATCTCACCCTCGGAGCCCTCCGGGAACACGTCTAAAAACGAGTCAAAATACCGAAACGACCATGTGCCGTTCAAAAGACACACTCTTGTGGATTCTTCCCCGTCCTCCGGTGCCTTTGGCAAGAAGTAGCTGCGGTTTTGGCAGGTACCCACGTGCAGCACGTCCGGATTTTCGTGCATTTTCTGAAATTCCATTATCAATACCGTTCCTTTCCTGCGTGAAAACGTTTTCCACGCGTGTGTTGAAACACTCCAAAATTCAGTTGAAGCGATTTAGAACCTATGCTATAATGAGCGTACACAGATGGGGATTTTCCGCATCCCCTCTGCTACAAGATTACATGAAAAAAAGGTGCGGGTCAAGCCCGTAACCAAATAAATTTTGAGAAAGGAACAAAAACCATGACGATACAAATTCTGCTCGCCGCCCTGTTCCTTGCGGCAGTGCTGTGGCTCGGCTTTCGTGCCGCGCCGGAAACGGAGGGCGCCCCCGTCCGCCGCGCCCGTATAAAGGAAGCTACGGTCTTCGGCCTGCCCCCCGTACCCGTCTTCTGCGCCGTGCTCGCTTTAGGGCTTATCCTGCGCTTTATTCTGGGCTACAACATCAACGGGTTCGAGGCCGACATCTCCTGCTTTAAAGCGTGGGCCGCCTATACGCACGATTACGGCTTTAATAACATGTATTACCGGGACTTCTTCCTCGATTATCCCCCCGGCTATCTCTACGTGCTCTACATCATTGAGGCGTTCCGCCGCCTGTTCGGTGTCGACCAATACGCGCAGAGCTATACGCTCATGATAAAGCTCGCGCCCATTTTGTCGGACATCGCCTGCGCCGCGGCACTTTGGGTGCTCGCCCGCAAAAAGCTCGGTGAAAAAAGCGCACTCCTTATCGCGTTTGCCTATCTTTTCTGCCCCGCCGTCATCGTCAATTCCTCCGTCTGGGGTCAGGCCGATAGCTTCTGCGCGCTTCTGCTCCTCTGCACACTGCTGCTTCTCTGGTACAACCACACGCCGCTCGCCGCGTTCGTCTACGGCTTCGGCATCTTAAGTAAGCCGCAGATGCTCATTTTCGCGCCGGTGCTCATTTTCTGGGTCATCCGCAAAAAGGACTGGAAAAACCTCGTCCTCGGGCCCATCATCGCCCTTGCGACGATTCTCCTATTCTCCACGCCGTTTATAAAGAATTTCGATTACCTGAAGCTCATCGAAATCTACACCGGCACCATCGATTATTATAATTACTACACCATCAACGCCTATAACGTCTGGGCACTCTTCGGGCTCAACTGGGCTGCCCTGCCGGAGCACAGCACTTGGCTGCAATTCGGCGTGCCGCTCGCAACCGTCCTCGCAGGTCTCTTACTGCTGAAATCGAAGCGCGACGACGCCGTTTTCGCCTGCCCCACCGTTTTGATGTTCACGGTCTACATTTTCTGCGTCAAAATGCACGAGCGTTATCTGTTCCCCGTGCTCCTGTGCCTGCTGCTCACCTACGTTTTCACAAAGGAAAAGCGCTTCCTGCTCCTGTTCGCGGGCATATCCACGGTGCATTTTTTGAACGTTGCCTATGTGTTGTACCTCAATAACGCCTACATTTCCCCCACGTCCATTCAAATCCTGTTCCTCTCCGCGCTGCATGTGCTCCTGTACATTTATATGCTCTATATCACGTACCGCTGCTTTATTTCCGAAAAAGCCCTGCGCCCGCTCCCTGCGTTTAAAACGCAGAAAGCCGCCTCGGCCGAACAGCACACAAAGCCCGCCGCAGCGCCCGAATTCTCCCTCATCACCGACAAGAATCATAACGTCCGCCTGACGCGTGTCGATCTTCTCTGCATCGCCGTCGTTACCCTCCTTTACGGCATTGTCGCGTTCACGAATCTCGGTGATCACGAGACCGCCAATACGACATGGACGCCCCAAAACGGCGAATCCGCCGTCTTTGAGACCGACGACGCGTACAGCGAATTTTTCTACCTGCCCGGCATCGCCCCCGCGGATAACGGCATCGGCCAGCGCGTCGGTACCAATATGAAGATTGAGGTTTCAAACGATCAAACCAACTGGACGACCGCCGCCGAAAACACGGACGGCAGCGTCTATGCGTGGAAAAACGTCTCCGTCGCCGCCACCGGCAAATATATCCGCATCACATCGATGTGCGACGACCTCGCCATCAACGAGTTCGCGCTCAAAAAGACAGACGGCACCGGCTTTGCAACGCTCACCGCCGTCTCCGGAAACGCGTGGCAGCTCACGGATGAGCAAAACACCGTCCCGCTCTACCCAAGCTACATGAACTCCACCTATTTCGACGAAATCTACCATGCCCGCACCGCCTACGAGCACATTTTGGGACTCGAGCCATACGAAAACACGCACCCCACGCTCGGCAAGCTCATCATCTCGGTCGGCATTCGCATCTTCGGCATGAACCCGTTCGGCTGGCGCTTCATGGGCACGCTGTTCGGTGTTCTGATGCTCCCTGCGCTCTACCATTTCTTAAAGCGCCTCTTTGGCTCCACGTTCCTCTGCACCGCCGGTACCGTCCTCTTTGCGTTCGATTTCATGCACTACGTCCAAACACGCATCGCGACCATCGATACCTACGCCGTGTTCTTCATCATTTTAATGTACGACGCCATGCTCGTGTTTATTCAGCACGATTTAAAAACCGACAGCTTCAAAAAGCTCCTGCCCCCGCTGCTTTTAAGCGGCATCTTCATGGGGCTCGGCATCGCAAGCAAGTGGACGGTCGCCTATGGCGCAGTCGGCCTCGCCGTGCTGTTCTTCGGCAAGCTCATCGTCTCTTACCGTGAAGAGAAAGGCCACGCCGCCGTGCAGAAAGCGCTCCTTAATAAATCCATAAAGCTCTGCCTCTGGTGCTGCCTGCTGTTCATCGCCATTCCGTTCGGCATCTACTTTACGGCGTTCCTGCCGCTCACCACATTGCCGCATAACCGCTACGATGTTTTCGGCCGGTTCATCGCGTACCAAACGCATATGTACAACTATCACTCCACGCTGCAGGCGACCCATCCGTTTGAGTCCCCGTGGTATCAGTGGCCGTTCGACATCCGCAACGTGTGGTATTACGGCAATTACAGCGCCGACAGCGAGGGCCACATCCGCACCATTTCGGTGCTCGGCAACCCGCTGTTCTTCTGGGCGTGCGTGCCCGCCACCGTGTACGCGTTCGTAAGGGTCGTAAAACGGCACTCCCGCACCGCGCTCATCTGTGTCATCGGCTTCTTGTCCGCGTATCTGCCGTGGGTACTCGTGCCGCGCTGCACGTTCATTTACCACTATTTCACTGCCGTGCCGTTCATTCTCATCGCGTTCCTCATCGCGTATCAGCGCCTTGAAAAAACAGCTTCCCTGCGCCGCGTCGTCTTCACAAAAGGCGCCGTCACGCTCACAGTCGGCAGAATTCTCCTGCTTGCCTGCGTCCTCGTGCACATTCTTATGTTCATCGCGTTCTACCCTGTGCTCACCGGCACCCTCACCACGCAGAACTACGCCAACGCTTTAGAATGGCTCCCCAGCTGGTTCTTTATCTAACGTAAACCACAGCATATATAAAAAGGGCGGCACAAAGCCGCCCTTCAAGAACCCCCTTGATAGGGTTTCTTACGAAGAACCGTCCCCCGGACGGTTCTTCTATTTTCCTGATCTTGCGTTTGGCAAAAGTATTTCGAGCTCTGCGGAGCTCGACCAAAGGCCTTGCCTTTGGAATCCACGACCTTTTGAAAAGGTCGTCGAAAACTTTATTTGCCCGCTCTATTTCAGCTCACTTACCCCTTCACCGACTCCGTCGCCGCCGCACTGTTCACCGGCTTATCGAGGTTCTTAATTTCCTTGTTGTAGAGAATTACAAAGAATACAACCGTCACAATGAGCGAAATAAATTCGGAGATTGGGAAGCAGAACCACACAGCGCCGAGGCTGATTTTCGAGAGCAGCCACGCCGCCGGCACCAGCACAACCAGCTGACGCATCACAGACTGCACAAGGCTGTACATGCCGTGGCCCGTCGCCTGAAACAGCGTCGAAAGCGCAATGCCGATCGCCGCCATCGGGAAGTGGATCGCGATGATTCTAAGCGCCGAGTCGCCGATCTCGTGCAGCTCCGGCGTCGCGTTGAAGATGGAAATCAGCGTGCCCGGGCAGATTTCAAACACGATAAGACCCGCAATCTCAATAATAAGCGCAATCACGCAGCCGATCTTCACCGCACCCGTCACACGCTTTTTGTTGCGCGCACCGTAGTTGTAGCCCATAATCGGCATGAGCCCCTGCGTCAAGCCGAACACCGGCATAAACACAAAGGACTGCAATTTAAAGTAAACACCGAACACATTCACGGCCACTGCGGAAAATCCTGCCAAAATGCCGTTCATTGCCATGGTCATCAGCGTGCCGATGGCGTTCATCACGATGCTCGGCAGACCCACAACGTAAATGTCCTTCATCGTCTTGCCGTGGAAACGGAAGCCCTTAAATTCCAGCGCAATCGCGTGGTTGCCGAAAAACAAAATGCAAAGGCCCACAATCATCGAAAGGATCTGGCCGCCAACCGTCGCATACGCCGCACCGGCCACGCCCATGTTGAAGTTGAAAATGAGGATCGGGTCAAAGATGATGTTTGCCACCGCGCCCACAAGCTGAATGATCATCGGCATCACCATGTTGCCCGTCGCCTGTAACATTTTTTCAATGACCGCCGCAAAGAAGAAGCCGAACGATGCTACCGTCACAATCGTGATGTACGTCGTGCCCATGCTGAGCACTTCCGCGTCCTGCGTGTAAAGCGCCGTAAACGGACGCGCCACAATCGCACCGAAAATTGCAAAGACCACATACGTGATTGCGGAAAGAATAATGCCGTGCGTCGCCGCATTGTCCGCCGCCTCCTGGTCGCGCTCGCCGAGTCTGCGGGAAATGAGTGAGCTCACGCCCACGCCGGTGCCCACGCCGAATGCCACCAACAGGTTCTGAATCGGGAACGCCAGTGAGACCGCCGTCAGTGCGTTCTGGCTCACCTGCGCCACAAAGTAGCTGTCCACAATGTTGTAAAGCGCCTGAATCAGCATCGAGAACATTGCCGGCAGCGCCATCGTCAAAATCAGCGGCAGCATCTTCGCGGAGCCCATGCGGTTGTTTGCCGGGTCCTCAAGCTTCACCGTTTTTTCTGCCATGAAATCAAACTTCCTTTCTTTTTTGTAAATTCTTTTGCAAATCTCTACGCTCCAAACGCGGTTTTTCGCATGAAAAGACTTCGCCGCAAGCACGGCGAAGTACGCTGTTTAAAGCCTTTAGTTTCCATTTTGTCCGACCGTTATCCTGTTCACAGTCTAAAATCGAACTGATACAGTATAACACACTTTATTTTTCACCGCAACACTTCGCATAAAAACGCGCATTTTCACCAATTCCGCGCCCCAAAACAAGCCCTATCGTCACAGAATATTCACCTTTTGTTCTTGCATTCGACGCAATAAATCGGTACAATAAATACAAACTGGTCATACTCTGCACAAACAGGGGATTTCCGGGAGGAAACGGGGTCGCTTTTCGCCCCGCAATATTGGAATAAGGAAGGTAGAAATTTATGGCATCCGGCAAAATCATGATCGTAGACGACGATAGAAATATCTGTGAGCTTTTAAGACTGTATATTGAAAAGGAAGGCTTTGAAACAGCCATTGCAAACGACGGCAAGGCGGCCGTGCAAATGTTTGATTCCGTCAACCCGGACCTCATGCTGCTCGACATCATGCTCCCGGAGCTCGACGGCTGGCAGGTCTGCCGCGAGATCCGCAAAAAGTCCCAGTGCCCCATCATTATGTTGACGGCCAAGGGCGAAGTGTTCGATAAAGTCCTCGGCTTAGAGCTCGGCGCGGACGATTACGTCGTAAAGCCCTTCGAGACAAAAGAGGTCATCGCGCGCATCAACGCCGTCCTCCGCCGCATTGGCAAAAAAGAATCCTCTCAGGTGAAAGAAGTTCACTACGAGAATCTCTCCATCAACCTTACAAATTATGAACTCAAGGTCAAGGGTGTCCAGATTGACACTCCGCCGAAGGAAATGGAGCTCATCTATCATCTCGCCTCAAACCCGAACCGCGTCTTCACGCGTGACCAGCTCCTCGACGAAGTGTGGGGCTTTGATTATTACGGCGATTCCCGCACCGTAGACGTGCACGTTAAGCGCCTGCGTGAAAAACTCGAAGGCGTTTCCGATAAATGGTCGCTTAAAACCGTCTGGGGCGTCGGCTATAAGTTTGAAGTGAAAGAATAAGCCGGCGAAAGGAAGGATTCCCCTTGCAAAAATCCCTGTTCGGAAAATACCTGCGCGTCACCATGGTCATCGTGCTCGCCAGCTTCATCGTGCTCGGCAGCGTCATGATGTTTGTGTTCTCGCAGTACACCAAAAGCGATAAGCGCAAACTGCTTATGCAAAACGCCTCGTCCATGGCGTCCATTACTTCCGTCGTAGACATCACGAATAACGGTGCACCGGAGCTTCTGAAAGTCTTTGTGCGCACGTTCTCTCTCAATATCGATGCCGATATTTTCGTCACCGATCTCGAGGGCAACGTCCTGTTCGGCGCCTATGCCAACAGCACCTCAAATATCGGCGCAAACTTCACCCCGCAGACGAAGATTTCGGCAGACATCGTAAAGTGCGCGTCCGAGGGCTCCTACACCGGTGACGGACGCAAAAACGGCATTTACGATACCCCGTACTACGTCGTCGGCGTGCCGCTTTATTCCGTCACCGAAACATCATCTTCCGAGGTAGGGAACGAAAACAGCACCAGAGTGCCCGTCGGTGCCGTTTTTGCCGCCATGAACGCTGCCTCCCTCACGGAGTATCAGTTCGCCGCACTGCAAATGTTCCTCATCGCCGCAGCCGCCGCGTTCATTCTGGCGTTCGTTGTCGTCGGCCTCTTCTCCTACCGGCTCGTCAAGCCCCTGCGGCAGATGTCCGCCGCAGCCAAAAGCTTCGGCGACGGTGATTTCTCCATCCGCGTGCCCGTCACAAGCAACGACGAGATTGGCCAGCTTGCCACCGCGTTCAACAACATGGCAGATTCGCTCTCCGGCAGCGAAAGCATGAACCGCAGCTTCGTCGCGAACGTCTCGCACGAGTTAAAGACCCCGATGACAACCATCGCGGGCTTCATCGACGGCATTCTGGACGGCACCATTCCGCCGGAGCGCCAGTCGCATTACCTGCACATCGTCTCCGACGAGGTCAAGCGCCTCTCGCGTCTTGTCCGCACTATGTTAAATCTCTCCCGCATCGATAATGGCGAGCTGAAGCTCCGCCCAAACGATTTCGATATTTCCGAGACCGTCCTCTCCACCGTGCTCACGTTTGAAAAGAGCATCGACGAAAAGAAGATCGACATCCGCGGGCTCGATACCTTGCAGCCCATGCAGGTGCACGGCGATGAAGACCTTTTGCATCAGGTCGTCTATAATCTTGTCGAAAACGCCGTCAAGTTCACAAACACCGAGGGCTACATCTCCTTCAACGTCTCGGACAGCATCGACCGCATCGTCGTCACCATCGAAAACAGCGGCTCCGGCATCCAGTCCGATGAGCTCCCCCTCGTGTTCGAGAAGTTTTATAAGACCGATAAATCGAGAAGTCAGGATAAAAACGGCATGGGTCTCGGCCTGTACCTTGTCCGCACCATCATCAAGCTCCACGGCGGCGACATTTCCGTCTCCTCCGTCGTGAACGAGTACACCCGCTTCTCGTTCTATATTCCGAAGCCGCAGGAACCCCCGAAGTTGAAGTACAATACCGGCTCCATCCCGGTCACCGTGCCGGTCGAAGATGCCGTCATCTCGGAGCGCCCCAAAAAGGAGCACCACGGCCACAAGGATAATAAAGAGCCCGATCAGAAATAAATCCAAAAGTGAGGTATCACACCATGGACGATTTTGAAAACAAAACCCCGGAAATGCAGGAGCCTGCTTCTTCCGAAGACAATATCCCCGAAACACCGGAAACCGCGGAGACCATTCCCGCAGAGCCCACCGTTTCTGATGAACCGGCCGCTCCCGCAGAACCGACTGTCACCCCGGAACCGACCGTTTCCGATGCCCCCACGGCAGAGCCGCTCCCGAATGCCGAGCAGGCGCCGGAAGCCCAGCCCATCCCGAACGTGAACATTCCGCCGCAGCCGCAGCCCGTTCAGCATACCGGCTATTATCCCCCGCAGCCGCCGTATCAGCCCTACCCGTACAACACGCAGCCAAACGCCCCGCAGTACGGAAACCCGCCGTATGGCTATGCAAACTACAACACCCAGCCGCAGCCGGGACAGTATCCGCCGCCCTACGGACAAGGTGCTTATCCCCCGCCATACCCGCAGAATATGCAAAATCCGTATCCGCATCCCGCGCCGCAAAAAAGGAAAATGCCGCTCGGGTTGCGCATCCTCATCATCGTCATGTCCGTCCTCGTCGCAGGCTCCGTCATCGGCTTTGCTTCCTACGGCATCTACGCCGCCGTGAACCGCGGTTACGGCGTCACAACGCTGCCGGGCGATCCGCTCATCCCGAACTTCCCGCATGAAAACGACGGCAGCGACAGCGAAACGCCCGGCGAAGACGAAACGCCCGATGCGGACGACAGCTTCACCCCGCCGGACATCGCCGTCACCCCGAATACGGAGGGCATCACCTTAGATAAAGAGCCGAATACCGCCGAGCTCGATATCGATGCCGTGTACGATAAGGTCATCCCGTCCACCGTGCTTGTCATCACGCAGAGCGGCGAAACGCAGGGCACAGGCACCGGCATTTTCGCAACGGAAGACGGCTACATCATCACGAACAGCCATGTCATTTTAAATTCCAAGTCCGTTTCCGTGCAGGTCAAAACGTATGACGGTGAACTTCACGACGCCGTCGTCGTCGGGTTCGATAAAACCACCGACCTCGCCGTGCTCAAAATCGACGGCACAGGCTACATGCCCGCCGAGTTCGGCGACAGCGATAACCTGCGCATGGGCCAGTGGGTCGTCGCCATCGGCAACCCGGGCGGCGAGCAGTTCTCCGGCTCCATCACGCGCGGCGTCATCTCGGGTCTCAACCGTTCCGTCGGCTCGTACAGCTCGAACGGCATGACGTATATCCAAACCGACGCCGCCATCAATCCCGGCAATTCCGGCGGCCCGCTCGTCAACTTACACGGTCAGGTCATCGGCATCAGTTCCGCTAAAATCGTCTCCGAGCAGTACGAGGGCATGGGCTTCGCCATCCCGATCACCGGTGCAAAGAGCATCATAGACGACCTGCTTGCAGGCGGTTATGTGCAAGGCCGCGTCCGCTTCGGCATCAAAGGCACCGCCATCACCCAGATGCAGGCCGCCATGTACGACGTCCCGCAGGGCTTCATGATCAGCGAGATTGACGAAGACAGCTGCTTTAACGGCACAGACGTGCAGGCGTATGACATCATCACCGCCATTGATGATACCGAAACGAAATCGCTTGAAGAGCTCGCAAACGCACTTTTAAATTATAAGCCCGGCGATACCGCCGAGATCCACCTGTTCCGCCCGAATGAGAGCGGCGTAGGCGGCGAAGAATTCACCGTCACCGTCACCCTGCTCGAAGATAAAGGCGAAACGCAAGGCTAACACCTGCCTGCGGCAAGCGAATGAATAAAGTCTTTAGTCAAGTTTTCTTCGAGAAAACTTGCGAATTCCAAAGGCAGCGCCTTTGGTCGTCGTCCGCAGACGACGAAACACCTTTTGCCTCCCAAAAATCAGGACGGGAGAACAAACAGTCCGGTGGACTGTTTGTTCGTGGGAGACCCAATTAGGGGGTCTCCCAATGAATTTGCGCGGCAAATTCATAAAAACCGCCTTTAGAAATCCCTTAGAATTACACGCAATACACCAAGAAGCGCGCAGCTCCTCCAAAAGCTGCGCGCTTCTTTTTTAATGATATGTCCCTCTTTGTCCGATATGATATTTTCCTCGCGGAAAATGATATAACGCCTTATCTGAACGCCAACACCGCGTACGTTACGCCGCTTTCGTTCAGCGATGCCATGCCGCTGCCGTCCGTCGGGGCGGTTTGGATCTGCCGCACCGTCACCTGCGCCGTGGAAAGCGTCACGCCAAGGCTGTTCTGGCCGCCTGCCGCTATGCCGGCGTATTGCTTTGTGCAGCCCGTCGTCGCCTGCGAAAATGGCTTGCCCACCGCAAAAACGATCACCGCACTCGGACTGAAGCCGAATAAGATCGTGCGCGAGGCCGCACCCGTGCCTGTGTACGTGCGCACCTCCGTCGGCGTATCTAAACGCTTTCTGCGCGTGTCATTTAAATGCAGGTTATCGTTTTGAATGTGCCCGCCAAGCTGCGACTCTATGGCTTCGTTGTCCGCCACAAAATCCACACGGCGCGGCTTGTCCGTCCCCTCCCAAAGGCAAAGGCCGAGAACCGTTGATTTTTTACTTGCTGCCATGTTTCTCCTTTCCGCTCATAAAACGTCGAGCGCGTTCCAAGTCTTGTTTCGAAGGTCGAGCACATTCCACGAGCTCCCCGCCGCGTCCTGTGCATCCCACGTGTTTTTGCCGAAATCGAACACCAAACGGAGGTGCGCAGGCAAAAACGCGCGCGCTTCGCTTTCCGCCGCCGCTTCGGAAATGCCCATGGTAGAGAGCACATTTATGTTCAGCACGCCGCCCTTTTGCGGGACGAGCTTCCCGTTGATGCCTGCCGCCAAAAGCTGCTTTTGCATCGCTTCCACGGTGTGGTCTGCGGGGGTCACCGCGCCGCGGGTCAGCAGCATCGCGCGCCGGTTTTTCGTGCTGTCCACGGATGGCACCACGCGGAACAGCGATTCAAACGCTTTCAGCCCGTCCTCCTCCGCCGTCTGCACAAACGCGTCGCGCCGCACATGAGAAAGCGTATCATACACGAGTTCAAGCCCCTTTGCATACGCCGCAAGCTCTGCCGAAAGCCACTTATCTTCGCCAAAATACAGCCCCGTTTTTTCGAGCATCGCGCGCATGCGGGTTTCCAGTTCCGTCATTTGCCCTCCTTACTGCGTCTCCAGCACATTTACAGCGCCCGCCGTGACGATCTCCCCGGCGTTCGGCGTAAAGTCCGCCACGCTCGCCGGCACCGTGCAGTTTTGTGCTACGCCCGTCTCCATCACCGCATGGATTAGCCCCGCCGTCACAAACGGCTCGCCCACCTCAAACGCATTCAGGTACGCCGTGATTGCCGCCGTGCACGATGCTTTCGCATCTTCAAACGCGCACCCGTCCTTCGGCTTCACGTAAACTGTCACCGGCTTTTTCACAGCCACCGCTGCAGCCACCGTCACGTCCACACTGATCTCCTTGAGCTTTTCGAGCGTCTCTCCGACTTTTCCGAGCACCTCGTCCGTCACCGCGCCGTTGTCGCCGTACAGGTACACTGCCACCGTGTTCACACCGTTTGTGCGCGGCACCACCTGAACGCTTTTCACGCCCGGTGTCATCAGCGCCGCACGGCGGTACGTTTCCGTGTTCGAGCCGTTCGGCAGTGCGTAAAAGCACCGTAAAAGGCGCGTGCGCAGCGCTTCGTCGTCCTCTTTATCCGCGCCACCCGTAAACGGCACATCGTTCGTCACGCTTTCAATGCCGGACGGCGGCGTGATGAGCGTGTTCACCGCACCCTTTGCCGCGTTGCCGCGCCTGCCGCCCAAAACCGCCTGCGCCGCCGCTGTCACCGTCAGTGCGCCTGCGGGCAGCACAGCCGCCTCCGTCGTCTCATATTCCACCGCGTTTTCGCCGCTTGCCGCACACACCGTGCCCGCGGGGATCTCCGCCGCGTAGCTCAGCGCCGTTCGGCGCGAAAACGTCAGCGTGCCCACAGATTTCACCGCGTCCTTGCGCACAAGCCCGCGCTCTTCGGCGTGCAGGTCAAGCGCCTCGCCCGCCGCCGTCTGCGGAAAGCAATTCAGCTTCAGCGATTCCGCCGCGCACAGCACCGTATACAGCTCGCCCGCCAGTACCTTCAGACGGATCGAAACGTCCGCCGCGTCCTCGGGCTCCACGCCCGCCAGCGTTTTGTATTCCGCCGCCATGTGCGCATAAATTTCCTCAAATTTCACACTTTCGCCCCTTTCACCGCAATCTCCCCCGTGCCGAGCATCGTCTGGAGTCCGAAGATAAACCGCTCCCCCTCGCGCCGCACGGAGACCGCCTCAACACCGGCTAAGGGCAACAGCGCCGCCTGCGCATACCGCAGCGCCCGCTCCTCGGCGTGCTCGTCCGCTGCATCCAGCATATAAAACCGGCTGCCGAGCACGCGGTCATAGCAAAACGCGCCGCGTTTTAGGCAAATGCGGTTATACGCGCACTGCATAAGCGCGTTAAGCCCCTCGGCCGTCTTCGGAAGCCCTGTCGCCGCCGTCTGCGTTATGCCGTTTAAAATCACGACCTCCACGCTATTCCTCCTTTTTCTCAAACACCTGCCCATTGATGACGACCGTGCCGTCGAGCTTCAAAACGATCTCCGCACCGCCCGCTGAGAACAGCCGCACCTCGCCGGGCAAAAGCGTTCCCGCGTCGTTCACAACGCCAAGGCACACACCGCCGGACATCACAGCCTCCGTACCCTGCGGCACGCTCACCGCCATGCCGTACGGCACCGTTACAGTCGGTGCACGGCGCTCCAGCTCCGTGCAGACGGAAATCTCCCCGCCGCCCGTCGTCACAACGCCCGTTTTCACGCTTTCGGCCTTTTCCGCCGTCTCCTTTTTCGTCAGCCACATGTTCATGCCTCCTTTAAACCGGTTCAAAATGCAGCTCGGTCTCCACGTCTTTCCCGCGCAGCAAAACGTTTTTGGAGATGAGCCGCACCTCGCCAAGCTCCTCCGTCCGCATCGTGTCCCCCATGTTCCCGTCTATATAAGAAGCACACGTCAGCTTTAGTCGCTTTGCCGCCCTGCGACTTTCATTTAAAAGCGCCGTCGGTGCTGTTTTCGCATAGGCGGAAAGATACCGCACGCGCACCTGTGGGGCCAAAGGATCGTGATATTCCGCGCTGTATGCGCCCGTCTGCGCGTTTTGCACCGTAACGCCGCTCAGCATTTTGTACGGGCAAAAAATCACCTCCCGCGCCGTCACCCAGTCGGGCTTCACCGTTTTCGGCACGTAGCTTTCAAAGTGCACGCCGCCGCTTTTGTCCGTATACGGCGTACAGTTTAGATATCTCTCAGAGAACGTTTGCAGCGCTTCAAAACAGCTCACGCCCTTTTCTACGGTCAAAACGCCCTCCACCGGCCGCCTGTCGCCGCCCACGGCGTGCAGCCCCAGCGGCATCAGATACATCCGCTCCAAAAGCCGCAGCGAGGGCAATCTAAGCTCCATCGGTGCCGCCTCGTTGTCGAGCAAAAGCGCCGCGCGGCTGCGCAGGGAGAAGACCTCCGTGCGCGCGCCGTTCCGGCATTTTACGCGGTGTTCGTCCACGATACCGTCAAAGAGCACCGCGCCGTCCTTTTTAAGCACCGCCCCCACGGGCTCTTCCGTAAAAAGCCGCTTCCCCGCACTAAACCGCACCGTCAAACTGTCCGCCACCGTGTCCGCGTCGCTTCTTAAAAGCCATTCGCTCGGCTCCGCTTTCGGCGAATGTTTTTCACCGCTTGCAAACACAAACTCAAGCGAAAAATCCGTCACGGAACATGCACCTCCTCGCCGTCTTTCAGCGCCGCAATACACGCGATATGCCGGTTATTCTCCACCAAGCGGTCAATCGAAACGCCCGTAAAATACGCGTAATCCCACAGGCTCTCGCCCACCTTCGCGCGGTATGTCCGGCCGGAGACCGCTTCGCTTTTCCCCGCCGCCTCCACAAAGGCGAATGTGTACGGCACCGTGTTTTTCTCCGGCACGCCGATGAGCGCAAGCTCGCTCAAAACCGCCTCAAACGGCCTGTGCCCCGGCAAGTACAGCGTATCTGTTTCACCGAAAAGCGCCTCTAACTCGCGGTAAACCGCCATCGCATCCTCCCCGGTGAAGTGCCCCTTGCCCGCTACGCGCGCCTTGCGCTTGCCGACCGCCTCCACACGTTCTTCGCCGTCAACACCCACCGTCTCACGCAGCAGGCACGCCCGCTCGAGTTTTAATTCCGTCGGGTTCACCGGAAACACAAAGCTGCCAAACTGCATCGTCATCAGGTTCATGCAAACCTCCTGTCCGCACGAAGCGGCGCGGGATATCGCCGCTCCTCGCGCTCCAAAATTTCGGAGAGCGCCTGTGCGTTTTTGTTTTCTTCTTCCACCTTATGCCTCCGTTCCGCTTTGTGTTCTCTGTGTGATTTTTTCACACGCACCCGCTTCTATCACAAGCTTATTTTCGCTCGCCGCTTTCAAAACGCAGTGTGTGTACCGCGCGCCGCCTGTTTGCAGTGTGAATTCGCCGGGGAGCGCCTCCTCGCCGCCCGAAAACCCGTGCAGCACAATCGTGTACACCGCTTTGCCCGCCACCGCCGCATACGGATTTTCCTCGCCGATGGCGTAATAGCGCTTGACCTTTGCTTCGTGCGAAATTTTCACCGCGTCCGCCGTAAATACCTTGTCGCCGATTACCACCGCCGCGCGTGCTTTATCCGCCGCACCCGTCGCCGCCTGCACCGTGCAAAGCGTCACAAGGCAACTAAGCGCCGCCGAGTACGTCGTCTCGCTCCGCTTCACACTGCGCAGCGCACACGGCAAAGACGATACCGCCACACACACCGCGTCAAACAGCCGCGCGTGGTCGTCCCTTTCGCGCGCATACAGCTGCACGCCGAGCACCGTTTCAAACACACCGTCCGCGTTTTCCTCCTGCATCACGCCCACCGTCACCGCGGCACGCTGCGGAAGCCTTTGCAGCGTGCCCGTAAACGCCGGGCGCACCGCGCAGTCCGGCAAAAGCACTTTCAGCCTTTCCGCAAGCGCCGCACTAAGCTCCGTTCCCGTCATCTTTTTCCTCCTTTTCCAGCACCGCGCGCACGTAAAGCGCCCCGCAAATCCCGCTTTTTTCCTCGGCATATAAAACGCGGAACGTCTCGCCGCCCACAGTCAGCCTCGCGTTCTCCGCGCCGCAAAGCACTTTGCCGTCGCCGAAGTAGACATACGGCGGCTTCATTGCCCCGCCGAACGTCTCCGTTTCCGCCTGCAAGGCCGTTTTGTCTTCCTTCAGGCGATGCACAACGCCGCGGCAAACGACCTTCTCGCCGCTCACCTCCGCCGTCATCTGCTGCGCCCTCAAAAATACATTTCTCACACCGTGTCCTCCGTCACGCCGAAGTAAAAATTCTCGTCACGCAAAAGCCCGGACACCGCCCGCTCGCACTGTTTTGCATAGGCGAGCGCCCTTTCGCTGCCTTTGTCGAATTCAGCGCGCACCTCGCCCGCCGTCAGGCTTTTCGGCGATGCCGCTTCCTCCAAAAGCCAAAACTGATACGCCGCCTGCGCCGCAGCCGCTGCGCACAGCGCCTCCTCATGCGCGTTTTCTCCCTCCTCAGTGCAGCAAAGACGCGCTTTCAGCCGCTGCACCGCATCGCCGCTCAGCATCAAAAGCAGGTCTTCGCGGTCGTCATTTGTCAAAAGCTTCAGCCGTTCCAGCACGTTTCGTATCTCCATTTGCCCCTCCTTTTTTATTCGGCAAAGCCGTACCAAAGCGGTACGGCTTGCCAGAATCGAATAAAATCAGTAGCTAAGGCCCTGTGCGGCGCCGCCGTAGATCTGAGCAAAGCCCGCCACGGCGCTCACGGCCGCGCGCTCCATCTGGCGGTCGATGAGCTTGTCGTAGTCGGTCAGCACATCGCCCGCCTGCACCATCTCAAGTGCACAGTTCTTGTCGAGCGCAATGATCTTCTTCGCGTCCATGGACGGCACATGGATGAGCGTCGCGCCAAGCGGCGTGATGAGCTTGCCCGCACCCTTAATGTTGAGGCTCGCCTGCGCGTCCTTAAACTCCGTGATCTTAAGGAGCGCCTGCAAAGCAGTCGTTCCGGCCAGGATCGTATTGAAGTTATAGTCGGAAAGCTTGCCCCACAGCGTCACAAGGTCGTTGTAGGTCGGCGCAGCGGTAAGCGCCGTCACGGTGATGCCCGTATTCGTGCCGTCGCCGTTTAACAGCACGTCCACTGCGTCCTTCATCTGTCTGCGCGCAATGTACGCACCGATCTGGCGCAGAATGACCGTAAAGAGGTCCAGTCTGTGGTGGCGCAGCGCTTCGTAGGAGCTGACAATCAGTCTGCCGCGCTTATGCAGCGTCACAAGCGAGCCCGCCGTCTTGATGACCGTCTCCGGAATGGCCGCGCCCTCCGCTACGGGGTCTTCGATCTTCTGGCCAGAAGCCGTCGCCGTCTGCACGGTGCGGTAATCGAGCGTGTCGATCTTCGTCACGGTCGCCGCGATGTCCGGCAGGGAAGACGCCAACTCCATGCCCTGGCGCACCGCGCGGGCGACGTATTCCGGGAACAGCGCCGCGCTCTGGGAGGAGGTGAAAAACTTCTCCACGGTGTCGCAGTTCGCACCGCTCACACGAATGCCGAAGCGTTTAAGCTGTCTCTGGTACGCGTCAAGCCCCGCAAACGGTGTGCCCGCGTAGTTCTGGGAGCCGTCCAGTTCCTCCAAAACCTGTGTAAAATTCTTGCCCGGCACGCCGTACATGCCTTTTTCGAGTGTAATGTTTTCAAATGCCATTGTATATAATCCCCTTTCTTAAATGCGGAACGCGCCGTCGTCTGCCGCGTTCGTGTCTTCCGTCTTTTCCGCTGCCAACTGCGGCATTACGGGCATTTTCCGCTCCGCCGCCTTTGCGAGCGCCGCCGCCATTTCTTCCAGTTCTGCAATGCCGAGCGACTTTGTGATCGCCTCCGTCAGTCCGCGTTTAAACTCCGGCTGCGCCACGGCGCTCAGCTTATAGATGCGTTCGCACAGCGCCGCACGGTAACGGTCGCCGCACTCTGCGCGGTCGAAAAGCGCTTTCAGCTCTGTTTTGAGCATGTTGAGTTCCTCCTTCGCCACCGTCACGCTGTCTTCGCCGTCCGCGAGCTTTTTCACAATGTCGTACACCGTTTTGACCTCCTTTTTCTTCTCCGATTCTTCAAAGCGCGGCGAAAATTTCTTTACCACGCCCGCCGCGCGCTGTGCAGGCACTGCCACGAATGAGAATTCATACGCGTCCGCCGCGCCGCTTAAAATACGCACACAGCGCTTGCCGTTGTACGTTTTCCCCGGCACGTGCACGCAGCTTTCCGCGCCGCACACGGAGCACACGCGCTTTTCCACTGCGCACCCCACGCTGACTTCCTTGCGTATGCCGCTTTCAATGGATTCAATAAACGCCTTCGTCCCGTCATTTCGCGGCACATACGCCCGTGCTGTGAGCTGCGCATACGGCTCGTTTAAAGATGTTACCTTTCCGGAAATTTCCTTCACCGCAGCGTCAAACACGCGCGCCGTCTGATTTTTGCTCGTCGGCTCGTGGTCTAAAATGCCCGTCTTGCCGACAAACAGCTTCGCAAGCTCCTCGAGTGTCTCTTTCGTAAAGCACTCACCGTCCCTATCCACCTCGTTGTCGCACAAAACGACCGAAAACGTGTACACCTCCTCCGGCTTATAGGCGCGGCGCGTGTAAAGGTTGATCTTCTCCATCGCCGCTTTATCCGGCTGTACCGCCGTTACCGTTTCGCTCAAGCTTCCCCCTCCTTTAAAAGCTGCTCCGTCTTCGCCATGAGATACGCCGCGTTCGCGTGATCGACTTCGTCCTGCATCGTGATCTCGTTCCAATCGATTTCCACCGTGTCGTCAAGACCATTTAGCCGCAGCCACGTTTTGCAGATCTTCAAAACCGCCGGCTCCAAAATTCTGCGGTACGCCGTCAGCTCGCTCGTCAGCATGTCCGCCTGCTGGCTCGACATGCGCTCCGTCGAGGACCACGAAAGCCCCAGCAAAAACGGCGGAATGCCCATTTTCGCCACAATCTGCTCCAGCATCTGCCGCACGGGCACTTCGCTGTCCATCTGCTGCCCGTCCGCGCCGATGGCTTTAATCTGCACATCGCCCACCGCCACAAAGTCGCTCACGCCGGGGCCGTGCATCGCACGGCTCCACTCCTTTGCAAGCTGCCCCGCGCGGTCACCCGCGTTCATATAGCCCTCGTTTTTGCACGTCACCGCAAAGCGCACATTGCCCATACGCTCCCAGTTGATGCCAACGGTGCGGTAAATTTTCAAAAGCACCTCGCTCACAAACGGCAGGCCCTTTAAAATGGAGCTTCCTATCGCGCTGCCCGGCATCGGGTTTAACGCCGAAGTCAAAATGAGCTCCGGGTAGCGGCACGGCTCCGCACGCCCGTCCCTTACGACGAACACGCCCGTTTCAAGCGGCGAGATGAGCCGAATCTCGAGGTCTTCGAGCGACGCATTATACAGCGCCCGAATTTCCCCGTTTGCGAGTACGATCTCCCCAATCGCATTGCCATACGTTAAAAGCTGCTCAAAATAGACCGATAAAAAGTTATCGATGCCCATGTTGCAGCCGTTTACGGGCACGGTTTTTAAAAAACCGCGCAGCGCGCTTTCCGTGTGCTTTTCGGGGCAATACACCTCAAATCCGCCGATAAGACGCACCAGCTTGTAGATTGCCGCGTCGATGATCGGCACCTGCTCGCGCAAGGCACGGTACAGTGCACGCTCGCCTGCCGTCACCGGCAGTACCGGCGGGTACCCGCCCTGCGTCTGCACCGAAACGGCCGTGCGCTTCTCCTTTTTCAAAAATCCCAAATGCTAACTCCTTTCCCCGTCTCCCTTTGCACCGCGCAGGCAAAGCTTTCGCCCGCGCCGAGCACCGTGGAGACAAAATAGCGGATGTCGTCCATGGCATGGTCATTCTCCTTCACAGGCACATCCCGCGCGCCGTCATCTGCCCAGCGGTAGAGGGAAAACTCCCGCACCGCGTCCACGCAGCCCTTTGTCACCTTGATCTGCCCCGTGCGCAGCGCCGTTGCCGTCATGCGGATGCCGTTCAAAACGTCGTTTTTCGCCGCCGTCACTGCAAAGCCTCGGCTCTGCAAAAGTGTGATAAAGCTCGCCGCCGAGGGGTCGCATACGATCACATCGGGTGTTCTGCCGCGAATAAGCTCCAAAAACCCCTTAAAGTGCTCCTCGTCCGTGCGCCGCGTGTTTTCAAGCCGCGCGTCAAAGTAATACTCGTCTGCGCGGTACCACACGCCGCACAAAAGCCCCCAAAGGCCCATGGAGGTCGGGTTTACCGTGCCGTAATCGATGGACACCGCGTACCGCTCAAAGTCCGCTTTCGGCACTTCGCACAGGAGGTCAAGCGCAAACGGGTAAATCAGTCCCGTCGCCGCCGTCCACTTGCCCTCGATGAACCGGCTGTAAAACGCACCCGAAAACATCGTTCGGTAGCGCTTTCGCACATCTTCACTGAGCGACGGGTTGTCCTCCATCGTAAAGTGCAGGTAAAGCGCGTTTCGGCTCTCGGCTTTCAAAATCCACTCGCGGTAAAACCAGTGCTGCGGGTGCTCCGGGTTGCAGTTGAACCACAGCTTCGCGTTTTTCAGCGAACAGCGCGCAATGCCCTGCTCCACAAAAGAGCGCGGCATCAGCGCAACCTCGTCAAACAAAACGCCGCCGAGCGTCATGCCCTGAATGAGCGCCGCGCTCGATTCATCTCGTCCTCCGAAAAGATAAAAGCGGTTTTCTCTGCCCTGATACGATAGGATAATCTCGTTCTCTGCCTGCCGCACACGCATGGAAAAGCCCATAGACTTTAGCTTTGGTATAAGCTCCGCAACCACATTTCTCCGCACAGAACGGATCGTTTTGCCGCACACCGCAAAGCTCGTATTTTGAAAGCGTGCCATCGCCCACAGAAAAAAGGATATCCCCATACAGGTGGTTTTGCCGCTGCGCACCGCGCCGTCGCAGATGACGGCAAGCTTATTTCGGTGCGGGCTTTTTTCGCCCCACCAGCACAAGACCTGCATCTGCTTTTCGGAAAACGGCGTCACGGCTTATCCCCGTCTTTCAGCGCCGCCGCACCGCTTTCAATGGCGGAGATCAGCGCCTGTGCACCCGTCCCGCTCGTCTCGAGCTCGCTGAGGAGCCGCAGCGCTTCGATCCGGTCGAAAAACCGAATTTCCATGCCGCCGTTTTTCGGTCTGCGAATTTCGGAGACGGCGAACAGATCCATGTTTTTCAGCGTGCGCGGGTTCACGTCCTCGCAAAAGAGCAGCCTTACGGCATCATGAATGCCGCCGAACGCCAATCTGCGAAAGCCCTCCTTCGCCGTTTCGTTCACCATGTTCCACATCCTCTCTGAAAGTTTTGAAGCGCCAAACGGCGTTCGTTTTTTCGCCCGCCTGTTTGTCTCTTCACCCATACCCCTAAAACGCAGAAAAGTTTCCCTCAAAAGGGAAACTTTTCAAATTCATGTCCTCCGATGTCCTACAATGTCCTCTGATGTCCTGCGATGTCCGGTGGTTTTTATTTAATTTCAGGCTCCCTCTGGTTGAGGAAAAAGAAGAGATAACGCGCATCAACGCATGCTCACAGCTATATAAAAAGGGCGGCTTTGAGCCGCCCTTTCAGGAAACCTATGCAACCGGGTTTCCTAGGCTAAACAGTCCTCTGGACTGTTCAAGCAATGCAAAGCATTGCTTTCTACCATTCTTAGTTTTTTGTTGGGCAATAAGATTTCGCTTTCTGCGGAAAGCGACTTAGGGCGCTGCCCTAAGAACCCGCAAGTTTTCTGAAGAAAACTTGACCAAAGACTTTATTTGTCGTTCTCCGTGAGCACATCGTGCATCAAAAACGGCAGACATTTCTCGAATTTCACGCCCCAAACAGTGTTGTCACCGCACGCTTTTCTCGTTTCTTCTATGCACTTTGCGGTGTACCGCACGGCGGCGGCGCAGGCTTCCTTTACCGTTTTGCCGTTTAACATCGCCCCCAGCATCACGGCCGCGAAAATATCCCCCGTGCCGTGGTATTTGCCCGGCACGCGGTCGGAAAGCACCAGCGCCGTCTCGTCTTTTTCCCTATCGTAGCACGCCGCGCCGATTTTCTCCCCGTCCGTATACGCACCCGTCAAGATGACGATCTTCGGCCCAAAGTCGGAAAGGGCTTTCATTACTCTTTTAAGCTCCTTTTCGTCATACGGCCCGTCCTTAAACGGCTCGTGCAAAAGGCAATACGCCTCTGTCATGTTCGGCGTTAAAATGTCCGCTTTTTCGCAAAGCCTCGTCATGCTCTGCGCCGTTTCTTTATTAAAAATGCCGTACAGCGTGCCGTTGTCGCCCATCACGGGGTCTACAAGACGCAGCGGGCGGCTGTGTTCGTCCGTAAACAGCTCGAAGATTTCCCGCACAGTGTCAATCTGCTCGCGGCTGCTGAGGTACCCGGAACAGATGCCCTCAAACGCGGCCCCCTCGCGCTTCCAGTGCTGTGCCGTTTTCAGCATGTCGTCTGTCAAATCGCGGTACACGGGATCTTTAAAGCCGCCGTGTGTGGAAAGCACCGCCGTCGGCAGCACGGATGTCTCGCACCCCAAGGCGGACAGCACCGGCAGCATCACCGTAAGCGAGCATTTCCCCGCACCGGAAAGATCGTTGATGACCGCCGCGCGGCGCGGTTTTTCTTCTGTATTTAAAAACTGCATCGGGTTTTTCCCTCATTTCAAAAGTATTTCCGCTTTTATTGTAACCGCGGCGGAAAATAAAGTCAATTAGCGGTTTACAGGTGAAAAAAAGAATGGTAAAATAAAGGGTACGCGTACAGGCATGCCCTGCACCCGCGAAAGGAGCTTTCTATGAAAACCGAAAAACAACGCAAGCTCATCGTTCGCATCGGCGCGGCGATTTTGGCCGGGCTGATGATCCTCTCGGCACTTTCCGCCGTACTATTCAGTTGAATACATTCAACCGTTGAAAAAATCAATCCTCTTGAAAATACATTGTAAAGGAATGATCCACCCATGAGTAAACCGAAGTATTATATTTCGACGGCTATCGCCTACACCTCCAGCCGCCCGCACATCGGCAACACGTATGAGATCGTGCTCGCCGACAGCATTGCGCGCTATAAGCGCATGGAGGGCTACGATGTCTACTTCCAGACCGGCACGGACGAGCACGGCCAGAAGATTGAAGAAAAGGCTAATGCCGCCGGCATCACCCCGAAGGAATATGTCGACAACGTCGCGAAGATTGTCAAGGCGAACTGGGACGTGATGAACACCTCCTACGATAAATTCATCCGCACCACGGACGATTACCACGAAAAGCAGGTACAAAAGATCTTTAAAAAGCTCTACGAGCAGGGCGATATTTATAAGGGCCACTACGAGGGCATGTACTGCACGCCGTGTGAGTCCTTCTTCACCGAGTCCCAGCTTGTCGACGGCAAGTGCCCGGACTGCGGCGGCGAGGTCAAGCCCGCGAAGGAAGAAGCGTACTTCTTCAAGATGAGCAAGTATGCAGACCGCCTCATCGACTATATCAATAAGCACCCGGAATTCATCCAGCCGCCGCAGCGCAAAACGGAAATGATGAACAACTTCCTCCTGCCCGGCCTGCAGGATCTCTGCGTTTCCAGAACCTCCTTCAAGTGGGGCATTCCGGTCGATTTTGACGACAAGCACGTCGTGTATGTTTGGCTCGACGCGCTCACAAACTACATCACCGGCATCGGCTATGACTGCGACGGCAACTCCACCGAGCAGTTCAAGCGTAATTGGCCGGCAGACCTGCACCTCATCGGCAAGGACATCATCCGTTTCCACACCATCTACTGGCCGATTTTCCTCATGGCGCTCGACCTGCCGCTGCCGAAGCAGGTGTTCGGTCACCCGTGGCTTCTGATGAACGGAGGCAAAATGAGCAAATCGAAGGGCAACGTCATTTACGCAGAAGACCTTGTAGACCTCTTCGGCGTAGACGCGGTGCGCTATTTTGTCCTGCATGAGATGCCGTTTGAATCCGACGGCACCATCACGTGGGATCTGATGATCGAACGCACGAACTCCGACCTTGCAAACACGCTCGGCAACCTTGTAAACCGCACCATTTCCATGACAAACAAGTACTTCGGCGGCGTTGTAGAGAACAAAAATGTCGTAGAAGATGTCGATAACGATTTAAAGAGCGTTGTGCTCGCCACAAAGAACAGCGTGCAGACGAAGATGGATCAACTGCGCGTGGCAGATGCCATTTCCGAAATCTTCACGCTCTTCAAACGCTGCAATAAGTACATTGACGAAACGATGCCGTGGGCGCTTGCAAAGGACGAAGCGAAAGCCGACAGACTTTCCACCGTTCTCTATAATCTTGTGGAAAGCATCACGATCGGCGCGGCGCTCCTCACACCGTTTATGCCGGACACCGCAGAGAAGATCGTCGCACAGCTCGGCACGACCTTGCGCGCATACGATACGCTCGATACGTTCGGCGTTTACCCGAATGGGGGTAAAGTAACAGACAAGCCGGAGATTCTCTTCGCCCGTATCGATCCGAAGGAGATGGACGAGAAGATTGCCGCTGTGGAAGCGAAGTACGCTCCGAAGGAAGAGCCGAAGAAAGAAATTGAGGGTCTTGCCCAGATCAATATTGAAGACTTTGCAAAGGTTGAGCTGCGCGCCGCAAAGGTCGTTGCCTGCGAGCCGATCAAGCGTGCAAAGAAGCTCTTGAAGCTTACGCTCGACGACGGCACCTCCACACCCCGCACGGTCGCGTCCGGCATCGCGAAGTGGTATAAGCCGGAAGACCTCATCGGTCACACCGTCATCGTCGTCGCGAACCTGAAGCCCGCCGTGCTCTGCGGCGTGGAAAGCCAGGGCATGATCCTTGCGGCAGACGCAGGCGAAGACGATGTGCGCGTCGTATTTGTGGACGGCACCCCGGCAGGCTCCAAAATTCGCTAAGGAAAATTTCTATGATATTTGATTCCCACGCACATTACGACAGCGAGCAGTTCGACATCGACCGTGACGAGCTGCTCGGCTCCGTACTGCCGCAAAAGGGCGTCGTTGCGGTCATCAATATGGCAGCCGATTATGAAAGCCTCAAAAAAACCGTGGCGCTCTGTGAAAAATACGATTATATCTACGGTGCAGTCGGCATCCACCCGGAGTGCGCAAACGACCTGCCCGATAACTGGCTTTCGGACGTGGAAGCGCTGCTTTCCCACCCGAAGATCGTCGCCGTCGGCGAGATCGGCCTCGACTACCACTGGGAGGACGAGTGCCCGCGCGAAAAGCAGAAAGAGGTGCTTATCGCCCAGCTGGAGCTCGCGAAAAAACACGACCTGCCCGTTGTCATCCACGACCGCGAGGCCCACGGCGATATGATGGACATTCTGCGGAAATACAAGCCGAAGGGCGTCGTGCACTGCTTTTCCGGCAGTGCGGAATTAGCACAGGAGACCGTAAAGCTCGGCATGTACATCGGCCTTGGCGGTGTTGTGACGTTTAAAAACGCGCGCCACAGCATAGATGTGGCAAAGGCCATCCCGCTCGACCGCCTTTTGACCGAAACGGACGCGCCCTACATGGCGCCCGTGCCATTCCGCGGCAAGCGCTGCGACAGCTCCATGATCCCCTACGACGCGGCGAAGATTGCCGAAGTGCGCGGCATCACGGCGCAGGAGGTTTTGGAAACCGCCTGCGAAAACGCCTGCCGCCTTTTCGGTATCACGCTGCCGAGCGCCGCAAAATAAAAGGAGCGATCATCTTGACCATCACGTATGAATACGGCGATAACCTCTACATTAACGTCACGAACCAGTGCCCGAACGCATGCGACTTCTGCCTGCGCAACAACAGCACGGGCAGCCTGTACGCGGATAACCTCTGGTACGAGGGCGTGGAGCCAACAAAAGAGGAAATCTTAGCCGACCTTAAAAAACGCAACCTCAATTCATACGCGGAGATTGTCTTCTGCGGCTACGGCGAGCCTGCCTGCCGCTGGGACGACATGCTTTGGCTTGCCGCGCGCTTAAAAGAAATGGGCAATTACACCCTGCGCGTCAACACGAACGGCCTTGCAGACTGCATCATCGGGCGCAACGCCGCGCCGGAAATGCACGGGCTTTTGGACATTGTGTCCGTCAGCTTAAACGCGCCGACCGCCGAAAAGTACGATGCGGTATGTCACTCGAAATACGGCCCCGAGGCGTTTGATGCCATGCTGCATTTTACGGCAGAAGCCGTAAAAAACGTACCGCATGTGGTGATGACGGTCGTCAGCACCATGCCCGCAGAGGACATTGAAGCCTGCCGCAAGCTGTGCGAAAACGCCGGTGCCAAGTTCCGCGTACGCGAGTATATCTCCGAATAACTGCATAAAATAACGAAAGCAGAGTGCTCGATCCGAACACTCTGCTTTTTGTTTTGTGATTTTAGTTTAATTTAATTTTGAATGTGATCGGCTTATCGGACGTGTAGTTCGTCTTGATATGCAGCCCGTTTTCGTCGCGCGTCCACGCAGGTGCATCGTCTGTGCCGAGCACCGAAACGCGCTCGACTAAACCGTGGTACACCGTACCGGCGGTGTGCTCCTGCATACGCAGGGAGTGAATGTGGTATTCGCCGTTGTCGTTCGCCTTCAGCGCGATGGCAAAGAGCGTATCTCCCTTTGCCGTAAAACGGAAATCCTCGCCCGTAAAGTTCTTTTTCACGCCGTCGGAAAAGCCGCCGTCCTGCACCTTTGTGGGGCCTTCGCCGAACGTCCTCCACACGTGTGTATCATAGATTGCTTCGCCGTTCACCTGCATCCAGTCGCCGATGGCAGTCAGCACCGCGGTGTCCTCATCGGAGATGGTGCCGTCCGCTTTCGGGCCTACGTTTAAAAGCAGCGCACCGTTTTTGCTGACGATGTCCACAAGGTCGCAGATGATGTCCCCCGCCGGGCGGAAGTCGTTGTTTTCCGTGTAGCACCAGGAATTCAGCGCAATGGCGGTATCGGTCTGCCAGAAATACGGCTTGATGTCCGCCATTTGCCCGCGCTCAATATCCGGCACCGCCGTGCCGAACATGTACGCATCGAATTTATAATCGATGGCAACCTCCTCGCCCCATTCCGCAGCGCGATTATAATAGTACGCCGCCGCTTTTTTGAGGTACGGCTTTGCCGCCTCCTGCTGAATCCACCAGTCAAAATAGAGAATTTTCGGGTGATAATTGTCGATGAGTTCGCACGTGCGCACAAGCCAGTCTTCCATGAATTCTTCAGAGGGCTTGCCGTCGATGGCATCGAAATTCTCCGGGTCGGGCATGGAGGGCCAATAGAGGTCGTCGCGGTCCGGGTTTTGCGGCATATCGCTCTCAAACTTTTTGCCGTTGCTCATGAAGAACCAGTGCTCAATGCGGTGCGAGGATACCCCAAGCGTCATGCCCTGCGCTTCCACGGCCGCTTTCAGCTCGCCGACTATATCGCGCTTCGGTCCCATCTCGTAAGCGTTCCAGTGCGAAATATTTGAACGGTACATCTGGAAACCGTCATGGTGCTCCGCCACCGGCACAACGTATTTTGCGCCCGCCTTTTTAAAAAGCGCAGCCCATGCGTTCGGATCAAACTTTTCCGCCTTAAACATCGGAATGAAATCTTTGTAGCCGAAATCCTTGTGTGCACCGTAGGTTTTGATATGGTGCTCGTAGACCTTGGAGCCCTCTATGTACATGTTACGCGGATACCATTCGCTGTCAAACGCCGGCACGCTGTACACGCCCCAGTGGATGAAAATGCCGAACTTCGCCTTTTGATACCACTTCGGCGTCTGCCAGCTTGAAAGGGACGCCCATGTGTCTTTGTACGGCCCCTTTTCGATCACGTCGTCAATGTTCTGCAATGCTTTTTTCATATCGACCATACTATTTTCCTCCCAAAAGGAACTTTTCTCTTCCCCATTATATCAGCACATCGGAAATTTGCAAGACAAAAGCCGACGGAAACCCGCCGGCCTTTTGCTGTTATTTGCTTCTGTAATAGACGTCGTTTAATTCTTTGAGCCACTTTTTGTCGATGGCGTCGAGCTGCTCCTGCGTGATGCGGAACGCCCAGTTGCCGTTCGGCACGCCGGGCAGGGAGGAAACGTGCATCCGTACACCGCTTGCTCTTTTATTCATGGGCTTCTCCCTTCTTTTGCATAAATTGCTTAAATATTGAGCCGCTATATCTCATAATCTTGTATAAGTACACCATACTTCACTGGGCTATTCAATGGTAATCTTACACAGATTTCAGGGAGAACTTTTGAATTGTACGTCATTTGATAAGGAGCACCACGGCGCTTACGTCATCCTCGTGCCCGTCTGCGCGGTCTTTTACGGCGCGCTCCACAATGCGCTCGGAAAGCGCCTGCGGGTCGTCGTCCTCATAGTTTGCAATGAGATCGCACAGCCACTCCGTGCCGGAAGCCGTCACGCCGTCCGAGACCATGACGAGCATATCGCCCGCATCGAGGTCTTTTTCGCTGCGGGCAAAGGCGATTTCCGGCAGAATGCCCACGGGCACGCTTTTGGCTTCCAGATACTCCGTCTTCTTGCGCCTGCGCAGCACCGTGCCCGCAGCACCCGCCTTGCGCAGGGAGACGTGCCCTGTAAAGAGGTCGATGCACGCAACATCCAGCGTTGCAAGCGACTCCTCCCCGCCCTTTGCGAGCATGGCGGAGTTGATCATCTTCAGTGTGCTCTCAAATCCGATACCGGCTTTGAGAAGCGACTGCGCCATACCCGCGGTCATTGTGCCGTCCACAGCTGCCCGGCCGCCCGTGCCCATGCCGTCGCTTAAAACCGAGATATACCGCCCGCTGCCGTCCGTGAACGCCTCGGCGCAATCGCCGCAGAGAGACGCGCCGTTTGCTGCGTGCTGCGCAAAGCCGCGCTGCACGGCGTAAACGGGCTTCTGGCACATTTGCAGCTTTAAGGTATCGCCCGCCGCCGTCACGCTCGGCTGCGTGAACGTGCGCCCGCACGCGCCGGAGATCTCGCGTGTCAGCTGCCCTTTGTTGATGTGCACCCCGTGTGTGCGGCAAATGTTTGCTTCAATCGTCATGCGGCCGAATTTATCGATGCGGCAGCAGACTTCAATCGGCGTGAGCTCGCGATGACGCAAGACCTCGCGCACCTGCTCTGCACTGTCCTCATCAAAGCGCTGGTACTGCTCGAATTCCTCCGCCATGTCGCCGAGCATCTGCGCCGTGGAGCGGAAATGTTCTTCGACGATGGCGCGCACCTGTTCGGCGCGCATACGGGCGCTTTCTTTTGCCAAAAGCTCGCGGTATTCGCCGTTTACGGCGTCTCTCAGCTCCATGGCACGGTTGCAGCGCGTCAAAAACGGCACATCAAAGTCGCTGCGTTCGATTTTGCCGCGCTCCCGCAGCGGATACGAAAGCCGCGAGAACGTTTTTTGCGTCTCGTCGCGATTTTTGCGCCAGCACACTGCGCACTGGCTGCACCCGGTGCAAACCTTCTCCGCCGCGCGGCCGTACACATGCGGCAGGTCAGCCGCCGCGGTCGTCTCCAGCTTTTCCGAGATGCGATCTACGGAATCCGATGCGCTGCGCATGGCTTCCGCCGTATACCGCAGGCGCAAAATAACGTTTTTTCTAAGAGAATCGCCCGGCAACCTGTCCCCGTGCGCGGTGAATAAATTGGAAAGCCGTCGGCTCTGCGGCAAAAGCATATATAAAATGGAAGCCGCGGCCACCTCCACCGCGCCGTAAAACACCTGCGAAGTGCTGTTCACCTGCAAGGATGCGATGCCGTTTGAAATGACGAACGCCACCGCCACGGCGAATTTGCCGAGTGGCGAGAACACACCGGCCATCAGCCCGCCGAGGCCGTACGCGCCAGAGAGATACGAAAGTCCCGCCGTGGAGAGCCCCTGCACCGTGCCCGCCGCAATACCCGCCACCGCGCCGCCCGCAAGCCCGCCGATGCGCGCGCAGACGAGTACCGTCAGCACGATGAGCACGCGCCCGACGGAAATGTGCGAGACGGTCACGTTTGAAAACGAGAGCAGCAAAACGCCGAGCGAGACGATAACAGCCGCCACGTCGCCGCTGTCAAACACGGCGGTCTCGCGGTGGGTCTCCAAAAGCTGCACGGTGCGGCGCAGAAAATACGCCGTGCCCGCCGCCAAAAACGACTCCGCAATGTACATGGCAAGCACATTTGAAAGCGAGCCGTTTAAAAACACCATGGCGATGCCCGTCGAAAGCAGCGGCAAAAACGCTGTGACCGGTGCGAAGACCGGGTGGTCGCGGATGGACTTTAACTCCGACAGCGACCAGCGGATGGCCCCCACGGCGAGCAAAGCCGCGATGTAGCGCGCGGGGATATCCACGGGCGACGGGAACAGGTAGCCCACCGCGCCGCCGAGGATGACCGCCCACATGGTCGAAAACGGCGCTGCCGCCGCGCCTGCCGCCGCAAACGGTGCGTATTTGCCGAAGACGAGCCCGCGCGCCGTTAAAAAGCCCGCAAGGCCGCCCGCCATCAGCCACACCGCCCTGCGCACATACGGCACGGTAAGGGCCGCGCTTATGCGGTCCCGCACTCTTAAAACTGCTTTTTCCTCCATTGTCTTTTCCGCCCTTTCCTGCACTTTGTCTTTTCTGTGCTACCATTATACGAAGCCTTGCCCGCAGGAAAACACGAAACAGGCAGGCGGGTTTTAGGATTGTTTTGTGAAAAGCACAAGGTTTCTGTCGCCGCGCCTTTCATGCGCATTTTCCTTGTCGGTTTCTCTTGCTTCCCACGTGGAAATTTACAGTTTTCCGGCTGTGCCGACTTGACAAACCGCAAAAAAGGGCTTAGAATAGCGGTAATATCAAAACCGATGATTGGAAATAGTACCCGATGCAAAACGGCAAAGAGAGCCCCTTTCGGTGAGACGGGGTGCGGGCTGCGCGGCGAATGGCTCCATGAGGGCGGGCGGGAAAATCGCCCGACGTTTGGCCGCGTTAGAAGCCAAGCCGTAACTACGGCTGTAAAGCGGGCGTTTATGCGCCAATTTGGGTGGTACCGCAGGAATTTGACCTCTTGTCCCTTGTTTTAAGGGTGCAAGAGGTTTTACTTTTTGGGGTGCATCTGAAAAGTCAAAAACTTGTCTATTCCACAAATACGGACGGTTTCTGCGTTGAAAATCCTCGGCAGCCGGAAGGCTTCCTGCGGTTTTCGCCTTGAATCCGCCTCGTCTTTGCGAAATATCCTGCGTTTCCTTTGTTTTCAGATACACCCGTAAAAGCCTGAAAGTGCAAAATCAAATGAATCATATAGAAAGGTGACGTTACGATGGAATACAAATTTTCAGACCGCGTGCTCACGTTAAAGCCCTCGGCAATCCGTGAAATCTTTAAATACGCCGCTGACCCGAGCTATATTTCGCTTTCCGCCGGCAACCCTGCGCCGGAAGCGTTCCCGTCTAAACAGCTTGCCGCCATTTCCGCAAAGCTGATGGAAGAAGAGCCGATTTTGGCGCTCCAGTACAGCACAACGGAGGGCTACCCGCCGCTTTTACAGCATCTTAAGGCGTACATGAAGTCCTCCCGCAACATCGGCACCGAGGACGACGGCGTGCTCGTCACAAGCGGCGCACAGCAGATCATGGATCTGTTCACAAAATCCATCTTAAACGAAGGTGAAACCGTTATTTGTGAAGCGCCGAGCTTCATCGGCTCTTTAAACGACTTCCGTTCCTACAAAGCAAAGCTCGTCGGCATCCCGATGGACACGGACGGCATGAACATGGAAGCGCTGGAAAAGGCGCTCGAGACCGAAAAGAACGTGAAGTTCATCTATACGATTCCAAACTTCCAAAACCCCTCCGGCATCACGATGAGCCTTGAAAAGCGTCACCGCCTGTATGAGCTTGCCAAAGCGCACGACGTAATGATTCTCGAAGACAACCCCTACGGCGACCTTTACTATGAAGGCGAGCCGCTGCCGAGCATCAAGTCGTTTGATACGGACGGCATCGTCATCTACGCCGGTTCGTTCTCTAAGGTCATCTCCCCCGGTATGCGCGTGGGCTACGCCATCGGCCCAAAGCCGGTTCTCGCCAAAATGACCGTCTGCAAGCAGGGGCAGGACGTGCACACGAATATCTGGTCGCAGGTTCTGTGCTACCGCTTCATGACGGAATATGACTTTGACGCGCACCTTGCGGGGCTTAGAAAAATCTACACGAAAAAGCGCGCTTTGCTCCTTGACCTCATGGAAAAGCACCTTGCGCCGTCGTACATCACGTGGGACCCGTTCAACGGCGGTCTGTTCGCGTGGTGCCACCTGCCGAAGGGCGTTGACATGATGGAATTCGTACAGAAAGCGCTTGAAAAGAAGGTTTGCGTTGTGCCGGGCACCGCATTTTTGACGGATGAAAACGAGCCGTGCGACGCGTTCCGCATCAATTTCTCCACCCCGACCGATGAGCAGCTCACAAAGGGCATCACGCTGCTTGGCGAGACCATCCGCGAGATGGTGGAAAAATAAAGGATATCAGAGAGGAAAATCACCATGGAAAATACCGTAAACACCACACCCGAAACAAAAAAGAAGCGCGTTTTGAGCATGATTCAGCCGACGGGCATGTTCACGCTCGGCAACTACCTCGGTGCGCTGAAGAACTTCGTCGCGCTGCAGAACGACTATGAGTGCGTGTACGCGCTTGCCGACCTGCACGCCATCACCGTGCGCCAAAACCCGGCGGAATTCCGCAAAAACACGCTTTCCGCCTACGCGATGATGCTCGCGCTCGGCATCGACCCGGAAAAGAGCATTTTCTTCATCCAGAGTCAGGTGCCGGAGCACGCACAGCTTGCATGGGTATTGAGTTGCTACACCCAGTTCGGCGAGCTCTCCCGCATGACGCAGTTTAAGGATAAATCCGCAAAGCACGCCGATAACGTAAACGCGGGGCTGTTCACTTACCCAAGCCTGATGGCGGCGGACATTCTGCTGTATAACGCCGATTACGTGCCGGTCGGCGCCGACCAGAAACAACACCTTGAGCTTTGCCGCAACATTGCGGAGCGCTTTAACGGGCTTTACTCCCCGACATTCGTCGTGCCGGAGGGTCTTATCCCGAAAACCGGTGCGCGCATCATGTCTTTGCAGGACCCGACGAAGAAGATGAGCAAATCCGATGAAAACACGGCGGGTTTCATCACTATGCTCGATACCCCGGCGGAGATCATGAAAAAGTTCAAACGCGCTGTCACGGACAGTGAAGCCCGCGTCTACTACGGCGAAAACAAAGCCGGCATCAATAACCTGATGGGCATTTACAGCTGTATTACGGGCAAAAACTATGACGAAATAGAAAAGGAATTCGAGGACCGCGGCTACGGTGATTTCAAGACCGCCGTGGGCGAAACCGTCGTCAAGGAGCTTGAGCCCATTCAGGCGCGCTATAACGAGCTCATCAAGGACAAGGCATACCTTGAAAAGTGCTACAGCGAGGCCGCGCCGCGTGCAGAGGCCATTGCACGCCGTACTTTGCAAAAGGTCATGAAGAAAGTGGGGTATTTGCCGGTCGCACACTGAGCATACGGGAATTGACAATTTCTTTCTAAGCCAGTATAATGGACATGGAAATCGAAAAGCCGCAGCGGTCTGTTTCCGCGCGGCTTTTTTCTTGAGAAAATAAACGACCCTTTTTACAGAAAGGATGGATCCAATGGCAAAGCACATGGCCGGCAAAAATCAGCGCCCGTATTCTGCCGAAGACAGAGCGCGCCGCGCCGCAAAGGCTGACCCGCGCAGCGCGGCTTCCGAGCTGACGCCGGAAACGCTGTACGCAAAGCAATCGTCACAAAGCGAAAAGCGCGTCCCCTCCTCCATAGAAAATCTGCATTTTACCCCGAAGTCGCCGAAAAACGGTCCCGAGGGCTTTGAAGAAACACGCGAATATCCCGCACCGGCAGCGCCGCAACAGGAAGCGCCCCGCTCGGCGCGCCCTGCGCCTGTACCCGCTCCACGGCCGGAGCCGTATGAGGACGAAGACGACTACGAAGAGTACGAAGAATATGAGGAAGGCTACGACGATAAGCCGCGCCGAAAGCGCTCGCCCGTCGTGCCCATCGTCATCGTGATGATCGTTTTGGCCATCGGCATTTTGGGGTACATTGCGTACAGCCTCGGTGCGTTCGGCAAGTTCTTACCCGCTGCCGCCACACCTACGCCGGAGCCCACACCGGAAGCCGCCGCAACGGCAGAGCCGACACCTACTCCCACTGCAGAGCCGACCGCCACGCCGGAGCCGACACCGCCGCCGATCTATGACGACGGCACGGAAGGCTACATGTCCTCGGGCATTCTCATCTACAATAACAAGGGCTTTGAAATGTTCTACGGCAGCGACAGCATGGCGACCGCCTACGCCGAAATGCTGAATGACTGTGCAAGCCAGCTTTCCGGCACAAAGGTGTACAGCATGGTCATCCCGAATCACTCGGAATTCGGCGTGCCGGAGCGCGTGCGCAATTACTATGAGGAAGCTTCCCAGCGTGAGAACACCATGGCGGTCAACAATACGCTTTCCGCAAGCATCACCGCGGTGGATATTTACGATGCGCTGAACCTGCACAACAACGAAGACATTTATTTTGATACCGATACCCACTGGGCGCCGCTCGGCGCGTTTTACGCGTATGAAAAGTTCTGCGAAGCGGCAGGTGTAACGCCGACGACGCTCGACAGCTTCACGAAAACGTCCTCTGACTTCACGGGCTACCTTGCCTACGTTACGAGCGAAGACGTGCTGAACAACAACCCCGATACACTCGATCTCTACGACCCGAAGTACAACTACACATGCGAAATTTCGTATGACGGGCAGTATTTTGAGGAAGCCGACAGCCTCAATAGCCACGACGAGAGCCTCGGCTACGCCATGTACCTGCACGGCGATATGGGCTGCGTGCGCATCACGAACCACGACCTTTCCACGGGCCGCAAGCTGCTTGTGGTGAAGGACTCCTACGGCAACGCCATGGGTCCGTTCCTCGGCGCAAGCTTTGACGAGGTACACGTGGCGGACTTCCGCTACTTTGAAGGCGACCTGCCGACCTACTGCACGGAGCATGGCATTACGGACGTGCTTTTCGCCGTCAACGAAATGGCCGTCAATACCGAGCAGCACCAGAATTCAATCCGCGCAATGTTTAATTAAGCATCGCATCGATTTTCACACATAACCTAAAAGACTCCCTCTGTCAGAGGGAGTCTTTTTTACAAAACTTTCACCCCAGCAGCTCCGGCCTTTCCTCCAAAAGCGTCTGCAAGCTGCCGTCTTCGTAGCGATAGCTCATCACAACGCCGCCGGTCTGCGTCTTTTCGCGCGCTTGTCCCATTGCGGCGCCGAGTATGAACGCGAGCGCGAGCACGGTCAGCATAACTGCCGAAAGCACGAGCGGGCTTTGGGTTCGGCGGCTTTGAAATCCCGCTGCGAAGCTCTCCGGGGGACCGGCGGCCGCACAAAGAATGTCATACGACATCGTTTCTGCGTGGGGAATCTCGCACAAAAGGCTTTGCACGCGGGCGGTCTCACGCTTCTTCTCTGCGCGCGTGCCGCTTACCGCCCGATACACACGGCGTAAATACTGCTCAAACCCGCTTTCAGGCTTCCTTTTCATGTTGCACCTCGCAGCTTTTCAGCACGTTCTGCACACCTACGGCCGTGCGGCGGTATTCCTCTTTCTGCTCCGTGAGATACGCTTCCGCCGCAGGCTCCAAATGATAGTAAACGCGCATGCGGGCGCGGGCGGCGTCCGTCATTTCGGTGCGGGAAGATACACACCCGCGCTCCTCCAACCGCCGCAGTGCGACGTACACCGAGGCCAAGTTGAACGACAAAAGTCCCCCGCTGCGCGATTCGATCTCCTGCACCATCTCGTAGCCGTAGCGGTCGCCCTCCTTTAAAATGAGCATGCACAAAAGCTCCAGCGGCACGCGCTTGGTGCTGTCGTTATTCGCCATTGTCATTCCTCCCCTTTGCATAAATTCTGTGATTTTATCCTACCACAGAAAACTTGATTTGTAAATCACATTGTTAAAATAATTTAATATAAAATTATTGACACATCGAATTTGCTCTGCTATACTCAAGCTATAACACAGGCTTTGCACTTTTTTGTTATGGAAGGAGGAACCCATGAAAAAGCTCATTATCCCTTGCATTACGCTCATCTTGACATTTATCTTGGCGATTTCTGTTTCGGCAGAAAGCCTGCCTGCGCTGCACCCGGCGGAGAACATCCAAACCGGCGTTACGGAGCAGATGGTCGCGGCGCTGACGAAAACCGTGCCGCACATCAGGCTGCACCCCGCAGAGAAGCTGAAAACCGGCTTTTCCGCGGCATATATTACGGAGCACTACAACATTTGTGAGATTTCGCACGCAACGGGCGAGACTGCGCTCGGAGAGAAACTGAACGTCGTCTCCTACCGCTTGCAGCCGAAAGACACACAAAACGAAACACTTTTGCTCATCGACGAAGTGCAGGACGCTTCAAGCGGTGAAACGTTATATTTCACACTGCATTACGGTAATTTTGGCACCGGCGAAGTGACACGCGCCGAAGTCGTTTACCCGTAACCCCACAAAACGCAAAGCCTGTACACATGCGCGCATAGAAAAACGGCACCGTTACAAAACGCGGTGCCGTTTGCTTTTATTGGGTTAGATCGACTTATATTCGTCCAAAAGACTTTGGGCGAGCTTGGAGTTGACGACGGCGAAATCGTCCGGGGATTTGTAATCGAGCGTGCGCAAAACCTCCTGCGACTGGCGGTACACGGCCATTTTGGTGGTCTGGTACACGGGCTCCTGACGACCCTTGACGAACAGCGCGAAACGCAGTTCCTCCTCCGTTGCGGCGCAGAAATAGGCGTGCACATTGCCGTCCAGATTTTTGCGCACCACGGTGACGATGGCGTTTTTCACAAGCTCCACGGCGGCATCATCGAGGCCGGCCTCGAAAATGAGGATTTTCTCCTTTAACTCCTGCGGGTTTTTCACGCTGCGCTTTTTCAGCGCGCGCACGGCGGGGATAGGCTCCGCGCCGGAAACCGCGCCGGAGGGGCGCAAGCAGATCATAAACGCGTTCATCGGGTCATGGTAGATCATGGGGTACGCCATCTGCGCGGTGTAGCCGCAGTGGAGGCATTCCCAGTCAAACATGGATTCGCGCAGAATGTCGCGGCGCAGCTCGGGGTTTTCCTCCGCATTGACGCTTGTGTACATCTCTAATTTCTGCGTCTGGCCACAGGCGGGGCAGACAATATCTTTCTGTATCTTCGTAGACATCAAATTCACTCACTTTCTGCAAACGGAACCTGCCCCGGCGCAAAAGGTGGGCGTTTTTCCGCGCAAGGAATCAAGCAGACCTCAGGTCCGCCTTTTAACGTTCATTTTAAAGCGCATTATTCGTAGGGAACTTCTTCGCTTTCGTCTTTTTCGGGCTCAGTCGTTTCCGGCTGCTCGGCGGCAGGCTCTGCCGCTTCCACGGCTTCGTCTACGGTACCGTCCGGCACGAATGCGGCTTCTTCGGCTTCCTTTTCCTCTTCCGGCGTGGGAGTGTACTCCTGCACGTCATCAAGGGTGATCTCCTCTTCTTCCGCTTCGCTGTCATCCTCATGGGTCAGGGCTTCCAGCTTCTCCACAGCGGCATCGATGCGCTTCTGGGCGGCTTCAATGTCGATGCAGTACGGCTCCGTAACGGTGTTCTCTGCATCGCGCAGGTTGTGGTAGTAGTAGCGGCCGAGAGCGAGATAGGCGCGCTCCTCTGCCTTTTCCTCACAGCGGATAACGGTGCGCAGGCGATTCATGAGCGCAGTGCGGCGGTTCTTTTCCTCTACCACTTTCACAGCGCCCTGTACGGCGCCGCCGGCGGTCTTAAATGCGGCCGAGATATTCTTCAAAAAGTTCATGGTAAAACTCCTTTCGGTCAAAACGCCAAGGCGTTCAGTTATTTCAAGTTTAAATACACCTTTATTATATATCAAAAAAGCGCAAAATAACAGCCCCAAAATGTAAATAATTCCATATAAATATGCAGAAAAGCGGACATCGCAGGACATTATAGGACATCACAGGACATCTTTTGAACATTTGTTCTGCGTTCGATTGACATTTCGGAAATTTTTGTTTATGATGAGAGTCGACGAACACATGTTCTATTTTGAAACGAAAGGATCGTGACTGCAAGTGAACGATTACATTTCCTGGGGACAGGAGTATTTGGATGAGGCGGAGCGCATCAAACGGCGGCTGCTCGTCATCCGCGCCGAACGCGACTATGACATTGCAGGCGAGCAGGCCCAGCGTGTGCAGATGCTTTACACCATGTATTTGGAGTGTCTTGTAACAGGCCATGCGCTGCAAAAGCGCGGAAGGAGGGCGGTTTCGTGAGCGGATATAAGCCCCTTTCCGCCGGTGCACGGCAGGCGAAGCTACTCAGCCGCATCGGCGCAGAGACAAACAAAAATGAGCTTTCAGAAGCGCAGGTTTTACTGCGGCGCGCCATCGGCAATGAGCTAACCGACCGCCAGCGCGACTGCGTGCAGCTTTACTACGGCGAGCGGCTGACAATGCAGGAGATTGCGGACGAGCTTCACCTGACGCGCGGCACGGTGTGCAAGCACCTGCAAAAGGCTTCGGCACGACTTTCGCACGCTTTGCAGTATTCCACGCTCGGCATGCGTGCGGAGCAAAGCCGCGACCGATAATCCCCCTTGAAAAGCCTCTCCGATTGTGCTACTATTTGTACAGACAACTCAGCATAGATCACAGCAGATTTATCTGCGGAAAGGCTTATACTATGGATTTGATTCAAATTGACGAAAACGGGCTGCATCTCGTTTTTGAAAAGACAGAAGATTTCGGCTGCAAACTGCTGCACTTCTCTGCGCTCCCCTTTGACGAGCGCAGTCTGCTGCACGTGCACGACCGCGAGACGGGCGGCTTGCGCCTGAACACCGAGCGATACAATCTCTTGGAAATTATGATCTCCGGGCAAAACCGACCGGGCGAGCGCCACGGCAACAAATACATTTCCACAAGCCCCGGCGACCGCATGAAGCTCGTCTATTTTGCGGACAAGCACAACGAGTTCGGCCGCAAGCTGGAAATCCACATGGAAGATAAGATCTGCGGCATTGAAACGATTTCGCACATGCAGTTTTATAACGGCGTTCAGGCTGTACGCTGCTGGACGGACGTGAAAAATGTCGGAACAGAGCCGCAGGGGCTGGAATATGTTTCCTCCTTTGCCCTCACTGGCATCGAAAAAGAGGGTATGCTTTCGACGGACGACAAAATGCGCGTCTGGTACCCGCACAACGGCTGGCAGCGCGAAATGCAGTGGGAAAGCTACACTTTCCCGTAGCTCGGTCTCGCCCGCTGCCAGCCCGAGGAAATTCAGCGCTCCTCTAAGGTGATTGGTGCGACGAACATCGGCAACTGGTCTACAAAAGAATACCTGCCGATGGGACTGCTTGAAAACACGGAAACGGGCTCCAATTTATTCTGGCAGATTGAGCACAACGGCTCGTGGCACTGGGAGATCAGCGACCAGATGGGCAATTTCTACATTCAGTTAAGCGGCCCGACGGAAACGGAATCGCACTGGTGGAAGAATTTGCAGCCGGGCGAAACATTCACGACAGTGCCGGTGTGCGTAGGCTCCACGCTCGGCAAATTTGATGACGCCATGGGCGAGCTGACGAAGTACCGCCGCATGATTCGCCGCAAAAATGCGGACAACGAGAAGCTGTGCGTCATTTTCAACGACTACATGAACTGCCTGTGGGGCAACCCGACAACGGCGAAAGAGCTGCCGCTCATCGACGCGGCGCACAAGGCGGGCTGCGAATACTTCTGCGTGGACGCAGGCTGGTACGCGGACGGCTTCTGGTGGGACAACGTGGGCGAATGGCTGCCGAGTAAGGAACGTTTCCCGAACGGCCTTGAGGAAGTGATGGACTACATCCGCTCGAAGGGCATGATCCCGGGCGTGTGGCTCGAAATTGAAGTAATGGGCATTTGCTGCCCGAAGGCCGCGCGCGTGCACCCGGACTGGTTCTTCACACGCCACGGCAAAAAGGTGCACGACCGCAGCCGCTGGCAGCTCGATTTCCGCAACCCGGAGGTCGTGGAGCACGCAAATGAGGTCGTTGACCGCCTTGTACGCGACTACCATGTGGGCTACATCAAGATGGATTACAACATTGAGCCGGGCATCGGCACGGAATTAAACGCCGACAGTGTGGGCGACGGTTTACTCGGGCACGAGCGCGCATATCTTGCTTGGCTTGATTCCGTCTTTGCCCGCTACCCCGACCTTGTGATTGAAAACTGTTCCTCGGGCGGCATGCGCATCGACTACGCGATGCTCTCGCGCCACAGCATTCAGTCTACGAGCGACCAGGAGGACTACCTGCGCTATGCGTCCATTGCGGCGAACGCGCCCTCGGGTCTGACGCCGGAGCAGAGCGCCATTTGGAGCTACCCGATGAAAGGCGGCGGACGCGAGGAAGCCGTATTTAATATGTGCAACGCGCTGATGCAGCGTATTCACCAGAGCGGTCATTTGGCGGAAATTCCCGAGGAGGACTTCACGCTCGTCAAGGAAGCGCTCGATTATTACAAGACAATCCGCGGCGACATCAAGCGCGCGCTGCCGTTCTGGCCGCTCGGTACGTCGCACTTTGCGGACACGTGGGTCTCGCTGGGCCTTAAAACCGCGCACAAAGCGTACATCACCGTGTGGAGACGCGGCGCGCCGGACGGCCGCTGCACGCTGCCCGTGGATTTTCTGCGCGGCAACGAGCACGTAAATGTGCGCTGCGCATACCCCGCAAACCACAACACGAAATGCGCATGGAACCCGGAGAAGAGCACGCTGACGGTAGATCTCCCCGCCCCCATCTGCGCCAGAATTTTTGAGCTGGAATATTAAACCCGCGCCTGAACCCGTACAGGACACCGTGCAAAATCCCGATGCAGACGAAGAAAGACATCTCGCGGAAGAAGCGCGGCGCAAGGCGGAGGAAGCGCAAAAGGAAGCCGAAGAAGCGCGGCAGCGCGTGGAGGAAGCGCAGCGCCGGGCGGAGCGTGCCGCACAGAAAATGGAAGACGCAATGAAGCGCGCCAAGCTTGCGCAGGAGCAGTTAAAAAAAGCGCAGGCAGAGGCCGAAAAGCTCAAAAATCAGAACAAAAAGACGTAAAAAATCGCCCGCAGGCACGAAAAACGGTTGCCTGCGGGCGATGGTTTTTGAATTTTACTTTTCGATGTCTTTTTCGACGTTCTGCGGAGCAGTGGGCGAAGAAGCGGGCTGCACGGGCATCTGCACGGAAGCCGCTGCGGGTGCCGAAACGGGTGCGTAAGCGCTGCGCATTTTGGCGGTGGTGACCATGTGCTTTGCGCCCTTTGCCATGGCGATGATGGTAGGTACGGCACCGATGACGGCGAAGAGATAGACCTGTGCAAGGCCGCCGAAGTAATCGCCGGAATCGACATAGCCTTCTTTGATAAGATCCATCATGGCGCGGAACGCGGTGAAGAAATCGGTCTCATAGAACTGCGCCGCGGTGATTGACCAATCGGCCTGATACGCAAGGAAGATCATCAGGAGCATCAAAACGCAGGAAATGATGATGCCCGGTGTGCCGAGCTTTTTGCCGAGCATTTCGTAGCCCTTTAACGTGCAGATGGCCATGACAAGGCCGGAAACGGCGGCGACGTAGCCGAGCTGGCCGACAATGACGATGACGACGGCGCCGATAAGCGAACCGATGAGCGCACCCACGATGCCGGGCAAAACCTGCTCCTGCTTCTGCATTTTTGTCTGGTTCTGCTGCGCGGCGGCTTCGCTGACCTGCCCGAAGCACGGTTCACACAAAAGGTACGCATTGCCGGAGACGGTGTAGGCGTCTACGCCCTCCGGGCGACCGCAATGCTCGCAGCAATTTGTATACCCGTTTGTTCTGAGGAACGTGATGAGCGTATCAAGCGCACTGCGCAGGGCCTCTGCCATTTTATCTTTATTGCCGGAGAGCTTCACAAGGAAATTGACGCGGAAACGCTGCACGGTACAGCCGCTCAAAACCTTATTCATTTTCTCGAGCGGTTTGAAATCCGCGGGATTCGGCGCCATGCCCATGCGCGAGACCGAAAGCGAAAGCATATAGTAGACGCGGTTGTTGGCGTTCGGCATAATGGTGACGGTATACCCCTGCACATTGCCGAAAACGCCCTCTGCATTCGAGTCATACATAAGGCCGTTCACACCGGCCGCTGCCGCAAGCTTTGCCATTTGACTTTTGTTCATATCCCGATCCTCCAAATGTTGTTCTTTACCTGTATTCTACTATATTCTGGTTGGTTCGTCAATCGGGTGGCGCAGGAAGTTTTTGTTGCCGAACTCGCCGGAATGTACCTTAACGGCGACGTTGCCGGGCAGCTTGCAATCGAGCTGCTTATACATTTCAATGACCTTTTCAGGGGTGACCGTTTTTGTGAAATAAACCTTGGGTTTCACGAAAATTTCTCCTAAGAATTCGTTATGTGCGGGTGTGGCTCCGCATACATTTCTATAACATTAAAAGTTTGCTTTAAGTCAATATGCGTTTTGGCTAATTTTGCACTGGTCAATTTGGTGTGTTTACCGGATTTGCAAGCAGAATGTTCAAAAAGTCTTTTCTTCCGGAACTTTCTGCGGTAAAATAGGGAAAAACGGAGCATGATGCAGGAAAGGAAGTATTTTGATGCAGAAACCGCTTGTCAGCGTGATCGTGCCGATCTACAACGCGCAGAACAACATTGTGCGCTGCGTGGAGAGCATTCGGCGGCAGACGTATGAAAATCTTGAAATATTGCTTTTGAACGACGGCTCTAAGGACGTGAGCTACCCGGTGTGCGAGATGCTCTCGAAGGCAGACGCGCGCATCGTTTTGATTGATAAGGAAAACTCCGGCGTTTCGGCGACGCGGAACCTCGGCATGCGCATGGCGCGGGGCAAATATTTGCAGTTTGTGGACGCGGACGACACACTGGAGCCGTTTGCGACAGAGCTCCTCGTTCAACGTGCGGAGGATAACAACGCCGATCTCGTCATTGCGGCGTATAACCGCATTGTGCCGTACAAGCCGAAAAAGGAAGCGAAGCTTGACCCGCTTTTACCGAATAAAAAGAAGCAGCTGACGGAGCAGCTGGCGAAATTCCAGACATTCGGCTTTCTGCCGATGGGCTTTATGACAAAGGAAGAATTCGCCTGCGGGCTGATGCAGGAGCCGGCGAGCTTTTACTACGGCGTGATGTGGAACAAGCTTTACCGCGCCGATTTGGTGCGCGCACACACGGACGTGCGGTGCAGCGAGGAAATGACGTGGAGCGAAGACCTGTATTTTAATTTGACGTACATACGCTATGCAGAACGGTTTTTTGCACTGACCGCGCCAATCTACAACTACTACGACAACCCCGGCAGCGCGGTGCATCTGACGAAGGTGCGCACGGCGATTACGGCGCGCACGGCGCTTTTCAGCTACTACAAGGAATTATACGAGCAGCTTGGGCTGTACGAAGAAAACAAGCTGCAGATTTTCAAATACCTCATCTCCTCTTCGGAGACGTGAGCGCGGAAAGGACGTTTAACATGGCATTCGTACTCGACCAAACAAAACCGAACCAGAAATATTTTGAGGCGATCTGCGGCATTCCGCACCCCTCAACCGAAGAAAAAGCCGTAAGCGACTACGTGTGCTCTGTTGCGGAAAAGCTCGGTTTAAACTACGAGCAGGACAAATTTGGGAATGTCATCGTGCGCAAGCCGGCTTCTAAAGGGTACGAAGACGCGCCTGTCGTGATGCTGGAGGGTCACATGGATATGGTGTGCGTGAAAACACCCGAGAGCACGCATGATTTTTCGCATGACCCCATTGAAATTTATGTGGACGACAAGGGCGACATCCGCGCGAAGGACACGACGCTCGGCGCGGACGACGGTTACGGCGTGGCGTACATGCTGGCCGTGATGGAGGAGGATTTCCCCCACCCGCCGCTGGAGCTCGTCTTTACGGTGCAGGAGGAAAACGGCTGCAACGGCGTGGACGCGCTGGACGCGGACAAGCTGAAATCCAGAAGAATGATCGGTCTTGACGTGATGGGCGAGACGGTGGAATACACAAGCTGCGTTTCCTGCTTTACGAGCGACCTGATGAAGCTTACGAAAACGTGCGAGACGGAGTCTGCAAAGGGCGCGGCCCTCATGCTGACGGTTTCCGGCGTGCAGCCGGTGCACTCCGGCGCAATGGTGCACCCGGAGCAGTTCAATGCGATTAAGATCACGGCGCGTTTGCTTAATGCGCTTTCCGAAAACGGCGCGGCGTACCGACTTTCCACCATGGCGGGCGGCGAAGCGGAAAACTATGCGCCGGTGGAGACGAAAACGGTGATCCTCTGCGACAAGCCGGACACTGTGAAGGCGATTTTAAACGGCGAGCTTGAGAAGACCGACCGCGAATTGCAGGACGGCAAGCAGAATTTGACGCTTGAAATCCGTGATGCGGCGGCGAACGAGATGCTTTCGGATGTCGATACGCAGGCGATTGTCGATTTGATCTACCTGATGCCCTCGAACACGGTGGCAATCCGGACCGCGGGCGAGGAGATGACGGCGACGAACAACGTGGGCACGGTATCGTTAAACGGCGGCGCATTTGAACTGGTGATGTCCGACCGTGCGGCGAGCCGCAGCTTTAAAAACGGTGTGCTCGGACGCGTGAAGCGCTTGGCTAAACTCTGCGGCTTCACGCTTGAGACGAGCCTGCGCTATGACTCCTGGGAATACCAGCCGAACTCCTACATGCGCCGCATGACGGCCGACCTGATGAAAGAAGTGTATGGCCACGAGATGATGGAGACGGCGTGCCCGGGCGGACTTGAATGCTGCTCTTTACTGCCGCGCATGGAGGGGCTGGACATTGTGATGTTCGCGCCCATCGGCGAAAACTGCCACACGACAGACGAATACATGAATCTAAAATCGTTTGACCGCGTGTATGATTTTCTCAAAACGCTGCTTGGCAGGTTGAAATAAATATTTATAATTTGATATAAATATTAAAAAGCACGCCCCTTTCCGATGAATTTCGGGAACCGGCGTGCTTTACTTATCTGCGATCTATGGTGACAACGGTGCGATAATCGGGGTCGAGCTTTTGAATTTCGGCCTCTAACTTTTGGGTGATGACGGCGTCGCTGTCCTTCACCGCGAACGGCACGGCAGCATCGAACACGATATTACTGTGCGTAACGCCCCAGATGACGCGGAAATCGTGAATGGTGACGGTGGGGTACAGCGCGGTGACGAGCGACTGCACTTTGCAGTGCAGCGCATCGGTGCGGGCATCGCCGACGATAACGGGGTCAAGGTGAATGACCATGTGGATACCGAGGTCACGGCTGAAATCGCGCTCGATATTATCGATGAGATCGTGGCTGACGAGAATGTCGTTTTGGGCATCGACCTCACAATGGGCTGAGGCAAAACAGCGGCCCACGCCGTAGTTGTGCACAGCAAGGTCATGCATGCCGATGATGCCGGGGTACGAGAGCATTTTCTCGGTAATGGTCTGTACGAGTTCGCCCTCCGGCGCTTGGCCGAGGAGAGGATCTGCGGTGCTGATTGTAAGCTGCACGCCGGAGAACACGATGAACAGCGCAACCGCCGCGCCCATGTAGCCGTCCAAATTCACGCCGGTGAGCATGGTGATGACGGCGCCGAGCAGCACGACGCTTGTGGCGATGACATCGTTGCGGCTGTCCTTGGACGTGGCTTCGACGGACTCGGATTTGATCATGCGGCCGACTTTGCGGTAAAAGAGGCACTGCCAGAGCTTTGCCAGAATGGAAATGACGAGCACAACGAGGGCGACGGGCGTGAGGGCGTTTTCCTCCGGCGTGAGGATTTTCTCAATGGACGACATGCCGAGCTGAAGCCCGAGGAAAATGACGATGAACGAGACGATGACGCCCGAAAGATACTCGATGCGCGCGTGGCCAAACGGGTGCTTTTCATCTGCCGGTTTACTTGCCATTTTAAAGCCGATGAGCGTGACAACGGACGAGCCGGAATCTGTGAGGTTGTTGACGGCATCGGCCGTGACGGAAACACTGTGAAAAACCGTGCCGACGATAATCTTCATTAAAAAAAGCAGAAAATTTGTGACGATACCGACGGCACCCGCCACGCGGCCGCATTTGTCGCGCACGGCAGGATCCTCGGTATTTTTATGATCGCGGACAAAGATCCGCAAAATGAGATCGGTCATAACGAAAATCTCCTTTTAGTTAGCGGCTGAAAACCCGCCAAATATGCAAGCAGAGCTTGAGGAAAGCTCCTCAAACTCTGCTTTTGGGTGATTAAATTTTGTAAATCGGCTTACTTCTGGTCAAAGAACTCGACGATTTCGCCGCAGGGGCCGGTGCAGAACGCAATGCGCGCGGTGATGTCGGAAAGCTCTACATCTTTCGGTTCGATGGTGATCTCGTAGCCGGCTTCACGGACACGGGCGACACAACCGTCGGTATCATCTGTTGCGAGCGCGAGATGGGCAAACTTGCCTTCCAGCGGCACATCGTTCTCTTCCGGGACGGGCAGCACTTCGATGCAGCTGTTATCCCCGGTGGAGATCATCATGCAGGGGTATTTTTCGTCGCCCCACTGGCGCACGACCTTGAGGCCGAGCAAGTCGAGATAGAACGTTTTTGCTTTTTCAAACTGCGCATACGTCGGACGCAGTGCCACGTGGTGAATGCCTTTGATCAAGCTCATTTTATTTTCCTCCCAAGAGTACATTTTATAAAGACAGGGTATCGAGACCGATACCCTGCTTGATTTGTAATTCTAAATTACTTTCTGTTGAAGATGGACATGATGTCGGAGAAGGTATCATCGTCGCTCTTCGCGGAAGTTGTGCTGCCGGTGCTCGGCGCAGACGGGTTGCCAAAGAGGTCTGCATCGCTGATAGCCGGAGTTGCGGGCTTCTGGGTCTTTTCGCCGTTCATGCCGTCGAAGCCGGTCGCGATAACGGTGACCATCATCTCGTCTTCCATCGTCTCGTCGAATGCAGCACCCCAAATGATGTTTGCATCCTCGCTTGCGCGCTCGGTGATGAGCTGAGACGCGACATCGATCTCGTCGAGGGCGATGTCCGGAGAGGACTTGATGTTGATGATGACACCCTTGGCGCCTGCGATAGCGGTCTCAAGCAGCGGACTGGAGATAGCCGCAACAGCTGCCTGCTCTGCCTTGTCCTTGCCTGCCGCACGACCGACGCCCATGTGTGCGTAGCCTGCATCCTGCATGATGGACTTGACATCCTCGAAGTCGAGGTTGACGATGCCCGGGATCTGGATGAGGTCGGAAATGCTCTGTACGCCCTGACGGAGAACGTCATCGGCGATGCTGAATGCGTTTGCAAGCGTAATGCGCTGCTCGCTGACGAGCTTCAGTCTTTCGTTCGGGATGACAACGAGGGAATCGACGTGCTTGCGCAGCTCTGCAATGCCCTTTTCTGCCTGATCCATACGGCGTTTGCCTTCAAAAGCGAACGGCTTTGTGACGATGCCGACGGTGAGGGCACCCATATCCTTTGCAATCTCTGCAACGACCGGTGCTGCACCCGTGCCGGTGCCGCCGCCCATACCGGCGGTGACGAAGACCATGTCTGCGCCCTTGAGGGTAGCTGCGATCAGCTCGCGGCTCTCCTCGGCAGCCTTTGCGCCAACCTCCGGCTTGGAGCCTGCGCCTCTGCCCTGTGTATTCTTTTCACCGATCTGCACGCGGGTCTTGGCCTGCGAGCGGGACAGTGCCTGACGGTCTGTATTCATGCAAACGAGCTCGACGTGCTGCACGCCGGCATCTGCCATGCGGTTTACGGCGTTTCCGCCGCCGCCGCCTACACCAACGACCTTAATGGTCTGGGGGGTCTCTTCAAGCATGTTATCAATTTCAAACGGCATTTTATGTTCCTCCTTGATTTGGTCTTTAACCGTTAACGATCCGCACGGATCCGGGATTTTCATTCATCACGCCGCCTCCGGATTCAAAACGGTTTTCTCTCGAGCTTCGATCAAATCCGCCGGATAGCGTCCCATAAAGGGCCATACCTTTACAGTTCTTTACAGTCTTTCAGCTTTACATAGCTTCATACACTATAATTTATCACTTTTCCCGCCAAAATTCAAGATGAAAGCGGCAAAAAAGTGGGCCTTTGCAAATATTTTTACTTTACAGCGGTTTTCGGGAAATCTATGGTGCCGGGGCTGTTCAAATTACCCGAAAAACTTGTGAAAAACAGGGGAACGCTTCCAAATTTTACACGTTTTCGGCGTCGCCTGTGTTGTCACCGCTGTCGTCTGTGTTGTCACCGCTGTCGTCTGCTGCGGGGTCCGTGATGCCGTCGGTATCACCCGTGGGATTGGCAGTATCGCCGTTCCCCCCGTCGCCGTTTGCGGTGCTGTCTGAGCCGTCCGTGCGGCCTGCGGCATCACCGGGTGCGGGCGTGGCGGAGGCTGCGGTGCGGTCTTCCTCGTAAAACGCCTTATTTTTCTCCGGCACAACGGAAAGATCGATGGAGCCGACGGTCTCCTCGGTGATCTCGCCGCTCGTTTCCATTTGACGCAGCATCTCGAGGCCAAACGCCATTTTGTAGGACATGCCGTTCATGTTGCCGAAACGGAACGTGATGCGGTTATCATACGTCAGCGTAAGGTCGTAGGGGTTCGTCATGTTGATCTCCGTGACGTTCTGCGTCTCGTTTTTCGTCATCTGCTCCGCGATGGCGTTATAGACTTCTTTGACGGAATCATCGCCGAACGTGATCGTTTCGCTGGGCTTTGTGTTCGTGGGATTTGCCCCGAGCACCACAGTCGTGCCCTCGCACGGCTGTGAAGCGATCTCCAACACCTTGCCGAAAGCACTTACATAGAGATAACCCGCGTCGCACGCGACGGAAAACGCCGTTTCGGCGGGGGTAATTTCAATTTCAATGGTGGAAGGGATATGCTTTACGATCTTTGCGCTTTCAATGTACGGGAAACGGTGCTCAAGCGCTTTTTCGCGGCTTTCCGTTTCCAGCAGCACGAGGTTATCGCCGTCGTTGATGCCGCACACGCGGCGGATATCGGCTTCATCGTAGCCGGCATCTGACGTGAATGTGACGTTGCCCACCTTGAAAAACACGAAGATGCACAAAAGGACCGCGCCGATGACAACGACGCTGAATGCGATTATATTGAACAGGAGCAGCGCCCTGCTTTTTTTCTTTCTCATTGCGAGCTTTTCCGCTGCGCTGCGTGGAGTACGCGCCATGTTCAGCCTCCGTTTTTCACGTTTTATCTCTTACTTTTCGCTCTATATTCGGTATACGTCTGCGCCGAGCGCCCTTAAATTCTCTTCAAAGTACGCATAGCCGCGGTCGATGTACTGCGGGTGCATCACCTGTGTTTCGCCCTGCGCCGCAAGGCCTGCGATGACAAGCGCCGCGCCGCCGCGCAAATCCTCTGCCGAGACCGGCGCACCGGAAAGCTGCGGCACGCCCTCTATGACAGCCACCTTGCCCTCTAACTTGATCTTCGCGCCGAGCCGGTTGAGCTCACCGGCATGCTTATAGCGGCTTTCAAAAATGTTCTCTACAAAAATACTGGTGCCGTCCCCCACCGCCGCCATAGTCATGACGGGCGCCTGAGCATCCGTAGGGAAGCCGGGGTACGGCATGGTGCGCACGTGACGCACGGGTTTTAATCTCTGCGGTGCGCGCAATAATAATTCGCTGCCGGACTGCATCACGGCGCAGCCGGTGCTTTCAAAAGCCGACAAAACCGGCAAAAGGTGCTCGCTGTTGACATCACGCAGAAGCACCGTACCGCCCGTGACGGCGGCCGCGGCCATGTATGTTGCGGCGGCGATGCGGTCCGGCATGACGGTGTATGTGCTGCCGTAAAGGTGCGGCACGCCTTCGATGACAATGCAGCTTTCGCCCGCGCCGTGAATGTGTGCGCCGCAGCGGTTTAAGTACCCGGCGAGATCCTCAATCTCCGGCTCACGCGCGGCGTTTGTGAGCACCGTTGTGCCCTTGGCGCGGGCGGCGGCGAGCAGCAAGTTTTCCGTTGCGCCGACGCTTGGGAACGCAAGCGAGACGAACCCGCCGCGCAACCCGCCGGGCGCAGTGCACAGCAGGCAGCCGTGCTCTTCGCGAATTTCTGCGCCGAGCTTGCGCAGCGCCTCCAAATGCAGATCAATGGGCCTTGGGCCGAGCTCGCACCCGCCGGGAAACGACAATCTTGCTTCGCCGCAGCGGGACAGGATCGCGCCCAAAAACACGATGGACGAGCGCATCTCCCGCATGAGGCTGTGGGGAATATCGCAGCGGGTCATGCCGTCCGCGCAGACCGTTAAGGTATTGCCCGTGTGAGTACAGCGGCATCCGAGCCGCCGCAAAATGGTGACCGCCGTGTGCACATCGGACAGTGCGGGGCAGTTGTGCAGCACCGTTTCGCCCTCACAGAGGAGTGCCGCCGCAAGCAGCGGCAGCGTGCTGTTTTTCGCGCCCTGTACGGTGAGCTCGCCGCAAAGGCGATTGCCGCCGCGCACCAAAACCGCTTCCTGCCGGGCACAGCCCGTATGGTCCAGTTCATATTCTTCCATATACACACCCCGTATTCTGTAAGGCGGCAGAAAGCGCGCCTTTGGATACGGTCATAGTATGCAGCGGAAAAATTTTGGGGTATGTCCGCCTGAAATGCGTTTTACGGTTTACTTTCTTGCTTTTTCGCAAATGATGTTGTAAATGCGGTCATTTGCGTCCAGCACGGCCATGGCTTTCGCGTTTTTGCCGATCTCTTCGGCGCGGCCCGGCTCGGAAAGGATGGTGTTCACCGTTTCCCACAGCTTTTCACCGGTGAGGTCTTTTTCTTCGATCATCACGGCGGCATCGCGGTTCACGAGCGCCATGGCGTTATGGAACTGGTGATTTTCGGCAACGTTCGGGGACGGAATCAGAATGGAGCACTTGCCCGTGGCTTCGATCTCCGTTAAGGTGATGGCGCCGGCACGACCGATGACGAGGTCGGCGGCGGCGAGGCACTCCGGCATGTTGTCTATGTACTCGAGCATGCGAATCTGCGGATTTTCTTCTTCCTTTACACCCGCTGCATGCACTTCGTCGAGGAATTTTTCATCGTGCTGGCCGTAGCCGTGGATGTGCTGATATTTCTTCTCTTTGGCACTTTCACCGAGCATGTATGCCGCGGCTTTATTGAGCGCCGCTGCGCCGAGGCTGCCGCCGAACGACAGCACAAGCGGGCGATTGTCGAGATTCAGCGCCTTGCGGGCGGCTTCGCGCTCGGCCTGCAAAACGGAAACGCGCACCGGGTTGCCGGTGAAGACGCAGTTATCTTTGCGGTCGAGGTACTTTTTCGCGTCCTCCACGGCGAGCATAACGCACTCCGCGTGCTTTGCAAGCGCTTTAGTCGTCATGCCGGGATAGGCGTTCTGCTCGTGGATGACGGTGGGGATGCCGAGCTTCTGTGCGGCGCGAATGACGGGGCCGCTGACGTAACCGCCGGTGCCGACGCAAATATCCGGCTTAAACGCCTTGATGATGCGCTCGGACTCGATAGACGAGGAGAACAGGCGGAACACGGTTTTGATGTTGCGGCGGATGTTCTTCGCCGTTAATTTACGTTGAAAACCCGAGATGCGGATGGTTTTGAAATCGAAGCCCGCTGCGGGCACAAGACGCTCTTCCATGCCGCCCTTGTTGCCGACGTACAGGATTTCGGCATCCGGCTGCTTGGAGCGCAGATAACCGGCCGCCGCAAGCGCCGGATTGATGTGGCCGGCGGTGCCGCCGCCTGCAAATAACACACGCATAATTGAATACCCCTTTTACATTTTTTCTGTATTGGAATGCCGCGAGACCGACAGCAGCACGCCCATTTCCGCAAGAAGCATGATGAGCGCCGTGCCGCCGAAGCTGAAGAACGGCAGGCTGATGCCGGTGTTCGGGATGGTGTTTGTGACAACGCAGATGTTGAGGATAGCCTGAACGCCGAACTGGAACGTGATGCCAAGCGCCAGCATGGTGCCGAAGCGGTCACGCGCATGCAGCGCGATATATACGCCGCGCCAGATGAAAAGCGCAAACAGGATAATGACAATAAGCGCGCCGATGAAGCCGAGCTCCTCGCACACTACGGCAAAAACGAAGTCGTTTTGCGGCTCCGGGATGTAGAGATACTTTTGTCTCGACTGTCCGATGCCGACGCCGAGCAGCTGCCCGGAGCCGATGGCGTAGAGTGACTGCACCGTCTGCCATGTATCGACGCCCTCCGGCGGGTTGAACGGATCAAGCCAGCCGTGGACACGGTCCATGGCGTAGGCAAATTTTGAGGAAAACAGCACGAGCGCGCCGATGGCGGCTGCCGCCGCGCCGCCGATGACGGCGAAATAGCGGAACTTTGTACCGCCGACGAACATCATGATAAACGCGATGAGGCAGATGATGATGGTGGCGGAAACGTGTTTTTCCGCGATGACGAGCACGCAGATGAGGCCCAAAATACCGAAAAACGGCAAAAAGCCGTAGCGGAAGGTTTTCATCCTTTCGCCGTACAGCGCGATGAGGTGCGCAAACATCAAGATGAGCGCGAACTTTGCAATCTCGGACGGCTGGAATTCGACGAAGCCGAGGTTCAGCCAGCGCACCGCGCCGCCTTTGTTCGGCGCTAATTTTGTGCCCTTAAAGACGAGCACCATCAAAAGCAAAAGAATGGAGACGGCGAAAACGGGCAGGTTCAGTTTATGCAGCTGGTGATAATCGAACGTGGAGATGGCAAGCATCAGCACAACACCAACCAAGGCGAACATCCCCTGACGGAGAATGAAGTAATAGCTGTTTCCGTAGTAGTAATACGCGTAGGCATAGCTTGCGGAGAACATCATGACAAGTCCCACGGCAAGCAGCACAAGGATCAAAAACAGCATGGTCATGTCAAGGCCGAGACCCAAAGTGAAAATTCTATATTTGATGCGCCCGCGCCGTTTGCCGCGCCTTGCGGCTTCGGATGCCGCCTCTTCTGCGGGCACGGCGGATAACCGGCGACTTGGGACCTGTTCAAGCCCGCGCGCCGTGGAGCGTCTTGTCTGCGCCATTGCTGCAAACCTCCTTTTTTCAGTTGATTTCTATTTTATCCCATTTTCAGGCGTTTAGCAGCCGAACACCGCCAAAAGTACGCCGATGATACCGGCAAGAAGTGTAACGCCGCTGAACACGAAGCAAATCTTATTCTCGTTCCAGCCGCACATTTCAAAGTGGTGGTGGATCGGCGCCATTTTGAAAATGCGTTTGCCGTGCGAAATTTTAAAGTATGTAACCTGTAAGACAACAGAGAGAATCTCTACAATATAAATAATACCGATGAGGATGAGCAGAATCGGCATATCCACGCCGAACGCCAGCGCGCACACTGCGCCGCCGAGGAACAGCGAGCCTGTATCGCCCATGAAGACCTTAGCCGGGTTGGCGTTCCAGAACAGGAAGCCGATCATCGCACCGACGATGGCCGCCGCGTAAAGTGAAAGTCCCACGCGGTTTAAAAGCATCGCGATAACAGAGAAGACGAGTGCGACGACGAGCGTGACGGACGTATTAAGGCCGTCGATGCCGTCTGTGAAGTTCACGGCGTTGACCATGCCGACGATGAAGACGGCCGCCAGAATGTAGTAGAAGAAGCCGAGGTCAACGGAGCCAAGGAACGGGATAACCGTTTCGGTGGTGCCGCCCGCAAGTGCGACGGAAAGCAGGTAGGCGCCGACGATGATGAACTGCAAAATGAGCTTTTGAATCTCGGTGAGACCGAGGTTGCGATGCTTTTTGATGCTGATGTAATCATCTAAAAAACCGACGATACCAAAGCCCACCGCCATGAGCGCACCCGCCACGACCTTGACGAACATGAGCTGCGTTTCCGCGCCGCCGTTCAGCCACAAAAATGCGATGCAGATGACCGCCGCGACGGAGCTGCCGATGATGAACATGATGCCGCCCATGGTGGGCGTGCCCTGTTTATTTTTATGCCAGCTGGGGCCGACCTCTCGAATGGTCTGGCCAAATTTGATCTTGTGCAGAAACGGCACCATGAAGTAGCCGAGCAGCCCTGTGATGACCGCCGCAATGACGATTGCAAGGCAATACAGTACAATATCCATACGTTATGAACTTCCTTTCCTACCCTCTCAATGTATGTTTTTACTCTTCGCTGTTCGTTGAGGTGTTGCCCGCCGCTTCGACGCCGCCGGAGCTGACAAACGAAATGCGGATGACGGAGCCGCGCTTGACCTTGGTGCCCTCTGCGATATCCTGACTTTGTGCGTAGCCGGAATCGCCGTCGCCCACAACGAGCACCTGCACATCGGCAAGGCCCGCCAAGTAGCGGCAAGTATCGATGTCATAGCCGATGAAGCTCGGTACCTCCACATACGTTTCGGGATCCGGCTCTTCGGTATAAAGCGCGACCATGCCTTCCTTCGGGATAGATGCACCCGGAGACGGCACCTGCACCGTGACGAGCGCGTCGTCTTCGGCGTCGCCGACAACCGTGCCGCTGAAGCCCTGCTCTTCCAGATGGCTTTTCGCTTCTGCCATGGTCATGCCAATGACGTTCGGCGCGGTGGCGGAGAGGTTTTCATATTCCGATTCCGTATACTGCGGGTCTACGCCAAGGTACGGGAGCACCTCTTCCATGATGGCGGCGAAGATCGGGCCGGCCTGCGTGCCGCCGGACGCGCCGCCGATCTGCGGCTCGTCGTAGAAAACGAGCAAGGCGTACTGCGGATCATCTGCCGGGGCGTAGCCGCCGTAGGAAACGACGTACTGCATGCCGCGGTCGTTGCCCTCTGCCAGATCCTGATAATACAGTGCGACTTTTTCGGACGTACCGGTCTTGCCCGCCACGCGGTAACCGGCGACATAGCCGTTTTTGCCGCTTTCGCTTGTGGCGTTTTTCTGGAGAATGGCCGTCATGCGCTTGGAGACATCTTCGGAGATGACCTGACGCTTGTAGCTTGTATCAGTCGTTTTGACAATGTTGCCGTCGCTGTCCAGCATACGGTCCACGACGTGCGGCTGCACAAGGTAGCCGCCGTTTGCAACAGCCGCAATGGCCGTGATCATCTGAATCGGTGTGATGGAGAAGTTCTGGCCGAACGAAGACGTTGCAAGCTCGACGATATTGAGCTCGTCTTCGCTAAAATAAAGGCTATCTGCTTCGCCGGGCAGATCGATGCCCGTGCGCTGCGTAAAGCCGAAGGCTTCAAAGAAATTGAAGAACGTGTGGCGGCCCATTTTCTGACCCAGCCAGATCATGTACGGGTTGCAGGAATTGCAAATGCCGTCCACCAGCGTTTCCGTGCCGTGACCGGCGTGGTACCAACAGCTGATGGGATCGATGGTGGGATCATCAAACACCCACTGGCCGGTGCAGGTGTACGTGGAGTCTTCGGAGGCCACACCGGATTCCATTGCCATGGAGCCCGTGACCATTTTGAAAACGGAACCGGGGTAGTACGTATCACTGACGGCTTTGTTTCGCCACTGCTTATTCTGCGCTTCGGCCCACATTTGATCGGTAAGCTCGTCGCGCAGCGTGGTGACATCGATGCGCTCGTAATCCGCAAGGGCTTTTTTCGCTTCCGCGCGCGCCTCGTCGGTCTCGGCGTTATCGATGGCAAGCTGTAAGGTGTTTAATTCCTGCTGCTCCTTTTCCTGTGCTTTTTTCAGCGCTTCTTCCACCTTTTCCGGGATGGCGTCTTCGGCCTCCTGCGAAATGGTGAACGGGTCGTTCGGGTCGTAGTCGCCCTTTGTGGAAAGCGCCAAAATCGCGCCGGTCTTGACGTTCATCAAAACGGCCGTGCCGCCCTCCAGCGCGCCGCAGGCCTCAAGGCCCGCCTGCAGATGCTTTTCTACGATGCTCTGTGCGGTCTCGTCGATCGTGAGCACAAGGTCGTAGCCGTCCTGTGCCTGCACGTATTGGTCATACTGGAACGGCATGTCATCGCCCTGTGCGTTCTTCGCGCTGACAAGGCGACCCGCCGTGCCGGAAAGCTCGCTGTCGTATTCCGTTTCAACGCCCGCAAGACCCTGGTTATCCGTGCCCGTGAAGCCGAGCACCGTAGAAGCCGTGGTGCCGTAGGGATAATAACGCTTGTAGTCTTCCATCAGCGTGATGCCGCGGCCGATCTTTTCGTCCTTGATATACTGCACGATCTCATCGCGCACCTCGGTCTCCACCTTGCGCTTGACATAGACAAAGTAACTGTTCTGCTGCGCTTTTTTTAAGACAGCGTCGTAATCGAGCCCTAAAATTTCGGAAAGGCCCTTTGCAATCTTCACGTCGTCGCCTTCGTCGATGTAGTTCGGCTCCAAGGCGACCGTCCACACGCTGGCGCTCTGCGCCAAGACCTTTGTGCCCGTGGCGTCGTAAATGGTGCCGCGCGAGGGCGTAAGCTGCGTGGATTGCAAACTCTGGTCAACCGCATCGGTCTTTAAGGTTTCGCCGTTGACAAGCTGCAGGCGGACAAGGTTTGTGATAACGGCGCCAAACCCGAGCACCAGCACAAAGCCCACGATGACCATTGTGCGCTGCCAGACGCCGGAACGATTTGATTTTGCCATGTAAAAAATGCCGTCCTTTCTGCTGCGCCCTTCATTCGCAGCCAAAAGTTGCCGTATACCGAAAAATGAGAGTTAAGAATAAACTCTCAACTCTCCTCTCAAATTCCCCTCTGCCGGGGACCGCATAACCCATTTGTATTCTTTCATGCCGCAAAATAGCAGCGTATCCGCAAAAAATTCGTATGTATAAAGGCTAAATCAGGAAAAGAGCGACTGCAAGACCTGCCAGATACGGTCCAACAGGTTCGGTGTCTTTTCGGCCTGCACTACGGTGCCCTCATCATCCTGCGTGAGGCTGATGTAGGAGGTCTGCCCGCCCGCTACCTTTTCCATGCCGAGCTTTTCGCGCGCGATCTGCTCGATCTCCTCCGTATTGAGCTTGGAGGCCGCCTGCATTTCGAGCTGAATGGCAATGCTTTTCTCCTGCGAAAGGCTCTCGTTCGCCGTGTTGATCTCATCAGTGAGCTCCGTGAGCTGCACCTGACTGAACACCACCGCACCGATGGCGCCGACGATGACCAGCACCACCGCAAGATTCATGAGCATTTTGACCGTATTTGCACTGTGTCTGTGACTGCGGCGCAGCTGTTTTTCATCCAGCTTCACCACATTGTTTTTCTGTTTTTGTTTTTGGGGCGCTTTCGGCTCCGGAAGCTTCGGTGCCGCGCTGCCGTGATCTCTGCTGTCGAAAAGATCAAAATCGTATGCGTTTGATGTAGATGCCATATTGTTTCCTCCTTTCGGAAACTTATCCCAACAAATTCAGCTGTATTTTCTCAGGGATACCCTAATTTTTCAAAATCTCACAGTTTTTCAATAACGCGCAGCCTTGCGCTGCGGGCGCGCGGGTTTTCGCGAAGCTCTTCCTCACTCGGCGCAAGACCCTTTTTGTAGATGAGCTTGCCCTTCGGCTTGTTGCCGCACACGCACACGGGGAAATCCTTCGGGCAGGTGCAGCCCTCGCACCACTTGTTCATCTGCTGCTTGACGATGCGGTCTTCAAGCGAATGAAACGTGATGACGGAAAGCCTGCCGCCGGGCTTTAACAGCCCGAACGCCGCCGCAAGGCCCTTTTTGAGCGCGTCCAGCTCGCCGTTTACCGCAATGCGCAGCGCCTGAAACGTTCTTCTGGCCGGATGGCCCTCCGCGCGGCGCACCGCTGCCGGCACGCTTTCGCGGATAATCTCCGCAAGCTCTAAGGTAGTTTCAATCGGTTTTTCTTCGCGCGCTTTCACAATGCCCTTTGCAATGCGCACCGCGCTTTTATCTTCGCCGTAACGGCTGATGATCTCGGCCAATTCCTGCCAAGAGAGTGTGTTTACAAGGTCTGCGGCCGAGGTGCCGCTTTGGCTCATGCGCATATCGAGCGGGGCGTCGGCGTGGTAGGAAAAGCCGCGCTCTGCGGTATCGAGCTGATAGGACGAAACGCCGATATCGAGCAGTACGCCGTCTACATTAACGATACCGTGCTCTAACGCGATCTTGTCCATATCGCAGAAGTTGCCCATGGCAACGACGGAGCCGGGATATTTACCGAGCCGCTCTTTCACAACGGCAATGGCGTCCGGGTCGCGGTCGATGGAAAGCAACGTGCCCGTTGTCAGGCGCTGTAAAATCGCACCGGAGTGGCCGCCGCCGCCCGCGGTGCCGTCTATATAGGTGCCTTCCGGGTCGATGTTCAAGGACTCGATGGTCTCTTTGAACAGCACCGGTTTATGCTCAAAATGAATTTCACTCATGATATATTTGTCCGGCGGAACGGATGCGTTCCGGCAGACACTCCTCATTGAACTTTACCCGAAAAAAGCCGGGCGGATGAGCGCCAAGCGGGGCGAAAAGGCAATGAAAATCCAAAGCCCATGCGATTTTCCGCAGGGTTTTCGCTGCTTGCACGTCCATTATACCTTATCCCACATAGAAAATCAACCCGCGGCAAAAAAATTTATGTTTACCATGTTCGATGAAAAAGCGCGGATTTCCGATATTTTTCTTGGATTTTGTTCGTATATTTTCCGATTTTCGGCAAAATAGCGTTATGTTGAAAATTCTGTGCATTCTCATGCAAAAAAACTTTTGCAGTTTGTTCACATTCCCGGTTTTCGGAAGCGGCTCCGTTTACACGCTTTTTGTGGAAAAACACAGGATTCATCTGACTAACGGAGAGATGCAAAGAGCTCCCATATATAAAAAGGACGGCAATGCCGCCCTTTGGGAGACCCCCTAATTGGGTCTCCCGAGCATTAACAGTCCAGTGGACTGTTAATGCTCCCGTCCTGATTTTTGGGTAGGCAAAAAGATTTCGAGCTCTGCGGAGCTCGACCAAAGGTTTCACCTTTGGAATCTGACAAGCTTTTGAAAAAGCTTGAGCAAAACTTTTAACTCCGTTTCCGTTCGCTCATTTTAATAAAAACGGCAGCTCGCCCAGCTGTCGCGAACTGCCGTTTAAAGCTCTTAAATTACTGCTGTGCGCTCGTGCCGTGGATGGACTGGCGGGTCTTTCTCAGCTCTGCAAGGTTGGCGCTCATCGCGTCGTCTGTGCGGCGGAGCAGATCTTCCACATAGTCGTTGGAGGCCTTCTGCATGCTGCGGAACTTCTCCTGCGTCTGCGCCATGATGTCGTTTGCCTTTGCCTGTGCCTGGCGCACGATCTCTTCCTGGTTGACGAGTGCTTTTGCCTTCTCCTCTGCGACGCGCACGATGGTCTCGGCCTCGCGCTGTGCCTCGCTGATGATCTGGGCGCGGTCTGCGACGATGGCCTTCGCCTTGCGCACTTCGGACGGGATCGCCTCGCGAATCTCATCAAGGATCTGCTTTGCGTCTTCGCTATCTATAAACGATTTGCCGCCTGCAAAGGGAAGGTGCCAGCCTTTCTCCAGTACGTCGGTCAATTCATCGATCAAATCTTCTACGGTTGCCTGCGTGTTGCTCATAAAAAATCCATTCCTTTCGTATTTTTAGCCGCATTCAGTCTGCCGTGCGGCAAAGTCTCTGATTTATTTTCTCTAAAAGGCACTCGGGCACAAAATGGGAAATATCGCCGCCGAAGCCCGCAATCTGCTTGACCATGCTGGAGCTGAGGAACATGTGCTCGATGCTGGTCGGCAGGAACAGCGTTTCAAACTCCGGGTTCAGCTTTTTATTGGTGAGCGCCATCTGAAATTCATATTCAAAGTCGGAGATTGCGCGCAGGCCCTTCACAATGGCAGCCGCATGCTTTTCGCTTGCGTAATCCGCCAAAAGACCGCGCACGCAGTCTACCTCTACATTTTCCATATCGGCCGTGACGGTGCGCAGCATTTCCATGCGCTCCTCCACCGTAAAGCTCGCGCGCTTATCCGGGTTTACCGGCACCGCAACGATGACTTTGTCGAAAATTTTGCACGCACGGGAGATGATGTCCATGTGTCCCAGCGTGACCGGGTCAAAGCTGCCCGGACAGATCCCTACTCTCATTGATATACCGCCTTTTTTGCGCTTACACCATGCTTTGATGGCGATACGCGGTCAGCAAGATTTTTCCGTAACGGTAGTCGCGCACGCGCACGAATTCCCCCGCCGTCTCCGGCAGCTCTTCGTCCGTGGGGTGCTCGCAGATCACGATGCCGCCGCGGTTCATGTGCGGCGTGACCGCAAGGAGCGCCTTTGTGAGCGTGCCCGTGCGATACGGCGGGTCGAGAAACGCGATGTCGAAGGTCTCGGTGCAGCGCAGCAGATACGAAGCATACTCCGCGTTCATCACCTGCGCTTCGTTTTCAAACTCTGTGGTGTAAATGTTCTCCAGCACGACGCCGCAGGATGCCTTGGCGCTGTCTACGAACACAGCGCGCTTTGCGCCGCGGCTGAGCGCCTCGAGACCAATCTGGCCGGAGCCCGCAAACAGGTCGAGAAACACGCGGCCCTCCAGATCAAACTGCAAAATGTTGAAAAGCGCCTCTTTTACGCGGTCCGGCGTGGGACGCACAGCATCGCCCGGGAGCGTTTTCAATTTTCTGCCTCGGCGGGAACCGGTTATGATACGCACAGCCGAACACTCCTTTCTTTTTTGGAAGTCCGTGTCCGAAATCTAAAAAACATGTACGGACACACTTCAAGTTATTATCTCATTTGAATAGAAATATGTCAACCGTTTTTGCGCAGTTTTTGCAGAGAAACGTCGAAAAATACGCAGGAACAACGTTATTCCCCATCGTTTTCTTCGCTGTGGAAATAACGGTAGACGGCGCGGGCGGCAGGGGCGTTCATGCCGGGCGTTTCCTCCAGCATTTCCTCCGTCGCCTCGCTGACGGCGCGTATGGTTGTAAAGTGCTTCATCAGCGCTTTGGCGCGCGTTTCGCCGATGCCCGGAATGGACGTGAGCGTGGTGGAGATGGTCGCCTTTTTGCGCTGCTGGCGGTGGTAGCCGATGGCAAAGCGGTGCACCTCGTCCTGAATGCTCGACACCAGCGTGAACACCGCGCGGGTAGACTGAATGGCGATTTCGCCGCCGTCCTCCGTGATGGCGCGCGTGCGGTGCTTATCGTCCTTTACCATGCCGTATACCGGCACGTCGATGCCCATTTCGCGCAGAAGCGGACGTATGGCGCCCACGTGCCCTTTGCCGCCGTCGAGCAGAATGAGGTCAGGCAGTCTGCCGAAGCCCTCGGGCTTATCGGCGGCGCGGTATTCTTCAAAACGGCGGCGGATGACCTCGCGCATGCTGCCGTAGTCGTCCTGTCCGATGACAGTCTTGATTTTAAACTTGCGATACGCGCTTTTCAGCGGGCGGCCGTTTTCAAACACGATCATACCCGCAACGTTCTCGCCGCCTGCAAGGTTTGAAATATCGTAGGATTCAATATATTCCGGCGTTTTAGGCAGGTTTAAGAGCTGGCGCAGTTCATCGAGCGCGGAGGTCTCACGGCCCGTGGCGCGGCCCATAGCCTGCGCAAGCGCTTCCGCGGCGTTCGTGCGGCACATTTCCACAAGCTGCTTCTGTTCGCCCTTTTGCGGAATGTGGAACTTCACGCGGCGCTCCGCCTTTTTCGTCAGCCATTCTTCAAGGACGCCGTCGTCGTTGACGGGGCCGTCTATCGTGATGACGGGCGGGATCTTATCGCGCATCGAATAATATTGCATGACAAATTCGCTGCGGATCTGCTCCGGCTCGTCGTCGGCGTTTAATAAAAACGATTCGCGGTCATACAGTCTGCCGCCCGCAAAGCGGAACACCTGAATGCTCACCTTTTCGCCGCCGAGCACGAGCGCGATGACGTCCTGTTCCGGCACGCGGCTTGCGACAACCTTTTGGCGCTCTTTCAGCTTGTTGATGGCCGTAATGCGGTCGCGGATGCGCGCGGCAAGCTCAAAATCGAGATTTTCAGCCGCCTCGTTCATTTTCTCCGTCAGCGTGCGCACGGAATCGCTTGTGCCGCCGCGGATGAAATCAAGCGCCTCCTGCACGGCCTCGTTGTATTCCTTTTGGCTCACGTGCCCGCGGCATGGGGCACAGCACTGCTTGATGTAGTAGTTGAGGCACGGACGGCCCCTGCCGATCTCCTGCGGGAATTTGCGCGTGCAGGACGGCAGACGGAAAATCTTCCGCGCCTCCTCCACGGTGTCCTTGATTGTCCACGCAGAAAGGTATGGGCCGATATACTTTGCGCCGTCATTCAGGACCTGCTTCGTCTCCGAAATGCGCGGCCAGTCGCCCGCTGTCACCTTAATATAACTGTACCCCTTATCGTCCTTTAAGAGGATGTTGTACTTCGGCTGGTGCTGCTTGATTAAACTGCTTTCCAAAATGAGCGCTTCAAACTCGCTGTCCGTCAGAATATACTCGAAATACTCGACATTCGAGACCATGCGGCGCACCTTTTCATTATGGTTTTTATCCGAGCCGAAATACTGGCTGACGCGGTTTTTAAGCGCTTTCGCCTTGCCGATGTAGATGATGGTATCATCGCGGCTGTGCATGATGTACACGCCCGGGTGAAGCGGCAGCTTCATCGCCTTTTTGCGCAGCTCTTTGATATGCGCCATTTTTTCTTCCGTAAGCTGTACCATGCGCACCTCCATGCGGCTCAGTCACTAAGCGACTGAGAAAGAAGAAACGCCTACCGGAAATGCTCCGATAGGCGCCGTTTTGACAAGCTGAAATTATTCGGCAAAGCCGGATTCAACAAGAGCCACGAGGCTGTCAACAGCTTCCTGCTCGTCGGAACCATCAGCGATGATGTCGATCGACGTACCGCCGACGATGCCCAGAGACAGAACGCCCAGCAGGCTCTTTGCGTTTACGCGGCGCTCATCCTTCTCAACCCAGATGGAAGACTTAAACTCGTTTGCCTTCTGGATGAAGAAAGTTGCCGGTCTTGCATGGAGACCAACCTGATTCTGAACCAAAACGTCCTTCTTAACACACATTGCGATTCACTCTCCTGTAAGTAATACATTACATACTCTGAATGTCAAACATGATTCTAAAGCTCAAAATGCTTCAATATAAGTTATTATAGCATAATTTGTCCCCCCGTCAAGCGGGGTACCCCATTTTTGGATATATGCCCGTGGCATATCGCTATGAAACGATCCGTGTTTGTGCATTTTGCTCTGCTTGTTGAAAACATTTCGTAAAATCAGTTCGCCACAGAGGGTTAAACATTCCTAAAATCCGCTTATTTTCTGCCGAAAGCGCGTTTTTCTTCCGCAGTCAGCTCAGCTTTTTCAAAGAGGTCCGGGCGGGCTTTCTGCGTGACCTTCAAAGATTGTTCGCGCCGCCATTTTTTGATTTTTTCGTGGTGGCCGTTTAAAAGCACCTGCGGCACCTCTCTGCCGCGCCAAGCAGAGGGACGGGTATACTGCGGATATTCCAAAAGCCCGTCATAATGGCTTTCTTCCTCAAAGCACACGTCTTCGGAAAGCACGCCGGGCAGCATGCGCGCCACGGCATCGGTGAGGATTACGGCGGGCAGCTCGCCGCCCGTCAGGACAAAATCGCCGATGGAGATTTCCTCCACGTCGTATTCCTCCAAAACGCGCTCATCCACACCCTCATAATGCCCGCAAAGCACGATGATATTCTCGTTTTTGGCGAGCTCCTTCACTTTTTCCTGGTCTAAGACCCGTCCGCGGGGGGACATATACACAATATGCGGGCGCACGGCGGTTTGTTCGATGATCTCGTCAAACGCCTTCGCTATGGGCTGCGCCATCAAAAGCATGCCCTTTCCGCCGCCGAATGTGCAGTCGTCCACGCGCTTATGCACGCCCTCACCATGGTCGCGCAGCTGGTGACAGCACACCTGCAAATACCCGCGTGCGCGCGCACGGCCGATGATGCTCTCGTTCAAAATATTCTCGCACATTTCGGGGAAAAGTGTCACAATATCAATCCGCATCCGCTGCCTCCCCGGCGCTTACGGGCACGGTCTCCGCGCCGTCGCCGAAAATACCCGGAATGGGCTTTACAAACAGCTTTCCGCTTTCAATGTCCGTCTTCGCGATCATGGCGTCCACGGCGGGGAACAGAAATTCCTCGCCCGCGCCGTTTACAATGCGGTACACGTTGTTCGCACCGGTCTCGAAAACGTCCTGCACCGTGCCGTATTCCGCGCCCGTTGCGTCATCGATGACATGAAGGCCGATGAGATCTTCCACGAAGTAGCGGTTTTTCGGCAGGCGCACGTCGTTTCGGTCAAGATATAGAACTTTGCCCCTGTACAGGTCGGCCTGTGTGGCGCTTTCCACGCCCTTTAAGCGCACCAGCAAAAGGCTTTTGTGTACGCGGGAAGATAGGAGCCCGGCATCCGTTTTGCCGCCGTCAAAATACAGGGTCTTCACTTTTTTCAGAAAATCGGCGGAATCGCACCACGGTTCCACGCGCATTTCGCCGCGTACGCCGTGCGTACCCACGATCCTTCCCGCTTCCAGAAATTGTTTTTTCATGTGTTTTCCTCGGCTCTGCCGCAGCGAAAGCCTTCCTCTCTTTTAATATAAAAAGGACGCACGAAGCCCGTGCGTCCCTCTTTCGATCAATCGATCTCAACAACGACCTTTTCGCTGCTGCGTGTTGCTGCGGCACGCATAACAACGCGAATCGCTTTCGCAATGCGGCCCTGCTTGCCGATTACTCTGCCCATGTCCTCTTCCGCAACGTGAAGATGATAGACGACGGAACCGTCTTCCTTGGGCTCATCGAGTGTAACGGAAACCTCTTCCGGCTTTTCAACAAGACCCTGCGCGATGATTTTCAGTAATTCCTGCATAAGATTGTTCCTTTCTCAAACGAGAAGACGGGCAATCAGATAACACCGTGCTTCTTGAACAGTGCCTTAACGGTATCGGTCGGCTGTGCGCCCTTTTCCATCCAAGCCTTTGCCTTTTCCGGATCAACCTTTACAACGCTCGGCTCTTCCATCGGGTTGTAGTAGCCGATTTCCTCAATGAAACGGCCGTCTCTCGGGTAACGGGAATCTGCAACAACGATGCGGTAGAAAGGAGCCTTCTTAGCACCCATTCTGCGAAGTCTGATCTTAACCATGGTAATTTCCTCCATATTATAAAAAATAAGTTTTATCTATTAACCAACGATTCGTCGGCAATATTTACAATTCAAATATACGTCTTGCGTCAGAAACAAATGAAGTTCGTTTCTTTATCGCATTTACATTGGGAAGCCGCCCATGCCACCCATATCCGGGCCGCCGAAACCGCCCATGCCGCCCATACGCGCCATCATTTTCTTGCCCTTTTTGCCGCCGAACTGCTTCATCAGCTTCTGCATCTGCTTGAGCTGGTTGCAAAGACGGTTGACGTCTTCCACCTTCATGCCGCAGCCTGCCGCGATGCGACGCTTGCGGGAAGCCTGCAAAAGCTCCGGCTTTGCGCGTTCTTCGGGGGTCATGGAAAGGATGATTGCCGCGTTGCGGTCCATAATGCGGTCGTCAATGTCCATTTCATCGAGCTTCGAGCTGTTGATGCCGGGCAATTTCGAGAGGATGCCCTTTAACGGGCCCATCTTCTTCACCTGCCGGAACTGCTCCAAGAGGTCGTTGAAGTCCATCTTATTCTGCATCATGCGCTCTGCGGTGCGCGCCGCAGACTTTTCATCGATTTTCGCCTGTGCGTCTTCAATGAGGGACAGCACGTCGCCCATGCCGAGGATACGGCTCGCCATACGGTCGGGGTGGAAAACCTCGAGGTCGTCGATCTTTTCGCCCGTGCCGGCGAACTTGATGGGCTTGCCGGTGATGGCCTTAACGGAAAGCGCCGCACCGCCGCGGGTATCGCCGTCGAGCTTTGTTAAAATCACGCCCGTGATGTCGAGCAGATCATCAAACGACTTTGCGACGTTCACGGCCTCCTGGCCGGTCATGGCGTCCACCACGAGCAGAATGTCCGTGGGGTTCACCGCTTCTTTTATATTTTTCAGCTCATTCATGAGCGCTTCATCGATCTGCAGACGGCCTGCGGTATCGATGATGACGTAATCGTTGCCGTAGTCGCGCGCGTGGCGAACAGCCGCCTGCGCGATCTTCACCGGGTCTTCGGTGCCCATCTCAAAGACGGGTACGCCGGCCTGTGCGCCCACGACCTGTAACTGCTTGATTGCCGCCGGGCGGTAAATATCGCCTGCAACGAGCAACGGACGGCTGCCGCGGCTTTTCAGCATTTTCGCAAGCTTTGCGCTGTGCGTCGTTTTACCGGCACCCTGCAAGCCGCACATCATGATGACAGCCGGCGGGTGCGCGGGCATTTTCAGCCGCTCTTCGCTGCCGCCCATCAAAGCCGTCAGCTCTTCGTTGACGATCTTGATGACCATCTGCGCGGGGGTGAGGCTTTCCATAACGTCCTCGCCCACGGCGCGTTCCGTAATGCGCGCGGTAAAGTCCTTTGCGACCTTGTAGTTGACGTCGGCTTCGAGAAGCGCCAAACGCACCTCGCGCATGGCCTCCTTAACGTCGCTTTCCGTCAGCTTGCCTTTGCTTTTTAACTTTTTAAACGCGTTGCCGAGCTTATCGGCAAGACCTTCAAACGCCATGTAAAAATCCTTTCAGAGCCGCGCCGCTCAGTCTGTCAGCTTCTTTGCGGAGCGCAAAATGCTCTCCACGTTCTGCCGAATGACCGGGTCGCCGCCGTTCTTTTCGTTTTCCGCTTCGATCTGTAACGCGTGGTCGCAGATCTGCGTCAGTTCTTCCTGCACGCTGCGGAAGCGCTTTGCAAGACCCAACCGTTCTTCCATTTCAAGAAGCTGCTGTTCGGCGCGCTTGATGCCGTCGCGCACGCCCTGCCGCGTGATGCCCTTCTCCTCTGCAATCTCCGCTAAAGAAAGGTCTTCGTTATAATAGCATTCCACGACCTCGCGCTGCTTTTCGGTGAGCATGTCGCCGTAAAAATCCAGCAGGAACGTGATGCGCAGATCCTTTGCCATAGTTCGCTCCGTTTCCGGGCGTTTCCAATTTTCAAGCGCCCTGCTGTAAAGTTTTTTTCTTTACAGCCTTTGTATTATACAATAGACGCCCCGCTTTGTCAAGCATTTTCGCCGTAAAAATGCACCCGTTTTCGGCACTTTGCGCCGCAATATAAAAAGAAGGCAGAGTGGTATTTTCTCTGCCTTCTTTGCTGTATTGAGTTTTAATTTTCTAATATTGTTGTCCACACGTGCCAGAATTCAGATTGAGAACTTGAGAACTAATGATTTCTCATCAAAATCTTTTTGTAATTAATCAGAATCAATTACATCTACTTCTGTTAATCGATATGTTTCGCGCAAGTGAATGCCCAAATCCTGAATGCAATTATATTTTTTGCCGGGCTCAACCACTCCACCAAAATACTGCACCCAATTGCCCAAGTCAATTACGATCTCTGTTGGGCTGTTAATCTCAAATACTGCTGTCTGACCATGTTGTCCTTGCCACAATATTCTTTCATCCGCAGTTTTTACTGTTGCTTTGCGTGATGAAAACACTCCAAAATAACCCAACTCAATATTAGGCAATCTAATTTTAACAACCTTACTTGCTTTAATTTCTCCAATCGGGCAACCACAACTCGGGCACGATTTTGCGAAGCTTGAAATTTCTCTTCCGCATTCAGGACACTTAATCAATGCCATAACAGCACCACCTCATAAGCTATTTTTGGTATTTATATAATATCTCATTCTGAGATAAATGTCAATATCTCAAAATGAGAACTCTAAAATTAAGTTAAATCAACGAAATTTTGGAGGTATCCTTATGCGTCTTCGAGACCTGCGGGAGGATCGCGACTTAACGCAAAAGCAGGTGGCGGATTTCCTCTCCATCAAGCAAAACACGTATTCGCAGTACGAAAACGGCGTGCGGCAGCTGCCCATTGACCTGCTCATTCGCCTGTCGCGGTACTACACCGTTTCCACCGATTACATCTTAGAGCTGACAAACGTGCCGGAGCCGTACCCTCAGAAAGCAAAAAGGCCCTGATTTTTGCATAACGTATGCTTTACAAACCCAGTTTTGCATGGTATATTTATTCGTATAGCACAAACGGGTGTATTTTTGCAAGCTCACTCGTCTGTGCTTGCATTCAGTTCCGTTCGGCGGAGATTTTCTCTGTGCGGCGGGATACGGAAGGAAGCGAAATTTTGATTTACTTTAACTGTGATTACACCGAAGGCTGCCACCCGAATATTTTAAAGCGCCTTTGTGAAACGAATATGATGCAGACTGTCGGCTACGGCGAGGACGAAATTTGCGATTTGGCGCGCGCGAAAATCCGTAAAGCATGCGGTCGCGAGGACGTGGACGTGCATTTTCTCGTCGGCGGCACGCAGACGAACGCCACCGTTATTGCAGCGATTCTTCGCCCGCACCAGGGTGCGCTGAGTGCGGACACCGGACACATCAACGTGCACGAGACCGGCGCGGTGGAAGCAACGGGTCACAAAGTGCTGCCTCTGCCCTCCACCCCGGACGGCAAGATCACCGCAGAACAGGTGGAAAACGCCTATCTGGCGCACGTGAACGATGCCTCGTTTGAGCACATGGTGCAGCCGAAGCTCGTTTACATCTCCCTGCCCACGGAAAACGGCGGGTTATATTCCAAAGCGGAGCTGACCGCCCTGCACGATGTCTGCACGCGCTGCGGGCTGTACCTCTTTATTGATGGCGCACGTCTCGGCTACGGCCTGACGGCTCCCGAAAATGACGTGGCACTCGCGGATCTCTGCGCGCTTTCCGATGTCTTCTACATCGGTGGCACGAAGGTCGGCGCTTTGTTCGGCGAAGTGGTCGTAATCACGAACCCGGCGCTCAAAACGGATTTCCGCTACCACATCAAGCAGCGCGGCGGCATGCTGGCTAAGGGCCGTCTGCTCGGTATTCAGTTTGACGAGCTTTTCACGGACGATCTTTATTTCAAGATCAGCGAAAAAGCCGTGCGGCAGGCAAAGCGCATTGCAAAAGCGTGCGAAGACGCGGGCTGCGCGTTCTTTGCCCCCTCGCCGACGAACCAGCAGTTCCCCATTTTCCCGGATACTGCGCTCGAAAAGCTCGCGGAAAAGTACAAGTACTCCTATTGGGCGCGCGTGGACGAAACACACAGCGCCGTCCGCCTTTGTACAAGCTGGGCGACGACGGACGAAAACGTGGACGCACTCTGCAAAGACATTGCGTCCGTCATGGCAGAATAACGCCGGACTGCGGCTTTCTGCCCCGTTTAGAGGAGGAAAACCCGTATGAAGTTATTTGAAGAACTCACCCAGCTGCACGGCGTCAGCGGCTACGAGACCGCCGTTGCAGACTATATTAAAGAAAAGTTAGCCCCGCTTGCTGACGACATTACCACCGACCCAAACGGTAGCGTCATCGCCTATTTTAAGGGCACGGGCGCGCACAAAAAGCGCATAGAGCTTGCCGCCCACACCGATGAGATCGGCTTTCAGGTCATTAAAATTGAGGAAGACGGCCGCATTATGTTTAAGGAGCTCGGCTGCTGCTGGACGTTTACAACGTACCAGAGCCGCGTCCGCTTCCGCAACGGCGTGGTTGGTGTGGTCGCAAGCCGCATCCCGCCGGAAAAGCTGAGCGCCGGCGGCTATAAGCGTTATACCGATTGCTACATCGACATCGGTCTGCACAGCAAGGAAGAAGTTTTAAAATACGTTGATGTCGGCGACGTTGCATGCTATGAGGGCCCGTACACGGAGCTTGCGCCGGGCTACATCACCGCAAAGGCCATCGACGACCGCGTCGGCTGCTATATGCTGCTGGCGGCGATGATGAACGTGAAAAAGCCGAAGAACGACGTCTACCTCGCGTTCACCGTGCAGGAGGAGGTCGGCACGCGCGGCGGGCAGGTCACGGCGCAGCGTATTCAGCCGGACATCGGCGTCGCGGTGGACGTTACCCCGTGCCACGACCGCCCGGGCGATTTGGAGGGCAGCAACGCGCTCGACCACGGCGTCGCCATCAAAATCTCCGACACCGGTTCCATCAGCGACGAAGGCCTTGTGAATAAATCCATCGAGCTGTGCAAAGAACACAACGTTCCGTACCAGAAAGACGTCATCTATGTCGGCGGCACGGACGCAGGCGCCATGACGCTCGTCGGCGGCGGCATCAAAACGATTGGCTTCTCGGTCGTCACCCGCTACACCCACGGCCCGAACGCCATCGTGAGCCAAAAGGACATCGAAGCGACGGTCAAAATGCTCGAGCTCTTCATGAACGCTGATTTCGAGTAAATTTAAAAGCACATAAAATCAGCGGCGCACAGAGTTTTCACACCCTGTGCGCCGCTTGTTTTGTCTTAATATCCTGCTTCCGGCTTCGGCACCGCAACAGGCTTACCGGGGTCGCTGAAATCCCAGTGCATTTCGTGGCGCTCGAAGTAGCCGATGACCTTACCCTCGTCGTCGCGCACGGGCACGAAAAATCACCTCATACGGATGCGTTCAAAATCGATTTTAAAACCTCCATATTCAGTTTCTTGAATTTCATCATTCTTCCTCCTCATACTCCACGTCCGGGCGAGTGATGGCGATCGGCACGCCGTTCACCTGCACGCCCGCGCCGGCGGGAATGAGGATGTACGGTGCACCGTCAATGTAGCGCGTCTCGATCCACTCGCTGTACTCGGGGTCGACGCGAATTTGCACCTCCGGCGTTTCGATCTCGAATTTCTTCGTCTCCACAAGGTTGCGCGGGCTGAGTGCCGCGTCCGCGCCGAACTGCTCCGCGCAGGCTTCCTCAAACTTTTCGGCTTTCTCGCCCGGCACGCCGCAAGCGGTCAGCATCGTTTTCATCGTGCGTCCCGTAATGGTCAGCGGCTCCGGATCCTTGCTCGCCTTGTGCTCCTCAATCATCCCGCAAAGGCGGCTGTGCACGGTCTGTACGACGTCTAAACTGCACGCGTCATTTAAGGCATCGCCCAAAATCGTGCCAAACGTCGTTTTCTGCTCCTCTGCGGGCATGGGCGCTTCGCGGTTGAACACCGCGTCTATAAATTCATCGTAGCTTTCCGAAGCGCTGCGGCAGTAGTACATGGCGCTGTAAATATCGGCGCTGCGGTCGGTGAACGACGGGAACAAAAAGCCCAGCTGCGGCGCGGAAACAAGCCAATCGATGTCGCGGTTGTGGAACGTATTTTCCGGCACGTCGTACCCCAAAACGGGCTTTGTCTGCTTCACGGGGCAGACGGTACACAGAACGTAATTATAGATATTCTCCGAGGCATCCTCCAGCGTTTCGCCGTCCTTTGCGCGGTACGGCACGTCGTATGTATCGTTCGCGAGCAAAATGAGATACGTACCCTCGGGTCTGTATGATGCGATGACCTTCTCAAAAAACATCCGTACGGCTTCTTCATCGGTAAGCTTTGAGTCGCGCAGCGCCATCAGCAGCCGGTGCTCATCGCTGTCAACGACCTGCGCAGTCGTAAACGGCATTTCGATGAGATTTTTGCCGAGCGTGCCGGAAAGCGTACGGCGCAGCACGGAAAGCATATTTTCGCATTCCTCCTGCGGCAGCAGGGAGAGCGACTGGTCGAATTGCGAGACGATTTCCTGCTTTTCGTTGACGTAGCACCCGCGCACATGGGTGATATTGCTTTTATCCGCCCTGAATCGGCGGCGAATTTCCGAGATTTCTTTTTCGTTCATTTTGATATCCTCTTATTCTAAAGTCTAAAGAGTTTCGAGCTCTGCGGAGCTCGACCAAGGGCGCTGCCCTTGGATTCCGCCGCCTTTGAAAAGGCGGGCGAAACTTTTAACCGCCGTTGCCGCGGGCTGTGCAAAACTTTGCTATATCATTTTACCCGTTTGGTGCACACCTGTCAATTCACTTCTCCGTCCCAAAACCGTTGCGCGCGCCCAAAATCTGCGGTAAAATGATTTTATAATTTCAAATTTTCTCCGAAAGGATTTTTAGTATGTCCACCTCACAACCTATCCCTGTCCGCGGGCGGTTCGCGCCCAGCCCCTCGGGGCGCATGCACCTTGGCAACCTCTGCTGCGCGCTTCTTGCGTGGCTTTCCGTGCGCAGCCAAAACGGCGAGATGCTCCTGCGCATCGAAGACCTCGACCCCGACCGCTGCACACGCGAAAAAGCCGAGATTTTAATGGACGATCTCTCATGGCTCGGCCTCACTTGGGACGAAGGCCCCGGCCATGAGCGCACCCACGCCCCCTACTACCAAAGCGCACGCCGCGAGCTATACGAATCGGCATTAAGTGAACTCCGCGCCAAAAACGATGTTTACCCATGCTTTTGCACCCGCGCGGAGCTGCACGCGGTCTCCGCGCCCCATGCGGGTGATGGCACGTTCCGCTACTCCGGTTTATGCCGAAATTTGACGCCCGCCGAAGCCGAAGAAAAAAGCCGCACGCGCCGCCCAAGCTTGCGTTTTCGCGCACCGGATGAATCCGTTACATTTGAAGATCTATACTGCGGCCCGCAAAATATAAATGTTCAGTCCACGTTCGGCGATTTCATTGTGCGCCGCAGCGACGGCGTGCACGCGTACCAGCTCGCCGTCACCGTAGACGATGCTTTAATGGGCGTGACGGAAGTCGTCCGCGGGCGTGACTTGCTCCCTTCCACCGGCTGCCAAATTCAGCTCTTTCACGCACTCGGCCACACACCGCCGCACTACGGGCACATTCCGCTGCTCGTCAATCGCGACGGCCGCCGTTTAAGTAAGCGCGAGCGCGACCTCGACATCGGCGTTCTGCGCACGCGTTTCACGCCCGAAGAACTCCTCGGCCGCATGGCAAATTTACTTGGTTTCCTCGACCGCCCGGAAAAAATCACCCTAACAGAGCTCATCCCGGTCTACAAAGCGTGGTATGAAACCGCCGACACGCCGAAATTTCCGAAAAATTGCGTTGTCCCCGACAATTTCTCCATAAAATAGCCTGTAAATTTTCCATCGCTCCCCATAATTTCGGTTGACGCTTATTTGTGTATATGGTATGATTTTACTTGATATGTGAATTTATTTTTCACAAATTTGTTACGATTGGGGAAGTTTACATGAAAGTCAATATCGGTACATATTCTTTCGGCGGCATCGCGAGCTATCTCGGCCTCGGGCCCACGCTGCTCGATAAATTCAAGACCATCGCGTCCCTCGGCTTTACGGGCGTCGAGCTGCTGCCGGTCGACCTTGATAACGACATCGAGGACATCAAAAAATGGCTGAAAGAGACCGACCTTGAGGTTGTCTCCATCCACGCAGAGCCGACAGAAGAGATCGTCAAAAAGATTGCCGAGCTCGGCGGCAAGGCCGTCATCTGGGCAGGCACGCCGTTCTGCAACAAGGCAGAAGCCGTCGAAGTCGCGCACAAGCTCGACGAAATGGCAGAAATGGCAGAGCCGTACGGCATCAAGATCGGCTACCACAACCACAGTCAGGAATTCTTCATGGATGAGGGCAAAACGTTGCTTGAGCACCTGCTTGACAACAGCACAAAGTGCTACTCGCAGCTCGACTGCGGTTGGGCACAGAACGGCGGCTGCTACCCGCCTTCGTTCATCCGCCGCTATAAAAACCGCTTTGTCGCCATCCATGTAAAGGAAAACAGCAAGGTGCAGGGTCCCGGCCCGAGACCGGCTTCCCGCCACGCGGCAGAAGAGGCAGGCCGCGCCAATCCGTTTGCCAACGTCAAGGAAATGCCGCTTGAAGAGCGCCAGAAGATTTTGGACGGCTTCAACGCGCACATGAACAGCCCCGAGGGCAAGAAGCAGTTTGAGGTACAGTGCCCCATGGGCGCGCCGGAGTCCAACATGAACTGGCAGGACATCAAAGACGCACTCGATGAGCAGGACTTTGAAGCATTCTGGGTCGTAGAGCGCGAAGGCTTCTACGACGAGCACGACAAGTGCATCGCCGACGACGCAAGGTGGATCAAAGAAAACATCCACTAAATTTCATACACACGAAAAAAGGACTTCTTTTCGGAAGTCCTTTTTGCTGTCTTTAAGTTGTTTACGCCGCCTTCTTATGACGTCCATGCTTTTCCATAAACGCCGGCAACGCTTCCATGCCCTGCGGCGTAACAGGGCGCACCCATTTGCCGGAGTACATGTGCCGCTGCATCAAAATGAGACGGATCGGCTCGTCGATATAGCAGCACGCAAAAACAACAAGGAACGGCGCTTTCCACACAAGGCCCGTCAGGCACACCAGCGGCAGCACCATCGCGTACATAAACGCGATTTCGCGGATTGTGCCGAACGCCGCGTCGCCCGCGGCTCTATACGTATCGTTCTGCACCCAGTTGCACATGCGAATAACCGCCGCCACGCAGTAAATCATCAACATGTGCGAACCGATCTCCATCGATTCGCCGGAAAGACTCATCGCGGAAAGCAGCGGCTTGTGGATACCAAGCAGCACCAGACATACGCACAAAATCGTGCTGCCGCACAGGAACACAAGGCGTTTTGCGCGCTCGTAGGCTGCGTCCAACTCGCCGGAGCCCACGCATGTGCCGACCAAAACGGAAGCCGCATTTGAGAAACCGGCAAAGAAGCTGATGACCATGCCCTCCAGCGTGCGGAACACCGCGATGGCTGCAATGGCCTGTTCGGACTGTCTGCCCAAAACAACGTTGATAACCATGTTGCCCACGCCGATGAGCACTTCGTTGCAGATGATGGGGAAGCACTTGACGAAGTAGATTTTCACCTGCTTCTTATTCCAGCGGAAATGCTTTTTAAAGTGGAACAGATACGGGTACTTCTGCGCACGCGCCAAAATCAAAATGACCAAAACGTTGATAACCGCCGCCAAGGATGTTGCCAGCGCCGCGCCGCGCACGCCCATCTCCGGCAAGCCGAACTTTCCGTAAATAAACACCCAGTTAAGAAAAATATTTGATGCCACCGAGGCGATTGACGCAAACAGCGGGATGCGCACGCGCTCCGTAGAACGCAGCAGAGCGCTCATCGCCATGGAAAACACCTGCACAGGGTAACCGAAGCCGATGATGCGCAGATATTCCGCGCCAATCACCTGAATGCTCTCCTTATCCGTATAGAGCTTCATCACGGTTTCCGGCGCAAAAATCGCAAAAACGCCGAATGTAAGCCCGACGATCATCATGCAGGTCAGCGTCAAGCCGTAGGAATGGTCGATGCCGTCGTCATCCTGCGCGCCCCAATACTGCGAGAAAAACAGCATGCCGCCGCCGAAAAAGCCCCAGTAGCCCGCAAACATCAGCGAGGAAAACTGTGCGCAAAGGCCCACCGCGCCCACGGTCGTTTCGCCCAGCGGCGCGATCATCATGGTGTCGATCATGCTGCCGGTTGTCGTCAGCATGTTCTGCAAAGCCACCGGGATCGCGATGATCGCAAGATTTTTCAGAAATTGTTTCCACGCAAAGCGCGTCTTCGTTTTCATTGTATTTTCTCCCCAAAACTCTAAAATTCGGCCCGCGAGCCCCGCAGTGCCGCTTGTGAATCAGTATACCGTATTTCGCGACAAACTTCAATCCTTATTCCGCCGAATTTCCCTGCTTTTTATAACAATCCCGACATGTTTTCAACCGTTTTAAAGCACGCCCACAAAGCAAAAGTTGACCCCCTGATACCCATAAAGCAATGACGGAGGAAACGTCGGCTTCATGGGCCTTCAGGGGGTTGGCAAGTGTAGCTTGTTTACTTTGTTATGCGCAGAGGCTTTACTTCTTCGGCTGAATCAGCGGGTGGAAGCACATGACCTTTCTGACATCGTTCAGATAGGTTTCGCCCGGGCGCGATTTTCTGCATTCGTCCGTCGCATAGGGGCAGCGCGGTGCGAACTTGCAGTAGGTGATGGAATATTCCTTAGACTCCATATCCGGCAATGCCATGTCGTCATCCGCCCACTTGTCGCCGATACGCGGCACAGCGCTCATCAAAAGCTCAGTGTACGGGTGTGCAGGCTCGTCCATGATCTCCTTGGCCGGGCCGTACTCAATGAGACAGCCGCGGTACAGCGTTGCAATGTAATCGGATACATAGTACGCCGTGGAAAGGTCATGGGTGATGTAGATAAAGGAGACCTTGTACTTATCCTTCAGCTCCTTGAACAGGTTGACGATGTTCATTTTCATGGAAGCATCGATAGCCGCAACCGGTTCGTCGGCAATAATCAGCTTCGGACGGGTGATAAGCGCACGTGCAATGGAAACACGCTGCAGCTCGCCGCCGGAGAACTGGGTGGGGTATTTGCCCTTTACGACCGCCAGAGAGAGACCGACGCTCTTCAGGGCGTCATCTACAAGGTTTGTAGCTTCTGTTTTGTTTTTCGCAATGCCAAGGCGCAGCGCCGTATTGAACAGGTAAGAGTCTACCGGCTTACGTGCGGAGAAAGACTCATACGGGTTCTGGAAAATCGGCTGCACTTCCAGCTTGAACTGCTTTGCGTTGTAGCTTTTCTTATCGCGGTAAGATTGGCCGTCCAGCACGATGTCGCCCATATCCGGGTTGTGCAGACGCAGAACCATCTTACACAGTGTGGACTTGCCGCAACCGGATTCGCCAACGACGGAGAGGATGATCGGCTTATCGTTGTCGATGGAAAGCGTAACGTCGTCAATCGCAACAAGCTTTTTGCCACGAATCATACCGCCTACGCGGAAGATTTTGCTGACGCCCTTGATTTCAAGCAATTTATCAGCCATTCTTCTCTCCCTCCTTCTTCAGCAAATGGCAGGCTGCAAAGCGGCCCGGCTTAACTTCAATGAACTCCGGAATCTCCTGACGGCAACGATCCGTAGCATGCGGGCAGCGTGCTGCAAAACGGCATCCCGGAGGCGGGTTCTTCAGTGCCGGCGGACGACCCGGAATACCGACCTTCTGGCTCTTATCGCCAACGCGCGGCAGGGAGTCAACCAGCATCTTCGTGTACGGATGGATCGGGTCATTAAAGATCGCATCGGTCGGGCCAAGCTCGATGATGCTGCCGGAATACATGATCGCCATGCGGTCCGTAATCTGATAATGCACGCCCATATCGTGGCTGACGATGACCATGGTGTTCTTGAGTTGCTTCTGCAAGCGCATCAGCATCTTCAAAATACCCTTCTGCACGACAACGTCCAGAGCGGTGGTCGGTTCGTCGGCAAGCACGACATTCGGGGACATAAAGGTCGCAAGCGCGATGATAACACGCTGGCGCATACCGCCGGAAAGCTGGAACGGATAAGATTCCAAAATATCCGGGGAAAGATTCAGCTCCTCGAGGTATTTTGCAACACGTGCGAGGGTCTGCTCTTTCGTTTCGTTCTTGCGGTCTTCCTGCGGGATAGAATCCAAAAACTGCTTTTTCAGGCGAACGATCGGGTTCAGAACGCTCTGCGCGGCCTGCGGAACGTAAGAAATGTTGTTCCACCAGGTCTTCTGAATGTTTCCGGATTCATAAGAAAAGGATTGTCCATTCTTTTCGCCGCTGAGGATAACCTTACCTTTGTCGATCTCCAGCGGGAACTCGATAATATCGTAGAGGGTCTTCAGCAGTGTGGTCTTGCCGCAGCCGGATTCACCGGCGATGCCGAATATCTCGTTATCGTGGATCTCAAAGTTCAGGTCGTTAAGGACGTGAACGTCACCGTCGATGAGCTTGTAAGAAGTGGACAGATTTTCGACTTTTAACATATTCGTTACCTGCCTCTCTTCATGGATAAGTAATCGTTATAGCCCGTAATGAGTAAGAACAGGCCGACAAACAGAATAACCGTTGCAACGATCGGTGCGCCGATCCAGAGATACTGCTTGTTGAAAATTGCGTTGTAGCTTCTTGCCCACTGAATCATGTTGCCGAGGGAGACAAGGTTGCCGGGGGAAAGACCCAGAACAGCAAGGCTCGACTCGGAACCGATAGCGGAAAGCGTAGCGTTCATAAAGTTGGAGAGCGACCAGGTCAGCGCATACGGCAGAATCTCGGTCACGACGATCTGCACCGTGCTTTCACCGGAGAACTTCGCCGTGTGGATAAAGTCGCGCTCTTTAATGCTCAGCGCCATGGAACGAATCTGGCGGCTCGGCCAAGCCCATGCGAACATGGCAAGCACAAGAGCCATCACGATCGTGGTGGAGCTGCCCTTCATCAGGGAGGTCATCATGATGAGGATCGGCAGAGACGGAATAACAACGAACGTATCCGTAACAATCATCAGCACGCGGTCTAAAAGGCCACCGGCAAAACCGGAAAGCAGACCGACAAAAACACCGACAACCGTGCCGAGGAATGCCACGATGAGACCGATGACGAGCGAGTTGTGGATAGCTTCAATCAGCAGCCACACAACATCCTGACCCATACTGGTAGTGCCCAGCCAGTGTTCTGCGGAAGCACCCAGCTTATTCGGGTAGGTATTGAACGTGAACGGGTTCACGTGCGGTACATAGTAAACAACGAAACCGATGATAAAGAATATCAGGGTCACGATAAGACCGAACTTCAGGCGGAAGTTGGCTGCTTTCCAAAATTTTGCAAATTTTTTCATTACAACTTCCCTCCTTATCAACCGTAACGAATTCTCGGGTCGATGAACGGATATATAAGGTCAACAACCAACGTCGCCGTGGAAATCGCCACGATGGAAATCGTGATACATCCGAGGATCATGTTGTAATCGGACTGCAAAATCGCATTTTGGATCAGCGTACCGACACCCGGGTAACCGAAGATGATTTCTGTCATGATGGAACCGCCGAAGACGCCGCCAAGGCTCATGGCCAAAGCCGTAATCTGGGTCAGGATGGAGTTACGGAAAACGTAGCTCGCACCGATCTTCGCTTCGGAAATGCCGCGGTAACGTGCATATAAAACGAAGTCTTCTTCTGCAGTCGTGCCGGCAAGGGACTTCATAGAGATAATCCACCAGCCTGTGCCGAGCAGAAGCATGGAGATGCCCGGCAGAACAGACGCTTTCAGAAGCGAACCGAGCCACTGTGCGAACGTGCCGCGGGTAAGCAGCGTTGTCTGGATTGGGAACCAGCCGAGGACGAACGCAAAGACAATCTGCAGAACAAGAGCGACCAGGAAGTACGGGATCGGGTAAATGCAGATCGCGATGCCTTCGAGGATTTTAGAGGATGTCTTGTTCTTGCGGAAACCTGCAAGCAAACCGATGAAATTGCCGATGATCCATGCAAGCAGCGTGGTGGTCAGGGACAAACCGAGGGTGTACGGCAGGTTACGACCGATAATAGAGGTAACCGGCTCCGGATAGCTCATCAAAGACGGGCCAAAGTCAAACTGCAAAAGGCCATGCAGCAGGAAGTAGCCATACTGCTCAAGAAGAGTACCATCGAGACCGAATTGAATTCTAAGTTGTTGACGTAGCGCTTCCATTTCTGCCGGATCCATGTTACCGGAACGGGATTGCATCTGGGCGATCATGTTCTCAACAGGATCGGAAGGGAACATACGCGGGATGAAGAAGATGAACGTAACGCCGATCAAGATCGTCAACGCCCACGCAAGGATACGCTGTAAAAAGAATGTTTTGAATTTCACAGCCACACTTCCTTATCTTATAGACAAATTACAACAGGATATTCTGGGAAATGAGAAAGAGGATGACGGACGTGGTCATGGGTATTCGGCACACGCCCTCATCCTCTTCAGATCATTTCAGATTAGTGCTATTGGATTCTCTCCAAGTATTCAAGCTATCAAATTAGCCCTGAACCGGCTGAATGAACGGCAGGTCATACTTGAAGCGGCTCCACCACCACCACGGACCGTCATATGCGTTCTCGGCGTTCGGGTAGCCTTCCCAATATGTGCTGTTGGTCGGAACGAACTTTGTACCGCTGAGGAAGTTGATTGCCGGCATTTCCTTAACAGCTTCCTTCAGGAATTCCTGATGCAGCTCATAGGATTTGTCGCTGGTCGGATCAACGCCTGCGAGTTCGGTAAGGATCTCGTCAACCTTCTCATTCTTCCAACGTGCGCCCTGACCGGAACCGGTCTCGCCGAGCGGCTTCATCAGACGGCTGTCCCAACCGCTGATAGCGGAGTAGAAGTCCTTCAGAATACCAGCGGACGGCCAGTAAGTGCCGATCTGGTAGTTGCCCTGACCACCGTCAACGTCCCAAGTAGCAGTACTCTTGGAAGTAATGGTGCAATCGAGGCCGAACGCCTGCAGCTGGTTGTAAGCAGCCTGAGCGCCGCGAGCGGACTGAGCTTCTGTATCAGCAAGGTAGCTGATTTCAGTTGTGAACTTGGAACCATTGAAGTACCAGCCGTCGTCCTTCTTCTCAAAGCCGGCTTTGATGAGGAGCTTTTCAGCTGCTTCCGGATCGTGCTTCCACCAGCCTGCGCCGAACATATCGATGAGCTCTTCGTCGGTGCCGGTTACGCCGGTCTTCTCAGCCATGCGCTTTGCATAGCCGGTGTCGTACGGCTTAATGGTGGTGCCATCGCCAAGGTCAAGCTCAAAGTTCTCAAGCCATTCCTGCATCGGGATGGTGTATGTATCCTGGAGATACTGGGTGTTGTTGAGCAGCGGAATCGGAGCCGCACGGCCTGCGCCGGAGAAGATGTTCATGGAGATCTGGTCGATATCCAGTGCCAGAACGATAGCCCAGCGGAAGTCAGGGTTGTCGTACGGAGCGCCCTGACCCTGAGAGAACACCAGGCCCTTTGCGCCCGGGTCGTCCATGTTTGCATACGGGAACTCGTTGTACCATGCGTTGATCTTGTCGTTAGAGCTCTGCATTGCCTGCAGCTCTTCCATCGTAACTTCGCAGAGGATATCAACTTCGTTGCTGACCATCTGCATCTGTCTGGAGGAGGAGTCGCCAAGATAACGGAACCAAACATATTCTGCCGGAACCTGATCTTCGCTGTAGTTGTAGTGCTCTGTGCCTACAACGCCAAGCGTACTTTCTTTCCAGTCGTCACGGAGCTTGTAGAGGATCCAGTCGCCGTTGGAGTCATAGTCTTCTACGGTGTACGGGCCTGCTACAACCGGCTGCTCGTCCTTAAAGGTCGTAACATCAGCCTGCTGGGAGTAAATGTGCTCAGGAACGATGCGGTAATCGGTGCCCCATACGGTGATGCCGTAACGCTGTGTAAAGCGCGGGAAGGATTCCTTCATCGTGAACTTAACGGTGTAATCGTCAACCTTCTCAACCTTATCGATGTAGAGGTTGGTCGCTGCGGAAGCACCGATCTTGTCGTTTTCTTTGATCATGTTGAACGTGAAGACAACGTCGTCAGCGTTCAGGTCTTCACCGTCGGACCACTTGATGCCTTCGCGGATCTTAACGGTCCATTCGGTAAAGTCTTCGTTCGGGGTGCCCATATCGGCTGCAATTTCAGGGAACTGCTCACCGGAAATGGTGTCCATTTCCCAAAGGTGTGCGCTCATCAGCTGATGAATACCGAAGTTCATGTTCGTACCGGACATGTAGCTGTTGAACTGGCCCGGAGTGTCGGTCGGAGACGCAGTCTCAACGATCAGAGTTTCGTCACGGTTCGTGCCAACCGCCGTAACCTGACCTGCGGCGGCATTCGTGCCGGAACCGGTAGATTCGGAAGCAGAAGACTCACCCGCGGCGCTGCTGGTGCTGTCGGTGGAGCCGGAGGATGCTGCACTGCTTGTGCTGCCGCCGCCACCGCAGCCGCTCAGGATGCCGGTGACGAGCATGGCCGCCGACAGAAGAACAGCTAAGGTCTTTTTCTTCATAATACAATACCTCTCTTGTTTTGTGAACCTGCGGTTCATAATGTGTTGAGGTCACAAAGCATACCCCACTTTGTGATCCCCGGTGTTTTGAATTCCTGCAAATCGCAAAATTTGTAGGAATCCCGCCATGAACTTTGCTTTGCAAAATTCATGACCCCCTATTTATCTTACAGCGCTTGTCCGTTCACTGATGTACCTTTCCCCACACGCTCGCCTTTTAGCATCCGGTACGACGATGTGTGCATTCCGCTGAAAGCGGCGGTATTTAGAACATTCAAACGCTGCGATAGCATCGGTCTATTGCTCCATAGCCGAAGACCAACGCTAATAAATAGCTTTAAACTGTAGAACCAAGTGAAAAATAACCAAATTTTAATTTCGTTCTCGGTTTTTCTGCACATAGTATAGCACTGCGTTCACGATTTGTCAATAAGTTTCCAAAAACTTTTCAGTATTTCCTCCAAATATTTTTAATAATTTTACTTTTATAATGCCATATACGACAAAAAAGTGCATTTTAGGGAGCAATATGAAAGCGGTTTCCCATTTTAAAATTATGTAATTTTAATGCACTTGTATGCTTTTGTACACTTTGATATTTCAAAGCGCATAAATCTGCGATTTGTGGGCATTTTCAATAGTTTCAATTACAAACATTTCGTTTTCATCCGCTATTCATTCTAATTTTATCAATATTTTGTTTACTATTTCTATTTATTTTAAACCAACATCGTCTATATTGCCCTACAACATCCAAAAAATGTGAAAAGAACGGTCTGCCGCACCCGGCACACCGTTCTTTTCATCCTATATCCTTTGTCCTGTGGCTTATACTCTGTTTTATAGGTCTCCATTCTATACACCTATATTCTTATAAGTGTACATTTCGGCGACTGAAACCGTTTCGGCATTTTTACCACCGGCTTCTCTGAATTCACCCCGGCAAACGAGCACCGCAGTATAGAAAACTTAACGCATGTTTGGAAGCTAAGCGCCCGGCTTTCCCTTTTATACTTTAAATCATAATTTCCACTATTTTTCTCAAATACTTTTCAAATTCTTGTAAACTGTGTTATAATGGTAAAAATACTTGGCCGAAAGGCCGCTTTGCGCAATATACATGGATATTGCACAGGAGGTAAAGTTGTATGGAACAGAAAAAAGATTGGGTGAAGGATCTTATCGTGTATCAGGTCTACCCGCGCAGCTTTCAGGATTCTAACGGAGACGGTATCGGCGATATTCCCGGCATTTTAAGCCGCCTTGACCACCTTTCGGCGCTCGGCATCAACGCGCTGTGGCTCTCGCCCGTGTTCCGCTCGCCGAACGACGACAACGGCTACGACATCTCCGGGTACCGGGAGATCATGGACGAGTTCGGCACCATGGAAGATTGGGACGCGCTGTGTGCAGAGTGCCACAAGCGCGGCATCAAGGTCATTATGGATCTCGTCGTGAACCACTCCTCCGACGAGCATCCGTGGTTCCTCGAATCCAAAACCTCGCGCGATAACCCAAAAAGCGACTACTACATTTGGCGCGACCCGAAAAACGGCAAGGAGCCGAACAACTGGGCCTCCGTTTTCGGCGGCAGCGCGTGGGAATTTGTACCGGAGCGCGGGCAGTATTACTACCATCTGTTCTCCAAAAAGCAGCCCGACCTTAACTGGGCAAACCCCGCGCTGCGTGAAGAAATCTTCTCCATGATGGAATGGTGGGTGAAAAAAGGCGTGGACGGCTTTAGAGTGGACGCCATCAGCTACCTTGATAAGCCACAGGATTTCCCGGATTCCGCAGAGCCGCCGCAGCCGGACGGCTATTCGTTCAGTTCGAGTCTCATCAACGGTCGCCCCGGCACGCATGCCTATATCCGCGACATGAACCGCCGCGTGTTCTCGCCATATAATGTCATGACCGTGGGCGAAGTGGCGTCGAAAGACGCCGAGGAGCTCGCCCGCTACGTCAACACCGACCGCGAGGAGTTCGATATGGCCATCCCGTTCGTCGCGCCGATCGTCGAGATCAACACGTGGTCGCCGAAAAAAATGAAGCAGGATATTCAAAACGACTACGACGCCTTAAAGGAAAACGGCTGGTGGGCGCGGTTTTTCAGCAACCACGATAAGCCCCGCCAGGTCTCACTCTATGGCAACGACAAGGAATATTGGGAGGTTTCCGCCAAAATGCTCGCGATGCTGCTGCACTCCCTGCCCGGCACGCCGTTCGTGTATCAGGGTGAAGAGATTGGCATGACGAACATGCGCTTCCCGTACATTGAAGATTACAACGACCCCGATGCAAAAAACACCTACCACCAGCACATTTTGGCGGGCGACACGCCGGACGTGGCCTTAAAAGAGGCGCAGATGATCTCCCGCGACAATGCCCGCACGCCGATGCAGTGGGACGCAACCGAAAACGCCGGCTTCACAACAGGCAAGCCGTGGCTCGGCATCAACCCGAACTACACAAAGATCAACGCGGAAAACCAGAAAAACGACCCGCACTCCATTTTCAGCTGCTACAAAGCGCTCATCGCACTGCGCAAAAGCAGTCCCGCGCTCTCACACGGCGACCTCGAAATTCCGGAAACCGGCTCCGATACGCTGTTCGCCCTAAAGCGCAGCTATAACGGCGAAACTCTGCTTTCTTTCCACAATTTCTCCGCCGAACCGTCGAAAATCCCCGCCGCGCTCGTTCCGCAGAACGGCGAAGTGTTGCTCTCCTCCTACGACCGCGAGGGCGGCTACACCGGCCCCAATCTGCGCCCGTATGAATCGGTGATTTTCCGCGTATAACGGCGGTGCAGCATGACAATCACGGGTTAAAAATCCATGCGAACACAACCTGTTATGCTGTTTTTCCCCCAAAAATGAAACTATGCGAACAGAGATTGTGCGTGTTTTGATTTTTTAATTCCCTTCTAATCCAACGATTATCCCTGTAATTTAACGAACGCCTCTGTGTTTTAACGATTACCTCAGCCGTTTAACGATTATGACGGTACATGAAGCCTCAATCCACATAAAACGCACGAACCCCGCCGCAGAATCGCTCTACGGCGGGGTTCACTTATGCGCTGAAACAACCGAAAAGCCTAATTTCAAGCGGTTTTCGGGCATAGAAAAAGTCCACCGTAATTCTATCAAAATTACGATGGACTTATGGTGGACCCGGAGGGATTCGAACCCTTGACCTCTGCGTTGCGAACGCAGCGCTCTCCCAGCTGAGCTACGGGCCCATATTCTGTTCAACAGCAAACATTATAACACAGTCTTTCAAAAAAATCCAGTCCTATTTTTTATTTTTCGCAATTTTCTGTATGTAAAAAGAGCCGACCGCTTTGGGCCGACCCTTTCCTCACAAATTATTCGTTTATTTTGCCGCTCATGATATCGAAACGCAGTCGATCGTGCCGCGGGATGGTCCAATCGGCCATATAGCCGAAATCGGAGAGGGCATGTGAGGAAAATCACACACCGCCGCCGGCTTCTTTGCTGATGGCATCGATGAAGGCAGGGATGAGCTGCTTTTTGCGGGAGACAACACCTTTAAGCCAGATGGTGCCCGCTTTCGGCGCACGGCCGAAGGCATCTTCAACGAGCATATCGGCGGACTCGCCGTAGCACATGAGGCGCGTGGACTCCTCGATGATATTCGTCAGCATGAAGAACATCATGGAGAGGCCATGCTCACGGCAGGACTTTTCGAGGTACGGGCGCAAGCGGCGCTCCAGCTCATCGAGCTCGGAGCCGCTCATGCTGTTGATCTGGCCGACGCCGAACGTGACGTCGCCGAACTCGAACTTCTTGTAATCCTGATAGAAAATTTCTTCCGGAGTCTTATCCTTGAGGTTGCTGCCTGCGGTAAACATTTCGATACCGAAGCTCTGGCAATCGATGCCCGCAATGGCACTGAGCGCTTCCGCTGCGGCGCGGTCCAACATGGTACAGGTAGGCGAACGGAACATGAGCGTATCGGACAAAATGGCGCTGCACAGAAGACCCGCGATCTGCGGCGGAACCTTAAAGCCCTTTTCTTTATAAATGGAATAGATGATGGTCGCCGTACAGCCGACGGGCTCGTTGCGGAAATACACAGGCGCCATCGTCTCGAGGGAGCCGATGCGGTGGTGGTCGATGATTTCCAAAATTTCTGCGTTTTCGATATTTTCAACCGCCTGACTGCGCTCATTGTGATCGACTAAGATGACGGAGCGCTTGCGGATGCCAAGCAAGTTACGACGGGAGATCATGCCAACGTACTTGCCGTTTTTATCGATAACCGGGAAATCGCGAATGCGGGTGTTTTGCATGGTATCTTTAATGGCATCGGTGTAATCGCTCGGGGTGAACGTGACGAGATCTTTCGTACGCATAAACGCCTTAACCGGCATGCACTGACTGATGCGGTGCGCAACGGTGTACGTATCAAGCGGCGTAGTGAGCACGGCGCAGTTATTGTCGCGCGCGAGCTTCTGGATGCTGCGGGAGACCTCTGCGCCGAGGCAGACGAGGATACAGCCCGCGCCGGACTCAATGGCGGAAAGCTGCGATTCGTAACGGTTGCCGGTGATGACCATGTCGTCCTTTTCGATGTAGTTTTCCATGACGTCCGGGTTTGCGACGGCAATGACGACGTTGCCGTGCTCGAAAACGGCATCGGGGTCGCCGACGAGCATTTTGGCTTCCAGCGTTTCCAAAATGTTGCAGTACGGCGTTTTGGCCTTTGCAATCATGGTGCTGTCCTGATTTTCCATGTAGGACGTGGCAATGTCGTTGATGGTGATGATGCCGTCTAACACGTTGTTTGCATCGACGATGGGCAGCGTGACAGCGTTCATCTCCGCCATCATGCTCCATGCTTTTTTCATGGAAATGCCCTCGTTGATGCCGGGAATTTTGCGGATCTCCATATCGCGCACGCGGGTGCCGATGTTGTTGACGTAGGTCGGCTGGCGCATGCCGAAGCGCTGGAGGACATAGCTTGTCTCGGAGCTGATCTGCCCGGCGCGGGCGGCGACATAGTGATTTCCGTCATTTTCTTTATTTTTAACGTCCGCGTAGGCGATCGCCGAACAAATGGAGTCGGTGTCGGGATTGCGGTGGCCTAAAACATAGACTTCTTTTCTCTCGCTCATGCGTATACCCCACTCAAGGTAAAATGTTGTTTTTAGTATAGCACAGATTTTCCGAAAAAGAAAGAAAAAGCGAACGGCCGAGGGAAATTTTTGCACACCGTTCGCAATGTTTTCAGTTTTTATTTTTTGTCAAGGATACGAACGGGCACAAAATTACAGCTTGGCATATTGCGGCCTGCGTTTACAGGTCTTTCTGCATGATATAGTCGTTCATCACGAAGCCGCTGCCGATGTCGGTGACGACGGCGTCCGTTTGATGAAACCCGAAGTATTTGTAGACTTCGATGGCGTGAAAATTCTTTTTGTTGACGGTGAGATAGATTGCGGGGAGTTTTTCCGCCTGACAGAGCGTTTCGATGAAATCGAACGCGGCGCGCGGCAGGCCGCGGCTGCGATGAGCGGCGGAAACGTAGAGCTTGCTCAGGAACATTTTTCCCTCTTTGTGCGGCACAAGGCCAATGAAGCCCGCGGGCACGCCGTCGTCGAGCATCATATAATAGACGTAGCCCTCGCTTTCCATCTGGCGGTGAATGGCCGGGACGGACTGGAATTTTTCGATCATGTAATCTGTGGACGCAACGCCGTTGATGCAGTCGTAGGTCTCGTGCCAGATGGGTGCGGCGATCTCGGCTATTTTTTCAATCTGTTCTTCTTCCGTGACTTTGATAAAGGTAACTGCCATTTTTAACTCAGCTTTCTTTGTAGTTTCCGAGGAACGAGAAGCGGGGCATCTCGTCGGAGAGGGCGCAGATGAGCGCAAGTGTCTGCACATCGTGAACATTCCCGGTGAAATCGAGGTAGAAGTCATACTCGAAATTGCGCTCCGGGATGGGGCGGGATTCGATTTTTGTGAGGTTCAGGCCGAGCAGAGCGAAACGCTCCAGCGTATGGCACAGCGAGCCCGGGGTGTGCGGCAGAGAGAAGCACAGGCTGATCTTTTCCGCGTCTTCGGGTAACACGGCTTCACGCGAAATAACGATGAAGCGCGTGCAGTTGTTATCGGTATTCTGGATATCGGCGGCGATGACTTCGAGTCCGTATTCCTCCGCCGCCTGCGCGGAGCAGACTGCGCCGACGCCCTCGGGACGGGTTTCGGCGATGAACTTTGCGGCGGCCGCCGTGTTGGAATAGGCTTCGGTCTCGATGTCGTGTGCTGCGAGATACGCACTGCACTGCACGAGGGCCTCATGCTTCGAGAGCACCTTTTTGACCGCACCCGTCCCCTTTGCGCGGCACAGGCAGTGGCGCACGGGAATATCCGCCGCACCGACGATGAACATGCGGTGCTTCATGATGAGGTCATAGACCTCAGAGACACTGCCGGCATCGGAATTTTCGACCGGCACCACGCCGTAATCGCCCGCGCCGTTATGGACAGCTTCAAAAACATCGCGGAAGCCGGGTAAAAAGATCGGCTTCTGCCCCGGAAACAGGCGCAGGGCGGCGCTGTGGGAAAACGCACCCGCCGCGCCCTGACAAATGACACGCGGGTCAGCTTTTAATGTCTTTGGGGAATTTTGCTCGAGGTCGCGCAATACCCCGCCGCTTTTCAGCATATTGTGCTGGCGGGCGCGACTGATGCTCATGATGGCGCTGTAAAGCGCGACGGCGCTGTCGCCGTACTCGCCGGCTTCTTTTTTAACGCGGTCTAAAATGACCTGCTCGCGGGCGGCATTTAAGACGGGAATGCCCGCCTTGCGCTTGATCTCCGCGACGCGCTCCGCGCACTGCATGCGCTCCGTGAAAAGCTTTAAAAGCTCTTTATCAATGCGGTCTATATCGTTGCGAACCGGCAAAAGCAGTTCATCAAAGGACTTATTTTCACTCATTTTGCTCGCTCCTTTCTATTCTCTTTAACGCAGCAAGTCCATCAGCGCCAAGGCTGCCGCAGCTTCCGCCACAGGGATGGCGCGCGGGACGATACACGGGTCGTGCCGGCCGTGGATGGTTAAATCGGCGTTTGTTTTCGTGGTGAGATCGACCGTGTGCTGTTCACGGCCGATGGACGGCGTGGGCTTGACGGCGATGCGGAATAGAATCGGCATGCCCGTTGTGATGCCGCCCAAAATGCCGCCCGCGTTGTTCGTTTTCGTGCGGACGAGACCATTTTCGTCGTAGTAAAACGCGTCGTTATTTTCGCTGCCACGCATACAGGCAACATCAAATCCCGCGCCGAACTCCACGCCTTTGACGGCGGGGATGCCGTATAAAATCGATGCAAAGACGTTTTCGATGCCGCCGAACATAGGACTGCCGATGCCTGCCGGGACACCGACTGCGGCGCACTCGATGATGCCGCCGATGCTGTCTGCGTCCAATCGCGCGGCTTCGATCTCGGCGCGCATTTTTTCTTCGGCCTTGGGGGAATTGACCGCAAAAAAGCGGGTATTTAAGGCATTTAAGTCGTCTTTTGAGACGTTTACGGGATCGAACGGGGTATCTTTTGCGCCGCCGACCGCATAAGCGTGCGCACCGATCGTGATGCCGCGGCGCTCTAATATCTGGCGGCAAACGGCGCCTGCGAACACGAGGCACGCGGTGAGACGACCCGAAAAATGCCCGCCGCCGCGAATGTCGTTTGCGCCGTTGTAGCGGACAGACGCGGTGTAATCGGCATGGCCGGGACGCGGGTGAATTTTTAAATCGGAATAATCCTTCGAACGCGTATTGGTGTTCGCGATGATAGCCGCGAGCGGCGCGCCTGTTGTGACGCCGTTGAAGAGGCCCGAGAGCACCTGCGGCTCATCGGCCTCAAGGCGCGTGGTGGCGGTCTTGTCCTTGCCCGGCGCACGGCGTGCCATCTGCACGCGAATTTTTTCCATGTCTATTTTTTCGTTCGGCGGGAGATTATCGAGCACCACGCCGATTGCTTCCGTATGGCTACCGCCGAAAATGGACAGCTTGATGTTTTCACCCCAGGTCGATGCCATCGGCGATTCCTCCTAAATGTTTATGATCCCGGAAAAATCCGGGGTAGGATTTTTTGATGCTTTCCGCGTCCGTGACGGTGACTGTGCACGCACAACCGGCGGCGGCGAGCGCCATGACGACGCGGTGGTCGTTCATGCCCTCGGCTTTGCCGCCCGTAAGCGCGGGCTTGCCGTGAATGATAAGGCCGTCCGGCACGGCTTTAATATCTGCACCGAGGTTTTTGAGCGCCGCTTCCATGGCAAGCAGACGGTCACACTCCTTTAAGTGCAATCGCTCCGCATGGGAAATGACGGTCTCGCCCTCCGCGAACGCGGCCGTGACGGCGAGCGCAGGCACCATATCGGGAATTTGCGCGGCGTTAATCGTGATGCCGTGCAGTCCGCGGTAGGGCTTATCTATATTTTTGTTTTCGGCAACATAAACGCCGTTTTCTTCGGTGACAGAAAGCCCGAACTGCCGCCAGAGATGGACGCAGGCTTTATCGCCTTGCAGAGAGGTTTCGGAAAGGCCGAGCAGGCGGATAGGGCCGCCGGAGACAGCGGCTTCCGAGAGAAAAAACGCGGCCTGCGACCAATCCCCCTCGACGGTATAGTGCTCTGCGCGGTATGTCTGCCCGCCGGAGATGTGCCAGCCGGTCTCGGTCTCCTCAATTTTAACACCGAAGCCTGCGAGCACCTCTATCGTCAAATCGATATAGCCTTTGGATTCGAGCGGGGTGGTCAGCGTAACGGTGGAATCCTTTTTGAGCAGCGGCAAAGCGAATAATAAACCGGTTATAAACTGAGAACTGATGTTGCCCGGCACGCGGAAATCGCCGCTTTGAAGCTTGCCCGTGATGTGAAACGGCAGACCGCCGGCAGTCTCGACCGTTACGCCGTGCTGCGGCAGAAGGTCTGTGTAAACGCCGATAGGGCGCTCAGGAAGCCGACCGCGACCGACAAACGTCGCTTCGATGCCGAGGGCGGCGAAAACGGGGATGAGAAAGCGCAGCGTGGAACCGGATTCACCGCAATCGACCGTGACGCTTTGGGGTGCCGTGCCCGGCGCGATGCACAGCACGCCGTTTTCTTCCGCTTTCACCGTGCCGCCCATGGCGCACACGCCGTTTAATGTAGCTTCCATATCCGCGCTGTGGTCAATGGGCCCGACACGGCACGGCGTTTTGCACAGCGCCGCCGAAAGCAATGCGCGGTGCGCGGCACTTTTGCTTGGGGGAATGCGCACTTCGCCCTTAACGTGGGCGGGGCGGTAGGTCACCTCTGCCATAGTATCACCTTGTTTCTACATAAATTTATCTCTCTATATTTGACATAAGGCAGCACGATGAGAATGATGCTGCCTTCCTAAAAATCAATTCAATTTTCTGCGACGGTTCTGCTCGGCGGCGAGTTTATAGCGCAGTACGAGGTAGTTTCTGTCCACCGGGTGAATAACGCTTTCGCCAATCTGCTTTAAGAGGATCAGGTTGAGCGTTTTGCCAAAGCTTTTTTTATCGAGCGCGGTTGCTTCCACAACTTTGGCGAAATCAAACGCGGACTCGGTGGGCATGCCGTAGCTTTCCAGCACGCGGCGGATACGCGCAGCGGTGCCTTTTTCCGTGACACCGAGACTTTCACCCACTTCGCCCGCCATGACCATACCGATGCCGACGGCAAGGCCGTGCGAAAGCGACGAGAAGCCCGTAAGCTTTTCGAGCGCGTGGCCGAATGTGTGGCCGAAGTTTAAAATCATACGCCGGCCTTTGTCGTTCGTGTCTTCCTCGACAAAGTGCTTTTTGCACAGCACGCAGCGGCAGATGGTTTCCTCCAAATGGTCGATGACCTGTCCCTGCTCCAATTTATCGAACAGCGCGGCGTCTGCGATGCAGCCGTATTTGATGACCTCGCCCATGCCGTCCGTGAAATAGGCATCGGGCAGCGTGGAGAGCGTTTTGGGATCGGCGAGGACGAGGCGCGGCTGATGGAACGCGCCGACGAGGTTTTTACCGAACGGCAAATCGACACCCGTTTTGCCGCCGACACTGGCATCTACCTGCGCCAAAAGGGACGTGGGCACCTGCACGAAATCAATGCCGCGCAGGAACGTTGCCGCCGCGAAGCCACCCATATCGCCCGCTACGCCGCCGCCGAGCGTGACAATGATGTCGCTGCGCGTGAAATCGTTTTCCGCAAGCGCTTCGTAAATCTGCATGACGGTGGAAAGCTGTTTTTGCGGCTCGCCGGCTTCAAAGACGAACTCCGCCGTGTGGATACCCGCTTTTTCAAGCGAAGCTTTTAGACGCTCGCCGTATATCGGGAAAACGTTTGTCTCGCTGACAATCATGGCGCGGCTGCCGGGGCGGACGAGCGGGGCAATTTTTTCGCCCGCGCGGTCCAAAACGCCGTCTTCCACAATAACTTCATACGGTTTATCTGTTTTAATCTCGATCACCATTATCCGAATTTCTCCTTTTTTTCACGTGCGGAGGAAAGCAGCGCCACAAGCTCTGCCCGATCGTTTTTCGCCACCGCAGCGCGTATACGTTCTATATTGCGCACGAGTTCTTCCGTCTCGTCCGCTAATTCCTCACGGTTTGCAAGGAAAAGGTCTGCCCACAGCTCCGCATTGATGCGCGCCACGCGCGAAACGTCGCGGTAACTGCCGGCGGAAAAGCCGCTGTGCTCATCGCAGCGCGGGCTCATGACATAAGCGCACGCCAAAACGTGCGGAATCTGGGACGTATAGGCGATCATACGGTCGTGCTTTTGCTGCGTGCAGTATTTGATGGTGCCAAAGCCCATGCTTTTTGCGAGCGATACAAGGGTATCTGTGGCGCTTTGCGGAGCTTCGCCGGGCACGAGAATATAGGAAGCGTTATAAAAGAGGCTTGCCTCGCTGGCATCGAACCCGCTGCGCTCCTTGCCCGCCATGGGGTGGCCGCCGACGTAAACGAACGGGTAGTTTTTGGCGATTTCCGTTAATTTGCCGCAAACCTGATTTTTGATGCCGCACACATCCGTGACAATGCAGCCTTCTTTAAAATGCGGTGCGTTTTCCTCGACGAAGCGCACGACATCTGCGGGATACAGACAGACGTACACGACGTCCGCGTTTTCGAGCAAAGACGTGCTGCCGACGGAATCGATGGCGCCGAGGGAAAGTGCGTCGAGCAGGGTGTTTTCGTCACGGTCAAAGCCGATGACGGTGTGCTCTGTATTTTCTTTGAGGGCCTTTGCGAGCGAACCGCCGATGAGACCCAGACCAATGATTGCGATTTGCATATCGTTCTCCCTTTCGGGTAAATTTTTACAGGCTCTTCACCGTTTCGGTGACCTTCTGCACTTTCTTTGCGAGCACGTCGAACTGATCCGGCGTGAGGGACTGTGCGCCGTCGCACAGGGCACGGCTGGGGTCATTATGCACCTCGATGATGAGGCCGTCTGCGCCGACGGCTGCCGCTGCCATGGCAAGCGGCTCGACAAGCCAGTTGATGCCGCTGGCATGGCTGGGGTCTACGATGACGGGCAGGTGGGAAAGGCGCTTTAAGATCGGCACGGCGGAAATATCGAGCGTATTGCGGGTGAATGTCTCATACGTGCGGATGCCGCGCTCGCACAGGATGACCTGCTCGTTGCCGCCCGCCATGATATACTCGGCGCTCATGAGAAGTTCTTCGATGGTGTTGGCAAGACCGCGCTTTAAAAGAATCGGCTTATGCACGTGACCCAGCTCCTTTAAAAGCTCGAAGTTCTGCATGTTTCTTGCGCCGACCTGAATGACATCGACGTCCTCAAAGAGGTCGAGGTGGCCGATGCTCATAATCTCGGTGACGATGAGCAGGCCGGTTCTTTCCTTGGCCTTTTTGAGGAGCTCGAGGCCCTCTGCCTTAAGGCCCTGGAACGCATACGGCGAGGTGCGGGGCTTGAATGCGCCGCCGCGCAGGAACGTAGCGCCTGCGGCCTTGACGCGCTCTGCGACACAGCAGATCTGCGCTTCGCTTTCGACGGAGCACGGACCCGCGATGAGCGCAAGGGAACCGTCGCCGATCACCTGACCGGTAGGAAGCTTGATGACCGTATCTTCCGGATGGAACTTACGGTTTGCTTTTTTATACGGCTCCTGCACGCGCTTAACGCTTTCTACAATATCCTGTGCGGCGATGTACTCGCTGTCTACCGCAGCGGTATCGCCGATAAGGCCGAGCACGGTAGAATGTGTGCCGACCCATGTGTTAACACTGACGTCATAACGGTCGGTGAGATTCGAAATGAAATTTTTGACCTGTTCTTCACTGCGGTTGGCTTTGAGTACGATGATCATGTTTTTTCCCTTACCTTTCTTTTATAGGAGCCGTGCCCCGCTGCCGCTCTCGGCACAAAAAAAGCGAAGCCCATTGGCTCCGCTTGGTTTTATACTGCTCAGAATACTTCAAATTCCTCCGCGCAGAAATTTTCCGCGCGTTTTCAAGCGTTGCCCGGTATATTCACATACGACGAAAAGCACACGGTATAAAATCGTGCGCTAAAATACTTTGTAAATCGTCTTGTGAATAAAACGGACTGCATAGTTTGAACCATCCTATATGTGACTCTTGCTTTGCGATTTGCAGGTTTGCTTTATCTATCCTGCATCGCCGTGTTAAAATCATACCGCCGCGCGGGCGCTTTGTCAAGAGTTTTCTTGCGGTGTTCCGGGAGAAGTTCCTTTTTTGCGTCTTCTTCTGCGGAAGCGCTTCTTTTGGGGCCGCTCCTTTTCGGAGGTATTTCCCGGCTTTTTGCGCTTCGCTTTTTCAATGGGCTCGCCGCGCAGGGCGCAAATGCGCTCTACAACGACAACCGTGGGCGCGCCGGCGTCGACGATGACGTCCGCGCTTGCGAGGTATTTCGGGCGGCGCTCGTTTAAAAGGCGCTCAATCACCGCGCGGCGGTCCGGCGTCTGCAGAAGCGGGCGGCGTTTATCGTTTTTGAGGCGCTCCTGCAAGGCGGCCAGCGGTACGTCGAGATAATAGATGGTACCGCCGCCTTGATGGAAGCCCTCTACGTTCTGCGGCTGCATCAGCGTGCCGCCGCCCGTGGCGATGACGAAATGATTACTTTGCGCAAGCTCCTTTACGGTCTCGGTCTCGAGCGCGCGAAAATGCAGCTCGCCGTATTCTGCGAAAATCTCCTTGACCGTCATGCCGGTCTTTTTTTCTATGTACAAGTCCATATCGACAAACTGCATATCGAGCGCGGCGGCCAAGCGACGGCCGACCGTGGTCTTGCCGCTGCCCATGAAGCCGCTCAAAACGATATTGCCCGATTTTATGATTTCACCTTTTACTTTTTTGTCCATTTCCCGTTCCCCGTTTCTTTCGGTTCGTTATGCGCGGAAAAGCCGTGCCGTTTCCGCTTCCGCATCGCAGATGAGCTGTTCGATATCGCTGTCCTTAAACGACGCGCCGTACCAGAGCTCGTGCGCGGCGACCGCCTGACAGACGAGCATGCCCATGCCGCCGACAGTTTTGAGTCCGCAGCTTGCGGCAAGCTTTAAAAATTCCGTTTTGCCGGGGTTATAGACGGCGTCGAACGCGGCTTTGCAGCGGGAGAGCACGTCTTCCCCGACAGCACTGACACCGGTTTTGGGGTACATACCGAGGCTTGTGGTGTTGAGCACGAGATCGTAGTGCTCGGTTTCCTTTGCGAGCTCGTCATAAGACAGCACGCGAAACACGCCGGTTTTGCTGCGCGTGCGGCAGAGCTCCGCGAGTTCATCGCTGAGCACCTGTGCTTTTTCGAGCGAGTTTTCGCGGCAGACGATATCAAGATGCGGTGCATCGGCCGTGAGCACGGCTTCAAATGCGATGGCACGCGCCGCGCCGCCGCGGCCGAGCAGAAGAAGCTCGCCGTTAAAATCGAGCCCATAGCGCGCAAGGGCCTTTTTGCAGCCGACACCGTCCGTTGTGTAGCCGGTCATTTTGCCGTCTTCGACACGCACGGTGTTGACGGATCCGAAAAGCTTCGCTTTTTCATCGATACCGTCGAGCAGGGGAATGATGTCGCTTTTGTGGGGGATGGTGATATTGAAGCCGTCGAGTGTGCGCAATGCGGGCAGCGCCTGTGTAAGGGACGGTACATCCAGCACGGAATATTCCGGCTTATGGCCTGTGAGGGAGAAGAGGCGATCATGGATAAACGGCGACATCGTGTGCCCGATGGGGTGCCCGATGACGGCAAAACGGCGAAGCTGCATTTTAAGGCTCTCCTTTAAAAACAGAAAAATTTAGCACGGAATGCGGAATTGCTATTGACAAATAAGCCGTGCATCCATACAATGTATGTGAAGTACACCCCGATTGTATCATGCCTGCGGCGTTTTGTCCATACGGCAGACGGTGCAGTACTTGACAAATACTACACGATAGGAGGAAAATTAAATGGTTCTGGAGAAAGTTATCGATATTATTGCTGAGGAGCTCAGCGTAGATCCCTCCGAGATCACCGAGGATTCCAACCTGGTTGAGGATCTGGACGCAGATTCCCTTGCTGTTGTTGATCTTGTCATGTCCATCGAAGATGCTTTCAACGTAGAAATTCCGGATACGGAAGTTGAAAACCTCAAGACGGTTGGCGAAATCGTTCAGTTCATCGAAGAACATCAGGGTCAGTAATTTTTGCGCTCTGCGTGAAATTTTTCGCCTTGTGCAAAACGATATGAAAACACCGGGAGCGGCTTTCTGGCTGTTCCCGGTGTTTTTTTCGCTGATTTAATTTATTCCGATGGACAGCTGTTTTGTTGGTGCTCTGTTTCTGTAAATTATTATTTATGTATAAGTATCTTTGGTACAAATTGCACCGAATAGTACAAGGAAAGAAGAAACGAACCTTCTTTTCTGTTTTTTTAAATAAAATCTTAGGCGGCCCGCACAAAGATGGCTGCCGCTCTTGCTTTTCAGGAAAATTCCCTGTATAATAAGAAACAATATGCCCGCTTTGGGCCCGGCGGCACAGCGTTTGCCGCACGAATCGTGAAAGGACTGAATTTCTTGGCGAATCAGAAGAAGATGGTCAACGACATCACTTCCATGGACGTTGACTTTTCCAAATGGTACACCGATATTGTTAAAAAAGCCGAGCTGATGGATTACTCCAGCGTAAAAGGCTGCATGATCATCGAGCCGTACGGCTACGCGATCTGGGAAAACATTCAGCATGAACTGGACGATCGCTTTAAGGCGACGGGTCACCAGAACGTTTACATGCCGCTGTTCATCCCGGAATCCCTCCTGCAGAAGGAAAAAGACCACGTAAAGGGCTTTGCGCCTGAAGTGGCCTGGGTAACGGAAGGCGGCAGCGAGAAGCTGAGTGAGCGCCTGTGCGTACGCCCGACGAGTGAGATTCTCTTCTGCGAGCATTATCAGAAGATCATCAACTCTTATCGCGACCTGCCGAAGCTCTACAACCAGTGGTGCTCCGTTGTGCGCTGGGAAAAAACGACGCGTCCGTTCCTGCGCTCCTCCGAGTTCCTGTGGCAGGAAGGCCACACCATGCACGAAACCGCAGAAGAGGCCATGGAAGAGACCATGCGCATGCTGCACACCTACGAGGAGTTCTACAAGAACGTGCTCGCCATTCCGGCTGTGACCGGCCAGAAGACCGAGAAAGAAAAGTTTGCGGGCGCTGTAGCGACCTACACCATTGAGCCGATGATGCACAACGGCGTTGCTTTGCAGGGCGGCACAAGCCACTACTTCGGCGACGGTTGGGCAAAGAACTTCGGCATTACGTTCACGGGACGCGACAATACCCTGCAGCACCCGCACCAGACCTCCTGGGGCGTTTCCACCCGCATGATCGGCGCCATCATCATGGTACACGGCGACGACAACGGTCTTGTACTGCCGCCGAAGGTCGCGCCGATCCAGCTGGCAATCATCCCGATTGCACAGCATAAGCCCGGCGTGCTCGACAAGGCAAACGCGCTGTATGAATCCCTGAAGACGAAGTTCCGCGTGAAGCTGGACGACACCGACAACTCCCCCGGTTGGAAGTTCAGCCAGTATGAGATGCAGGGCGTGCCGCTGCGTTTGGAGATCGGTCCGAAGGACATTGAGCAGAACCAGTGCGTGCTCGTCCGCCGCGACACGAGAGAGAAGATTTTCGTTTCACTCGATAACCTTGAGGGCGAGATTGAAAAAGCCTTGCAGGCTGTGCATGACGGTCTTTATGAGCGTGCGCTGAAGAACCTTAAAGAAAAGACCTTCACGGCGACAACGTATGAGGAGTTCCTCGACATTGCGGAGAACAAGCCCGGCTTCATCAAGGCCATGTGGTGCGGCGACAGCGCGTGCGAGGACAAGCTGAAGGACGCGACCGGTGGCGTGAAGTCCCGCTGCATTCCGTTTAAGGAAGAGCACCTCTCTGATGTTTGCGTTTGCTGCGGCAAGCCGGCAAAGCACATGGTCTACTGGGGCAGACAGTACTGATTTTTCTGCTTTGCGTAGCGCTATATCAAATCGGCATACGTGTTTTACACGGTTTTAACTGTGTTTTTATAAGCAGAATGTTGTAAGAATACTTTAGGGTACACCGTATTTTTTGCGGTGTGCCTCTTTTTTTGCTCTTTTTTATGAAATGCACGGCTGATTTTTGGACGCGCAGGCAACAAAGCAAAAGTTTTTATGCAAATGATACAAGCAAAATAGAAAAAGCTTGTGCAAATCCGTTTTTTTCACAAAAAGGGCTTTACATTTGCTTTGGAATGGTCTAAAATACAAGCAGAAATAAATCGTTAGGAGTCCGTATGGACTTCGGCGTAAATTTAGGAGGAGAATTCCAATGGCAAATGTAAGAGTTGGCTTTATCGGCTGCGGCGGTATCGCAAACGGCAAGCACTTCCCGGGCATGGCCCAGCAGGAAGGCGTAGATATGTGTGCATTCTGCGACCTCATTCTTGAGAGAGCAGAAAAGGCTGCTAAAGAGTACGGCACCCCGGACGCTAAGGTTTACACCGATTATCATGAGCTTCTGGCAGACCCGACGATCGACGCTGTTCACGTTCTGACCCCGAACGTTGCACACTGCGAGATCACCGTTGCTGCTCTTGAGGCTGGCAAGCACGTTCTGTGCGAGAAGCCGATGGCTGCTACCCCGGCTGACGCTAAGAAGATGCTTGAAGCAAGAGACAGAACCGGCAAGATGCTGACGATCGGCTATCAGTATCGTCACTTCCCGGAGAACCAGGTTGCTAAGAAGGTTGTCGATTCCGGCGTTCTTGGCGATGTTTACTATGCAGAGGCTACATACCTCCGCCGCCGTGGCGTTCCGACCTGGGGCGTATTCACGGATAAGGCAAAGCAGGGCGGCGGTCCGCTGATCGACATCGGTACGCATGCTCTTGACCTCACACTGTTCCTCATGAACAACTACGATGTTGACTATGTTTGCGGCACTTCCTTCGAGAAGCTCGGCCACACGCTCGATGCTAAGCATCAGGGTCAGGTCAACTACCGCGGTGAGTTCGATACCTGGAACAACGAGACCTACGACGTTGAAGACTCCGCTGTTGGCTTCATCAAGATGAAGAACGGCGCTACGATTGTTCTGCGCGCTGCTTGGGCTATCAACATGGCTGAAGACTACGCTGCAAACGGCGAAGCTTACACGATGCTGGCTGGTACCGAGGGCGGCCTCGATACGAAGGAAGGCCGTGTCCGTCTGAACCATGTTGTTGCTGAGTACCCGACCATTTCTTGGGTTGGCAACAAGGTCAGCGGTTTCATCCCGGGCTTCTCTCAGGGTCCGGCACCGAAGTCCAAGGAAGCTGAGATCTGGGTCAAGGCTCTGAAGGGCGAAGGCGAGCTGTTTGTTACGGCTGATCAGGCTTATGTCGTCACGAGAATCCTCGATGCGATCTATGAGTCCAACAGAACCGGCAAGCCTGTTTACTTCGACTAATTTTAATCAGTACATTTTGTGTGCGGCGGCATTTCGTGTCGCCGCACATTTTTTAAGACGGAGTTTCCGCAAACGTTATAATTTTCAGAAAGGTGTTTTTTCCCATGGAAAATATCAATGTCCAGGTTTATTCCCTGGTTTCCGAGCCGATTAGTCCGATTGAGAAGCTGAAGACCATTGCAAAGCTTGGTTTTGCAGGCGCAGAGTTCACTGCGGACTTCACGGAAGTGCCGGTTGAAGAAATGAAGAAGGTTCTCGCAGAGAACAATTTGAAGGTCGATTCCGCTCACGTCGGTCTGGATCAGATTGAAGGCGTTCTCCCCTACTTTGCAGAGCTGGGCGCAAAGCTTGTCATCTGCCCGATGACAAATTTCTGCAACAAGGCAGAAGCTGAAGAAGTTGCAGCAGAACTCAACCGCCTCGGCAACATTGCGAAGCAGTACGGCATCAAGATCGGCTACCACAACCACACCGACGAGTTCTATGTGGACGAGGGCAAGTATCTTTATGACTGGCTCATCGATGCATGTGACCCGGAAGTTACAGCTTTCCAGCTTGACTGCGGCTGGTGCAGCGCAGCAGGCGTAAACCCGGTAGACTTCATCAACAGCCACGCAGGCCGTATTGCAAGTATCCACATTAAGGAAAACGGCGGCGTTATCGGCGCGAACAAGCCGCAGTCCCGCCACGACACCACCCCGCGCTTCAAGTTTGAGAAAGACGCTGACGGCAAGCCGATCTTCCCGCCGGAGTTCCTCAAGATGAAGGAAGAGCACGACAAGCTGAACGTGCCGCAGGGCCAGGGCATTGTGGACTGGAAGGCTGTTAAGGCAGCTGCCGACGCACAGTGCGACAACGTCATTTACGTTGTTGAGCGTGAAGCCAGCTACAACGACCCGCAGGATCGCGTAGCTTGCCTTGCTGAAGACATTGCATGGCTGAAGGCTAACCTGTAATTTAATTTAATGCAAAATGAGCCGAGCACAGAAGTTGTGTTCGGCTTTTTTGTTGCGCAAAAAAAGAAGCTTGCGGGGAACATAGCGTAGCGACACTAAAAATTTCGCCCGCCTTTTCAAAGGCAGAGGGGACTTGGGGCAGTGCCCCAAGTCCCCTCAAGTTTTCTCGAAGAAAGTTTAAATCAAAGCCTTTATTCGTTCGCTTTCACAGGCAAATGCGAAGCGCTTAGTGCTGGATCTGCTGCTCTTCCTCGTCATCGTTATGGCTCCACGGCGAGGGGGCCAATTTTTTATGCAGCGCAACAAGCTCGTGGTCGTAGTTATGTCTGACTTCACACTTTTTGTCGAAAATCATAGTCGCTTCGTCGTCTGCGGTGCAAGCCGGCCACTCCGGCAAATCTTCGCTGGACGGTTTGCCGTCACGCGCGAAGTTGAGCCACGCGTCGCACATTTGCTTTTCGAGCAAGTCAGTCACGCCGGGCTCGTTATACGCGGCGACGAGGCTCGTGTTATGGAACACAAACGGGATCTCGCTGCAATGCCATGCGATATGCCCACCGTCATACGGGAAGGTGTAGGTCATCATATACGAATACGTGCCGCTTTCCGGGTGCTGCGCTTTTTTCAAGATGAAATCGGTAGACGGCGCGCGGAAGATGGAATCCATGAACAGCACGTCGCTGACGTCCTTATCCGGGTAAACCTTGGCGAACATCTCCTTGAGCTTTTTGCCCTCTGCGCCGTAGCGTTTTTCGATCATAGAATCGATGAGTGCAGCATCGGCCTTTTCCTCTTCGCTTAATGCCGGCATGAACGAGAACTCGCCGAGCACGGTGCCAACCATGACCGGGATGGTCTTTGCGTGCTCCGTGAAACCGACCTCGAGCGGATCGCCGAGGTACCAATCGTTTGCGAGCGGGTTGCCGCCGACGTATGCGCCCGTCTTTGCGACCTCCGGCGCGACCTTGTTGTACGCCGCCGCGAGCTGTGCGTACGGGATGGTCTCCAGTGCTTTGACATCATCGAGCTTCAATTCTGCCAGAAGCGCCGTGACGATGGCTTTGCCGTTCTGCTCCATGGAATTGCCGGAGACGAAGTGATCGATGCAGCCGCTCTGCACGACGCCCTTATGGAACAGACCGTCCGCCGCAGGGGTCTGCATCAGCGTCCAGACCTTCATACCGCCGCCGGACTGGCCGAACAGCGTGACGTTTTCCGGGTCGCCGCCGAAGTTTGCGATATTTTCGTGAATCCACTGCAAAGCTGCGACCATATCGTCGTTGCCGGCGTTGCCGGAATTCTTATATTCCTCGCCGAACGGGGAAAGATCGAGATAGCCGAGGATATTGAGACGGTGGTTGAGTGAAATGACGACGACATCGCCGTATTTGCTCATGTTTTCGCCCTCGTAGGCGATGTGCTCAATGGAGGATCCCGCCGCGAATCCGCCGCCGTGCAGCCAAACGAGCACGGGCTTTTTGGCGTTCGGGTCAAGATGCTGCGTCCAGATATTGAGGTACTGGCAGTTCTCATCGAGCGGCCAATAGCGGTGCGGCACCATCAGCTCGTTGCTGGGCTGATCCTGCTGCAGCATGGGGCACACGTAGCCGTAAGCCAGCGCGTTTTTGATGCCCTCCCACGGCTCTACCGGGGTCGGCTGGTGGAAACGCTTTGCATCGGCGTATTTTACGCCGTGGAACACATATGTGCCGTCAAGCTGAAAACCGCGCAGCTTACCGGCTTTGGTCTCGACGACCGGGTCTGTTTTGGTGCACATGAAATTTCTTGCCATATATCACAACTCCTTAAAAATTTAACAAGTAAAAAATAACCTTGCAATGTTAATTGTAAGGTTATTTCTCATAAATGTCAATATTCTAATTTTTGATTTTATGTGCAATTTACAAGAACAGGTCTTTTAAAAGCTGCTTGCCGGTCTTTGTGCGGAAGATGTTCTCGTACACCTTTTCGGCGGCTTCATGGGTCATGCCGCTCTCGAAAATGTTTACGAGGAAATCGGCTTCGACCAAAATCTGATAATCGATGCCGTTGATGTTCGTGTACGTGTGGTGATGGCCGATGAGATAGCAGATACGCTCTGTCTGCCCATGGGTATAACCGCACGCGGGCAGCATTTCGAGTGCGATGGGCGGGCCTTCCACCTCCTGGTGAGGGCCGTTGCAGTTGCCGTATTTTTCAAAGCACACTCGGATGCCGATGTCGTGCGTAATAGCGGCGGCTTCCAAAATTTCTTTTGTCGCATCGTCCACATCTTCGCCCTCCGCAATGGTCTTTGCGAACGCGAACACCTTCAAAAAGTGGTTGACGCGCTCGACACAGCCGCCCTCGTACTCCGTCATTTTCAAAACGAGCTTGCTAAAATTTGTCATGTTTTTCACTTCTTTCTTTCAAAATCGTCTGCGCAGGTGATGAGCGCCTTCTGCAAACCCACGGCATGTGCGATAGGCAACGCGAGCGCAAGCTGCATTTTGGCGTAGCCCTTGCGGCGCTCGCTCGGCACGATGCGCTCTGTGCCCCAATCCGCAAGATACGCTTTATACTGCGCTTCCGTAATCTGCTCGGGTAAAATGAGCTTCATTAAAATTTATCCCGTTATTTTGCCATGACGGCCTCGATGTCTTCAATGGTGCGCGGCACGGACGCGGAGAGATTCTCTGCGCCGGCCGGCGTGACAAGGCAGTTATCCTCCACGCGGAAGCCGATGCCGAGATCTTCGGCGTAAATGCCGATATCAACGCAGAAGACCATGTTCGGCGCGATAGGCTTGCCGAGTGCATCGACAACATCGTGCACGTCGTAACCGACATGGTGCGCACCGCCGTGCCACATGTATTTGCCAATCTCATCGTAAGAGGACAGCAGACCGATCTTTTTCAGCTGCTCACAGCAATAGCGGCGGGCGGTCTTATCCACATCGTCCATGAGCATACCGGGCTTGATGATGGAGAACATGTAGTTCGACGTATTGAGGGCACACTCATACAGCATGCGCTGCTCTTTCGAGTATTTGCCGTTGCACGGCCAGCCACGGGAGACATCGTTGCACTCGCTGTCCCACTGCGCACCAACGTCATTCAAGATCATATCGCCGTCTTTGGCTTGTCCCATGTAGCTGTCGTAATGGATGCAAAAGTTGTTTTCGCCGGCGGAAATGATGGAGTGGAACGCGGGCTCAAGCACGCCGGCGCTGGTGAGGGCGTAGTCGAACTCGGCTTTATACTCGTACTCATACATGCCGGGATGCGAAGCGCGCATCATGCGCAGAATGCCTTCGCGCGTAACGGTCATGGCACGACGCATGGCGTCAATCTCGCACGGAGCCTTCAGGGTACGCAGGCGCTTTAAGACGGGCAGGATATTTTCAACCGTGAGGAACGGGTAGCCGGTCTTAATGGTCTGCGCGAAGCGGTGGGCTTCATCTAAGCCCTCGTCCGGCGTATGGCGGTAGAGGTCGAGGTAGACGCGCTGCACGTTGCCGCTGTTCAAAACACGGTGGATGTCGTTTTCAAAGTTCTCAACGAAGCGGATATCCGTGATACCGGACTGCGCCATAACTTCATCGGCTTTCGGTCTGCGGCCCGTCCAGCGCTCTTTCATGAGATCCGGCGGGAGGATATAGATGGATTCCTGCACATTGCCGCCGATTTTTGTGGCGACCAACACGAGCCCCGCGAATTTAATGCCCGTTAAATACAGGAAATTGCGGTTTGTGAAGAATGTATAGTACGCATCGGCGCTCTGGCGCGGTGCGCTGCCGGAAAAGAACACGGCTGCGCTGCCGTCTTTCATTTCAGCGTACAGGCGCTGACGGTTTGCCTTGTGGAATTCTGCTGTCATGATAATCCCTCCAAATCTTTTTAGTGCTTATTTATATTTTCTAACGACTCGTTTCTACGAGTCGTTCAGGAACCCCATTGACTGGGTTTCCTGCGGCTAAACAGTCCACCGGACTGTTTAGCCTACCTTCCTAGTCCTAATGTAGGCAAAAGAATTTCGTCGTCTGCGGACGACGAATCAGGGCTCTGCCCTGATAACCCGCAAGTTTTCTAAAGAAAACTTGACCAAAGACTTTGTTTGTCGCTTCGCTATGTTTACTTTAGCTTTGCTGCAAGTGCGACCCAGCCTTTTTCCTCTTTGCGGTCGATGATCTCGAATTTATCCGCGAGGCACGCCAAAACATCCTCTTCCCTTGTATCGATGATACCGCTCATGATATAGACGGTATCGGGTTTCATGAAGCGCGGGGCATCTTTTGTGAGCAAAATCACGATGTCTGCGACGATATTCGCGACAACGACATCGAATGTGCCGGTAACCTTATCCGCCAGATTGCCGCAGATGCCGGTGAACTTATCGCCGACGTGGTTGATCTCTGCGTTTGCGACGGCGGTCTTGACGGCGAGAGCATCAATATCGACGCCAACGGCACTGCCTGCGCCGAGCAGCAGACCGGCGACGGACAAAATACCGCTGCCGCAGCCCATATCAAGCATGGTGTCGCCCGGCTTTACATACTTTTCGAGCAGCTCCATGCAAAGGCGGGTCGTTTCATGCGTGCCGGTACCGAACGCGAGGCCCGGCTCCAGATGCAGCACGACGCGGTCACCTGCTTCGTACTCGTCCTCCCACATGGGACGCACAAGCAAGCGGTTGCCGACGGGGATGGGCTTAAAATACTTTTTCCAGTTGTTGATCCAATCCTCCTCCGCGCAGTTGGCGGCGGTGATGGTGTTCTCAATGCCGACGGCTTCAAAACGCTCTTTGAGGAAAGAAATGGCTTCCGCCGGGTTTTCCTCCGGGCTGATATACACATGGATGATGCTTTTGGTGCGGTCTTTTTTGAGAAGGTCTTCGTCAATGAGGTCGATATGCGCGATTTCCATCGCTTCCTCTTCTAAATGCGAATAGTCTTCAATATAAATGCCGTAGGGCACGACCATCTGCGCAATGTCGCCCGCGCGGTCCGTATCCGCCGCGGGAATGGTGACCTGTAATTCGGTCCAGTCTGCGTTTACCTGATCTGTCATACTTTTTAACTCCTGTTCTCTTTTTATAAAATGCAGAAAATTATCCATACATTTCTCATATAAGCTGATTATACAACGCGCCCGGAAAACTTGCAATAGGAGGCCCTGCGACAATCATGACAAAACGCAAATTTCTGCTGCAAGGCATCGCTTTAACGGCATTTTCACTGTTTTTCCGCATTACGAACATCGGCTACCGTGCGTATTTATCGGGCAAAATCGGCGCGGAGGGCATGGGGCTTTACCAGCTCATCTTCTCCGTGTTCCTGCTCGCCATCACGCTTTCCACTTCCGGCATCAGCTTGGCCGTGACGCGCATGGTGACGGCAGCCATTGCGGCGAACCGCCGCTGCACGGTGCGCAGCGTGGTGACGCAGTGCTTTTTGTTCTGCCTGACGGTGAGCTGTACCATTGCGGTTTTGCTGCTGTGCTTTTCGGATTTTGCCGCCGCGCATATTTTGGGCAACGCCGGCGCGGCGCCGTCTCTGCGCATTTTGGCGCTTGGGCTGCCGTTTATGTCGCAGTGCACGTGCATGAAGGGATATTTTTTAGCAGTGGACGAATCGCTTTCCACCTCATGGAGTGACGCGGTGGAACAGGTGCTGACGATTTTCTCCGCCGTTGTGCTGTTCTGGTATTTTGCGCCGCAGAGCATAGAAGCCGCGTGCTTTGCGGCGATGATTGCTTCAACATTCGGAGAAGCCGTTTCTTTTTTGGCGGGGTTCCTCATTTACCGCCGCAGCTTAAAGCGCAACACGCCGAAAGAAAAAGAGCAGGCGACGGGCGTTCTGCACGGGATGTTCCACATTGCGGTGCCGTGCACGCTTTCGAGCGCGGCGCGCAGCCTGCTTTCAACGGCGGAAAATCTGCTCATCCCGCGCGAGCTCGGGCGGTACGGGCTCAGTCGTGCGGCTTCCATGTCCGCCTACGGTTTATTGCAGGGCATGGCAATGCCGATGCTATACTTTCCGTCTTCGTTTTTGACGTCGTTCGCGTCTTTGCTCATTCCGAAAACGGCGCGGGAATTTGAGCTTTCGCACCGCAGGGCCGTGCGGCACATCACGCAGCGCGCGGTGCACGCAGCCCTGCAGTTCGGCATTTTCTGCGCGGGGATCTTCTTCGTTTTCGGCAGTGACTGGGGCGAGGCGTTTTATAAGAGCCGGGAAGCCGGGGCATACCTCAAAATTTTGGCGCCGCTCGTACCGCTTTTGTATCTGGATGTCGTGGTGGACAGTCTTTTAAAGGGGCTTGACGAGCAGCTGAACTCCATGAAATACAACTTTTCGGATTCGTTTCTGCGTGTGCTTTTGATTTTGCTTTTCATGCGGTTTGCCGGTATGCGGGCGTACATTGCAATTTTGTTTTTCTCGTCCATCTTCAACGCGATGCTGAGTGTACGAAGATTATTAAAAGTCGCCGATGTACATATTGGGCTATTGAAAAGTGCAGTGATGCCGGCGTTTTTCGCACTGCTTGCCGCGAATGCAACACAGTTTTTATTGAAAAGCATTTCGCTTTCGGGTATTCCCCTTGTTTTGCTGCAAACGGCGGTTTGTGCAGGGTTTTATGCCGCTTTGCTGTTTCCGTTTTTAAAGCTGTGCGCGTATCATACAGACAAAAAGCAAACCGTTAAAACATAAAAGCGGCGCTCCGACAGGTTGCCCTGCCGAAGCGCCGTGGTTTTATTTACGTGTTGTCAGAGAGAACTCAGATCCAACGGGTCTCGGTCATCTTCGGCTCGAAGATGATAGCGGACTTCAGGGTCTCAACAGCCTTCATAAGGCCCTCGTTCTGGCTCATGAGGCTATCCTCATGCTCAATGCTGATGGCATAGTCATAGCCGACAAGGCGCAGAGCGCTGATGATGTCCTTCCAATAGAGCAGATCGTTGCCGTAGCCGACGCTGCGGAAGATCCAGGAGCGGTGTGCTTCGTCTGCATAGCTCTTCGTGTCGAGCGCGCCGTTCTTTGCCATGTTGTACTTATCGAGACGGGTATCCTTTGCGTGTACGTGGAAGATTGCGTCGCCGCCGAGCTCGCGGATAACAGCAACCGGATCCATGCCCTGCCAAATGAGGTGGGACGGGTCAAAGTTTGCGCCGATCTCCGGGCCCACAGCCTCACGGAGCTTGAGGAGCGTCTCCGTGTTGTAAACACAGAAGCCCTGGTGCATTTCAAGAGCGATCTTGTTGACGCCGTGCTCTTTTGCGAATGCTACAAAATTCTTCCAGTAATCGACAAGAATCTTCCACTGATACTCGAGGATCTTACCGAAATCGTCCGGCCATGCGCATACAACCCAGTTCGGATACTGAGAGGTCTCGCAATCGCCCGGGCAGCCGGAGAAGCAGTTGATCTGATGCAGGCCGTATTTTTCAGCCATCAGAACTGCGTTGCGCATGTCCTTATCATAAGCCGCAGCCAGCTCCTTATTCGGGTGGATCGGGTTGCCGTGGCAGGAGAATGCGCTGACTTCCATATCATACTTCTTGATGGTATCGCAGAACTCCTGATACTTTGCTTCATCGTGGAGCAGAACTTCCGGATCGCAGTGATCTTTGCCCGGATAGCCGCCGCAGCCGATTTCGACCATCTGGATGCCCATGGACTTGAAATACTTCAGTGCGTCCTCAAGAGGCATGTTGCCTACAACATTGGTAAGTACGCCTAACTTCATGTTAAAACACTCCTTCTAATTGAATAAATCAAAAGAATAACAGATTGAATTGGGGCTTTTTCTGAAAGAGAAAACCCTGTTTGGTTTTATTGTACTATATTTCCTTGGTAAAATCAACATGGATTTGGCTTTTACGCCGCATTTTTTTGGAATTCCTTTCGGCAGATGTATTGAATTTTTGCGGTTCTCCGTCAAATTCACGGTAGAATTTCGCCGGGCCTTCCGCTATAATGAAAGTTAGCATTTTATTAAAGGCGGTATAGTTGAATGGAGAAGACCCAAAACTTTAAAAGCACCGTGTTTGCCTGCTACCGCGGGTATATCACGCAGGGCATTGTAAACAATCTCTCTCCCCTGTTTTTCGTGCTGTTCCAAAACAAATTCGGCATTTCGTATTCGCTGATTTCGGCGCTCATCCTGTGCAACTTTGTGACGCAGGTCATCACGGATATGCTTTCCGTTAGATACGTAGACCGCATCGGCTACCGAAAATCAGCGGTCATCGCACACGCGCTGGCGTTTTTAGGCCTTGTGATGCAGGGCACGCTGCCGAACGTGCTGCCTGCGCCGTATGTGGGTCTTGTCCTTGCGACGATTGTGAACGGCGTGGGCGGCGGCCTGATTGAAGTTATCATCAGCCCGATTGTCGATTCCTGTCCGGGCGATGCGAAGGCCTCCGCGATGAGCCTTTTACATTCGTTTTACTGCTGGGGACAGGTGGGCGTGGTGCTCATCACGACGCTTTTGCTGCGCTTGATCGGCGAGGATCTGTGGTTTATCCTCCCGATTTTGTGGTCTTTACTGCCGCTTTATAATTTATTTCGTTTCCTCAAGGTGCCGCTGATGCCCACCGTGTCGGAAGAAGAAAAAACACCGCTCAAAACGCTGTTTACCTCGAAAATTTTCCTCATGGCACTGCTTTTGATGCTTTGCGCGGGCGCGAGCGAGCTTGCCATGAGCCAGTGGAGCTCGCTGTTTGCGGAGCGTGCGCTCGGCGTGACGAAGGTCATCGGCGACCTTTTAGGGCCGTGCCTGTTTGCGGTGTTTATGGGCATCGGCAGAACAATCTACGGCGTGTGGGGCGAGAAAATCCATTTAACGGGCGCGATGGTATTCTGCGCCGCACTGTGTATTTTGTGCTATCTTGGTACGGCTTTATTTGAAAACCCGTGGCTTTCTCTGCTTTCGTGCGCGCTGTGCGGCTTTTCCGTAAGCCTCATGTGGCCGGGCACGTTCTCGCTGACCTCCGCCGCGTACCCAAAGGGCGGTACGGCAATGTTCGGCATTCTGGCGGTGTTGGGCGATGTGGGCTGCTCTGTGGGCCCGGCATTGATGGGCGCAGTGAGCGGCGCGGTTTCCGGCAATGCAAAAATCGCTGCATCTTTCCCGAATCTCACTGCGGACCAACTCGGTTTAAAGAGCGGCATGCTGTTTTCCGCGGTTTTTCCGGCATTTATTTTAATCGGCGTTCTGTTGCTCACACGGTTTCATAAATCTGCAAATAAAAAGCCAAGCCCCAAAGCGGACTTGAGCGAAGAATAATTTTCAGGCAACAGATAGAGAAAAAGTGCAACGCAAATCTCTTGCATTTTGAATTTGCAAGGGATAAATTGTTGCACTTTTGCCAGATTGCTACCAAACAGAATTTGTGAATGCAAACCTCAAAGCAGTTTGCTTCCTGCACGCTTTCTATCCTGCGGCCTGTGTCAGCACACATGCTGTTGTGCTTTGCGACATGAACGGCAGGCAAACGCCGCTCTCACCTGCGCCGACCAGCAGCTCCGTGCTGTTTTCGCAGAAGGCTTATACGTCAGATACTCACCGTAACAGTTGGGTTTCCAGCTCGCGAACGCGGCGAAGAATATCGACGGAATAGGACGGAATACGGCCGAGCGCATCGGGACCGACGTTCAAAAGGTAGTTTACACCCATGCCGTTGAGCTTCTGCTTGTTTGCAAGAATCTGCTCGGGTGTTTTCCAGTTGTGGTCGTAGTATTTGAAACCCCATGTGTCATTCAGCGTGGCCGCGGTCTCATAGAGGTTATACGGCGAATACTTGAAGCCGAACAGATCGTTCATGGACTGCATGTCCCCCGCGCGTTCTTTCGAGATCTCTGCCGGACGCTCTGCCGGAATCTCGTTATCGCCGAGAGAAACGTAATCATACACGCCGTTGCCGAGGCGAGAGTTCACAAGGCAGTCCGGCTGATACTGCTTCACAAGGTCGTAAAGCTCCTGACTCTGCGCCTTTGTCATCACGCCCGGGGTATCGAACCAGATCAGGCAGATGTCGCCGTATTTTGTCATGATCTCCTTCACCTGCGGCTTGATCTTCTCGTTAAAGCAGATGGAGTAGTCTTTGTTGTCTGCACCGGGGAAATCCCAGTTGTTATACCACGCCGTGCCGGCGCAGCCGGTGGTTTTGTCGTAGCCACCGCCGTGCGGGTGGTGCCAGTCAAGCTCCTGCGAATAGTAAAGCCCCAGCTTTAAACCGTGCTTGTAGCAGGCTTCCGCCAGCTCTGCGATGAGGTCTCTGCCAAATGGCGTTGCTTTTTTGATGTTGTATGCATCGCAGTCGGAATCAAACAGCGCAAAACCCTCGTGGTGCTTAGAGGTAACCACAAAGTAGGTCATACCGCATTCTTTTGCAAGCTTTACCCACTCCTCCGCATTAAAATAAACAGGGTTGAACGCACCCGCAAGCTGTTCCATTTCGCGGTTCGGGATGGCAAAGGCAGACTGGATCCATTCACCGTAGTCGTAGGGCGTACGGCGCCCTCTGTACTCACCGGCGAGCATGGAATAGAGTCCGAAGTGGACCATCATGCCGTATTTCGCTTCGCGAAACCATTCGATATTGTTCATGCCTTTTCTGCACGGCTGCCGACGAAAAAAATTGCGCAACCGTGCTTCCTCCTTTGAGAATTTTTTGTGTGTCTTATTATAGCATACGGAACCGAATTTGTCTTGCAGTTTCTTTTGTACACGAGTGAAAAAAGCCATGCAACGTGCTATGCTGAAAATAAAGACAAATCAAAGCGGAAAAACCGGAGGCATAGTATGGCGGAATATTTAGATATTGTAGATGAGAACGGGATCCCCACAGGCGAAACGGTAGAGCGCGAAACGGCGCACGCAAAGGGCTTTCGGCACCGCACCCGCGCTTGACGCAGAAGCACTTGCGAGCCTGCTTTCCGGCAAACCGTCAACCACAGCAAAAAATAAAAAAGCCGAAAACCTTTGAAAATAAAGGCTTTCAGCGTTATTTATGGCGCGCCAGAAGGAATTCGAATCCCCGACCTTCCTCTTAGGAGATACTAAGGGAAATACAAGCAGCATCCCTTATAATACCCAAAAATCCCCTTATGTCAGGGGATTTTTAATGTTAAGGTTTATTATGTCAGAGAATATAATCGGTAATGCAATCGTACCAGTGAACATAGGTCATACCGTTTACGGTAAGTCTGTCGTTCTCCGGTAGTTGCTCGCTCCACAGCTTCTTATAGCGGTCGATGGCCCAATCATCACGGTTGAATCTGCGCCAAAGAATCGTCTTTCCGTTCTTATCCAGAAACTGCTCGGATACTACACCGCAATCATAGGTTTCAATGTCCATAACACAGACAGTATCATAGTTCTTTCCGCCAATCGTAACGGTGTAACGTCCTACAATGTCCAACAGAAAATCTTTGTTGGCGCTTGTAACAGTTGTGCCATTCCTCTTGATATCTCCCTTGACAGCCAGATTAGTTTCATTACCGCAATTATCTTCGCCAAATCCCCAGTTAGGCAGAAATTCATCACCATCGAGGAATGTAATATAATTGCGAACATCGCCGTCATTTCTGAGTGTTGCCAGATAGCGGCAATGTGTATCTGTCAGTTGGGCCACAAAGGTACGATTGATCACATCGTTCTTATCTGAGTATGATGCTTCTCTTGCGGTTAGCTCTACGCCTTCGATACCGTGAACCTTTGCTTTGCCGGAAACTTGCATATCGTAAATATGGCTGCACTTACGGGACGGGATATCGTACATACCCCAAGACAACTTTTCACCGAGCTTAGGAACCAAGAACCATCCCATAAGTTCTTCCCATTTGACTGCAAAGGGAGCTTCGGTACTTGCTTCGATTTTATATTCGGGAATAAATTCAGGCAACTTTTTCATATAGAGTTCTCCTTTCGATATATCGGTGCGATATGGATACTTATTTTTGAAGTTTTGTTTTGCTGTATAAAGTCTGCTTTTTACAGTCCCAATAGGGATGTTCAGTTGTTTTGCGATTTCTGACTGCGGCATCTCTTTCCAGAAGTAAAGGTAAAGGATCTGCTTATCCTTATCACCGAGCAAACTCAGCGTTTCTCTTACAGTATTAACTACGGAAACACCGTGCCTGCCGTCTGATAGTTCCTTTTCTGTCAACTCGTCGATCGGAATTTCGTACTGAGTCGCTTTCTTTCTGAAATAATCATTGCATTTGTTTCTTGCGATGCTAATGATCCACGCTTTGAATGAGTCCTTATTCTTCAGCTGAGGAAACTTCTGATACGCTGTAAGAAATATCTCCTGCAGCACATCGTCTGCATCCGCCTTAGAACTCATCCGAAATCTCACAAACCGTTCCACAGAAACACGTTCTGCTTCCAGCAATCTCTCAAACTCATCCACATCATCGCCTCCTTTTGTCTATGAGTGATTAAAACCGGTTTCGCTTATATAGACGGATATCGGTATCAAAAGGTTCAATTTTAGCTTTATTTTTTCTAAATGAAATTATAACATAGATAAAACGATAATAGTAAAATTTTTGAAAAAGCCTATGGATGTAACATACGCCTGCTCAAATTAGCAGACAATTAGCAAAAAGGCGATTTTCTGCTAATCACAATTAGCAAGATTTAGGTCGGGGAACGGTAAAAGTTCGATTTTGATTTACTCCCCAAAAACAATAAAACTCACTCAAGAAAAATGATTGAGAAATAAAAAGTAAAAGTGCCAAAAACACAGTGTTTTCGGCACTTTTTGGCGCGCTTGCCCGGATTCGAACCGGGGGCGTTCCGCTTAGGAGGCGGACCCTCTATCCTGCTGAGGTACAAGCGCATATTTAATTTATGAGGCAATTACCCATCTATCGGGGAACACTTTTAGGTTCTTTTAGGAGCGTGACCTCTATCCAACCGAGTTGCTGAGACGTGTTAAACTGGGGTCATAAAGTGTACTGTGTTATTGTACCGCACGGCGGCGCATTTGTCAATCATATTGGATTTTCGCGCACTGAAATATACACAGAAATAGCTTTGAAGTCCCGTGCAAATTTTCCGCAAAAGACAAGGCTCTGGGTAGCTTTTGCCTTGACGCTTTTCGCTTTTTCGTCTATACTGATATATGTATGAAAACTTATGGAAACCAAACACTGCGGGCATCGGGAAATGTGCCTGCACGGAAAAAACAAAGGATTAAGGAGCCCGATACATGGTTTTTGCCGATTTGTTCTTTATCTATGTCTTTTTGCCGCTGTGCCTCATCTGTTACGGCCTCGCCAAAAAGCTCAGCACCAAAAACATCGTGCTGATTGTCTTTTCACTCATCTTTTACGCTTGGGGCGAGCCGCTTTGGATTTTGCTTTTGCTGTTCAGTTCATTCTTTAACTGGTTCATCGGCATATTGATCGGCAAATTTCGGGATACCCCGCGCGCAAAGTTAGCCGTTGGCGGCGGTATTTTGGTAGATATTCTGCTTTTGCTCATCTTTAAGTACAGTGCGTTCATTGTGGAAAACCTGAACGCCGTTTCGGGCGCGGCCATTCCCGTGCCGCAAATCACGTTGCCCATCGGTATCAGCTTCTACACGTTCCAGGCTATCTCCTACATTTTGGACTGCTACTGGGAAACGGTGAACGTGCAGCCGAAATACCACAAATTCCTTTTGTACCTGTCCCTCTTCCCGCAGCTCATCGCCGGCCCGATCGTGCGGTACAGCGTTGTGGAGCAGGAGATCGACAACCGCTCCGTCAACGCGACCGACCTATGCGAAGGTGCGCTGCGTGTGATCCTCGGCCTTGCGAAAAAGGTCATCATCGCGAACAATTTGTGGTCCATCGTCAACACGTTCTTCGGCAAGGACATCACGGGACTTTCCGTACTCGGCACATGGTACACCATCATCGTGTATTCGCTGTATGTTTACTTTGACTTCAGCGGTTATTCCGATATTGCCATCGGCCTCGGTCGCATGTTTGGCTTCCACTTTGACGAAAACTTCCGTCACCCGTTCGCCTGCACCACCATTGCGGAGTTCTGGCAGCGCTGGCACATCTCCCTCGGCTCCTTCTTCCGTGACTACCTTTTGTACGTGCCGTTCTTCGGCAAGCCGCGCAAGTATTTCGGTCTGTTCCTTGTTTGGTTCTGCACCGGTCTTTGGCACGGTGCCGCATGGAACTTCATTTTATGGGGCCTTTACTACGGCTGCTTCATGCTGTTCGAGCAGAAAATGGGCAAAAAGCGCATGAAAAAGTGGCCGATCGTGTGGAAGCACGTGTATACGAAGCTTGTCATCATCCTCGGATTCGGCATTTTCTATTTTGAAGATCTCGGCCAGCTTGGTCAGTTTTTCCTCAATATCACGGGCATCAGCATGATTGCGAACGGCGCGCCGTTTACGGACCCCATGACGTTCTCCTCCCTGCGCAACAACATCTTTCTCATTTTGTTCGCGATTCTCGTCAGCCTGCCGGTATTGCCGAAGGTCAAAAGCTATTTTCTCGAGAGCAAAAACGATACCGTTTATGCCATCGGCCGCGTCGGCTCCGTTGCGGTCTGTATGGTGTTGCTCGCCGTCGTGAGTGTTCTGCTCGTTGATACCACGAACAATGTGTTCCTGTATTTCAGATTCTAAGGGGAGGAGATCATTGACATGAACGATTTTAAGGACCTTGACCTTGATTATTTTGCTCCCCGCAAGCCCGCCGAACCGGAAGCGAAGCCGGAGAAAACCGAAGCCGTAGATGCGCCGACTGCGGATGAAGGCGCCGAACCCGCAGAGCGCCGCCGCAAGCCGAAGCCGAGCCGCCGCGAGCTTTTGAACATGCGGCTTTCCGTTTTATCCGTCGGCGTTATGGTCATTCTTTTCGCCCTGATGACGCTGTATCTGCTCCTTTTCCCGCGCTCCACCGTCTCACAGATTGAAAACCGAAACCTTGCGGAATTCCCGAAATTCTCTTTTGCATCGTATTTTTCCGGCTCGTTTACGGCAGACGTCGCCACATGGTTTGACGATACCGTGCCGAACCACGACGGCTTTAAGAACATGAGCAACTCCATTAAGAACCTGTTTGGTATGAAGATGTTCGCTTCAACGGTCAGCACCGCAAAGCCCGAGACGGACAGCACAGATAACACCGATACTTCTGCCGCAAACGGTGACACCCAGACAACCACACCCGCAAACGGCACCGTGCCAAACAGCACGAACCTGCTGCAATACGCCGCAGGGCGTGTGTTCCCGGCCGTGAGCGCTGCGGATGAAAAAATGGGCCGCGATTTCAGCACCGAGGATAACAGCACACTGGAATGGGTGAACAACCTGCTTGTTGTAAACTGGGATAATCACTGGCGCTGCATGGAGGCCTTCGGCGGCGGTGGCGGCACCGCTTACGCCAATGCGCTCAATGACCTGCAAAGCAAGGTCGGCAGCGGTGTGACCATTTGGTCTATGCCCGCACCCACCGCTTCCGCCATCTACACCCCGAAAAACGGCATTGATTATGTTGGCAACCAGAAGGAATGCTTTAACGGCGTTGCCGAAAAGCTGAATGCCGGCATTCAGTCCGTAAACGTTGTGGACGTAATGAAAAAGCATGCGGAGGAAGATATTTACCTGCGCACTGACCACCACTGGCAGGCACGCGGCGCCTACTATGCCGCCCGCACGTTTGCCGAAGCCGCAGGTGTGCCGTTCGCAGACCTTTCCACCTACACGGAAGAATCCATTCCGGGCTATGTAGGTACTATGTACGGTTTCTCGCAGGATACGCGTATTTTGAACGACCCGGACGATTTCCACTACTTCGTGCCGGCCTCGAACTACGTGGCTTCCTACTACGATACTTCTTTTAACTACCAGTACGAAGACGACCTCTTTGCCGATGTGGACACCGCAAACGCGTACCTCAAGTTCCTCGGCGGCGACTCCTGCATCGTAAAAGTCGATACGCAGATGAAGAACGGCCGCAAGCTGCTCGTCATTAAGGACAGCTTTGGTAACGCGGAGATTCCGTTCTACACGAATTCCTTTGAGCAGATCTACGTTGCCGACGTGCGCTATTTGGAGTGCAACCTCGTCAGCTTCATCAAAGATATGGGCATCACGGATGTGCTCTTTACGATGTCCGCATACTCCGTTGTGGGCGATAACGCCGACAACATTCAGAACCTCATCGCGCAGAACGCCGGTGAGACCATCACCGATTCGCACATTGTCCCGTCTGTTACGCCGAAAACGGTCATGCCGACCGCGACAAGTGCACCAACGACGACTTCCGGCACGGATACGGCCGCTAACACCACCTCGACCGGTACAGATGGTACCTCTTCCGCAAAAGAATAACAAAGGAGAGCCTATGAAAGAACTGGAATATCCCTTTGACGCCGCTTACATCATCAAAAAGCGCAAATCTTTAAAGAAAGCACTGCTCGCAGACGGCACCTCGCGCATCAGAAAGAAGATTGCCGTGTTCGGCGGCTCCACCACAAGCGACATTGTAAAAACGCTGGAGCTTTTCCTCTTAGACGCCGGTATTGAGCCGGAATTTTACGAATCCGAATACGCGCAATATTTTCAGGACGCCATGTTCCCGGATGAAACGCTTTTAAGCTTCAAGCCGGACATTGTGTTCATCCACACCACGAATCGCAACGTGACGGACTGGCCCGAGATGACCGACACCACGGAGCAAATAGACGAAAAGCTGCACACGGAAATAAACCGTTTCACGGCGATGTGGAAAAGCATTGCGGAAAAGTTTCACTGCCCCATCATTCAAAATAACTTTGAAATGCCGCTTTACCGCCTGCTCGGCAGCCGCGACGCGTGGGACATCCACGGCCGCACGAATTTCCTTACGCGCTTAAACGAAGCTTTTTACGCCTACGCACGCGAAAATGAGAGCTTTTATATTCACGACCTCAACTTTGTTTCTGCCGATTACGGCCTGAAAGAATGGTCGAACCCGCTGTTCTGGAACATGTACAAATACGCCATGTGCTTTGAGGCGATCCCGTCCTTTGCGTTCAGTGTTTCGCACATTATCAAGTCGATTTTCGGCAAGAATAAAAAGGCGCTTGCCCTTGACCTCGATAACACCCTGTGGGGCGGCGTTGTGGGCGACGACGGCGTAGACGGCATCGAGATCGGCCAGGAGACCGGCGTTTCGCAATCCTACTACGAGTTTCAGACCTACGTAAAGCAGCTTAAAAGTCTCGGCATCGTGTTGACGGTCTGCTCTAAAAATGACCATGAAAACGCCATTGCGGGGTTAAACCACCCCGAAGGTGCACTGCGCCCGGACGATTTCGTCATCATTAAGGCAAACTGGGAAAACAAAGACCGCAACATTGCCGAGACCGCCGCAGAGCTGAACATTCTGCCGGATTCCATCGTTTTTGCGGACGATAACCCCGCCGAGCGCGAGATCGTGCGCACGCAGATCAAGGGCGCGGCCGTTCCGGACATGGACGGCGTGGAAAACTACATCACGACGATTGACCGCAGCGGCTTCTTTGAAGTGACAACCTTCAGCGAAGATGACTTGAAGCGCAACGAAATGTACAAGAAAAACGCCCTGCGCGCCGCGGAAATGGCGTCGTTCGGCGATTATAACGACTATTTAAAGAGCCTTGAGATGCACGCCGTCATCGATGATTTCATCCCGGTGTACCTTGCGCGCATCACACAGCTTACAAACAAGAGCAACCAGTTCAACGTGACCACCCGCCGCTATACGCCCGCCGAAATGGAAAGCGTATTTGAGGACGACGGCTATATCCGTCTGTACGGCAAGCTCATCGATAAATTCGGCGACAACGGCGTCGTTTCCGTCGTCATCGGCAGAAAAAACGGCACGGCACTCGACATTGACCTATGGCTGATGAGCTGCCGCGTGTTAAAGCGCGATATGGAATTTGCCATGTTGGACCGCCTTGTGGAGCGCTGCCGCGAAGTGGGCGTAGAGACGATTAACGGCTACTACTACCCCACCGCAAAAAACAAGATGGTCAGCGACCTTTTCGGTCGCTTCGGCTTCACGAAGACGGAGGAGCACGAGGACGGCAGCACCGTGTGGCAGTTGCGCGTCGCGGACTACAAGCCGCAGAACCACGTGATCGAAGTGTTCGGCAACGACTACGCAGAAGCGTGATCCTCGCTAAATTAAGTATTAAATCAAATCACAGAAAGGAATTTTACCATGGACACAAGAGAAATTTTTGAAAGACTGGACCGCGTATTTCAGGATGTTTTTGACGATGACACCATTCACGTCACGCCGAAAACGACCGCAGACGACATTGAGGATTGGGACAGTCTGGAGCACATCACGCTGATCTCCGCTGTAGAACGCGAGTTCCGCATGAAGTTCAAGATGGGCGAAATCTCCTCCATGAAGAACGTCGGCGAAATGGCTTCCATCATCGCAGCACGCGCAAAGGGCTGATCTTACCGCAAAAGAAAATGCCGCAGACAACCGGGTTTTCCCGTGCCTGCGGCATTTTTATATTTACGGTTATTTATAACGGTTCATGAAGTCGAGGTAATCGTCCTCCAGCGTGCGCTTCGGTTCTTCCTTACGCGGAGCGGTGTACGGGTCATCCGTTTCCTGCTCGGCGGCACGGCGGCGCTGTTCCGCACGTCTGCGGCGCGCTTCGCGGCGCTTTTTGCGCACGCGCTGCCCGTGGATGTACACGATAAGCAGCAACACCGCAAAGACAATGACAAGCACCAAAACAAATTTCAAAATGCCGAAAATCACCGAGCCGCCCTTAGAGCCGCTTGCTTCGGAGGATGCACTGCTTTCGGCCGCGGAAGATTCCGTACCGCCGGCGGTGGACTCTGCGTTGCTTGCAGTGCTCACAGTCGCCGAGTCTGTGGGGTTGCCGGATTTATACGTTTCCGCTGCCGCTGCCACGGCGTTAAAGAGCTTTAAAACACCGGCATCATATGCGCCGGTCTGAAAATCCGCTTCCAGATTATCGTGCAGCAAAGCGCTCAGCTCCGTGCCGGAGAATGCGCCGTGCAGGCCGTCACCGGCCACCGCCATATAGTCGCCGTCCGAAACGGAAAGGCCTATGATAAGCCCGTTTTTGCTGTCGCCACCAAGCTTCCACGTGTCCATGACCTTTTTAAGGTAGGCCACGCGGCCATCATAATCGGATTTTTCGCCGGGCAAAGTGTTCATGGTGAACACCGCAATCTGCACACCATACGTCGCATTGAGGTCGGCGTTTTTATCGTTGATTACCGTTTTCGTACTGGCGGAAATCACACTCGCTTCGTCATAGACATAAAGATCCGCGGGCTGCTCCGGCACTTCGGCGTCCGCTGCCGTCGCGCTTACGGTGCTGCCCGTGTCGCCTCCATCTTCGGAAGACGAGGTGCTCGTGTCGCCGTTTCCGGCTTCATCCGCAAACGCATACAGGTTGCCGGTGGAAAACACCATCAAAACCACAAGGCATATCGCCGCAAAGCGTCCCATACCCGCTTTATATAGATTTTTCATCCAATCCCTGCCTTTCGGCAGCCCGGCTGTGCCCGGCCGCGTAAAATAATACCGCACAAAACCTGTTTCGTAGTTTTATGCGGTATCGGTTCTGTTGTACCTATTTTAAGAGAATTTTTCGCTGCTGTCAAGTAAAGCCAAGACTTTGCATCTTACGATCCTCTTAAGGTTATTTCAGCTCTACAATCGTCACGCCGCTTTCGCCCTCACCATATACGCCGAGGCGAAAGGATTTCACGGCCTTGTGGCGGCGCAAATGCTGCTGAATGCCGTTTCTCAATATACCTGTACCTTTGCCGTGGATAATCGTCAGCATGTTGAGATTGTGCATCAAAGCGTGATCGATAAACGCATCCACTTCCATGAGCGCTTCTTCCAAATTCATGCCGCGCACATCCACTTCATTGCGCGCCGGAGCGGAATCCATCTTCTTCGTCACGGTGCGGTGACCGCCTGCGGTTTTCTTCTTTTCCTTCGGCTTCTGGTCGGTCAGGCGCAGGTTTTTCAGCGGCACGCGCGTTTTGATGATGCCTGCCTGCACCAAAATCTGGTCGCCGTTTTTCGGCACATCCAAAACGGTCGCAATCTTATCGATGTCGTAAATCAGTACCGTATCGCCGACCTGTAAGGGGCGCGGCAACACATAATCTTCGTCTATGCGGCGCTCGTGCACCGGGTCGCTGGCCTTTTCCATATCGCGAATGCCTGCCTTCAGGCGCGCTTTCTGCTCTGTGGTCAACAATTTCTGCCTGTTGCGGCGCAGGTCTTCGAGCTCGTCTAACAGGCTCTGGGCTTCGCGGCGCGTTTTCTGCACAAGCTCCGCCGCTTCCATTCTGGCGCGCTCAATTTCGTGCTTCGCGTCCTTTTCGGCGCGGTCGCGCAGCGCTTCAGCCTCTTTTTCCATGTTCTGCGCTTTCAAACGCAGCTGCTCGGCACTTTCACGCTCATCTTCCATTTTGCGGCGACTCTCCTCCAAGCGGGAGACGACCTCCTCAAACATAGTGCTTTCATCGGAAACGAGCTCCTTTGCGTGCTCTACGATGTTCGCCGGCATACCGAGACGTGCGGAAATGGCAAATGCGTTGGAACGACCCGGTACGCCGATGAGCAGGCGATACGTCGGGCGCAGCGTCGCCACGTCAAATTCGCAGCAGGCGTTTTCAACGCCAACGGTCTGAATGGCATATGCCTTCAGCTCTGCGTAATGCGTTGTCGCCATCACGCGCGTGCCTTTGGTGCGCATAGCTTCGATGATGGAAATAGCAAGCGCGGCACCCTCGACCGGGTCGGTGCCCGCACCGAGCTCATCGATTAGGATAAGACTCTTGTCATCCGCAATGTTGAGAATGCGGATGATATTCGTCATGTGCGCCGAGAACGTGGAGAGAGACTGCTCAATGCTCTGCTCATCGCCGATGTCCGCCAAAACGTGGTCGAAAATCGAAACTTCGCTGCCATCCGCCGCGGGGATCATCAGGCCGCACATGGTCATCAGCGTCAAAAGGCCCGCCGTTTTCAGCGAGACGGTCTTGCCGCCGGTGTTCGGACCGGTGACGATGAGCGCATCAAAATCACTGCCGAGGTACAGATCGGTCGGCACGACCTTATTTTTATCGATGAGCGGGTGGCGCGCCGATTTGATGGCGATGCGCCCCTCCTGATTGAGCTTCGGCACGGTCGCCTTCATTTTGTAGGCGAGCTGCCCTTTTGCGAAAATGAGATTCAGCTCTACCGCCGCGCGGTAGCTCTGGATGATGCCGTCCGCAAACTCACCGATCTCACGGGAAAGCTCCGTCAAGATGCGGTCGATCTCGTCTTTTTCGTCCGAGCGCAACACGCGGATTTCGTTGTTCGCCTCCACAACGCCGATCGGCTCAATAAATACGGTGGCACCGCTGCCGGAGGAATCGTGAATGAGGCCCTTGACTTCATTGCGGAACTCCGCCTTAACCGGCACAACGTAGCGGCCGCCGCGTTGGGTAACAATGGCCTCCTGCAAATACTTTTGGTAGGTCTGCGAGCGGATCATTTTATCAAGCTGCTCGCGCACGCGCAGCGATGCCGCGCGGATCTTGCGGCGGATAGCCGCCAAGGCGACGCTTGCGGTATCGGCAACTTCTTCCTCGCTGACGACGGTCATCGAGATGCGGTCTTCGATAAACTTATTCGGCTGCAAAGTCTCGAAGCGGTAATCGAGCGCCGTTTTGACGCTTTCGCTTTTTTTACGCCAATCCGAAACACTGCGGATGGCACGCAATGTTGCGGCAACAGACAATAATTCCGCCAGATTCAGCACGCCGCCCGCTTCTGCGCGACGCAGCGCATTCGTGACATTCGTCATGCCGTAAAACGACGGTGCGCCGTACTTTGCCATTAAAACAAACGCGTCGTCCGTTTCCTGCAAAAGGCGCTCCACGTGGCGGATGTCGGTATCCGGCTCAATTTTCTGCGCCAGCTCCGCCGCATCCGGGCAAGTGGTTTCATTTGCAAGCTGAAGCAGAATTTTATCCAGCTCCAGCGCTTTATGATCTTTCAGCATTTTGTTCCTGCTTTCTTTTCGTACCCGGTTTTGCCGGGTCAATCTCCTCTGTTAATCCAAAAACGTTTTATAAAACTCCAAGGTCTTCGGTACGGTATGTAATGTATGGACAACGTAGCTTTCCGTTGCGGCGTTCAGAATTTTCAGCGCATCCTCCGGCAGCGAGAAGTTATAGAGCTTCTCAAAATCCACATACGCAATGTGTCGCATGGCGGTCAGCACGCCCGGCGGCAGCGCGACATACGGTTCATTCGCGCCGTGAAAGCACTTGTCGCACAGAATAATGCCCCTTTGCGGCAGAAAGAACATCGTTTCCGCCTCATACGCGGCGCAGTTTTCGCACGCGACTAAATTTGGCATATAGCCAGCCGACGAGAGCATACGCAGCTCTGTCACGGACTGCAACAGCCGTATCGGCCGCGTGCCCTTTGATAAAAAATGCAGGGAATTTAAGATGAGCCGCAGGTATTCCTCGGAATCCGTATCCTCCGGCACCATTAAGTACGCCAGTTCACAGAAATACTGCGCCAGCGAAAGCGCGGCGATGTCCCGCCGAAGCCCGAAAAAAACCTCGATCGGCTCGGCATCGTCAATCATGTATTTTTCCCGCCCCTTAAAAATAGAAAGGCGGGAATAGCACAAAAGCTGCGTTGCGGCGCTTTTGCTGTCCTTTAAGTTTTTGGCGCGGCGGGCAAACGCACGCACCACGCCCGCGTCACGCGTCAGCACCGTGACAAGGCGGTCGCTCTCGCCCACCGTCTGCTCCCGAATGATGAGTCCCTGGGTCTTTACCTGCATCAAAGTCTCCTGCCGTAAAATCCACGTCGGCAAGTTCCCGGCGTGTAAGCTGCACGTAGCGGATGTAATCCTCCGCCTTGCCGCTTTTATAAAAGCTGTTCCACGCGGCATGCGCCGCATTCTGCATCGGGGAATTTCGCATACAAACGCCTCCTAAACCGTATGGCTGTTTTTAGCTTCTGCGGTTTTTGCGGGTTTTATCCGTGGAAACGTCTGTCAATTTCTCAAAATGTGACCGTTTTCCCGAAAATCACGGTTTATTGGTACTGGTCAAAATCGTGCTCGTTAAAGCCGAGCTTTGTGAGGATCTGCGGGCGCTGGCGCCAGTCCTCCTTCACCTTTACCCAAAGGCGCAGGTTGATCTTGCAGCCGAAAAAGCGCTCCATGTCTTCTCTTGCCTTCGAGCCGATTTTTTTCAGCATTGCACCGCCCTTGCCGATGATGATGCCCTTGTGCGTGGCGCGTTCACAATAGATTGTCGCATCGATCTCCGTCAGGTTGCCGAGGTCGCGCATGCTTTCCGTCACGACTGCGACGCCGTGCGGGATTTCTTTATCCGTAAAGCGCAGAATTTTCTCGCGCACGATTTCGGACGCAATGACGCGCTCCGGCTGGTCTGTGAGCGTATCTTCCGAGAAGAAGTGTCCGCCCGGCTCCGCCAGTGCGATGAGCTCCTCACGCAGCGCGTCCATGCCGTTGCCGTCTTGTGCGGAGACCGGCACCACAGCTTCAAAGTCGTAGAGCGCGGAGAGCTTCGCAATCTGCTCCATCAAAACGCTTTTGTCCTGCAAAAGGTCAATCTTATTGATGGCGAGCAGTGCCGGCACACCTAAATCTTTAAAGCGGTGCACAAGCTCTTCATCTGCTTTGGAGATTTTCGTATTTGCCTCCACAACGAGCAGGCAGGCGTCCACATCTGCGACGGACGAGGTGACGCTTTTCACCATGTAATCGCCGAGGGAGTTCTTCGGCTTGATGAGGCCCGGCGTATCGATGAACACCAGCTGCGTTTCGCCCTCTGTCCACACGCCCATAATGCGCGTGCGGGTGGTCTGCGGCTTATTGGAAACGATGGCAAGCTTCGTACCGAGCAGGCGGTTCAAAATAGAGGATTTGCCCACGTTCGGTCTGCCCACAATGGCGATAAACGCCGATTTTTCGTTCATGTAGTTTTCTGTATCCATAGTTTTCCCGGGGCACGCAGCCGCGGTTTCCTTTCTGATAATTTATATCACTTTTTATGAAGCTTTTCCCGCACGCCGCATGGCACTTTGAAAATGAAGAAAAAGGCCAAAATGAGCGACAGAATGAAAAGCACAAGGTAAAGCGGATTTGTGACGATTGTTATCAAAAGCGCTAAGATCGCTTCTGGACGCCACAAAACGGCTATACCGACAAAAGCGGCAAAAACGGCACACACAAGCACCGCTCCCGCCGCGATATCTTTTGTTTTGCCGATGAGCGGATTATAGCTTTTCTGCGCGTAATCACACAGCATCTCAATGGCGGTGTTGAACGCTTCCGCCGCGATAACCATTGCGATGATCAAAAGCAGAACGCCGTATTCGCTGCGCGTTACGCCCAGAAAGGGCGAAAAAAACAAAACGTATACCGCCGCTGTAAGGTGTATACGCATGTTTCGCTCCGTTTTCACGGTATGGAAAAATCCGCGCGCGGCATCGCGAAAGCTGTCCGCCTGCGTGCGGGTCTTACCGTTTGTTTTCCAATCCGGCACCATGTTAAACGGTGTAGCTGGAAGTGCCCGGCAAGCCGAGCTGCGACATAACGTATTCTTCTTTTTCACGCATGCGCACGCGCTCCATGCCGCCGTTTTCGTGGTCATAGCCGAGCAGGTGCAGCATAGAATGCGCCGTCAGATAGCCGATCTCGCGCTCTAAGCTGTGGCCGTAGCGCTTTGCCTGTGCCATTGCCATTTCCACAGAGAGCACAATGTCGCCGAGAATCTTCGCGCCGGTATCGTGGTTGATGTCATACACGCCGTTCTCACCCATGGGGAAAGAGAGCACGTCTGTTGCGGCATCTTTGTTGCGGTACTGCGCGTTTAGCTCGCGGATCTGCTCGTTGTCCACGAATGTCACGCTGATTTCAGCGGAATCCTCAAACTTCTCCATCCGCAGAACCGCGTGGCAACAGCGACGGATGAGCATGCGCACGCCGGTCGGCACTTTGACCGCTTTCTGGTTGTTTGTGATGATGACTCTGATTTTTTCCATATGCTAAAATCCTTTCGATAGGGGTTATTTTGCTGCGGACGCTTTTTCATACGCCCGAATGATATCCTGCACCAAGCGATGGCGCACAACGTCTTTTTCGGTAAAGCGAAAAACGGAAATGTCATCCACATTGCGCAGCACACGCATCGCATCCTTCAGGCCAGAGCGTCTGCCGTCCGGCAGATCAATCTGCGTGATGTCGCCTGTGATGACCATTTTAGAGTTGAAGCCGAGACGCGTCAGGAACATTTTCATCTGCTCGCAGGTGGTGTTCTGCGCCTCATCCAGAATGATAAAGCTGTCGTCGAGCGTTCTGCCGCGCATGTACGCAAGCGGCGCCACCTCAATGCTGCCGCGCTCCACAAGGCGGGCGTACGATTCCGCGCCGAGCATATCGAACAGCGCATCGTAAAGCGGGCGCAGGTAGGGGTCTACCTTCTGTTGCAAATCACCGGGCAGAAAACCCAGCTTCTCGCCGGCTTCCACGGCAGGGCGCGTCAAGATGATGCGGTTCACCTGCTGCGCACGGAACGCCGTCACAGCCATGGCGACCGCAAGGTACGTTTTACCGGTGCCCGCAGGGCCGACGCCGATGGTGATGGTGTTATTGCGAATATTGTCGCAATAATTCTTCTGTCCCACCGTTTTGGGCTTTACGGGCTTGCCTTTCGCCGTGATGCAGATGCAGCCGTCCGTAAGCGGTGCCATCTGTGCTTCGCTGTCCTCCATGACCATGTCGATGCAGTAGCCGACGTTCTGGTCGTTTAGGACTTCGCCCTTTTCGACGAGCCGCAAAAGGCTTTCTGCCGCACGCACCGCACGCGAAACACCGGGTTCTTCGCCGATGACGTGGATCTGCGAATCGCGGCAGGAAAACGTTACACCGAATGCCTTTTCCAGTCGCTTTGCGTTCACGTCAAAGCTGCCGAAAAGCTCTGCCGCGTATTCTGCTTTGTCTACATGAATGCTTCTTTCCAAATCGTTCTCCTTTTGCCGCACGGCTTTGAAAAACCGTGCAGTCTAAAAAACCGAATTTCCTGTTTTATTATAGCATAAGTGTTCCCAATGTGGTTATGAAATTTTCAACGAAATTTAGCCGTTTCCCTGTACATTTCCGACAAATACCCCTATATTCTCCGGATTTTCAGGCTCTTCAGGCAGGGTGAGCGGCGCCTCCTGCGCAATGTTTTCAAGACATACGCACCGGGACGTGACGTAAACCGCGCCGTCTTTTGTCTGATATGTGATGTTTTCCGTAAGCACACGCCCGTCTTCTCCAAGCGCAAGCTTTTGCAGCTGATGCAGATTTTCAAGCGCGCGGCGCTGCGCTTCTTCCTCCGTGAACGTAACGGGCACGGTCTCCTCCTCATATACGCGCACCGTTTCCACCCACAACGGCAACGTGTGCCCCTGCAAAACGAACGGCGTGCGGGTGTATGCCGTCTGGCCTTTCGGCGCGCCGGAAAGCGAGAGCGGCACGCGCACGCCCAAAATATACAGCGCGCGCTGTGTACCGAGGTCCGTTTCGCGCACCGTTTCGGTACTAAGCGGACAGGATGCCGTGAATGTGCGCTGTGTCTCCGCCAGAATCTCCGCACGGGCGCGGGTGTAAAAACAGCGCACGGGGTTGTATTCCGGGTCATACGGGTCGCCCACCTGTGTGATGCCGGAAACGAGCACCTGCCCCGCGGCGCAGGCAGAGCCGACTTTCACGAGCACCGTGCCGTTTTGCGCCGTGATAGAATGGATGAGCCCCGCGCGTGACGCGACGATGTCCCCCGTGCCGTCGTGCTCCGCGCCCTCCGCCTTTGTGACGGACGTGCGCAGCTCAAGCTGTACGGTGCAACCCTCCGTGTTGAACGATGCCCACGAAAGCTCCGGCAGCTCCTCCAAAAGCGCGACAGAGGCCAAAGCGGTATCGGTGCTTCGCGGCGCGCCGATATACACGCCAACGCGCTTTGCTGCCGCCAAAATTTCGCTTTCGGCATACGGAATATCTTCACCGGAGATCGTCATCTCCCAGTAAAAGCCGGAAAGGAACAGCATCAGCGCCACGCCGAGCGCCGTGCCAAGCAAAAGTCCCGGTCGGCGCAGCATGCGGCGGAACTGAAACGGGAAGCCGCTTTTCTCCGCAAGCTTCACCCGCGCGTGCGTGCGCTGTTTGATCTTATGCAGCTTTTTGTAGTCCTTCGCATACAAGGTGAAAAGCACGTCTTCCCCATCCTTTTGAAGTCGAATGGGGCGCAGACCCGTTTTCACCGCAATGTTCATAAACCGTGCCGTATCGCCCGAAACACGCGCCGTTGCCGTGCCGAGCACCCAATGCGTGATTTTCTTCATGCGAACCTCACCGCCTCAATATGTCCCGTGATCACCGCGCCGTCCTCTTCAAGACACAAAAGCCGTAAGCTTTTCCCCTCCACCCACACGGCGCGCCGCCCGCAGCGCAGGCCGATCTTTTCCGTTTCGTATTCGATTACGCCGTCACAACCCTCTAAAATAAGCTTCGCCGTGCCGAGAATCTCCGTGCGGATCGTGCCGTCCTGCATGGCATAGCGCAGCTTATCTGCAAGCTCACCCATGCGCCCACCCTCTTTCTTTTTACTCCTCTATACGTATGTGCGGAAAAACACGCATATACTTTTTCAAAAGGAGGGTTCACCGTGTCGAAGCATACAGAACACATCGCTTTTTTCATTCGCCAAAAATTGCAGCTTCCGGCGCTTTATGTCCGCGCCGCCGTGCTTTTACTGCTCGCCTTGCTCCTGCTCAGGCACCGCACCGCTGCCGCCGCAGGCGTTGTCAGCGGCATCCACACATGCCTCGGCACGCTGATTCCCTCGCTGTTCCCGTTTATTTTACTCGCGTGCCTATGCACGAACAGCCGCGCGGCGCAGGTGCTGTTTCGTCCGCTTTCCCCCGTAATGCGTCATGTGTTCCGCCTACCCGCCTGCGCCGCTCCCGCCGTTTTGTTGGGGCTCACCGCAGGCTACCCTACCGGCGCGAAGATCACCGCAAATTTATACGCGGCCGGAAAGCTCACAAGGGAACAGGCGGCGCGGCTGTTATGCTTCTGTACCGCGCCGGGCTATGCGTTTGCGGCAGCCTATACGGGCGGTTTATTATTAAGAAGCGACCGCATCGGGCTGAATTTATTTTTTGCCTGCGCACTTGCGCCGTTACTTCTGGGACTCACCCTGTCGCGCTTTGCCGAAAAACCCGAAAAAAGCCTAAAATCGCCAGAATCTGCTCCCGGCGGCATCGTCTCCGCTGTGCAGGACGGCATTAAGGCCACCGTTTCCCTTTGCGGGTTCGTCATTGTGTTTTCCATGCTTCTGGCCGTTTTGCACGATGCCGGCATTTTTCAGTATTTATGCGGTTTTCTCTCCCGCTTTGGGCTCACCGTGCCGCTTTCCGGCGCATTGCTGACGATTGGGCTGGAGATCACCGCCGGAGTCACACAGTGCATATATTGGCACCTGCCGGTTTATTTTTTAGCGTTCGGGCTCGGATTTTCCGGCGTTTGCATCCACTTGCAGATCTTCTCCTTTTTCCACAAAGCGGGTCTGCCGCTGTCGAAAACGAGATATGTTCTCGCACGCTTTTTAAACGGACTGCTTTCCGCTGCATTTTATTTGCTGCTTTCCTATTTTCTTCCGGCAAACACCTCGGTTGCCGTGGAAACCTCGCCCCTCAACACCGCGCCCATGGCGGGCAGCGCGGCATCATCCTTGGCGCTCATCGCGCTGTCTGTGTTCTTTCTTCTCACGTGTATTCTCCGCAGCGGAAAAACACCGTCGAAAATTTGTGGTGGAAATTCCACCGGGAAAATGCTACAATGAGAACAACTCTAAGAGCAACCTGAAAATCGGAGGCGACGAAAGTGTTTGGACGCAAAAAGAAAAAACAAACACCCGATCTGTTTGGCAGCCGCATTGAGCCGGACTGCGCTTACTGCGCGTTTCATGCGGACGGTGTACAGAAAAAATGTCTTGCGGGGCAGCTCGGCGGAGAGCACTGCGCAAAATTTCAATATGACCCGCTGCGCCGCGAGCCGAAAAGCGAACAAAAGCTCGGGCAATACAGCGCCGAGGAATTCAAACTATGAAAACTTATCTTAAAGCGTTTCGTTTAAAGCGCTTTTGGCTGCTGCTTTTGCTGCCTGCGGCGTTCCTTTTGGACTTCGCCGCACGGCAGAGCGCAGATTTTGCCGAGTGGTATGCCGTGACGATCTACCCCGTGTACGCGCAGTTCTTTTCCGCCATTACGGGAGTCTTCCCGTTTTCTGTCGGCGAATTTTGTCTGATCGCGCTTGTCCTTTTCATTTTGACGTATCTCATTCACGGCGTTTATAAACTCATTCGTCATAAAGAGGGCCGTTTTGCATACTTTGTACGGTTTTTGTCGGTTCCTGTTCTCATCGTCACGTGCATCGCGTTTTTGTGCGTAACGAACTACGGCACGAACCACCGCCGGTACAGCTTTGCCGCCGTCAGCGGACTTACCGTGCGGGAGTCCTCCGCCGAGGAGCTTTACGATGTGTGCGCGTATTTAATCAACGAAGCGAACACATTGCGCGAAAACCTGCCCGAAGACGAAAACGGTGTATTTCAGCTTTCAAACGATGTTTTTCTCGATGCAGACGAAGCAAAATCCTCATTCAACAGCCTTCATGATACGTATTCCACGCTCTACACAAACGGCAAACCGAAGCCCGTGCTGTTCTCGGAAGTGATGTCGTACCTTGACATCAGCGGCATTTACTGTCCGTTCACGTTTGAAGCGAACGTCAACGTCCACATGAACGACGTATTGATCCCCGTGACGATGTGCCACGAGCTTTCACACCTTTCCGGCTACATGCGCGAGGACGAAGCGAATTTCATCGCATTTTTGGCGTGCCTGCAAAGTGACGACCCGGAATTCCATTACAGCGGTGTGTATTTAGCGTCCGTCCACGCGATGAATGCTTTGCTCACTGTGGACAGCGACCTGTGGAACCAGGCAGACGCTTTAAAAAGCGACGCACTGCGCCGCGACATTCGGTCAAATAATGCGTACTGGAAGCAGTACGAAACGCCCGTTTCCGAGGTCTCCGATCGCGTGAACGACGCGTATTTAAAAGCCAACGGGCAGGAAAACGGCCTGCGCTCCTACGGCAGAATGGTCGATCTGCTTCTCGCCTACTACCGCGACGAGCTGCAATAGATATAGTCTTGGGGGAGTTCTCTATGTGTGAAAAAATCATTGCGGCGTGTGGAAACGACTGCGCGGTATGTCCGCGCTACAACGTGCCGCCGTACACCAAAACCGCAGAAGAACTGCACCACACCGCCGAGCTGTGGTATAAAATCGGCTACCGCGACCACGTGGTGACAAACGAGGAGATTGCCTGTACCGGCTGCAAGGAAGAAAACTGGTGCCGCTATCGCCTTGTAAAATGCGTGAACGAAAAGCATATCGCGCATTGCGGCCAGTGCGAAAACTACCCGTGTGACGTCATGAAAGCGTGCTTCACGGTGACAGGCTCGTTCATCTCCACCTGTAAAAAAGTCTGCACACCCGAGGATTTTGAGACATTGCGCAAAGCATTTTTCGAGAAAGAAAAGAACCTGACGCAAAATTAAGTCGACAAAAGGCCTTTGCACCGTCCAAAACGGAGATGCAAAGGCCTTTTTATGTACGATTATTTATTCGCGTTCATCTCGCGGACTTCTCTTAAAATGTCCTCAAGGTCATATTTTTCGGGCGCTTTCGGCGCGGCAGGCTTTGCCTGCACTGTTTGTGCAGCCGGCTTTGGGGGATTTGCCGGGCGCTGCTGCACGGGCTTCGGCGCAGGTGCGGCGGGCTTTGCAGCTCTCGGTGCGGCGCTTTGCCGTGGCGCGCGATTCACTGAGGTCTGCACCGCAGCGCGGCGCACGTTCTGTGGCTGCATGGAGACCGGCGTTTCCGGCATGATGGGGCGTTCTGCGGTGTACCCTGCCGACACCGGCATCACCGGCAGCTCGCCGGTGTCTTTATCCGGGTCAAAGGACGTGGGCATGCGGGGCTCTGCCTCACGGCGCGCCTGCATCTGCTCGCGGCGCATGCGCTCTTCTTCGCGTCTTCTGCGGTTGCGTCGTTCCTCTTGCTCAATCTCATCCAGCACCTCGGCGCGGTCCGCTTCGCCGCTGTCGCGGTTACGGCTTGCACGCTGCCACAAAATGATGCTGACAACTCCGCCGACGCCGAGCACGATGCACACCGCACCCGCAATGAACAGCGTGCGGCCGACGCCGTTATCGGCCTTCAGCTCATTAAAGAACGATTCCGCCCCGCTGCTGTCTTCGCCTGCGGTGTCGGTCGTGCCTTCCGTGGTGTCCACCGTTTCGGTGCTGTCTGTGGTATCGGCCGTATCGGCTTCATCCGCAAAGGTAAGCGGCGCACACAGCGCAGCGCCCAGTAAAACCGCCGCTAAAACAGCAAATATACGTTTAGAAAAAGTATTTCTCATAATCCATTTCCTCTTTCGTGATAACTTTTATGTGCCACGATTTCGAATTCATTTTTATTTAGTTTAGCATATTTTGCATGGTGTTTCAACGGCAAAATAAACAAACCCGCCGCTTCTCTGCACGGTTCATGCAGTCGAAACGGCGGGTGCTGTGTCTATTTATATTTTTTTAGAAATCGATCTTCTCTGCAATGTACGCTTCAAGCTCGTCGATCTTCACGCGCTCCTGCTCCATGCTGTCACGGTCGCGAACGGTAACGCAGCCGTCATTTTCACTGTCAAAGTCATACGTGATGCAGAACGGCGTGCCGATCTCATCCTGGCGGCGATAGCGCTTACCGATGGAACCCGTATCGTCAAAATCAACGGAAAACTTCTTTGCGAGCGCATCGTAAACCTCGCCGGCCTTTTCGCTCAGCTTCTTGGAGAGCGGCAGAATCGCTGCCTTAAACGGTGCCAGTGCCGGGTGCAGACGCAGTACAACGCGCACGTCCGGTTTTTCTTCGGTGCCGAGGTTTTCTTCGTCGTAAGCGTCGCACAGGAACGCCAGCGCTACGCGGTCCGCGCCGAGAGACGGCTCGACGACATACGGCACATAGCGGGTGTTCGTCTCCGGGTCGAAATAGGAGAGGTCCTTGCCGGAATGCTCCTGATGGCGGGTGAGGTCATAGTCCGTGCGGTCTGCAATGCCCCAAAGCTCGCCCCAGCCGAACGGGAACAGATACTCAATATCCGTCGTCGCCTTGGAGTAGAAGGAGAGCTCCTTCTGGCTGTGGTCGCGCAGGCGGATGTTCGCTTCATCCAGACCGAGGTTCAAAAGCCAGTTTTTGCAGAAATCCTTCCAGTAGTAGAACCAGTCGAGGTCCGTGCCCGGCTTGCAGAAGAATTCGCACTCCATCTGCTCAAACTCGCGAATGCGGAAAATGAAGTTGCCCGGGGTAATCTCATTTCTGAAGCTCTTGCCCACCTGGCAAACGCCGAACGGCACCTTCTTGCGCGTGGTGCGCTGAATGCTCGGGAAGTTGACAAAAATGCCTTGTGCAGTCTCCGGGCGGAGGTACAGCTGGCTCTTTGCGTCTTCCGTAACACCCTGGAACGTCTTGAACATCAGGTTGAACTGACGGATATCCGTAAAGTTGTGACCGCCGCACTCCGGGCAGGCAATGTTGTTGTCGGCGATGAACTGCTGCATCTGCTCGTTCGTCCAGCCGTCTGCGGATTCGCCGGTGAAGTCTTCAATGAGCTTATCGGCACGGTGACGGGTCTTGCAGTCCTTGCAGTCCATCAGCGGGTCGGAGAAGCCGCCCACGTGGCCGGTTGCCACCCAGACTTCCGGGTTCATGAGGATTGCGGAATCCAGCGCCACGTTGTAGCGGCTCTCCTGCACGAACTTGCGTTTCCACGCGTTTTTCACGTTGTCCTTGAAAAGGCAGCCCAGCGGGCCGTAGTCCCAAGAGTTGGACAGACCGCCGTAAATTTCGGAGCCGGGGTACACGTAACCTCTGTTTTTGCAGAGCGCCACGATTTTTTCCATGGTCTTTTCTTCGGGCTTCAGAACTTTCTTCATTTGTTAAACTCCTTTCGCGCCGCTGGCTGCTGCACGGCTTCGTGCAGCTGGATGCTGCGCTTGTGATTTATCCATCATACCACGTTTTTCAAAGATACACAACTACCGTGGCGGGATTTTATACGAAAAAGCGGCACTCCGCAGAGCACCGCCCGAAATTTCCGCTTGTTTAGATTTATTCGCCCTCGTCCGCGATGAGCTTTTTCATCTGCGGCAGACGGAACAGAATAACCGCCGCGATAACTGTAAAGATGAGCTCCGGCAGCATGTAAGTGCCGTTGTAGCAGAAGGAGTAAAGCCACGGATGGCCCACCCAGGAAGCGCCGAACGCCACAAACTCATCAAAGTTTGCAAAGATAATGGCGCCGGAAATGAAGTGGCACACAAAGCGCAGCGCAACAGCCAGCGCCGTGCCGCAGCAAATGCCTACATAACCCTTCTTGCGGAAAATGCCCGCAATGCCGATAACCGTGTATGCCACGATGTAATCGAGCAAAATCGTGCCGATGAGAGCGGAAGGCGTCATGCCCCAGCCGAGGATGCCGTCCATCGTGATGCCGAACGCAAGCTGAACGACGGATTCCACAAAGGAAGTCGCAAAGCCCCACTTAAGGCCGTACATGATGGAAATCATGGCGCAGGGCAGCATGGAAAGCAGCGTGATGGAACCGCCAAACGGCATCTGAAGCACCTTGATCATGCTGAGCACAGCGCCCAGTGCGACCATAACCGCGCAGGCCGCAAGCTTTTTTGTATTGTTGTTCTTCATAGTTCATTCCTCCGGTTTTCTACCGAGATTTAGGGGATAAAGCGGAGAAAACAAAAACCGCGCACCCATTCGGCACGCGGCATAAAAAGCACTTAAAACAAGCGTATTTTCCTACGTCGGCATTATCCGAATCAGGTAACAGGTTTCGGCGTTCACGCCGCTCTCAGCCGACTTTATACGTCAGCACCCTTTTTTCACATTCAGTATAGCACGGAACTTTTCGCTTTTCAACCAAAATTTGTGTTTTCGGGCAGAAAACAAGGCTTTTCTTGATTTTAGAGAAACAAAATGATAGTATAAAAGAAACATAAGCCAACGGCAACGGTGGTTAAAAGTTTTGCTTAAGCTTTTTCAAGAAGCTTAAAGTGAACGTGTGCGTTCGCTTGGGGACATTAGGGCAGCGCCCTATGTCGTCGTCCGCAGACGACGATACACCTTTTGCCTAACAAAAATCAGGATGGGAACCACAACAGTCCGGTGGACTGTTGTGGTGTGGGAGACACAATTAGGGGGGCTCCCAATGAATTTGCAAGGCAAATTCATAAAATAAAATGCTAAAACCGATTTAAACTACGGAAGGACATATAAAAATGGAAAGCACACAGAACAAAACGCGCTGTCCGCACAGCAAAAAGTGCGGCGGCTGCCAACTGCAGAACCTCGATTATAAGGAACAGCTCGCGCACAAGGAGCGCACGTGCATCCGCCTGCTCGGCAAATTCTGCCGCGTAGAGCCCATCATCGGCATGGAGAACCCCTACCACTACCGCAACAAGGTGCAGGCCGCATTCGGCACCACGCGTGCCGGACGCATCATCTCCGGCATTTACCAGAGCAGCACGCACAACATCGTCGCCGTGGACAGTTGCATGACGGAAGACGAAATTGCCGACCGCATCATCGTCGATATCCGCCGCCTGCTGCGCGATTTCAAAATGACAACGTATAACGAAGTCACCGGGCGCGGCTTTCTGCGCCATGTGCTCGTTAAGCGCGGCTTCCAGACCGGCGAAGTCATGGTTGTGCTCGTCACCGGTACGCCAATCTTCCCCGCGCGCAACAATTTCACCCGTGCGCTGTTAAAGCTTCATCCGGAGATTACCACAATCATTCAAAATGTCAACGACCGCTACACCTCCATGCTGCTCGGGCAGAACGAGAAAACACTCTACGGCCCCGGCTATATCACGGATATTCTCTGCGGGCTGCGCTTCCGCATTTCGGCAAAATCATTCTACCAGATCAACCCCGTGCAGACCGAGGTGCTGTACGGCAAAGCGATGGAATTTGCGGAGCTCACGGGCAAGGAAACCGTCATTGACGCGTACTGCGGCATCGGCACCATCGGCATGGTTGCCGCCAAAAAAGCCGGGCAGGTCCTCGGCGTAGAAGTGAACCGCGACGCCGTGCGCGATGCCCGTGAAAACGCAAAATTAAACCGCGTGAAAAATATCCGCTTCGTCTGCGCCGATGCAGGCGACTTCATGGTAGATATGGCAAACGCCGGTGAACACTGCGACGTGCTTTTCATGGATCCGCCGCGCGCCGGCAGCGACACCGCGTTTCTCTCCTGCGCGCTCACACTTGCACCGAGACGCATCGTATACGTCTCTTGTAACCCGGAAACGCTCGCGCGCGACCTTAATTTTCTCACAAAGCGCGGCTATCGCGCCGAAAAGATTCAGCCCGTAGACATGTTCCCCCACACCGACCATGTAGAATGCGTCGTACGGTTGGATAAGATGAATTAAAACAAAAGAAGGCTTTCCCATGATTCGCCCCGTTACCGAAAAGGATATTCCCGCCTGCGGATATTTGCAAATGCCGCTCCCGAAAATTATGGAAGAAAGGTAAAAAAATATGGCTTCCAGTCTCATGCACTACGCGATCACGGATAAAATTTTGCAACTGTTTCCTATGCACGACGGTGCGCGGCTGCGCTTTGGCGCGGTACTGCCGGACGCTTCCGTAAACAAGCGGAAAACACATTTTCGCGTTTACAATGAAAAGCTCGGCATTCGGCTTTATGATCTTGAATCGTACCGCGCGCGGTTCGGCGAGCGTATGCAAAAAGACGACCTTTACCTCGGCTACTATCTGCACCTTATCGAGGATGCTTTGTACCGCAAAACACTGTACGACACCTTCGGCTGGAATCCCTACACGCCGGAAAGCACCGCGCGCATGCACCACGATTACACGCTTTTAAACCGTCATTTCATTCAAAAATATAATATTCGGGATGACCTTGCCGTCCCGGAAAATTTCACGCAGGAACCGATTTTCGCTTTTGAGCCGTTTGACTCCGAAGGTCTTCTGCGTTCGATTCATCAAAACTTTGTGCCCGCGCCGGCGGATGCCCCCTACTTTTTTACGGCTGCCATGGCGGACACATACATTGAAGACGCCGTGCGGCTGTGCACCGCGGAGCTTGACCGCTTTCACAGCGGCAAAACGCTTCTTTCCGCCGAGGATTTCACCTGGGCGCCGCCGGAAAACAATAAGAATTTCTGAATAAAAGCAAAAACACCCTCCCGAAGTGATGGATATGTACCCTATATAGGAAGCATATCCATGACCGACACGGGAGGGCTTCTTGATTTCTCTTTGGAAAGCAGCTTCGCGGGGCAGACGCGCTTTCCTATGCGCATTCGGAATTGACATTCCCTTTCCGCTTCGGTACAATAGAATCAACAAGAACCTCGGGGGACAAAACAGTATGAATTTTCTTGAAGAACGTATCGTAAAGGACGGCGTTGTAAAAGCCGGCAATATATTGAAAGTAGACAGCTTTTTAAACCACCAAATGGATGTGCGCCTGTTTCGCCAAATGGGCAAAGAGTTCAAGCGACGTTTTGCAGATAAGCCCATCAACAAAATTCTGACGATTGAAGCCTCCGGCATCGGCATTGCGTGTGTGGCGGCGGAATGCTTTGACGTGCCGGTCGTCTTTGCGAAAAAGAGCCAGAGTGTGAATATTGATGGCGACGTATACGTTTCCGAAGTGGAATCCTTCACACATAAGCGTGTGAATCGCGTGATCGTTTCGAAAAAATTTCTCGGCCCCGAGGATCACATTCTTATCATCGATGATTTTCTTGCAAACGGCTGCGCGCTGCAGGGGCTCATCTCTATTGTAGATCAGGCGGGCGGCACGGTGGAAGGCATCGGTATCGCGATTGAAAAGGGGTTCCAGCCCGGCGGCGCGAAAATTCGCGAGATGGGCTACCCGCTCGAATCGCTCGCCATTGTGGAAAGCATGGACGACGCAACCGGCACGGTCGTTTTCCGTCCACAGCCATAAAAGGAGTTTTGTATGAAACGGTTTTTATCCCGCGTTTTACCCCTTTTGCTCAGCTTCGGCTTGATTTTTAACTGCACAGGATGCAGCACGGTTTTGGTCTTAGCTGGTAAAGCTCGTGAAAACAGCGAAGCTTCGTCCTCCGTGATTTCGGAAAGCTCCACGTCCTCCGGCGTCATCTCCACCCCTGTGCCGACCGAAGACGGCGACCTGCGTGCGTTTTACACGGATGTTGCAAACGCTGAAAGTGTCACGGTAATGGTGTACATGATCGGCTCCGACTTAGAGAGTGAGGACGGCTCCGCGACCGACGACCTTTTGGAAATGGCAGATGCCGCGCTTTCCGAAAACGTCCACCTTGTACTCCAGACCGGCGGCACCGAAACCTGGTGGAACGATGTCTGTACAGACGATGAAAGTGAGCGCTTTGTGATCGAAAACGGCGATATGACGCTGCTCCAAAGCCTTGGCAGCATGAATATGACGGACGCCGACACGCTCTCCGATTTCATTCGCTTCTCCGCCGAAAGCTACCCCGCAGACCGCTACGAGCTTATTTTGTGGGACCACGGCGGCGGCACCATGACAGGCTTCGGCTACGACGAGTTGTACGAAGACACCTCTTTGACACTCTCTTCTCTTTCTACAGCGCTGTATAACGGCGGCGTGCAGTTTGATTTCATCGGCTTTGACGCCTGCCTGATGGCGACGGCAGAGGTGGCCTACGCCTTAGATCCGTATGCGGATTACCTCATCGCCTCCGAAGAATCCGAACCCGGCGAGGGCTGGGCGTACAAAAACTGGCTTACGATGCTGGCGGAAGACCCCGCCGTACCCACGGCGGAGCTCGGCAAAAAGCTGGCGGACGATTTCCTTGAGGCTTATATTTTCGCCGACATGCCAACGCTTTCCGTTTTAGACCTGCGCTATGTGCCGGAATTATACGCCGCGTTGGAAAGCTACTGGGGAAGCGCCTACACCGCACTGCAAAGCGGCAGCTACGGTGCGTTTTCGCAGGTGCGCAACAACGTGCGGGAATTCGGCGACAACGAATACGACCAGGTCGATCTTTCCGACCTCACCACGCTGACAAAGCAGAGCCTTCCCCTCGGCACCGAGGACGATGTGCAGGCCGCCGTTCAGAATATGGTGGTGTATAACGTCACCTATGAAAAGTCCGCCGCGGGCATTGCAGTCTATTTTCCGTGCCTGTGGCCGGATTATTACGGCGATACACGCTTTGAAATGACCTGCGTCGGCTTCCCGGAATCGTATTTTGAATTCTACGATAAATTCATGAACACGATGCTCTCCGGGCAGTCGCTTTCGCAGAGTGATATCGATTTTTACTCCTACTACGATTGGTTCGATTCCTCCGAGGTTGGCGGCGAAAACGTCACCACAATAAACGACAACGATTTTGAACTCATCGACAAGGGCGACTATTATGCACTCTCTCTTTCCGATGAAGCATGGAACCTCATCACGTACATTGATATGACCGTTTACCTCGACGACGGCGAGGGATACATTGACCTTGGCAATGACAACGTGTACGAGTTTGACGACGACGGCGACCTGAAAGTCGATTTTGACTATACATGGATCTCGATCGACGGCGTGATTGTGCCGTTCTACGCCGAAACCGAGGAACAGACGGACGATTATTGGTACACAACAGGTTATGTGCCGGCCGAACTGAACGGCAGCACCGATATTGAGATCGTTCTGCGCTGGGACAGCGACCATGACAGCGGCTTTGTTGCGGGCTACCGCTTAAAAACCGAAGAGCCTACGGTAGCGGCAAAGGGTCTGCACAGCTTTACGGAGACGGATCAGATTCAGTACACCTGTTCGTATTATGATTACGATTTCAACTACGACCGGGACTACACGCTCGGCGATCCGGTAACATACACAAGTGAACCCGTCGTCGCCTATGAGGAAATCGGCGAATACCGCACGGTGATCCAATACACCCTGCGCGACATCTACAACAACGAACACTTTACAGACCCGGTAGAGCTTTCCTGTGAATAAATAATTCTATAGAACATACCCTGCTGCGCTCCGTAGCAGGGTATGTTTCGATTTGACTTACACTATAATAGGCGGTATAATGAAAATTACTGACAAAAACGGAATTGTATGGAAAACTATGCCGTTTAAACTGTTCGGAAAGGACAAACGCCATGCGAAAGCTCCTCGTTTACATGAAAGACTACAAGAAAGAGTCGTTTTTAGCGCCTCTTTTCAAGCTGCTCGAAGCCACCTTTGAGCTGATTGTCCCGCTCGTAATCGCGCAGATCATCGATGTGGGCATTCAGACCGGCGACACCGGCTTCATCATCTCCCGCTGTCTGCTTCTGGTCGGGTTCGGTGTGGTCGGCATGGTCAGTGCCATCACGGCGCAGTATTTTGCCGCAAAGGCTGCCGTGGGCTTTGCCACCGGGCTGCGTCACAGCTTGTTCCAAAAAATCAACGAACTCTCCTTCTCTCTTTTGGACCGTGTGGGCACTTCCACGCTGCTGACACGCATCACAAATGACGTAAATCAGGTACAGAACGGTGTGAACCTTGTACTGCGCCTGTTTATGCGCTCGCCGTTCATTGTGTTCGGCGCATGCGTTATGGCGTTCACCATTGATCCCGGCAGCGCGCTGCTGTTCCTCATTGTGGTCGCTTTGCTCTCCGTTGTGGTATTCGGCATCATGCTGCTGACCATCAAGCGCTACAAGGCTATTCAAAACCAGCTGGATTCCGTTTTGAACACCACGCGTGAAAATCTGAACGGCGCACGTGTCATACGCGCGTTCTGCGGTGAAGACACCGAAACAGAAAAATTTATCGGCCAAAATTCGCTGCTCTCCAAGCTCCAGAAATCCACGGGCCGTATCTCCGCACTTTTGAACCCGGTTACGTTTATCCTGATTAACGTCGGCATCATTCTGCTCATCCATTACGGCGCTGTTCAGGTCAACACCGGCATTTTGACGCAGGGTCAGGTCGTGGCGCTGTATAACTACATGAGCCAGATTTTAGTTGAGCTCATCAAACTTGCAAACCTCATCATCACCGTAACAAAGTCCTTTGCAAGCGCCGCACGTATCCGCGACGTGCTCGAGCTCGACACAAACACCGTTTATTCCGACGACAAGAAAATCTACAATACCCACGCCGTCGAGTTCGACCGCGTTTCCATGCACTATAACGAAGGCGCGAAGGACGCGCTCGAAAATATCAGCTTCACCGCCGAGCCGGGCGAGATCATCGGCGTTATCGGCGGCACGGGCAGCGGAAAAACGACGCTTGTGGGGCTTATTCCCCGCTTCTACGATGCGTCCTCCGGCACCATCCGCGTGGACGGCCGCAACGTGAATTCCTATTCGCTTGAAGAACTGCGCGAAAAGGTGCACGTCGTATTGCAGCGCGCGGTCTTGTTTCGCGGTACGCTGCGCGAAAACCTGCTTTGGGGCAATAAAAATGCCAACGACGAAGAGATGCAGGCAGCCGTAAAGGCTGCGCAGGCCGCAGACTTCGTACAGAGTAAGGGCGGGCTCGATATGAAGATTACCGCCGAAGGCCGCAACCTTTCGGGCGGACAGCGCCAGCGCCTTTCCATTGCCCGCGCACTTGTAGGTAACCCCGCGATCCTCATTCTGGACGACTCCGCTTCCGCGCTCGACTATGTGACCGAAAAGGCACTGCGCGGCGCGCTTTCCGCACTGCCGAATAAGCCGACTGTGTTCATCGTCTCGCAGCGCACATCTTCGCTGCGGCACGCGGATAAGATTCTCGTCTTAGACAACGGCGCGCTTGTTGGCTGCGGCACACACGATGCGCTTCTTGAGAACTGCTCCGTGTACCGCGAGATCTATGACTCTCAGTTTGGCGGAAAGGAGGCAGCTGCGAAATGAGCAAGATAAATAACAAAAACAGTACCATTAAACGTGTTCTTTTGCAAATCCGTCCGTATCTGCCGACCATCATTTTGCTGCTTGCACTTGCCGTAGTCAGCGTGCTGTGCTCGCTGTACATCCCGGTGCTCATCGGCGACGCCATCGACGCCATCATCGGCAAGGAACAGGTCAACTTTGCCGTTATTCTGCCGAAGCTCTTCACCTGCGCGGTGCTCATCGGCTGCGCGGCGCTCGCCCAGTGGCTGATGAATGTCTGCGGCAACAAGGTCACGTACAACACCATCCGCGATATGCGCGAGGCAGCCTTTAAAAAAATTCACCGTCTGCCGTTTTCTTACCTCGACGCACACGAAACCGGCGACATCGTTTCCCGCATCATTGCCGATGTTGACCAGTTTGCAGACGGCCTTTTGATGGGCTTCTCACAGCTGTTTACCGGCGTTGTGACGATCATCGGCACCATCGGCTTCATGCTTTCCGTCAACGTTTGGACAACGCTTGTCGTGGTGCTTGTCACGCCGCTTTCCATTTTGGTGGCGCGCTTCATCGCAAAGAAAACGTTCGCCATGTTCCGCTTACAGTCCGAAACACGCGGCCGCCAGACGGCATTCATCAATGAGATGATCACAAACCAGAAGGTCGTGCGCGCATACGGTCACGAAGACGAAAACATGGAGAAATTCGACACCATCAACGAAGAGCTGCGCCGCCACACATTAAAGGCGACATTCTTCTCCTCCATCACAAACCCCGCCACGCGCTTTGTAAACTCCGTTGTGTACGCGGCGGTCGCGCTCATCGGTGCTTTTCTGGCCGTGACCGGACAGGGCTTCACCATTGGTATGCTCTCCTGCTTTTTGAGCTACGCAAACCAGTACACGAAGCCGTTTAATGAGATTTCCGGCGTTATCACCGAGCTTCAGAACGCGCTCGCCTGCGCAGACCGCCTGCTTGAATTCCTCGACAGCGAAGAAATGTCTGCCGACCCCAAACTGCTGCCGGAGCACAGCGAGACCGCAAAAGGACAGGTCACGTTCGATAACGTTTGCTTCTCCTATACAAAAGACCGCCCCCTCATCCGCAATTTCAGCTTGGATGTACCGGCAGGCTGCCGCGTCGCCATTGTAGGCCCGACGGGCTGCGGCAAAACGACGATGATCAATCTTCTCATGCGCTTCTACGACCCGGACAGCGGCAGCATCAGCGTGGACGGCACGAATACGCAGACTATCCCGCGCCGCGCACTGCGCCGTAACTTCGGCATGGTCCTGCAGGAAACATGGCTGAAAACCGGCACTGTGCTCGATAACATCCGCATGGGCCGCCCGGACGCTTCCGAAGAAGACGTTATCGCCGCCGCAAAGGCCGCGCACGCACATAGTTTTATTGAGCAGCTGCCGAACGGCTACTATACGCAGATTGGCGAAGACGGCGGCAGCCTTTCCGCCGGACAGAAACAGCTTTTGTGCATCTCGCGCATCATGCTGACGCTGCCTCCTATGCTGATTCTGGACGAAGCGACGTCTTCCATCGATACACGTACCGAGCTGCGCATTCAGCGCGCATTTGCCAAGCTGATGCGCGGACGCACCTCGTTCGTCGTCGCACACCGCTTGTCGACCATCAAGGAATCTGATGTTATCCTCGTCATACGCGACGGCAACATCGTAGAGCAGGGCGACCACGAATCTCTGCTTGCGAAAAACGGCTTCTACGCCGAGCTGTACCGCAGCCAGTTTACGGATGAGGAACAGCCGGTGGGTTAACGCACAAAATGCAGCCTTCTCTATTCGAGAGAGCTGCATTTTTTATTTTCTGCCATACCGCACAAAGCTGCGTTTTGCACTTTGTGCGGTATTTTTTGAATATCAATATAGTGGAAGTTTTAGTCAATGCGTTTGAGGAAATCAAACGGCAAAACGATTATGATAGAGATATAGGTGAATCTTGCCCGGACTGCGCATGCGCAAACTGCGTGCGGAACGCCTTCGGTGCACAGCCGTAGCGCTCCGTAAATAAGCGGTAAAACCGGCTTAAGCTGTTAAAGCCGCATGCACCGCAGATTTCAATGACGGGCATGTCCCCCTGCAAAAGCAGCTGCGCCGCCAAAGACAATCGCTTGCCGTTGATGTACTCCGTCGGCGTCATGCCGATGTAGCGGCGAAACGACCGCGTAAGGTGCTCCTGCGACATATTTGCAAGCGCCAAAAGACACGGAAGACCTGTGGTGTAATTTTCGCGCCGCTCCATTTTTTCAAGCAGCTCCGAAAACCACGCAGGCAAAATCGCTTCCGGCGCGGGTGCTGTAAGAAACAGCTGCACCAAATACGGAAACAGGCTTAAAATGTAGCGGCACGCCGTTTCGTTATCGGCAAAGCGGTTCGTGTTCAAAAGCTTTTCCTGCACATCCGTTAAGGTGTGGCCGGAAAGCACACAATGTAACGGCAGCTCCGGCGTATCAAATATGGCGCGGTCAAGCTGCAAATAATCGCACAAGCGCTCAAACACCGTGCGCGGAATACCGATATCGAGCAGCTCGAAATCCGCGTTGTTGAAAAAATCATAGCGGTGCACGTCCCTCGGGCGCATCAAAACGAACGAGCCCTCGGAAAGCAGCTGCGAGCGTCCATTCACGGCGTGGATGGCCCCGCCGTGCGAGACGAGAAACAGCTCGTAAAAATCATGCGTGTGAATTTTATACGTCGCCGGCACACCGCACTGGTGCAGAACGCGCGCACCCTCACCGGTGTGCAGATTTTCTTCGGAAAAATGCAGAAGCTCAACGTCGCTCATTTCGGCGCCCCCTTTCTTCTGCTATTATAACGCGTCAAAAAAACGGAATCAAGAAATTTTAAATATAAATTGGGGAGGATAACGGTATGTTCAAGACCGATGTTCAAAAACTGCGCAATGCGTTGGAATTCACGCGCGTTTACAAAGAGAACGCAAACGACATTTACCTGCGTGAAGCCGCCTGCATGGATTTTCAGCTCCGTCATATCTTAGTGCCGATGGATGAAAACGACGGCATCGCGGGCCGCTATGAGCACGACTTTGTGGGCTTTTCCTCGCAGGTCGGCGGCATTTACACGTATTACTTTAACGAGCATGAATTTTTGAACGCATACATGGCTTGTAAGCAAAACGGTGAGATCACCGCTGCGGAGGACTACGCTTTGCAGGCTGTGCAGGCCTATTGGCACGAGGAAAACACCGCGCGCAAGGTTGAATTGGAATTTTCGAAGCGCTACGGCTATGTGCCGCCGAAAGCTTTTGCCGGTGCGGGCGTGGGCAACTGCGACTGCCGCGTGGCAGGTACAAACCTCGATTTTGAAAAGCTCATCCGCCTCGGCTTTGACGGGCTCGATCAGGAGATTGACCGCGCGGCGGAAGTGAACGGCGCGTCTTCGTTCTACACGGCTTTAAAGCTGTGGATTGAAAGCCTGCGCGGCGCATGCGAGCGTTACCGCGAACAGGCATTGGAGCTTGCCGAAAAAGCAGAGACCGAAGAAGCCAAAACGCGCTTTACAAAGCTTGCCGAAGCACTTTTAAACATTCAGCACAGCACACCGAAGACGTTCCTTGAGGGCGTGCAGCTGATGTGGATCTACGCTGTCAGCAGCGACATTATGAATTACAGCCGCATGGACGATTACCTTGGGCCGCTCTATGCCGCGGATATCGATGCGGGGCGCATCACGGAAGAAGAAGCCGTGCAGACCGTGCTGTATCTCTATAAGCACTTTAAAGAGATTAACAAGATCCATGACTGCCGCGTAATCATCGGCGGCGTGGGCAGAAAGCACCAGAAGGAAGCCGACCGCCTCGCCATCGTCATCATGGAAGCTTCCCGCCGCTTCCGCGAGACTGTGCCGCAGCTCACCCTGCGCTATTACAGCGACATGGACGAGACCGTTTTCCGCAAGGCGATGGAAGTGAATGCGGAGGGCACCACGTTCCCGATTATTTACTCCGATGAGACGAATGTACCGGCTGTGGAAAAGGTCTTTGGCGTTTCGCATGAGGAAGCCGAGCAATATGTGCCGTTCGGCTGCGGCGAATACGTCATGGTCGGTTACAGCGTAGGCACACCGAACAACGGTATCAACGCGCTGAAAGCGCTGGAAATTGCGCTGCACAACGGCCTTGATTTCTACCAGAACGTTCCCTGCGGCGAAAAAACCGGCGACCCTGCGCAGTTTGATACCTTTGAAAAGCTGTATGACGCCGTGCTTGCACAGCTCAAGCCGACCATTGACCGCTTTGCTGTACACAAATACCTCAACTATAAAATTGCGGGCGAAAGCGCGCCGTATTTGCACCTTAGTCTGCTTTTGAACGACTGCATCGCGCGCGGCAAGGCGACGTTTGAAGGCGGCGTGCGTTACCTGAATGCTTCCAGCGAAATGTTCGGCATCATCAGCTGTGCAGACAGCCTGACGGCCATTAAAACGCTCGTTTACGACGAGAAGAAGCTCACTTTGCCGGAGCTCATCGATGTGCTGGATCACGATTTTGAGGGGCACGACGATATTCGCCGCATGTGCCTTTCCGCACCGAAATACGGCAACGACGACGACACGGCTGACGACATCGCGACGCGCCTTTTCACCGATATTGCCGACCTTACCATGGCGGCAGGTAAAGCTGCGGGGCTTGACCACTACAATATTGTCAGCGTCAACAACTCCATGAGCGCAGAATGGGGCAACTTCTGTGCGGCGTCTGCCTGCGGCAGAAAGGCCGGCAGCCCCATGGCAAACGCCAACGGCGCTTCCATCGGCGCGGATAAGTGCGGCATTACGGCGCTGCTCAACTCCATGTCGAAGTTTGACAATACAAAGCACGTGGGTGTTATCAACAATGTGCGCTTCACAAAGGAGCTCTTCAAGGGCTCTATGGATAAAGTAGAAGCCGTCTTGAAGGCGTTTTACGACAACGACGGCGTGCAGACGAACCTGTGCGTCATCGGCAAGGATGACCTTGAAAACGCCATGGTGCACCCGGAAAACTACCAGAACCTCCTCGTGCGTATCGGCGGCTTCTCCGCGAGATTTGTCACACTGAATCCTGTTGTGCAGCGCGAGATTATTGAGCGTACGACCTACGGCGCATAAGCGGAGGCCGATATGCGGGATCTTATTTTTGATATTCAACGTTTTTGCGTGTATGACGGGCCGGGCATTCGCACCACCGTGTTTTTCAAAGGGTGCAACATGCACTGTGCGTGGTGCCACAATCCGGAAAGCTTTTCAACCGATGCCGAGCTCTTGTTTCGCCACGAAAAATGCACGTCCTGCGGGACATGCACTGCGGTATGTCCGAACGGAGCGCATGAAATAAAAGCAGACGGCACACATATTTTTGACCGTGCAAAATGCGCGGCGTGCGGCAAATGTGCCGAAGTATGTCCGAACGATGTCCTGGAGCTTTCCGGGCGCGAAATGACGGTGGAAGCCGTGATGAAGCAGATCGACAAGGACGCAAAATATTACCGCTCGTCAAAAGGCGGCGTCACCTTTTCGGGCGGCGAGGCTTCTTTGCACTTTGAACTCCTGAAAAAGCTGCTTACAGCCTGCCGCGAAAAAGGGTACCACACCGCGCTGGAGACAAACGGTTTGATCTCTGCCGCACACTTAAAAGCACTGATACCGCTCACCGATCTTTTTCTGTTCGATTTTAAGCACAGCGACCCCGATGCCCTCAAAAAATGGGCAGGCGCGCCGCTTGCGCCGATCCTCGAGTCCCTGGCAGCCCTTGAGGACGCGCATGCGCATGTGTGGTTGCGCTGCCCGGTCATTCCGGGCGTGAACGACACGGACGCGCACTTTGAGGCGATTTGTGCGCTCAAGCATCAGTATACCTGTATTGAAAAGGCCGAGATCATGGCATACCATGACATCGGCAAAACGAAATGGGACGCGCTGGGGATACCGTATTCACTCGCCGCGCTGAAGACCGTTTCGCCGGAACAGAAACATATTTGGGAGACTAAAATAGCCGATTAGCGGCACTTTTGGGGATAAGAGAGGGAACGCTTCGTTCCCTCTCTTTGCTTTATCTCCCACATTTTTTCTAAACATTTGACAGATTTCCCGGAATATTGTATGCTATGGAAAACACCGCAGATTTTCCCTGCGGGACCACAAACATTAGGAGGTCACTTATGTTTTGTATATACTGCGGCGCCACCTTGCCGGAGGGCGCAAAAAAATGCACGCTCTGCGGCAACCCCGTTTTGCGCCCGCCGGAAGCCACTGCACAACCCGTAAGCGAACCGGAGTCGGAATCTGCCCCCGCATCGGAAACGCCCACAGAGCCTGCCGTGGAAGACATCTCCTCAAATTCGACAGAGAGCCTCTCCGAAGCGGAACCGACACCCAAAGCTGAAGATATCCCTTCAAACCGTCCGGACAGCGAAGATATTTACAGCCATTCCCCGACGGACTTCACGGAGGATATTTCCTCCGGCGATGCGCTCGGCGACAAACCCGAAGGCATGGAGCACGAGGGCACATTCACCGTCTCCCCAACCCCGGAGGAAATTTCAGGGCCGGAGCCGCGCGTGCAACCCATAGAATATACGTATAACGACGGCTACGCCTACGAGGAATACGACGAAAAGCCGAAGAAAAAGCGTTCTTTTAAATGGCTTTTCATCGTGCTTCCCATTCTCATCGCCATCGGCGCTACAATCGGCGGCATTTTCTGGTGGTACAATGCACCCATGCAAAAGCTCACCCGCGCGCTTGACGCTTACGATTATTCCGCTGCGGCGCAGGTACTTCCCACGCTTTCAAAGGACGAACTCGCTTCGGTCTCCGACCAAATGCAGGAATATGCACAGACGGTCATCGACCGATACAATAAAAGCGAAGCGAACTACGACAGCTCCTATGAACTGCTCGACCGCCTGCAAAAGCTGTTCCCGAACATCGGTCTCGACGATCAGCTCAACGGCATTCAATCGCTGAAAGACTCCAAAGAGGCCTACAAAAACGGCAAAAGCCTGCAGGCACAGGGCGAAGACGGCCGCGCCATTACGGAATATCAGAAGGTCATTCACGCCGATGTGAACCACGACGACGCGCAGACGCAAATTCAGAACATCCGCACCGCGTACAAAGAAAAAGTGTTAAGCGATGCGCAGAGCCGCGCGGACGAGAAAGATTTCCTCGGTGCCGAAGCCATTTTGATGAACAGCGCCGATATCCTCGGCGATGATAAAGACATCCAGGCTAAGCTGGAAGAGATTAAGGACGCAGAGCTCAACAACTACGTGGAAACGCTGCTCAGCACCGCCAAAACGCTCGCGGACGACGGCGACTTGCCCGGCGCTGTTAACGTGCTGCAGGACGCCACACGCAGCGACAAGCGCATCGACGCGCAGATTGCCACCTACAAAAACCAGTATAAGCAAAAAATTCTCGATGCTGCCGCAAAGCAGGCCGGTGAAAGCCGCTATTATGACGCGGTGGAAACGCTGCAAAACGCCGACGACATCCTCTCCGGCGACAGCGACATTGCGGCTAAGATTGAAGAATACAGGGCGCTTTACCCCGTTTCGCTGACAGATCTTTCTCCAAGCGGCGGCGAAGATTGCAGCCAGAACTGGACAGCCTATGACGTAAACGGCAATGCGTACAGCAACGGCCTTAACTTCTCGCTGTACCCTGTCATCGCAAAAACCGTCTACACCGAATACACCCCGAACGGACAATATAAGCGCCTGACGGGAACATGGGTCGTAGAGGGCGATACCTCCGACGATTTCATCGGCACGGTTCGCATTTATGTGGACGACCATTTGCAGTATGAAGTTTCCTCGCTCACGGTGAACAGCCCCGCAAGCGCGCTGAGCCTGAGTATTTCCGGCGCTTCCACCGTTCGCATTGAAGTGGAGGGCGCGTTCGCCTCGCTGCGTGCCGTCGGTTATCTGTACCTTGCAGATGCGAAATTTGAAAACTAAACCGCTATAAAAAGAGATACCGCACAGGGTAAACTCACCTTGTGCGGTATTCTTTTGCGCAAAGCCTGCCGTGCGGTCTATGCACGTGCAGCTGATCCTTCCACAATACAGAAAAACTCTGTGGAAAACACAACGCGCATAAGAAACGGGATGTCCCTTTTTGGGGGACATCCCGTCTTACTTTGGCTTACGCCTTATGCTTTTGTTCCATCACGCGTTTGCTGCGTTCTCGTCTTCGTCGTTTTCGTCCTTCTTCTTTTTGCAGAGGACCATAACAACGACCTGTACCAGCGCGATTACAACATGGAGGATTGTCCACTTGTCGACGAAGATCATCGGCAGGGTCATGTCTTCGGTGAAGATGAAGACGATGATGGCAATCAGAGCCGGGATGATGCTGATGAGTCTCCAAAGGCCCTTCTTGTTCTTTTCGTACTCCATAACCTCTTTGCCGTTCTCATCGAGAACCACGTTGCCGTCTTCGTCTTCCAACGCCTTCTTTTTCTTGCCGATATAGCCGATGAGAAGGAGGATGGAAAGGAGGGTCGTCACGATGGTGAGGATCAGGTTGATGAGTGCCCAAGCGCCCGTGCCGAGACCTGCGAGCGGCGTTGCGTTATCTGCGATATCTTCACCGTTTGCAAGCGGTGTTTCGTTATCGTTGATCGTTTCGCCTATTTCGCCGTCATTATTGCCATCGCCTTTTCCGCCGTTATCGCTCGGCGTTGTGGAAGGTGTGGCAGTCGGTTTCGGGGTGGGTGTTGCAACCGTAGCCGGAACGACCGGAGCTACCGGCGCCGGAGTAGGTGTTGCCGGGTTCGGATTCGGGTTCGGATTTGGAGCCGGAGTAGGTGTAGATTCTTCTGTCGGAGCCGGAGTGGGTGTAGGCTCTTCTGTCGGAGCGGGAGTAGGTGTCGGCTCTTCTGTCGGGGCCGGAGTAGGTGTAGGCTCTTCTGTCGGAGCCGGAGTGGGGGTAGGCTCTTCCGACGGAGCCGGTGTAGGTGTAGGCTCTTCCGACGGAATCGGGGTCGGCGTGGGATTTGCTTCCCAAACAGCCTTCAGCACAACGTTCTTAGCCGGCATCGTGAACGCACCGTTCTCGATCGTAACCTCTTCGCTTCTCCAACCCGAGAACTTATAGCCCTCTCTGGTCGGGACCGTCTTTATAACCTCTACTGTTGCTTTGTACTCGTACTTGAACTCGTTGGTCGCTTCAGTCCACTCGCCGCCGTTGAGGTCGTACGTTACATTGTACTTGTTCGTGGTCTTCTCATACACTGCTACGTAAGTCTGGTTGCCCTTAACTTCCGTGTAGTCCTTATCCCAGCCCTTGAACGTGTACGTATACTGTGCATCTGCCGCCTTCGTCGGTTCAACACCTTCGAACTTCGGTATTGCTCCGTACTCGTAGTCCTTCTGGTCGATGAGCGTCGTTCCGTCTTCATCTACCCACTTTACTGTGTACTTGTTCGTGGTCTTCTCATACACTGC